>Ga0100395_1003057_pt1 | contig 12293 bp, 7 predicted proteins | sample CryGeymeta201519_FD_81542 | JGI IMG/M metagenome (GOLD analysis project Ga0100395, IMG submission 81542) | Groundwater microbial communities from Crystal Geyser aquifers in Utah, USA - Crystal Geyser metaG 2015-19 | ecosystem: Environmental > Aquatic > Deep subsurface > Groundwater | place: USA... | reverse complement strand
TTAAAACAAGGTAAAATAGAAGGTAAAATAGAAGGTAAAATAGAAGGTAAAATAGAGGTAGCGAAAACTCTTTTAAGTATGGGAGATGATATTGAAAAAGTATCAAAGGCTACAGGTTTAACCATAAAGGAAATTAATTCAATTTACGACAAGAAATAAACATATCACCACGAAGAGAGGATAAATAGGGACAGCGACTATTTTTGTTGAATGCACTCTATAATTAGAATTGCTGAATAATATCTTGACATAATTGTCAATAACTGATAAAATCTCCACGAGAGTCAAGAGGTTCTTTTCGGCACCCTCAAAGGATCTATTCTGGTAAATACGGTTTTGCACCAAGCTACCAAATCGAGATATGACCCTTGATTATTACAAAAGGGGGATAGTTAAAATGAAGGTGGTTGTATCACCTAAAAATATCAAGTCGTGATACCTAAAGATGTACGAAAACAGATTAATTTGCAAGACGGACAGAGATTTCAAGTTATAGCCAAAGAGGGGATTATTAGTTTGATCATTCCGAACAGTATTGGGACAGCACCCTATTTTTTCTTCTAAAAACGGGTGCTGTCCCCGGTTTTCCCGGTTTTCGCACTTGGCGTAATTGGTGCAACAATTTGGCATAGCTCTGGATTCCCGCTTTCGCGGAAATGACAGCCTTTGTGCTCTCGTGAACGGTTACGATTGACGCGATAATAGTATCTGGCTGGTTAGAAAACCCGCCCTCCGTTCCCCTGCCTGTACGGTAGCCCCCATATCTTCACAAATCCTTCAGCAGCCGTATGATCAAAGGCATCTTCAGCATCATAGGTAGCCAATTTATGGCTATACATGGAAAATGGGGACATCCTGCCGGCAATATTTACACTACCCTTGTATAACTTCAGCTTTACCGTGCCGGTAACGAAAGACTGGGTTGTATTCACAAAGGCATCGAAAGCATTTTTCAATGGGGTAAACCATAGTCCATAGTATATTAATTCCGCATATTTCAAAGCCACGGTCTCCTTAAAATGACTGCATTCACGATCCAGAATCAGAGCTTGAAGTGCCCAATGTGCCTCATGCAGGATATGTGCTGCAGGGGCTTCGTAGACCTCTCTGGACTTAATGCCTATCACCCTGTTCTCAACCATATCCACCCTGCCCACACCATGCCTACCGCCAAGGGTATTTAATTTCATGATAAGCTCTACAGGGTTCATCCGCTCACTATTCATAGCCACTGGCACACCTGCCTCAAACTCTATCTCTACATATTCGGGAATATCCGGCGTATTGTTTATATGAGAAACTATCTGATAGCTATCATCCGGCGGTTCAATTGCAGGGTTTTCTATGACCCCGCACTCGACACTTATCCCCCAGAGGTTTTTATCAATGCTGTAAAGGCTGCCTTTTTTTACTGAAACAGGGATATTATGCTTTTGAGCATACTCCATTTCTTCTTCTCTTGACTTAAATTCCCATCCCCTGGCCGGGGCTAATATTTGCAGTTCAGGGGCAAGGGTTGAAATACCTACCTCAAACCTTACTTGATCATTTCCCTTACCTGTACACCCATGAGCAACCGCATCTGCGGACTCTAAGTTAGCTATTTCCACTAATTTTTTAGCAATCAATGGTCTGGAAAGGGCTGTGGCTAACAGGTATTTTTTTTCATACACAGCATCTGCCTTAAGGGCAGGAAAGATATATTCCTGAACAAACTCCTCCTTGAGATCCTCAATGTATATTTTACTCGCACCAGTAGCTATTGCCTTTTGTCTCAAAGGCTCCAAATCTTCACCCTGCCCCAGATCAGCAGCAAAGGCAATTATTTCTGCATTGTATTGCTCCTTCAGCCACTGGATCATCACAGATGTATCCAATCCGCCTGAATAAGCCAGAACAATCTTTTTTGGTTTCATTTCTTCCTCCTCAACATTTTTTTCTTGACTCCTTACCATGTCTGCTTATTCGCCCTTATATATTCCAACCACTTCTGTTCCAAATCACCTATGCAGGTAATATCCGGAGAATATGCAGCAGAAAGGCTATCATCCAGATTTTTCCCATCCCTCAGGTTTGTCAGGAAGTTACGGAAAAATTTATCCGAGCCATACTTGTCCAGAAGATAGGTAACAATACTCAGTGTCTGGACATACCAGAGGTGGATATTTTCTATTTCCTTGCCCTTTGTAATATCTGTATTATCCAATGCCTTTAAGGGAAAATATTTTCCTTGCTTGATAATATCTAATAATCTCTGATATTCCAAGTTATAAGCCTGACAATACCTTGTTTCTACGAAAGTGGCAAACCCCTCATCTATCCATTTAGGTATAGCTTTATTTTTCATAAACTCATGAAGGATAAGATGACAGAGTTCATGAGGGATGACCGCTTCAAATAGATATTCTGTGTCCCAATAGGAGTGAATGGATCGGGCTTTAAATATACTATAACCTGATGTTTGTGAACTTCTTCCGGTTATTTTCTGGTAGTCTCGTGAGGTGTTATGGATATAAACATGCACCTTTCCCTTTTGCCAGAACCCAAAGTCACCTATGCCAATCTTTACAGGCATATCAGCATATAACTCCATTTTCTGACCAAGGGCTTTTACTTCATCCTCTTTTTTCCCATAAATAATAAAGTGTTCGACTTCATAAGAAGGATACGCAACTTTTTTATTAAATTTTGTTAGATCAGAAAACATATCGCTAAATTCTATGTCGCTACTTTCCAGAGGGAGGATAGTCTCGCTGGCAATTGTTTTAGAGGACTCAGTTTTTTTCTTTTCCATAAACTTATATCCCCATAACCCAAGGCCAACAATAATAAGCATGGTCAGGGCAACATCAAACCCAAGCCATTTTTTCCAATGTTTTTTTTCTGCCCTATATGGTTCATAAAAAGAAGAAGGCTCATTATAATCACTGGCTCTCTTAAAAACCTCATGACAAAGGTTGCAATATAATGCCTCACTATCATTGTTATAACCACATTTAGGACATTCCATATTTTTCTCCTTCATAAAGTCCCCCTCCTGAGGAGGATGCGGGAAAATGGGGAAAATGGGGGGAAAATGGGGGAAAATGGGGACAGCGCCCTATTTTTAGAAGAAAAAATAGGGCGCTGTCCCCATTTTCCCCATTTCAGCACATCAGAAACACCAAAATACCCTTTTGAACATGAAGCCTGTTTTCAGCCTGTTCAAAAACAATAGAATTGGGACCCTCAATAGCATCATTGGTTATCTCTTCCCCTCGATGAGCTGGCAGGCAATGCATGATAAGGCAGTCTTTATTAGCTATTTCTATTAAGGCATTATTTATCTGATAATTCTTAAAAACCTTCCTTCTATCTTCTGCCTCCTTTTCTTGTCCCATACTTGTCCAGACATCGGTATAAAGCACATCCGCACCGAGTACAGCTTGAGACGGCTGGCTGAATATTTCTATCCTGCTTCCTGTTTTCAAGGCAATATCCCTTGCCTTCTCAAGGATAGACTGATTAGGGGAATAGTCTAAGGGTGTAGCTATAGAAATATTCATCCCCATAATTGCACAACCCACTATCAAGCTGTGAGCAACATTATTGCTTCCATCCCCAATATAAGCAAGGGTTACATCTACTACCGAACCCTTGTGTTTCCAAATAGTATATATATCAGCCAATATCTGGCAGGGATGAAACGAATCTGAAAGCCCTGAGATGACAGGTACAGTAGCAAATTTAGCCAATATTTCCATATCCTTATGTGAAAATGTTCTGGCAACAATAGCTGAGGTATATCTGGAAAGCACCCGGGCAACATCAGGGATTGATTCCCTTACTCCCAATCCCACCTCTTCCGGGGATAAATAGATAGGCTGCCCACCCAATTGCCCTATTCCTACCTCAAAGGAAACCCTGGTTCTGGTTGAAGGCTTTTGAAATATCAAGGCAACAGACTTACCCTTTAATGGGGTATAATCCTCCATGGACATTCTTTTCTGGATAATGGAATCTGTTAATTTGAATATCTTCCAGACATCTGCTGCTGTAATATCAATCATGGAAATAATATCCTTGCGATGCATAATTACACCTCCTCGTTTTCTCAAGAATGCAGTAGTGTCGTGTCAACTCTCAAGTATCGGATATAGGCTGAAGACTGAAGGTATTCAGGCTGAAGGGGAAAGACGGAAGGGGGAGATAGGCTGTTAGGACATTTTCTTCCTTCAGCCTTCAGCCTAAACAACCTGACCACAGTTAGTACGACATATTAAGATTGACACAACAGTAGTACCCTGTCGAGTATCTCCACAGACTCATCTATCTCTTCTCTGGTAATAATCAACGGTGGTACAAACCTTAACACATCACCAGCTGTAGAGTTAATCAACAACCCATTTGTCAGGCATTCGTTGACCACAGTTGCCCCGTTTATTTTCAAAGCCATGCCAATCATTAATCCCTTACCCCTGATGCCAGAAATAGCTGTTGGATATTTCTGAGATAATCCCTGAAGTTTGGCAACAAAATATTCCCCCATTTGTTCCACGAGAGCACAAATATTATGTTCTATGATATAATCAACCACCGCTATAGCTGCTGAGCACACAAGTGGTGTTGCTCCAAAGGTTGAGGCATGACTTCCGGATGGAAGCAAGTCTGCTTTTTTCGCAGATACAAGCATAGCACCAATAGGCAGCCCCCCGCCAAGCCCCTTGGCTAAGGTCATAACATCAGGAATAATGCCATAGTGTTGATAAGCAAACATCCTTCCCGTTCTGGCAATGCCTGTTTGTACCTCATCAAGCATAAGCAATAAATTATGTTCATCACATAATGTCCGCAATCCTTGTAAATAATCATTTGCCGGAATATTTACCCCACCCTCACCCTGTATGGGTTCTACCAGAATAGCACAAGTATTTTTGTTGATTGCCTCTTTTACGGCTGATATATTATTAAACTCAACATATTTGAACCCTGGGACCAAAGGGTCAAAATCCTTTTGTATTTTTTTCTGACCGGTTGCAGTAAGGGTAGCCATAGTTCTGCCATGGAAGGAGTTATTCATGGTAATTATCTCATGCCGTCCACCAGTTGTCTTTCCAAATCTTCGGGCTAACTTTATAGCCGCCTCATTTGCCTCAGCACCGCTATTAGCAAAAAATGCCTTGCCGCCAAAGGAAATCTGGGAGAGCCTTTTTGCCAGCTCCAATTGAGGAATGGTATAATAAAGGTTAGATGTATGGATTAGCTCAGGTGCCTGCTTGCTGATAGCCTCAACCACACATGGATGAGCATGTCCCAGGGAATTAACCGCTACACCAGCAACAAGATCAAGGTATTTCTTACCCTCCAGATCCCAAACCAGACATCCCTGTCCTTTCACCATAACAACAGGAAATCGATTATAGGTAGGGACAACGAATCGTTTGTAATTTTCCATTATCTGATTTGTGGTCATCTTAGCCATCTCCCTGCAATCTTCTTCGCGTCCTCCGCGTTTCCGCGTGAGATTATGATCATCTTACCACCTCCGTCCCAATCCCTGCATTTGTCAAAAGTTCCAGAAGGAGGGCATGTGGCAATCTGCCATCAATGATATGAGCCTTATCAACCCCTGATATGGCAGCCTCTTTAATCGCCTCTATCTTAGGGATCATTCCGCCATTTACAACCCCTGTTTTTATCAAATCATCAATCTCATTAACTCGTATTGTAGGAATCAGGGAATCCATATTATTGGCATCCCTTAATATTCCCGGTGTATCTGTAAGGAATATAAATTTATATGCGTTCAGGGCAACAGCAATGGCTGCGGCTGAAGTATCGGCATTAATATTATACTTCTTGCTATTTTCACCTATTCCAACCGGGGCAATCACCGGAATAAATCCTGCCTCGTCTAAGGTATTAATTATTTGTGGGTTTATAGCTTGAACCTCTCCCACCAACCCCAGAGACTCATGGAGTTTTCTTGCTTCAATCATTGTCCCATCAGTACCGCTTAAGCCAACAGCATTACCGCCATGGTGATTAATCAAGGCAACAATCTCCTTGTTGATTTTTCCGCTAAGAACCATCTCCACAATTTCCATGGTCTCTTCATCTGTAACCCGTTTGCCATCAATAAATTCCGATGATTTACCCATCTTTTCCATGATATTAGTAATCTCGGGACCACCACCATGAACCACAATTGGTCTCATGCCTACGAATTTTAACAAGACAATATCCTGAGCAAATGAGTGTTTCAAAGACTCATCAGTCATGGCTGCCCCACCATACTTTATTACCAGAGTTTTCCCATAAAACTCTTTTATATACGGCAATGCTTCAATTAATGTATTTACTCGTAAGATTAAGTCCTTCATAGTGCTTTATATGATACACTATTTTTTTTAGAAAGTCAACAATATTTTTCGACCCTGTGCAATCGGAATTAATCACACAAAGACACAAAGAACACAAAGGATAGAAAAGAAGAAAAATCTCATATATCTTTGTGATCTCTGTGGCTTTGCGAGAAGAAATAAGTGAGACTTGTGAGCTTTGCGTCTTTGCGAGAAGAAATAAAGGTTCTTCAAGCTTTGCGAACTTTGCATAATCTTTGTGTTCTTTGTGTTAAAAAAACTCGCTTGCACAGGTGGATATTTTTCGACCTGTGTGGTTAGGATTCGATACAATTGGGAATATCAGAACACATCCCATATTCCACCAGCTCACCATAAAAAAACTTGACTGATAGGTAATGAGATGGTATAATGTATTTGTAGCTACTCAACCACAGATGGACGCAGATGAACACAGATAATAAGCGTCCATCTGCGTCCATCAGTGGCTGAGTAGCTACATTATAATTACAATTTGAGGTGAAATAATGGGCATAAAGGCACCAAGGGGAACAGTGGACATTCTTCCACAGGATATGGAAAAGTGGCATTTTATTGAAGATATTGCCAGACAAACTATTAGCTGTTATGGTTATCAGGAGATTCGGACACCTATCTTTGAGGCAACTGAGCTCTTTGTCCGTGGGATTGGGGATTCAACAGATATTGTCAATAAAGAGATGTATACCTTTCAGGATAAAAAAGGCAGATCCATTACCTTGAGACCAGAAAACACCGCAGCAGTGGTTCGAGCATATCTGGAACATAACCTTGGCATTCAGCAGGGTAGTTTGATAAAGCTGTTTTATATGGGACCTATGTTCAGATATGAAAGACCCCAGGCTGGAAGACAACGGCAGTTTTATCAATTTGGAACAGAAGCAATTGGCAGTGTGCATCCGGGGTTGGATGCTGAGGTTATAGCCATGGCACTACAGATATTTGAACAAGTTGGAATTGTTGGACTTAAGGCAGAGCTTAACTCGGTTGGCTGCAATGAATGTCGAACAAGCTATCATGCAGTCTTGCTTGAATATTTTCGTAACCATATAAGCCAGATGTGCCCTGATTGTCAGATGAGATTAGAAAAAAATCCCATGAGAATATTGGATTGCAAGGCTAAAACCTGCCAGATTTATATCAGCCAGTGCCCAACAGTGATTGATTCTGTATGCCCTGCCTGCCGAAATCACTTGGATGAGGTGATAAAATACTTGCAACTTATGGGTATTTCACCAATACTAAACCCAAGGCTTGTCCGTGGTCTTGATTATTATACCAAAACAGCCTTTGAGATACGGGATGAATCCCTTGGGGCACAAAATGCCGTTGCTGCTGGTGGCAGATATGATAACTTAGTCCGTGATATGGGTGGACCCGCTACTCCGGCAATTGGATTTGCTGCGGGTATGGAACGAATTATACTTGCCATGAAAAATAAAGATATTGAACCAATTGGAAAGCAAAATATGGTTTATATTGCAGTAACAAGTGAAGAGGTCAGGGATAAATCTGCTGCTTTGGCTCAAAGGTTACGGGCTGACAATATTCCGGTAGAGTTGTCCTGGGATAAAAAAAGCCTGAAATCTCAATTTCGTCATGCAGCTAACATGAATGCCAGATATACCATTATTGTTGGCGACAGTGAGATTAATCAGGGAAAGGTTATGCTCAAGGATATGACCAAAGAAGAACAACAGTTGATAGCTGTGGAAGAATTATCGGCATGGTTCAAAAGTGGGTAACACATTTCGAGCTGTGCAAGCGGAAATTCACCACAGAGACACGGAGGCACGGAGAATAATTCGAGCTGTGCAATAAGGTTTTAATCCACAGAATCCACAGATTACACAGATTATGGGAGAAAGATGGAAAAAAGAGATCCGAAGATATATGATTATTGTATTTTAATCTGTGGAAAACTGTGAAATCTGTGAATAAAAATCTGTGGATATATTGATTGCACAGGTCGAAGCATATTAGAATTTTCTCAACAAGAAATTGAGGAACGCGTGAAGGTATCAGCTTTAACTTATGAGTGTTTAGGATATTATAATGCAATTGAACATTTAAAAAAACTATAGCGGATGTTCCAGAATTTTAAATGACAATTACATCCCTTAACCATATTATTTTCTATCGCTTACAGATGACATATGGTTCTACAGGTGAACTTGATTGCCTGCCCATCCCTCAAAAATCTCCCTGAGCTTACCATTGACAATTAATATACAATATCCAGCCAATGCTGTTATCTGGCAATTTTACCTGATAGTACCACTTCTTTGAATCATCTATAAGTATAAGTTGTATCCCATCAGATACTTTTGTAATTACTGGATATGTTTCGCCAGGTCCTGAACGAATCGGACTATCATTTACTGTAACGGTAACGGTTCTTATTTGTTTGGATGGTTGTTTGGATGGTTGTCTCACGGATAAAACTGGTATTTTATCTGCTTGCTGAATCTTAATCTTATAATGACTTGCGTTGCTCCAGTTGCCAGCATAATCCCTTGCCTTTATATGGAAATAATAGATGCCGTCTACAAGTGAAACATTATGGATATAAGCCGTATTTGTCCCCTCTATTAAGTCATCCGGTATTGTCCCTGAATTCTCGTCTAACTGATAACTATATCCTGCAAGACCAGAGGCATCGTCGGAAGATGTATTCCACATAAGGGATGGGGTATTAGCAGCATACCATTTGTTAGGATCAGGATGGCTAATCGAGTAGATGACAGGGGTAGCAGGGGGTTGGGTATCAACCTGAATTTTATAATGATTTGCGTTGCTCCAATTGCCAGCATGATCACTGGCCTTGATATGAAAATAATAGGTGCCGTTTGCAAGTGAAACATTATGAATATAAGCTGTATTTGTCCCGTCTATGGTGTCATCTGGTATTGTCCATGAATTCTCGTCTAACCAATAACTATATCCTGCAAGACCAGAGACATCGTCGCAAGATGTATTCCATGTAATGGATGGGACATTAGCAGCATACCATTTGCTTGGATCAGGGTGGCTACTCGAGAAGATGACAGGAATATCAGGTGATTTTGCATCAACCTGAATCTTATAATGATTCGCGTTGCTCCAGTTTCCAGCATGATCCCTTGCCTTGACATGAAAATAATAAATGCCGTTTGTAAGCGGAACATTATGAACATAAGATACATCTGCCCCCTTTATTGTATCATTTGGTATCGTATTCGATTTCTTATCTATCAGATAACTATATCCTGCAAGACCAGAGGCATCGTCGCAAGATGCAGTCCATGAAAGGGATGGGATATTAGCAGTATACCATTTACTCTGATCAGGATGGCTAATCGAGAAGCTAACAGGAACATCAGGGGGTTTTGTATCAACCTGAATCCTATAATGATTTACATCGCTCCAGTTTCCAGCACGATCCCCTGCCTTAATATGAAAATAATAGATGCCGTTTGCAAGTGAAACATTATGAATATAAGCTGTATTTGTCCCGTCTATGGTGTCATCTGGTATTATCCATGAATTCTCATCTATCAGATAACTATATCCTGCAGGGCCAGAGGCATCGTCGCAAGATGCAGTCCATAAAAGGGATGGGGTATTAACAGCATACCATTTGTTCTGATCAGGATGGCTAGTCGAGGAAATGACAGGAGCATCAGATGGTTTTGTATCAACCTGAATCTTATAATGATTTGCATTGCTCCAATTGTCGGCATAATCCCTTGCCTTAATATGAAAATAATAGATGCCGTTTACAAGTGGAACATTACGAACATAAGCTGTATTTGCCCCCTCTATTGTATCATCCGGTATTGTCCCTGAATTCTTATCTATCAGATAACTATATCCTGCAAGACCAGAGACATCGTCGCAAGATGCAGTCCATGAAAGGGATGGGGTATTAACAGCATACCATTTACTCTGATCAGGATGGCTAATCGAGAAGATGACAGGAATATCAGGGGATTTTGCATCAATCTGAATCTTATAATGACTTGCATTACTCCATGTTCCAGCATGATCCCCTGCCTTAATATGAAAATAATAAATGCCGTTTGCAAGTGGAACATTATGGATATAAGCCGTATTCGCTCCCTCCATGATGTCATCTGGTATTGTCCCTGAATTCTTATCTATCAGATAACTATATCCTGCAAGACCAGAGGCATTGTCTTTAGATGCAGTCCATGTAAGGGATGGGGTATTAGCAGTATACCATTTGTTTGGATCAGAATGGCTACTTGAGGAAATGACAGGAATAGTAGGAGGTTGGGTATCGATTTGAATCTTGTAATGACTTGCATCGCTCCAGTTACCATCAGAATCCCTTTTCTTAATATGAAAATAATAAATGCCGTCGGCAAGTGAACCATTAGGAATATAATCCTTATTCGTCCCATCTATGATGTCATCTGGTAGTGTCCATAAATCCTGATCTATCAGATAACTATATCCTGTAAGACCAGAGGCATTATCCCATATAAAGGATGGGATATTAGCAGCATACCATTTGCTTGGATCAGGATGGCTAGGCGAGAAGATGACAGGAATATTCGGTGGTTCCGGCACAGGATTCGGTGGTTCCGGCACAGGATTCGGTGGTTCCGGCACAGGATTCGGTGGTTCCGGCACAGCTTTGTTGCCAAACCTTACAGAAATAGCCACTCTGTGAGTTGCCTCAAATTTCTCATAAGGTAGATAGGCATAATCAATCTGTAAAGGTACTCTGCCCTGCGTCCTTACCCCAAACCCTACGGTAGGACCATGCCCATCCTCAGAGTCATAACCACATCGCAGGGCAATTATATTTAGCAGATAACCTTCAAACCCAATACAAGCAATCATCTTTTTTTCAGATAGAATATTTGCCAACTCACCACTGATTGTAAGCCCTGAATTTGTCCATGCAAGCCCTGTCCTTATGGTTGTAGGAAGAGTAAAGCCTTTATCAATAAACCTTATATTTGTTCCAATATTCTGAAATGCAAGCCCCAATCCCACACATTTTGTCTTATATAAAAATCCCATATCATATGCAAGTCCTGTTGCACCATTATCCCCAATCTTTTGTGAGCATACTTTTCCTGTAACACCAACAGAGATCTGGTCAGTAAGACTTATCCCTCCGGCTACGCCAAATATTCCATCCATTTCCCGAAAGGTTTTCCCTGTCCCTTGAGGTTGTGCCTCAGTTGTTGTCTGTATTTCATCAGTAAGGAGCATATTGGCAAAACCACCAATATCGACATTCATTGTTCTTAGCGGATACACACCGCTTACACCAGTATAAGCGACATCTTCAAGCCATCTTGTATGTTCAAGGCTTATCTGTCCTGATTTAATCTGTCCAAGCCCAGCAGGGTTATAATGGACAGTCGATGCATCATCTACTACAGCACAAAAAGCCTTGCCCATGGCAGATGCCCGGACACCCATACCCATCTTTAGAAATGGCATGGCTGTAGTACATGCCCCATTACCCCAACAAATAGAGGGCATTCCGATTACCAAGATGGTTAATAATGATAATAATTTTTGTCGAGTAGACATCTTTTGCAACCTCCTTTGATTGCTTAATACCCCTCACAGAACCGTGCTTGAGGCTTTCCCTCACACAGCTCGAAAGACAACACATTCTCAATGCGAGGATAGAGTATATGTCAGGTGATATATACTCGGTAACGGCAATAAAGTTACACTTCACAAAGTTTTAGGAACTGCTTCCAGTTATAGCTTATCTGTAACTACTCAGGTAAAGGAATTTACCACTCAAGACACAAAAGAATACAGTAACTACTTGTAGCTATATTGGACGGAAAAAACTACGAAATACGCGAAAAACCGCGAAAATTAATAATCAGAAGGAATTTGTGAATCAGAATTTTTCGCGTTTTTTTGCGATTTAAG
>Ga0100395_1003049_pt1 | contig 12321 bp, 10 predicted proteins | sample CryGeymeta201519_FD_81542 | JGI IMG/M metagenome (GOLD analysis project Ga0100395, IMG submission 81542) | Groundwater microbial communities from Crystal Geyser aquifers in Utah, USA - Crystal Geyser metaG 2015-19 | ecosystem: Environmental > Aquatic > Deep subsurface > Groundwater | place: USA... | reverse complement strand
CGGTGGTGCCGGTGTGGGCAAGACCGTGAACATGATGGAACTGATCAACAACATTGCCAAAGCGCACAGCGGCTTGTCGGTGTTTGCCGGTGTGGGTGAACGTACCCGTGAAGGCAATGACTTCTACCATGAGATGGCCGACTCCGGCGTGGTGAATCTCGACAAGCTCGAAGACTCCAAAGTGTCGATGGTTTACGGCCAGATGAACGAACCCCCGGGCAACCGTCTTCGTGTGGCCCTGACCGGCCTGACCATTGCTGAGTCGTTCCGTGACGAAGGCAAGGACGTGCTGTTCTTTGTGGACAACATCTACCGTTTCACGCTGGCCGGTACTGAAGTGTCTGCGCTGCTGGGTCGTATGCCTTCCGCCGTGGGTTACCAGCCCACCCTGGCCGAAGAAATGGGTCGTTTGCAAGAACGTATTACATCTACCAAAGTCGGTTCCATCACGTCGATCCAGGCGGTTTACGTGCCGGCCGATGACTTGACCGACCCAAGCCCTGCCACCACCTTTGCCCACCTCGACTCCACCGTGGTGCTGAGCCGTGACATTGCCTCGCTCGGTATTTACCCCGCTGTGGACCCGCTGGACTCCACCAGCCGCCAGCTCGACCCCAACGTGGTTGGCCTGGACCACTACGAGACCGCTCGTGCCGTGCAAGGCACGCTACAGCGCTACAAAGAGCTGCGCGACATCATTGCCATCTTGGGCATGGACGAATTGGCGCCTGAAGACAAGCTGACCGTGGCACGTGCTCGCAAGATTCAGCGTTTCCTGTCGCAGCCGTTCCACGTGGCTGAAGTGTTTACCGGCTCGCCCGGCAAGTACGTGTCTTTGGCCGAAACCATTCGCGGCTTCAAGATGATTGTGGCCGGCGAGTGCGATCACCTGCCAGAGCAAGCCTTCTACATGGTTGGCACCATTGACGAAGCCTTCGAAAAAGCCAAGAAAATGTGATCACCTTGCGGGACAGCGCTTTAGCGCTGTCCCCAACTGACTAGGAAAAAAATGAACACTATTCACGTTGATGTGGTGAGTGCCGAGGAGTCGATCTTTTCGGGCGAGGCGCGCTTTGTCGCGCTGCCCGGTGAGGCTGGCGAACTGGGCATTTACCCGCGCCACACGCCGCTGATCACCCGCATCAAGGCGGGTTCGGTGCGCATCCAGTTGGCTGACGGTGGCGAAGAGTTCGTATTTGTGGCCGGCGGCATTCTTGAGGTGCAACCCAATTGCGTCACTGTGTTGTCCGACACCGCCATTCGCGGCAAAGACCTCGACGACGAAAAAGCCAACCAAGCCAAGCTGGCTGCAGAAGAAGCCGTCAAGAACGCCAAGACCGACCTCGACCTGGCCCATGCCGCTGCCGAACTGGCTGTTATGGCGGCCCAGATTGCCGCCTTGCGCAGGTTTCGCCAAAGGAAATAAGCGCAACCGAACGGCAAACCCTTGCCGATTCCCGTCAAACCCGACCGTCAAACCGTCGGGTTTTTTGTTGCATGGGTTTGATACACTGACCCCCCCTCAGACAGTGATCGAAACCTTAGGGCTATTAATGCCGAATTCTGATGTATCGGGCGTGGCAAATGCCCCGCAAACGGCTGCTGATGAATTGTTGGCCTGCCTGCAAATCATCGCCCGCACCCATGGCGAGGCGGCCACCCGCGACGCCTTGATGGCGGGCCTGCCGGCCGAACACGCCCGCCTTACCCCCAGCTTGTTTGCCCGTGCCGCGCTGCGCGCCCACCTGAGCAGTCAACTGGTCACCACACCGCTGGCGAAACTCAATGACGCGCTGCTGCCCGCCGTGGCGCTGCTGCAGGACGACCGGGCTTGCGTGGTGCTGGGCTTCAACGCCGAGCGCGACCAGTTCCAGGTGATTTACCCCGAGTTGGTTGAGTCCACCGTGACCGTGCCGTTGTCCGCGCTGGAGGCCGACTACATCGGCACGACCATCTATGCCCGCCCCACCCAGCGCTATGACGCGCGCACGCCGCAGGTGCGCGCGGGCCGCCACGGCCACTGGTTTTGGGGCGTCATTGCCGAAAGCACACCGCTCTACCGTGATGTGCTGCTGGCGGCGCTGCTGGCCAACACCTTTGCCCTTGGCATGCCCTTGTTCATCATGAACGTCTATGACCGCGTGGTGCCCAACCAGGCGTTCGAAACGCTGTGGGTGCTGGCGCTGGGTTTGTCGATCATGCTGGTCAGCGACCTGGTGTTGCGCACCCTGCGCGTGCGCTTTGTTGACTTGGCCAGTAGCCGGGCCGACGTCAAGTTGTCGGCGTTCATCATGGAGCGCGTGCTGGGCATGCGCATGGAGCAGCGCCCGGCGTCTGCCGGATCGTTTGCTGCCAACCTGCGCGCCTTCGAGTCGGTGCGCGACTTCATCGGCTCGGCCACGGTGGTGGCTTTCATCGACTTGCCTTTTGCGCTGATCTTCATGGTGGTGATCGCGTGGATATCCTGGACCATGCTCATTCCGCTGGTGATTGGCGCGGCCGTGATGGTGCTGTATGCGCTGATCGTGCAGGGCCGCATGCACGAGCTGGCCGAAACCACTTACCGCGCCGGCGCGCAGCGCAACGCCACTTTGATCGAGGGCCTGGTCGGTTTCGAGACCATCAAGGCGCTGGCCGCTGAGGCACCCATTCAGCGCAAGTGGGAAAAAAGCGCTGCCCTGCTGGCCCGCGTTGGCGTTCAATTGCGCCTGCTCTCCAGCACCGCGAGCAACACGTCGGCGTTTGTCCAGCAGTTCATCAACCTGGCCATCGTCATCATTGGTGTCTACCTGATCGCCGAGCGCAACCTCACGCTGGGCGGGCTGATTGCCTGCACCATGCTGGCCTCGCGCGCCATGGCGCCGGTGGGCCAGGTGGCGGGCTTGCTGGTGCAGTACCACACGGCAGACACGGCGCTGACCTCGCTCAACGAAATGATGGCGCGCGAGGTGGAGCGCCCGGCCGACACCGCCTTCATCAGCCGCGGCCGCCTCAAGGGGGCGATTGAGTTTCGCGATGTCAGTTTTACCTATCCCGGGCAAAGCGCGCCGTCGCTGCGCAAGCTGTCTTTTGGCATCAAGCCCGGTGAAAAGATCGCCATTCTGGGGCGCATCGGCTCGGGCAAGACCACCCTGGAAAAACTCATTCTGGGGCTCTACCAGCCGACTGAGGGCGCCGTGCTGGTCGATGGCATCGACCTGCGCCAGCTTGACCCCGCCGAGCTGCGGCGCCAGATTGGTTACGTGCAGCAGGATGTGATGCTGTTCTACGGCAGCCTGCGTGACAACATCGCGCTCGGCGCGCCGCTGGCCGACGACGCGGCCATCGTCAAGGCGGCTGAAATTGGCGGTATTCTGAGCCTGGTCAACCAGCACCCCAAGGGTTTCGACATGCTGGTGGGCGAGCGCGGCGAGTCCTTGTCGGGCGGTCAGCGCCAGGGTGTGGCCATTGCCCGCGCCGTCATCAACGACCCGCCCATCCTGCTGCTTGATGAACCCACCTCGTCGATGGATTTCTCCAGCGAGGACGATATCAAGCGCCGCCTGACGGCGTTTTCCAAAGACAAAACGGTCATTTTGATCAGTCACCGCACGTCTTTGCTGGAGTTGGCGGAGCGCATCATCGTCATGGACGGCGGCCGCATCGTGGCCGACGGTCCCAAGGAGCAGGTGGTCACCGCACTGCGCCAGGGCCGCATCGGAAAGGCCGCATGATGGCTTACTTCAACAAAAAAGCCTTTGACAACACCGGCCGTGTGATCAATCGCGCCAACAAGGTCAGCGGCACAGCTTTTGGCCGCTGGATCAAGCGGCTCACGCCGACCCAGGAACCAGCGCACCTCGACTGGGCTGGAGACGCCGACTGGGCACGCCTGCAACAAGAGCCGCTGCGCGCACGCAGCTTGCTGCGCCTGGCTGCTGCGGTCATGGTGCTGCTGCTGGTCTGGGCCGCCTTTGCCGAAATTGACGAAGTTACCCGTGGCGAGGCCCGTGTCGTTCCCACCAGCCAGGTACAGATTATCCAGAGCGTGGATGGCGGCGTGGTCGAGGCCTTGCTGGTGAAAGAAGGGCAAATTGTCGAGGCGGGGCAACTGCTGCTGCGCGTGGACCCGACCCGGTTTGTTTCCAACTTGATGGAGAGCCAGGCCAGCCAGACCGCCCTGCAGGCCAAAGCGCTGCGACTGGAGGCGCTCACGCGCGGCACCGCATTCAATCCACCGCCGGAGTTGGTGCGCGATGCGCCCGAGGTGGTGGCGCAGGAGCGCCTTTTGTATGAATCGCGCCGCGCCGAGATCAGCGCCCAGACGTCCATTTACCAAAGCCAGTTGGTGCAGCGTCAGCAAGAGTTGAACGAAGTGCGGGCGCGGCGCGACCAGGCTGATCGCAGCCTGGCGCTGATGACCCAGGAAATCAACGCCACGCGCCCGATGGTGGCCACCGGCGCCGTGTCCGAAGTCGAGATGATGCGGCTCGACCAGCAACTGGCTCGCCTGCGCGGCGACCGCGAGCAGGCCACGGCGCAAATTGCGCGGGTGCAGTCGGCCATCCAGGAAGCCAACAGCAAGATCCGCGAGGTTCAACTCACCAGCCGCAACCAGATGAGCGCAGAGCTGTCCGAGACCATGAGCCGGCTCGCCAGCCTGGCGCAGGGCGGCGTGGCGCTGCAAGACAAGGTCACGCAGGCCGACATCAAATCGCCAGTGCGCGGCACGGTCAAGCGCCTGCTGGTCAACACCATCGGCGCAGTGGTACAGCCCGGCAAGGAAGTGGTGGAAGTGGTGCCGCTGGACGACACGCTGATTCTGGAGGTACAAATTACCCCCAAGGACATCGGCTTTTTGCGCCCCGGTCAGCCCGCCATGGTCAAATTCAGCGCCTACGACTTCGCCATTTACGGCGGCTTGGAGGCCGAAGTCTTTTTGATTGGCGCCGACTCGGTGCTTGATGAAAAAGGCAACGCGTTTTACCATGTGCGCGTGCGCACCCACAAGCCCAGCCTGGGCGCCAACCTGCCCATCATTCCCGGCATGGTGGCGCAGGTGGACGTGATGACTGGCAAAAAAACGGTGCTGTCCTACTTGCTCAAACCCGTGCTGCGCGCCAAAGCCAACGCGCTGACTGAGCGCTGACCGAATGATGACCCAACGCTGACCCAACGATGAGTGCCCAACATTTTTTTCTTGCCAGTTCGGGCGCGCCTTTGCCAGGTCGTTTGCGCGAGGCGTTTGCAGACATCGCGCCGCTCGATGCGAACACTTTGCTGGCGCGCTTACCCGCGTTGCCCGCAGCGCACAGTCTGGTCTGGCTGAGCAGTGCAGATGCGCAATGGCCGCAGGCCTTGCGCCAAATTTTGCAAGCCAAACCCGATGCCCGCGTGGTGCTGCTCTCTGGTGCGCCAGAGCCCGCCGAGGGCCTGCGCGCGCTCAACGATGGCGCGCGCGGCTACACCCATGCCTATGGCGTGCCCGCGCTGCTGCAAGAGGTGGCGCTGGTCATCGAACACGGCGGCCTGTGGGTCGGGCCAGATCTGCTGCAGCGCCTTGTGGGCTCGACCAACGCCGCTTTGGTGGCGCGCTCCGCCATCGCCAAAACGCAGACGCCGGACCATGCCGCACCCCTTGCCACGCCCGGCCCCAGCGCCTGGGCCAACTTGTCGGTGCGCGAAGCCGAGGTGGCGCGCGCGGTGTCGGCTGGTCGCTCCAACAAGGAGGTGGCCGCCAAAATGTTCATTTCCGAGCGCACCGTCAAAGCCCATCTGGGCGCCATTTTTGAAAAACTTGGGGTGCGTGACCGCCTGCAGCTGGTGTTGCGCCTGGCTGCCGTGCCCGAGCCTGCGCCCAACCCCGCACAGGAGCCCAAGCCATGAGCGAGCCTGACCAGGTCAACCCACTGAGCCAGTCCGACACCAGCCTGGTGCGTGTGCTCGAAGACCTCATCGATGTGCTCATCACCCGCGGCGTGATCCAGTTCACCGACCTGCCCGAAGCCGCCCAAGCCAAGCTGCTCGAACGGCGCGAAACCCGCGCCAACCTCAGTAACCGCCTGCTACTGCTGCCCACGGACCCCAACGACGACTTGCTATGACCCCGTGGGCTGACACGCCACGGTTCGCGTTTACGTGCGTGCGCAGATCACGCGTCGCCATGACGGACACTTTAGCGATGACGGCCGATTTACCTCTGGAAAAAGGGGTGACCGAGGCCACCCCTTTGCCGCCGCGGCGGTTTGCTTCAGACACGCATTTGGTTGCGGCGCCGTGACGCACCCATCAGGCCCAAGGCCAGTGCCACCAGGGCCAGGCTGGCGGGCTCTGGCACCACTTGGGTCAGGTAAACACCGGCCCAGCCGACATCCTCGCCGTCAACGATGCCCTCCATGCTGGCATTGATCACCAACCAGCCATTGCGGAAGGAGTCGCGTTCGATTCCCAGCGCGGTGATCGGCAGGCCGGCCGCTTTAGCGTCGAGGATGCCGCCGTCCATGCCCGAGGTCAGCAGCGCGAACGGGTCGAGGAGGTCGCTGAGGTCAAGGTAAAGCCCGAACACCGAGGCCAAATCAGAGACTGCTGGTTCGGTGGCTTTGAACACCACTTTTTGCCCGTCGGCAGCGATGAACGCACTTGAGCGCCAGCGCGCGCCTTCTTCTTCATCCGAGACCACCTCACCGCTTTGGCCGGCGTTGCCGGAGAAGTTCCAGAACAGAAAGTCTTCGTAGTCCGAACCGGTTTGGGCGACCAGCTTCAGCGCGCCTGTGACAGTGTCTTTCTGGAAGATGCCTTGGTGCAGCGGCACCTCGCGCGTGGTAACGCCAGTGTGATTGGCCGGATCGTCAGGGTCGAATCCAGCTTCCTTCAGCGGCGATTGAAGCGCACAGGCGTTGCGAACGGCCACGTTGCCATCGGCCGGGCAGGTCAGCGTGACGGTGCGCGTTTCGTTGCCCCAGGCACCCCAGAAGGACATGTTGCGGCCGTCGAATGACAGGCCTTCACCGAGCCGGTTGAGCGTGTTGCCACCCGGAAGATTCACATCAGCGCCCGGCACCGCCGTGCCAATCTCCACGAGCGTCGTCAGGCCACTCTGGCCGACCTGGCTCATGTAGATGCCACCGGCGGTGGGCTCCTCCTCGTTGTCGAGGCCGGTGAACACGACCTTGCCTTTGGCCGCGCTGGGCGGCGCGGTCGAGCCGAAGGTGCTGGTCGGATCGTTCGGCAATGCCTGTCCGCGATAGGCGATCGCCACGGCACCCAAAGGATTTCCGTTCGCGTCGACGCTAACTATGTCCCGGTAGAACACGCCGGTGAGCCCGGTGCCATCGGCGTCCGCGTAGTTCGCCTTGAATGCGATGTATTTGCCATCGAACGCCGCCGGTGCGCCCGGGAACTGCTCGAACGGCAACTGAGTCGCGCTGACCGCCGGTGTTGGTACCTGGTACTGTGGCAACTCTGACACCATGCCGAGCTTCTGCTCGCCAGTGGTCAGCACGCCGCCAACCGTGGCGTAGATACCGGTGGTGCCAACACGCGTCGTGACGGGTTCACCTGTGACGGGGTCCGTGCCGGTCGTGTATTCGTACACCGGCTCCGTTTGTCCCCGCGTTGCGATCAGACCCGAACCAGCGTCAATGCGCGGCAGTGACGGGAACTCGTTGAAGGTGGCGGCCAGGTTATTCGCCTGCGGCACCACCTGGCCCTGCACGGCCACGGCCCGCACGGGCGCTGCGGGCACGCTCATGTCACGCGAGAACACGCCCGAGACGCGTCCTTCCTCCCCGCCCTGCGTACGGCCGCGGAACAACACCAGCGCGTCGTTGTTCACCGACGACCCGCTGTAGCTGTTGAACGGCTGCGTAGAGTTTGGCGCCACGACGCCGTTGTTGACGACCGTTTCCCAGTTGAGGCTGACGGGCTCGGCCTGCAGTGCCGGTGCCGCGCCCAGCAGGGCCACGACAGCTACGCCGAGCAGCTTACGCTGCAGGCGTCGGGGCGGGTCTTGCCAAGGGGCAGGTTTGCAGGAATTGTTGTTGATATCTGATGACATGACAGCTTCCCTTTCAAGGTGACAGAAATCGGCGGGCTCGACAGTGACGTCGCGCTGGCGCCGCGTGAACAGACCACGCCCTCGAAATTCAATGACTTGGTCTGGCGGCATCAGTCTCGGTATTTATCAGTAGCTGCTGATTGAGAATTCGCATGGTGTAGGCAGAAATCAACGCAACAGAACGAGCGTGCGCTTGTCGGCGTCGTCGCCAGGCTTGAAATGGGCAAACTCAACCGTGGCGGTGCTTGCCTGTGCCTTGTGGGGTTGCCGAGGTCATGCGCCCGCTTTTCTTCATGGCGCATGAACGTCTGGGCTGAGATTACGTCGGCGAACAGTCTGGCGACTGCGCCTGTTGCCACATTTGCAGCGGCCATCTTGTCGCCACCGCCGGTACTTTTAACTACCGGTTCAATGCGCCGCCGCAGGTCTCAGCCGGTGCGTTGGCAATGGCGTCCCATTCTTCCTGGCTGATGACTTGCGGCACATAGGTAACACCTTGCTTGATCAGGTTGTCGTTGAAGGCACGCAAGTGATTGCGGGAGCCGCACAGCAGACTGGTGTACACCATCACAATGTCGGCCGCGTTGGTGATGGCCAGTTTTTCATGGATGTCGCGGATGTCGGTTTCCTCGATCAGCGCGCCCACCTTGAGCGCTTCGATCAGGTTCACCTGGCCCAAGGTCATCAGCGTGTTGTAGAGGGTTTGCAACTCGGGGTCTGCAAACTCACCTAGCGCTGTAGTGGCGCCAGGGTCTTCGATGTCGTATTTGGTCAGCAGCGCCAGAATGGCCTCGGTGTGCGTGGTTTCACTCAGGGATATCTGGTAGAACACATTGGCGCCCCATAGGCTGTACAGGGCGACATAAACGTCATGTGCCAGCTTTTCTTCTTCGCGCATGAACTTTAGCCCGGCGATTTCTTCAATGGACAGGCTGGCCGCTGTTGTTGCGCTGCTTGCAGTCGTTGCCACAGCCGTGCTGGTGGCCAGTTGGGCAGACGCCGCTGCCAGGTCATTACCGCCGCCGCACGCCGTTAAAACGGGTGTCAGCGCCAGCGTGCCGAGCGCGGCGCCCAAATATCGTAAAAATAGTTTTCTTTGCATGATTTCTCTTGATTGAGCGGTGCCGAAGCACCGCGTTTTAAAGGGCAGCAGAGGGCTGCTTGGGGTTATCTCATGGCGCCAGCGCCTGCACCTGCACCTGCACCTGCACCTGCGCCGGGACCGCGGCCTGCGCCAGCGCCTGAGCGCGGACCTGCACCAGGGCCTGCGCCGGGGCCGGGGCCAGCGGCGGGGCCCATGCGCTGCTGCATGGGTGGCTGATCGGGCAGTTCGACGCCTTTGAGGCGGGCACGCTCCTTCATCTGCTCATGATGCTGTAAGCGGAGTGTGTTGCGTCCCTCTTCGGTATTGAGGCTACGCATCTGGGCCCGGTACGCGTCACGCTCGGCTGGCGTCATCAACTGGCTGCCGTAGATCGGGTCCTGGGTGCGCAGTTGCGTTTGATCCTGCGTTTGGTCCCTGATCTGATCCTGAGCCTGCGCCGGCAAGCTTGCAATGGCACCCGCCATTGACACGGCTGCTGCCAACACCAGCGTCAGCGCGCCTGAATTTACTTTGGTCTTTTTCATGATGAACTCCTTTAAAGTACAGTTAAAAAAATCGCCTACCAACAAGCGGTCAACGACCGCGACCACCTGAACCACCCGAGCCTCCACCCGAGCCTCCACCCGAGCCTCCACCCGAGCCTCCACCCGAGTTTCCACCCGAGTTTCCACGCGAGCCTGCGCCAAAGCCTCCTGCGCCAGCGCGACCAGTGCTGGCGTTGCTGTTGCCAACTGCAGGATCAGGCAAATCCAGCGTCAGCACATCAGTGCCTTTTCTTGGCTCACCCAAGCCGCGCGCCTCGTAGCCGCTGCCGTAGGGCTTGCGGTTTTGGCATTCAAGCGCAAGCTCGACGGATGCCGACTCTGGCTCCCCGGCCTGCACCGCGCCTACGCAAAGCAGCAAGGCGCCGAATGCCGCGAACCAACTCAGGTTGCCTGGCAACCAAGCGGTGGTCTGACTCAAGGTGAAGGTTTGTGCGTTCATGGGCTGTATCTTGCGCGGTGAGCGTTGCCTGGGAATGTCATGTGCGTAAGTTTGCGTTTCGTCATGTTTCATCGTGTTTCAGGGCATCTGTTGGCTATGGTCATCGCTAAACTGATAGCCTATGAACCACGCTGCATCTGCCCGGATACTGGTGGTCGATGACGACCCCGAGCTACGCCATCTGCTGACCGACTATCTGGCCGCGAGCGGCTTTGCGGTGGACACTGCCGGCGATGGCATTGAGATGCACAAGCAATTGGCCGCAGCAACGCCCGACGCCATCGTGCTAGACCTGATGATGCCTGGCGAAGACGGTTTGAGCCTGGCCCGCGGCCTGCGCAAAACCTCCGACATCCCAATCCTCATGCTGTCGGCGCGTGGTGAGGAAATTGACCGCGTGGTCGGGCTTGAGGTGGGTGCCGACGACTACCTGGCCAAACCCTTCAGCCCGCGTGAACTGCTGGCGCGCCTGCGCGCCTTGCTACGGCGCACGCGCCCTGCCGAGCCGGTTGCAGTCGCTGATTCGGCCACGAGCACCCAGACAGCCGCGCACCTGCACAGCTTTGGTCCCTTCACGCTCGACACCAACGCCTGGCGGCTGTTGCGCGACGGGGTTGAAGTGCTGGTCTCCAGCGGCGAAGTTGCCCTGTTGCGCATCTTTGTTGCGCACCCCAACCATGTGCTCTCGCGTGACAGCATCGTGGATCAGCTCAAGGGCTACGAGCGTGGCGCCTTTGACCGCAGCATCGACGTGCGGGTCACGCGCCTGCGCCGCAAGATCGAGTCAGACCCGGCGCACCCGGCCTATATCCGCACGGTGCGCGGCGAGGGCTATTTGTTCAATCCGCAGGGCGAGTTCGCGTGAAGCAGCGGCTTGCCAGCCGGCATGGCCTGACCCGCCTGTACACACTCTGGCTGGCCGCGCTGTTCATTGCAGTTGAAATGGTCACGGTGGCGGCCGCGCTGGTGTTTGTCTTTTTGCCGCTGTCCGAGCGCGCCGCCGACGATCTGGCTGGGCTGATGGTGTTGTCGGCGCAGACCTGGGCCGAGTTGCCGCCCGGGACGCGCCCGGTGTTTGAGGATGAGCTCTTGCACAGCTATCAGATGGCCTTGCGCCCGGACATGTCGCCTGCGCCAGACACCGGCCTGCGCCACGGCTGGTACCTGTATTTTCTGGAGCGCGCCTTTGAGCGGCGGCTCGGCCAGGAGGTGTTTTTTCAGCCTGAGCAAGCCAAGGATGGCAGTGAGTGGCTCTGGCTGGCGATGCCCACCGGGAATCGGTCAATGGGGGTCGGCTTTGCCAGAAGCCGCATGCAGGCCAACCCCTTTGGCGCGGTCTTGATGGCCTTGGCTGTGGGCACGCTGCTGGTGCCCTTGCTGGCTTGGTGGCTGGCCAGCCGCATTGCCCAGCCGATCGCCCGGCTGGAGTTGGCCGCAGCGCATCTGGCCAGGGGTTCCGACCCGGCCCTGCTGCCAGAAACCGGGCCGCGTGAACTGGCCGAGCTGGCGCACCATTTCAACCACATGGCGCTGCAGGTGCGCGAACTCAGCGACGCCCGCACCACCTTGTTTGCTGGCATTTCACACGACCTGCGCACGCCCCTGACGCGCATGCGCCTCGCGCTGGAACTGCTGTCGCTCAAGCCCGACGCCGCGCTGTTGCAGCGGCTTGAGCACGACATCGACGAGATGAACCAGTTGATTGGGCAACTCCTTGACATTGCCCGCGGCCTCAAACGTGAGGCCGCGCAAGACCTTGATCTGTGCGCCTGGCTTCAGGGCCGCGCCGAGGTGCAAAAGGCAGCGGCCGACGCCGCCCACGCCACGCTCACGGTGCAATGCGCGGATGTGCTGCGAGCGTACGCGCCACCGGGCATGCTCACCCGCGTCATCGACAATTTGCTGGGCAATGCGCTACGGTATGCGCCCGGCCCGATCGAGCTGGTGGGGCAGGCTTTGCCACCGTTGCCGTTTGGCGAACCTGGCGGAGTGTGCATTGGCGTGCTCGACCGTGGACCGGGCATTCCGCCTGACCAGATGGAAGCGGTTTTACGGCCATTTCACCGACTGGAGGGCTCGCGCAGCCAAGCCACCGGCGGCTTTGGCCTGGGGCTGGCCATCGTTCAGCAACTCGCTCACGCAAATGGCTGGGTGGTCAGACTTCAAGCGCGCGACGGCGGCGGGCTTGCCGCCTGGG
>Ga0100395_1003034_pt1 | contig 12343 bp, 10 predicted proteins | sample CryGeymeta201519_FD_81542 | JGI IMG/M metagenome (GOLD analysis project Ga0100395, IMG submission 81542) | Groundwater microbial communities from Crystal Geyser aquifers in Utah, USA - Crystal Geyser metaG 2015-19 | ecosystem: Environmental > Aquatic > Deep subsurface > Groundwater | place: USA... | reverse complement strand
GGGTTGTAGCGCGAACCTAACATTCCCCCGGAACAAGTCCGGGGGGATTGAAGAAGAGGTTGCGCGGCGTCCGGGTTGTAGCGCGAACCTAACATTCCCCCGGAACAAGTCCGGGGGGATTGCAGAAGAGGTTGCGCGGCGTCCGGGTTGTAGCGCGAACCTAACCTTCCCCCGGAACAAGTCCGGGGGGATTGCCATTACCGAATCAAACTGTCAAATAGCATAACCCCCCACTACTTTTTCGGGAACTATGGGACAGTATTTTTGACCACCTACTTACTACGGGAAAGCCGCGCCGGCGTTGCGCACCTACCTGAATCTCGTCGAGGCCCGCCGCTCACTGTATCCGTACCAGTTGTGCGACTACACCTTCGCCAGCAAGGCGCAGAACTGCTTCGACCAGGCGGAGGCTGCAGTGAAGAATAACTCCGAGCAACTGGCGAGGGTGAAGGGCGCCCGTCTGCAGTTGGACTTGACGATGATGTCCTTGCGGAACACCATCATCGCCGGTTACCTCCGAACGCCGCGGGCTTCGCTCGAACGGTATCCCTACCCTCGTTCCCTGCTGCAGGCCCGCGCCCTCGAGACGCTGCGAAACACCAGGCATCCCCTGCTGCTGACGAAGGCTCCCAACTACGAGATGGATGAGAAGGGGAATAGCCGCGTGACTTTCCCCTCGATTGCTTCGCGGGTGGAAACGCTGATCGAGGAAATGTGCAAAGGCAAAGAATACATCCCGCTGCCGGAGCAGTTTCGCGACCTTCCCCCCGACAGCGTGTTCGATTGGACGGCGTCGATGTTCGGCATCAACCCTTACGGCGGCTCCTCGAACTCCACGGATAAGATGCAGGTGGACGACGAGGCAGCGGACGGCACGGCCTACGTGCGCCTGAACGCCGAGGAGCTGCCGGTGCCCATCGGGATATGGAACAACGAAACTCTGACGGACCCCGAGTTCGAGAAGAGCAAGCAGGAGTTCCTGAAGCCGGACCAGGCGGGACAATACGTCAACTGGCCGCAGATTTGCCGGGTCATCAACGCCGCCGATATCCCCGGGCCGGGATACCACCTCTACAAAGGGCCCCGGTTTCTGCTGTTCCCCGGGACCTACCTCTACCTCACCAAATCGTGGCAGTTCCAGCAGCAACTTACGTCTTTGTATCACGAGGACAAACCAAAGGAGATCTGGGAAGCCTATGTGTCGGCCAAGTTCACCGGCCCTGCGTATCCGCACGGAAAGACGGACGAACCGAACGCAGTCTCCATTGACCGCGTGGTGTTGCTGCGAGTGGGGACGCAACCGGTTGTGCGTTGAGCGGAACCCGCGACAGACCGAGGAGCAAGCGAGCATTGACGCGAGACTCGCCGTCGCGTAGAATGCTGTCAGGTAATTGGGAGGATGAGGAGAATGGCATCGGCAACCACACGTCAACGAGTACCCACGCTTGCCAAGCCGTCTGCTTCTGCAGGTCCGTCCCGTCGCAGGAACGGACGTCGTGTCTCTTTGAGGGAATACGTCGTGCAGGCACTTCGATGTGCGGAATGCGAGCGAGACCACAGTCTTCCGGACGGTCCGTGCGTCGTTACAGAGGTGCCGCAACTGCCTGGCTGTTTCACACAAGTAGATAACTATGAAGAAGCTCGTGAGAACCTGATCGATGCTATCGAGGTCTGGGTGGTGGCGACGTTGCGACACGGTGGCAAGGTGCCGCCCATCAACGGGTATGTTTTCAGGTGATTACGGGGACACGGTGATGCGACGACTTACGCCTCTATCACGCCGCGAGGTCATCCGCAAGCTTCGCGCGGCCGACTGGAGCGGTCCCGAGCCGGGCGGAAGACATAGCACGATGCACAAAGGTACACGCACCGCCCTTGTTCCCAATCCGCACAAGCGAGACGTGAGCGTTGGTTTGATTCGCAAGATCATCCGGGATGCAGGGCTGAGTGCGGAGGAGTGATTGAACCTGTAGTCTGAAAGGAAGAGGAGTCGTGGTGTATAAGTGCAAGAGAGTGTGGGTGTGCGATCTCGGCGGTTGTATGGCTGGCTTGGTTGCTGTATTGGCGGTCGGGATCGCCCTCGCAGGCGAGGTTAATGTAGGGACGAAGGTGAACCCCAGAGACGGCGCTGAGATGATTTACATCCCAGCGGGAGAGTTCACGATGGGCAGCGACGAGAAACCGCAACACAAGGTCTACCTCGATGGCTACTGGATTTACAAGTACGAAGTCACCGTGGCGCAGTACCGCAAGTTCTGCAAGGCGACGGGGCTGAATATGCCAGAGGCTCCTTCGTGGGGATGGAAAGACGATCGCCCAATGGTGAACGTGAGCTGGTATAATGCAGCGGCATACTCACGGTGGGCGCGGGTGCGTTTGCCGACCGAGGCACAGTGGGAAAAGGCAGCAAGAGGGACCGATGGGAGAAAATTCCCGTGGGGCAACGAATGGGACAAGAGCAAGTGCGCGAACTCGATGGGACAAAGCCTGTCCAGCACGAAGCCGGTGGGTAGTTATGCTTCGGGCGCCTCGCCTTACGGGGTGATGGATATGGCGGGGAATGTGTGGGAGTGGTGCGCGGACTGGTATGATGCGAACTTCTATGCGAAAGCTCCCACCCGGAATCCCAAGGGACCGAGTACGGGGGCATTCCGCGTGTTGCGCGGCGGGTCGTGGTGCCGCGACCTCGAGCTCAACTTCCGCGCCGCCTATCGGCTCATCATCGACCCGGCCTTCAGGCTCAACTACTTCGGGTTTCGTTGTGCATCTGGTTCGGACTCCCGTTAGCCTTTGGGCTTTGGTGCTTTTACTCTTTGCCCTACCCCGATTTATCGGGGTAGGGCGCGCGATATTTTTTCCGGAGGGTTAGGGAATGCAGAAGGAGAACAAGGTCAGCGCTGTGGTGAAGACCTACGATGCTGGAGCTTTATCCCACGGAGTATGGCCACACCTCGCGAACGGTGGGTTTTCATTCGTAACGAGTATAATGCATACCGCCGCTTATTGACACTCAGCAAATCTTGTTGTTACAATGTCCACGCCTCATAGAGAGATTCCGGTGGTGACATGCCGGATGACCAACGGCTTTTCCGTCTGTAACTACACAGAAAGACGGTGTATGGCCGGTGACACGGGAGCGACTGACGGATATGCTGAAAGCAGATTACGAGAGACTGATGTCCTTGGATAGAAATTCGCTGCTGTCTCTGGAGACCACGCTGGAAGACAACGTGCGAAGGGATGCCGAGGCCAGACGACAGGCTATCGAGGAGAAGAAAGCGAAGAAGCGACGCCGGAAAAAGAAGAGGCGAGGTTCCATGTCTTGATGTCCAGCTCCACTGCTCCGATGGAATTGCGCAGTAACCCATTGCTCTTCCGTTGCAGGCAGTGGCGGCGGGGACATGACTGTGACTCACAATGCGGCGGCGGCGTAGCTCAGTTGGTTAGAGCAGCGGAATCATAATCCGCGTGTCCGGGGTTCGAGTCCCTGCGCCGCTACCATTTCTTCGCTTCCGGAAGCCACCGTACGCGTCCGCGAAGGCCCCAACATTCATGACACCCGCCAGGGGTGTTCCAGAGACCCTTACGCGGCGCGCGCAATGTCGAAGCCAGGCGCAGCATTGCGACCCCACCAGCTTCAGAATGGCAGGTAAGCCGTGCAGGATGCAGAACGCGACCAAATCCAGTCCCTCATTCAACTCGTAATAGACGAGGACCTGGCGGAACTGACGGTCCATAGCGAAGGGGAGAAATTTCGCATTCGGCGAGGAGATGACTCTCGGCGGGAGTGCCTGACAAGGAACTTCTTACGGGGAGAGAGCGCACCCAGACTTGCATCACCGGCCCTTGCTTCACAGGCAACCGACAAAGCGTTGCCGGAAACGAATCCCAATCTGGTGAGAATTATCTCGCCGATGGTGGGAATTTTCTATCGTTCACCGAGTCCCGGGACAGAACCGTTTGTGGAAGTTGGCGGCTTAGTCGAAGAGGGACAGACCATCGGACTCGTGGAGGCCATGAAGGTTTTCAACGAGATCACCGCCGAAGTCAATGGTAGAGTCATCGCCGTTCCAGCCGCAACTGAACAATTGGTTCAGCACGGAGACACCTTGGTGATTATCGAAAGAGCGGATGGGTAGCAGGGACATGAAAGAGGGCGCAATCAACATTGGGCTTATCGGTCTCGGAACCGTCGGTTCCGGGACGTTTGAGCTACTACAGCGAAACAGCGACTTGATCCGCCGACGCGCGGGATGCGGAATCAACATACGGCGGATTGCGGTACGACAAAAAGACAAACCGCGTAGTGTGGACGTCGCCCCTGATCTGCTGACAGAGGATGCATGGGAGATTGTGAACGATCCCGCTGTGGAGATTGTGGTGGAAGTAATGGGCGGCGTAGAGCCTGCTCGCGCGTTGCTCCTGAGCGCCATTGAACAAGGGAAGAGCGTTGTCACCGCCAATAAGGAACTGCTGGCGAAGCACGGTGCTCAGTTGATGGACGCCGCACGGGAGAAGAGAGTCGATGTCAACTTTGAGGGCAGCGTTGCCGGCGGCATTCCACTGATTACCCCGCTGAAGCAGAGTCTCGCAGCCAACCGTATCGAGCGAGTCACTGGGATACTGAATGGCACCACTAACTATATCCTGACACGCATGGCACGCGAGGGTCTCGATTTTGACGAGGCGCTACGGGAAGCGCAGCAGAAGGGATTTGCCGAGTCCGACCCCAGTTCCGATGTCGACGGCCACGACGCGGCATACAAGCTGGCCATCGTCAGCGCCATCGCTTTCGGTTCTCGTATCCCTGTCGAGGAAATCTTCCGGGAAGGCATCTCCCGAATCCGGATTCAGGACATCCGCTATGCGGCCGAACTGGGGTACGTCATCAAACTGCTGGCCATCGCGCAGTCTGAAAGTGAGGGATTTGAGCTTCGCGTCCATCCCACGCTGCTGCCGGTCGAGCACCCACTGGCTTCCGTCAGCGACGAATTCAACGCGATCATGGTGGAAGGGGATGGCGTGGGGCGCGTGATGTTCTACGGAAAGGGCGCCGGTGCCGGGCCGACAGGCAGCGCCGTTGTCGCGGACATCATCGACACTGCGCGGAACATCCTCCATGGGGCCACTGGAAGGATTCCTTGCACGTGTGACCAGTCGCTGCCTTTGAGAAGATACGAAGATGTCAAGTCCATGTTCTATTTCCGCATGCTCGTTGCAGACCGACCCGGCGTTCTCGCAAGAATCGCTGGCATCCTCGGTGAGGAGGGGGTCAGCATCGCCTCGATGATCCAGAAAGGAGAACAGGGGCGTTTAGCAGAGGTTGTCTGGATTACCCACCGGGCGCGACAGAAGGCCGTGGACCGGTCGATCCAGCGAATTCAGGAGACGGATATCGTTCCGCAGATCACCAACGTCATCCACGTGACAGAGTAGGTCGTAAAGGAGAGCGAACGAAGTGGCAGCTCCCGAAATTCTTGTTCAGACTCAACTGGGTGAGCGAGGTCCCGACAGGAAAGGAAAGGTTCGCGATATCTTTGAGATTCCTTCGGTGCATGGGGAGACAGAGCAGCTATTGCTCGTTGCCTCCGACCGACTGTCGGCTTTCGACGTTGTGCTGCCCACGGGGATCCCGTGGAAAGGGACTGTCCTGACGCAGCTCTCCCTTTTCTGGTTTGACCTGACGAAGGACATCATCCCCAATCACTACATCACCTCCAGTGTGGCAGACTACCCTGAGCCGTTCGCGTCGCACCGAGCTGCGCTGCGCGGCCGCAGCATGATCACTCGCAAGGCGAAGGTCACCCCTATCGAGTGTGTCGTTCGCGGCTATCTCGCGGGTTCGAGCTGGAAGGAGTATCAGCAATCACAGAGCGTCTGCGGCATCAAGCTTCCTGCAGGATTGCGCGAGTCAGACAAGTTGCCGCACCCGCTTTTCACACCTGCGACCAAGCAGGAAACCGGCCACGATGAGAATGTTTCCTTTGAGCGCGTGGCTGAGCTGGTGGGTTCCGACACCGCACGGCAACTCAGGGATGCCAGCCTCGCGGTCTACGAGAAAGGTTCCTCCTATGCGGCAAGTTGCGGCATTATTCTCGCCGACACCAAGTTTGAGCTTGGTTTTGTTGACGACGGATGCGGCGGCGACAGGCTCATATTGGTGGATGAAGTTCTTACTCCCGATTCCTCCCGCTTCTGGGACGCCGAATCGTACCAGCCCGGTGGGCCCCAGGATAGTTTCGACAAGCAGTACGTCCGCGACTATCTTGAGACGTTGAGTTGGGGCAAGACCTATCCCGGCCCTGAGCTTCCTTCGGAAGTAGTTGTGCGAACCTCCGAGAAGTATCGGGAAGCGTTCCGCCGAATTGTAGGGAAGGAACTTTGCCTCGCCGACCTGTAGTGCGGTCCCCAATTTATGGACAATCAACACCGGCCGGCCCCCTTGCCGTGGGCTACGGTTGAACGTTCCCAACTCTCAGGTGACAACAGTGACCGGCGCCTTTCTCGAAAGGGTCCAAACGACTATCAACCGCCACGGCATGCTTCGTTGCGGAGATGTGGTCGTGGTAGCGGTCTCCGGCGGAAGAGATTCCTGCGCCCTGCTGGCAGCGCTTCACGCTCTCAAGGCTGAGACGGGCTTGCGCCAGATTGTGGTTGCTCATCTAAACCACGGATTGAGGGAACCTGACAGCACCGCCGACGCGGAATTTGTGCAGGGCTTGGCCGCGTCGCTGGGTCTACCCGCGTGCGTGGAGCAGGAGGACGTCGGACGACTCGCCGAGGAGAATAGGCTCTCGGTTGAGTCGGCGGCACACGAGGCTCGCTACGGGTTCCTGGCAAGAGTCTCGGCGAGACACGGCGCTCAGGCGGTGGCGCTGGGGCACACGCTGGAGGATCGCACCGAAACGTTCTTCATGCACCTGTTTCGGGGAGCCGGGATGTCAGGTCTCTCCTCCATGAGACCGATTCTTTTCACGGAATACCCGGATGGAGGCGTCGCCCCGCGGCTCATTCGTCCCCTCATTGACTGCACGCATGAGGAAGTTGATCGCTATCTCGCGTCGCTTGGAATCCAACCGAAGGTGGATGCCACCAATGCCGACACGCGCCACCTCAGAAACCGTATCCGTCATCAAGTTCTGGCAGAGATCCGCGAGAAAATTTGTCCGGATATCGATAGGCGGGTCGGTCAGTTGATGTCTTTGTGTGAGGACGAAGACGCCTTTTTGCGCGAGCAGTCGTTCGTCGTACTGGCCGAGCTACGAAAAGGAATGGGGGGAGATGGAAGCTCCGAGGAGATGCTCGACCGGTCACGCTTCTCCCAACTTGATCGTGCTTTGCAGCGCCGTATTGTGCGGCATGTTTTTCAGTCCCTGTGCTGCCCCCGGGCAGAATTGAATTTCCAACACGTGGAAAACCTGTTACACTGGTTGAACGGCGGCGTTGCGCGTGGTCGGTTCACGCTTCCCGGTGGAGTAGAGGTTGAGACGACACCCAATGAGTTGGTGTTCTACTCCGTTCACGGATCGCCGGGCGATGCTGATGCTGTGCGGGAGACACCCGTTCCGCTTCAGGGGACGACTTGGTTGGCGCAGTTCGCTGCTCGCGTCGAGACGCGGGTTTTCGACCGCCCTCATGGGTGTGCGATCCCACGCAACCCCGAGACTGCTTGGATCGACGCGGACCTGGTGGGGCAGTTGACAGTGCGGTGCCCTCGTCCCGGTGACCGGTTCCGCCCTCTGGGCGCGAAGGGAACACAGAAGTTGCAAGATTTCTTCGTCAACTCGAAGATACCGCGACGACAGAGGTGCCGAACTCCTCTGCTGGTCTCCGCGACTGATATCGCGTGGGTCATGGGTTGCCGGTTGGACGACCGATACAAGATTACGAATGGGACCCGACGGATTCTCGAGGTCTATTTGCGACCGGAGAGCCCTTCGGCAGGAGGTGACTGCAGGGAGTGGGAAAATTCATAAAGACGATGGCCTTTTGTCTGTTGTTGGCGATGGTAGCCTATGCAGCCCTGAAAACCAGAACGCCCGAATATGGGCCGGAACTGATCACCTACGGTGAGCTTCTGACCGCCGTGGAAAACGCAAATATTGCCGACAACAAGATTCAGATCGACGGCGAGACCGCCGCCGGGAAACTCAGGGACAGCGGCAAGGATTTCATAGCCCGCCTCCCGCAAGGTCAGAGGGACGAGACGACGATCCCGACGCTCAAAGAACACGGAATCAACATCGACATCAAAAAACCTTTTGCTTCCAGTTGGTTCAGCACATTTATCCTCTCAATTCTGCTTCCCCTGATCTTCTTTGTCGCCCTGTGGATGTTCATCATGCGCGCGCAGGCGATGGGTGGAAATCAGGCGATGGCTTTCGGGAGAAGCCGCGCACGTCGCCACGGTGACAATCTCCCAAAAGTGACCTTTGAGGACGTTGCAGGGATAGAAGAAGCCAAGGAGGAATTGGAGGAGGTCATCGACTTCCTGAAGCACCCTGAAAAATTCCAAGCGCTTGGCGCCAAAATTCCCAAGGGAGTTCTCCTACTGGGGCCTCCGGGTTCAGGAAAGACATTGCTGGCGCGTGCTATCGCTGGTGAGGCGGGTGTTCCGTTCTTTCACATCAGCGGCTCCGATTTTGTGGAAATGTTCGTCGGAGTGGGTGCATCCCGCGTCCGGGACCTCTTCGAGCAGGCGAAGGTGAACCGGCCCTGCATTGTGTTCATTGACGAAATCGATGCGGTCGGACGGCAACGCGGCGCGGGTCTGGGCGGTGGCCACGACGAGAGAGAGCAGACGCTCAATCAGTTGCTGGTTGAAATGGATGGTTTCGATCCCAATCTGGGAGTCATCCTCATCGCAGCGACCAACCGACCGGATGTCCTTGACCCGGCCCTGCTCCGTCCCGGGCGGTTCGACCGGAGGATCGTGGTTGACAACCCGGACGCACGGGGGCGCGAGGAAATCCTCAAAGTGCATACGAAGGGCAAACCGCTGGCGGAGGGAGTCGACCTCGAGTTGTTGGCCCGGCGGACGCCAGGCTTTTCGGGCGCTGACCTCGCCAACATGGTAAATGAGGCGGCCCTGCTCGCCGCTCGACGCGACAAGAACACGATCGATACAACGGAGTTCCAGGAATCGGTTGAGCGAGTTGTCGCTGGTCCGGAAAGGCGCAGTCGCATCATCAACGACAAAGAGAAGAAGGTTCTGGCCTTCCACGAAGCGGGGCACGCTCTTGTCTCGAAACTGCTTCCCAACGCGGATCCCGTTCACAAGGTGACGATTCTCCCGCGCGGGATGGCGCTTGGTTACACCATGCAGGTGCCATTGGAGGACCATTACATTACCAGCAGATCGGAGTTGATCGACAACATGACGATACTGCTTGGAGGAAGAGTTGCGGAGGAGATCGTCTTCGCGGAGGCCACGACGGGCGCCGAGAACGACTTGGAGCGTGTTACCGACATAGCTCGTCGGATGGTTTGTGAGTTCGGCATGAGCGACAAGCTGGGGCCGGTCACACTCGGACGCCGCCATGGTCCCATTTTCCTGGGTCGGGAGATTGTCGAGGACCGCAATTACAGCGAAGAGGTGGCCAGCGCCATCGACAGGGAAGTGCGTTCCATGGTCGATGACTGTTTCGCCAAGGCGCGAGAGCTTCTGACGGCCAACCGCGAAATCCTCGGTGCCATCGTGGAAGTTCTGCTTAATAAGGAAACCATCGATGGTGAGGAACTGAGTCGCATCGTCGATAACCCCGCCGCTATCGCAGACATGCTCCGGGACGTGGGCGACTCCAACAACGGTGGCGCGCCGAGACGGGCGACCTCGGCAGGCGCTGGAAAGGATGCTGGGGTTCCGGTATCGGCATCTCCTGAGACCGCTGCGACGCCCGGCGGTTGAGCTCTGGCGTTGGAGACGCCGCGACCGATTACACGATTGGCCACGGGAGAAACTGCGAAGAGATGAAACAGCCCCACAACATTGACCCGTCTTCTCAACCCGACGAGCAGTTTGCGCATGGATTGCAGCGCGCAGAACAGATGGTCGCTTCGCGCGATTACGAGCAGGCCGCTGAATTGTTCCAGCAATTGATCCACCAGATACCAGTGGGAGCCGAGTGGGAACGGGCGCATGTGGGGCTCAGCGAATGCCACCACGCTCTCGGCTCCGTGACTGAAGTGATTCCCCTGTTGATCCGAGCGCTCAGGGCGCGCCCCAATTCCGAAGCCCTGCTCTGCCTTCTCGCAGAGAACTACGCTCTGCAAAGGCAGTTTGGCCGGGCAGTCAGAGAGCTTGAACGTGGTCTTACCCGCGGATGCCGCGGGCCTCTGATCCACCGCTGTCTTGCCGAGATGTTCCTCCAGCAGGAGAAGCCCGACGAAGCTATTGAGGAGTGTCGCCGGTCTCTGGAACAGGACGTGAATCAGGGAACAGTCTATGAAATCCTGGCCGAAGCACACATGCAGAGGGGGCAGAACGACGAGGCCATCGCTGCATTGCGCGGCGCCCTGGCAACGGATCCCGACGACCCTCGCTACTACCTGAGGATTGCCGGTATCCACAGGCAGCAGGGATGCACGGGAGAGGCGGCGGCCATCCTTCGCGAAGGCAGACAGAGATGTCCTTACGCCGTCGAAATCGGTGAAGCGCTGTTGGAGTGCCTGCACGACTTGGGGAGCGTCGGCGCTGTGATCGATGAAGCGCTGGCGATCCACAAGCGGGTGCCGAGGAATTTGTTTGTTCTGGATGTGTTGACGTTTGCGTATATGCAGAAGGGCGACTTGCGCTCTGCTGAGAGAACCATTCGCCAGACTCTGGCGATCTCCCCCCTCGATGGGTTGAACCGGCTCAAGCTGGCTTCGCTCTACCACCAGGAAGGCAGTTTCTCGCGAGCGAGAGAAGAATACGAAAGAGTCCTCCACTCCGAACGGCAAGGGGCGCTTCGAGAAGAAGTACAGCGCGCCCTCGACGCCATCGACGAGTGCCAGTTGCAGCAGATCGCCATGCTGGTGGCCGAGAATCCCGTGTTCCGAGTCAAGCTGGGGCGAGATCCCGATTCCGCTCTGAAGGACTACTCCTTCTGTCTCAGCGAGCCATCGGTTGAGTACCTGAAATCCATGATGGTTAATGGTCTCATGGAAGGCGGGTGTCTCCGCCACGGGGGCACCGTTCACTGAAGGTGGCAGGGTGCAGGAAGCCATGATGATCGCCGACACACTCAATCCCTCTCGAATCCCGAAGGCAGCAACTCCTATGACGTTCGAGGAGTTTCTCTTCATGTCCCCCGACAACCTGAAGGTGGAACTCCACAATGGGGAGATGTACATTATGTCACCGGCAAGCTACGAGCATGAAGAATTGCAGGCGTTCTTGACAAAAATTCTCCATGAGTTCGTCGGGGCCCGGGGTTTGGGCACGGTCCTCGGTTCGAGGTACACGACTCGACTCTCACCAGCCCGCGGCTATGAACCGGACGTGATGTTTATCGGGACGGCAAGCTTGAATCGTGTCACCCGCAATTACCTGGATGGACCTCCCGATGTGGCCATCGAGATCATCTCCCCCAACATGCGCGCCTATGACCTCGAGGAGAAGCTGCACGCATACGACGAGGGTGGAGTGCGGGAATACTGGGTGCTTGACCCGATCGAGCGGAGAGCGCACTTCTTTCGGCGCGGCGGGCAGTCGCTGGAGCCGGTTGCGATCGGGGATGAATTCGTTTCAGACGCGATGGGTGGATTTCGTCTGAAGCTCGAATGGCTCTGGCCGGGAGAGGCGCAGTTCCCTCTGGCGAGGGATGTGATGGCTTATATCGAGTCTGCTGAAAAAGCGGGAAGCCGGTGATTTGAGCGGGTTATCCACAGCTTTTTTCGTGGGAGTTGCCGCATACTGCCCGTTCCGGTGGAGATTGTCGAGAATTGGTACGAATTATTGTTGACACACATGGTTTGGACGTGCTATAAAAGCAGCATGTGAAATGGACTCATCGGACTCACAGAGTTCGCCAATATTGAAGAATTAAGGAGGTGAGGTGTGTTTTCTGTGACATCCGGGGAAGAATTATACCCCCGGCATGTATGAACGGCGTTTGACTTCTGAATACAGAGAGATTCTCAAGGAGGAGAAAGATGAAACGAAAAGGCTTTACATTGATTGAGTTGCTGGTCGTGATTGCGATTATCGCCATCCTTGCGGCCATCCTGTTTCCCGTCTGAGTCAATCCCATTCTTAGTTGAAATTTGCGGCTCCGGTCTGGTCCTGAATTTGTACGTTGCTCGCAAGCCCCAGTTCCTGCTTCAGGGCTTGTCGCAATGTCGGTAGATGCTGGTGTCCCTG
>Ga0100395_1003021_pt1 | contig 12363 bp, 9 predicted proteins | sample CryGeymeta201519_FD_81542 | JGI IMG/M metagenome (GOLD analysis project Ga0100395, IMG submission 81542) | Groundwater microbial communities from Crystal Geyser aquifers in Utah, USA - Crystal Geyser metaG 2015-19 | ecosystem: Environmental > Aquatic > Deep subsurface > Groundwater | place: USA... | reverse complement strand
GTGGTGCTGGCCTTGGGCCAAATCAAGGAAGTCATTACCGAGCCAGGGCTCAACTTCAAATTGCCACCGCCCTTCCAAAACGTGTCCTACATCGACAAGCGCCTGCTCACGCTCGACAGCACTGACAACGAGCCGGTGCTGACCGCCGAGAAGCAGCGCGTGGTCATCGACTGGTACGTGCGCTGGCGCATCTCCGAGCCCACTGAGTACATCCGCAATGTCGGCACGACCGAGGCGGCCGGCGCGAGCCAGCTCAACCGCGTGGTGCGCAACGCCTTCCAGGAAGAAGTCAACAAACGCACCGTGAAAGAGCTGTTGTCGGCCAAGCGTGAAGAAGTCATGCAGGACGTCAAGGCTGAGGTCTTGAGCCAGGTGCGCGGTGCCAAGCCCTGGGGTGTTGATGTGATCGATGTGCGTATTACCCGGGTCGATTACGTGGACGCCATCACCGAATCGGTGTACCGCCGCATGGAAGCCGAGCGCAAGCGCGTGGCCAATGAGCTGCGCTCCACAGGTTTTGCCGAGGGCGAAAAAATTCGCGCCGACGCCGACCGCCAACGCGAAGTCACGGTGGCCAACGCCTACCGCGACGCGCAGAAGTTCAAGGGTGAAGGCGATGCCGAAGCAGCGCGCCTGTACGCCGATGCGTTTGGCCGCGATCCGCAGTTTGCCCAGTTCTACCGTAGCCTGGATGCTTACAAAGCGTCTTTCACCAGCAAGAACGACGTGATGGTGCTGGATCCCTCCAGTTCGGACTTCTTCAAGTCCATGCGCGGTGGCGTGGTCGCCAAACCGAAATAACAACTGGGGCTGGCTTGGACAGCAGCACCTTTTGGCTGGCGATGGCGCTGGTGCTGGTGATCGAAGGGTTCATGCCTTTCATGTCACCCGGCACCTGGCGCCAAACCTTTGTTCAAATTCTCAAATTGAGTGATGGCCAACTGCGATTTTTCGGCTTGTGCAGCCTGCTGAGCGGTGTGGCCTTGATTTGGTGGCTGACCTGAGCGTTTATCGGGTTTTTGCCCGGTAAAATTGCGTCTTTAACAGCCTCTAAAAATCACATGTCCGCCTGGGTTCTGCCGGATCACATTGCCGATGTCTTGCCTTCCGAGGCCCGCCACATCGAAGAACTTCGCCGCGACTTGCTCGACACCGCCCGTAGCTATGGCTACGAGTTGGTCATGCCGCCTCTGCTCGAACACCTCGAATCGCTACTCACCGGTGCCGGCGAGGCGCTCGACCTGCAAACCTTCAAGCTGGTCGATCAGCTCTCGGGCCGCATGATGGGCCTGCGTGCCGACTGCACGCCGCAAGTGGCGCGCATTGACGCTCATTTGCTCAATCGCGCCGGGGTCACCCGCCTGTGTTACTGCGGCCCGGTGCTGCATACCCGCTCCAGTTCCCCTCACGCCACGCGTGAACCGCTACAGCTGGGTGCCGAGCTCTACGGCCACGCCGGGCTGGAGGCCGACATCGAAATCCTGACGCTGGCTTTTGACTGCCTCAAGGCGGCCCGGGTGCCGTCTCCCAGCATCGATCTGGCCGACGCCAGGCTGGTCAAGGCGCTGCTTGCCGATGTGCCGCTGAGTGCCCCCCGGCTGGCTGCCCTGCACGCGGCGCTGGCGGCCAAAGACAGCGCAGAACTCAACGCCGAGGCCCGTGATTTGCCAGACGTTTCGCGCCAGGGCTTGCTGGCACTGGTGCAACTGTACGGTGACGAAAGCGTGTTGGCTGAAGCCGAAAAGGCCTTGCCGCCCCTGCCCGCAGTACGAGAAGCGCTACAGGGCCTGAAACAATTGGCGCAGCACCTGCCGGCTGCCAGCGTGACTTTCGATCTGGCCGATTTGCGCGGTTACGCGTACTACACCGGCGCCCGTTTTGCCATTTATGCACCCGGTGCCAGTAGCGCTTTGGTGCGTGGTGGTCGCTACGACGAGGTGGGGGCGGTGTTTGGCCGCAACCGTCCTGCGGCTGGTTTCAGCCTGGACCTGAAAGCCTTGGTGGCGGTGGTGGCACCGCGTGCCCTGCAGGCCGCCATTCGCGCCCCCTGGCGCGATGACGCCTGCCTGAATGCGTCCATAGCGGCCTTACGCGCGCGCGGCGAGATCGTGGTGTGTGTGCTGCCGGGCCACGAGAGCGTAGTTGATGAGTTCTATTGCGATCGCGAGCTGATTGAAGCCAGCGGGCAATGGGTGGTTCAAGCAGTGAATTGAAACAGAAAAGTGAAGCAAAAAATGATAGCTATCAAAGGACGTAACGTGGTCGTCGTTGGCACCCAATGGGGCGACGAGGGCAAAGGCAAACTGGTTGACTGGCTGACCGAAAGCGCACAGGGCGTGGTGCGTTTTCAGGGCGGCCACAACGCGGGCCACACCATTGTGGTCAACGGTGTCAAGACCGCGCTACACCTGATTCCGAGCGGCATCCTGCGCCCCGGGGTCAAGTGCTACATCGGCAACGGCGTGGTGTTGTCGGCGGCCAAGTTGTTTGACGAAATCGCCAACCTGGAGAAAGCCGGCGTTGAGGTGCGCTCGCGGCTGCGCATCAGCGAGGCTTGCCCGCTGATCCTGCCGTTCCATGCGGCGCTCGACGTCGCCCGCGAAGACGCGCGCGAGCAGGGCGGCAGCGAAAAGATTGGCACCACTGGTCGCGGCATTGGCCCGGCTTACGAAGACAAAATCGCCCGGCGCGCGCTGCGCGTGCAAGACCTCAAGTTCCCCGAGCGTTTTGCCGCCAAACTGCGCGTGCTGCTGAGCCTGCACAACCATGTGTTGACGACGTTTTTGGGCTCGCAAGCGTTCGACTTTGGCCCGACGCTGGCGCCCTACATGAAAGACGGCGAAGTGCTTTTTGACGCGGTCTACGACGAAGCCATGCGCCACGCCGAACTCCTCAAACCGATGATGGCCGACGTCTCGCGCGAGCTCAATGACGCCCATTTGAAGGGCGAGAACCTGTTGTTTGAAGGCGCGCAAGGCACCCTGCTCGACGTTGATCACGGCACTTACCCGTTTGTCACCTCCAGCAACTGCGTGGCGGGCAATGCCGCTGCCGGCGCCGGTGTTGGCCCCAGCTTGCTGCATTACGTTCTGGGCATCACCAAGGCCTACTGCACGCGTGTCGGCGGTGGCCCGTTCCCGACCGAACTGGCATGGGAAGAAGAAGGCACGCCCGGCTGGCACATGAGCACTGTGGGCGCCGAAAAAGGGGTTACCACCGGGCGCAGCCGCCGCTGCGGCTGGTTTGATGCCGCGCTGCTCAAGCGCTCGGCCCAGGTCAACGGTTTGACCGGCCTGTGCATCACCAAGCTCGACGTGCTTGACGGCCTGAAAGAACTCAAGCTCTGCACCGGTTACCACCTTGACGGTGAAGTGACCGACATTTTGCCGATGGGCGCTGATGACATTGCCCGCTGCGTGCCCATTTACGAAACCCTCGACGGCTGGAGCGTGAGCACCGTTGGTGTGACACAGTACGAGCAGTTGCCAATGGCGGCGCGCCTGTATTTGCAGCGCATTGAGCAGGTCACAGGCGTGCCGGTGCACATTGTCTCGACCAGCCCGGACCGCGAAGACACCATCATGATGCGCCATCCGTTTCTGGCCGATTGAGCCTTGAACAATCCATTTTGAATTTTTTGATTCCCACTCGATCTGCATCGACAACGACCATTTGAAGGACACTCATGTTGACCGAAGACGGCAAGCACCTGTATGTGAGCTATGACGAATACCACGGCCTGATCGAAAAACTGGCCATCAAGATATTCCAGTCGGGCTGGGAATTTGACACCATCTTGTGCCTGGCACGCGGCGGCATGCGCCCGGGCGACATTTTGTCGCGCGTTTTTGACAAGCCGCTGGCGATCATGTCGACCAGTTCTTACCGTTCCAACGCGGGCACCGAGCAGGGCAACCTCGACATTGCGCACTACATCACCACGCCCAAGGGCGAGATCGCCGGACGGGTCTTGCTGGTCGATGACCTCGCGGATTCCGGCTTGACCCTCAACGCCGTGATTGCCCAGCTCAAGAACAATTACAAATCGATCACCGAGTTGCGCAGCGCGGTGATCTGGACCAAGTCCTTGTCCAAATTCATGCCCGATTACTCGGTTGAATTCCTTCCGACCAACCCCTGGATTCACCAGCCATTCGAGGGCTACGACAGCTTGCGCCCGGAGCAACTGCTCAAAAAGTGGAGCGTTTGAGACGCGCTTGTTGCATGACTGACCTTGCCACCTCCCTGATTCATCATTCTTATCAGCCGCCGCCCGGCTTTGCCGCGCCGCAGCCCGGCGTATTCAAGGCTTCGACAGTGTTTTTTCCCAACGTGGCCGCCATGCGCCACTTCGACTGGAAAGACAAATCTGCCTACACCTACGGCCTGCACGGCACGCCCACCACCTACACCCTCGAACAGCGGCTTTGCACGCTCGAAGGCGGCGCCCAGTGCCTGTTGTTGCCTAGCGGCTTGGCGGCCATCGCGACCGTAGCGCTGGCCTTGCTCAAGAGCGGCGACGAGGTGCTCATCCCCGACAACGCCTACGGCCCGTCCAAAGCGCTGGCCGAGGGGGAGTTGGCGCACTGGGGCATCACCCACCGCTTTTTTGACCCGATGGACCCGGCCGATCTGGCCGCCAAAATCTCGCCGCAGACCCGCTTGGTCTGGCTGGAGGCTGCCGGCTCAGTGACGCTGGAGTTCCCAGACCTATGCGCACAGGTTGGTATTTGCAAGGCAGCCGGGGTGCTCTGCGCGCTAGACAACACCTGGGGCGCTGGCCTGGCGTTCAGGCCATTCGACCTGGCACCCGGTGCGCAGCCCGCCTTGGGCGTCGATATCTCCATCCATGCCCTAACTAAATACCCAAGTGGTGGCGGCGATGTGCTGATGGGCAGTGTCATCACCACAGATGAGCGTCTGCACATGCAGCTGATGCTGTGCCACATGCGCCTCGGGCTGGGCGTTGGCGCCAATGATGTCGAGAGCGTGTTGCGCGCCTTGCCCAGCCTGGCGCTGCGTTACCGCCAGCACGACGAAACCACGCGCACTTTGGCGCATTGGTGCCTGCAGCGCGACGAGTTTGCCCAGGTGCTGCACCCAGCGCTGCCGCAGTCACCCGGCCACGCGCACTGGCAGGCGCTGTGCGGCGAAGCGCCGGGCGCGGCGGCCGGCTTGCTCACGGTGATCTTCAAGCCCACGTACAGCCAGTCTCAGGTCGATGCTTTTTGTGACGGCTTGCAGCTTTTCAAAATTGGCTACAGTTGGGGCGGTCCCATCAGTTTGGTTATGCCGTACCAACTGGAATCCATGCGGTCACGCTGGCCTGCGCATCTACAGCCCGGGATTGTGGTGCGGTTTTCTATTGGTCTGGAGTCGGCGGCGGCCTTGCAGGCAGACTTGCTGCAAGCCCTGCACGGCTAAAATGAAACCATTAACTTGAAAGAACAACTTGGCAACACCTAACTACGGCTACGAAAAACGTCAAAAAGAACTGGCGAAAAAGAAGAAAAAAGAGGAAAAGCTCAAGGAAAAAGCCCAGCGCAAAGCGGGCGAGGGTGGTTCTGAAGGCCAGCCAGGCGAGCCCGATCAGACCGCCCAGGACACGTCGGCAGCCTGAGCCGTCAGCCCTGCCAGCGCATCCTCTGCTCTTTTCTCAAACCAGCATCCGGCTGGCCAGTGTGTTCATGGCTTGAGCTGACCGGTCTGTCGGGGTTAACTGCCCGGCCTGACTGAATTGCACAAAATTGCGCTGCATCGATTGCAGATACGCCGGGTCGTAATGTTGCTGCAGCAATTCCAGCACCACCTCGGCAAATTGCCCGCTACGGGCTTGTGCCTGCCAGTGTTCCACCACGGCGCGGCTCCTGATTTCCACCAGGGCTGACAAGCGGTTGCAAAAGTAATCCACATCGCGCGTCAGGTAGTCATAGTCTTCCAGCAACAGCGCCACGCGCTCGGCATCGGGCAGTTGCAGGTTCAGGCAGGGGCTGGCGCGCATGGCCTCGATCAAGGCTGCAGGCACCGACAAATTGCCGACCTTTTTGCTTTCGCTTTCCACGTACACCGGCACAGCGGCATCAAAACTGCGCAAACGGTCCCAGATCAGCGTGTCAAAGCGTTTTTGTGTCGGTTGCGCCAGCCCGGGCATGGCGCCCAGCACCGAACTGCGATGGTTGGCTAGCGCTTCCAGGTCGAGCACCTGCGCGCCTTGCGCCGCCAGCGCCTGCAGCAGCCGCGTTTTGCCGCTGCCGGTGGGGCCGCAAATGACCCTGAACGACAAGCCGGGCACACGCGCCAAGATGTCTTGCACCAGTGCCGCCCTGAATGCCTTGTAGCCACCTTCTACCAGCGTCACCCGAAAGCCGATCTGGCTCAGAATCAGCGCCAGCGAGCCGCTGCGCTGGCCGCCGCGCCAGCAGTAGGCCAGCGGCTGCCAGTCGCGCGGCTTGTCGATCACCTCGCGCTCGATGTGGCTGGCAATATTGCGCGCCGCAATGGCCGCGCCACGTTTGCGGGCTTCAAACGGGTTGACCTGCTTGTACAGGGTGCCAATTTCAATGCGCTCTGCGTTGTTCAGCGTGGGCCAGTTGATGGCGCCGGGCAGGTGATCTTCCAGATATTCGGCTTCGCTGCGGGCGTCGATGATGGCGTCAAAATCGGCCAACCGGGTAATGACTTCGGTGGCGCAAAGCGGCGTCAGACTCATTGCAGCGCTTTCTTGAGCGCAGGCCAGACGTTGGCCAGCATGTGCGGCTGGGCTTCTTCTTTGGGGTGGATGCGGTCAGCCTGAAACCATTTCATGCTGTCGGGCACATCGGCGACGCCTTTGAGCAAGAACGGCACCAGCGCGGCGCGCGTGGTTTTGGCGACATCCACATACATGTCGGCAAAGCGCTGGCCGTACTCGCGGCCATAGTTGGGCGGCATTTGCATGCCCAGCAACAACACTTTGGCGCCAGCTTGCTGCGCCTGGCGCGTCATGGCCAGCAGGTTGTCGCGGGTCAGACTCAGCGGCAGACCGCGCAGCGCATCGTTGGCGCCGAGCTCGATCACCACCAGCGTGGGGCGGTGTTGCATCAGCAAGGCACCCAGACGGGTGCGCCCGCCCGAGGTGGTGTCGCCGCTGATGCTGGCATTGACTACCCTGGCACTGATTTTTTCAGCCTCAAGCTTTTGTTCCAGCAGCGCCACCCAGCCGCTGCCGCGCTTGAGGCCGTATTCCGCGCTTAGCGAGTCGCCCAGCACCACAATGGTGTTGGCGGGGGGCGCTGGCGGGTAGGTCACGGCCAGCGTGCTGCGGCAAATCCCGTTGCCAGCGAGGATTGCGGCGAGCACGATACAGTGGCGGCGGTTCAAAGGTTTTTGTTGCAAAGAAGAATTCATGTCTGATGTCATTATCTCGGTAGAGCACGTTTTCAAGTCGGTGACCGATGCCACGGGCACCCTGGAGATTTTGCAGGACATCGATGTTGCCCTGCAGCCGCGCGAAACAGCCGCTATTGTCGGTGCTTCGGGCTCAGGCAAGAGCACGCTGCTGTCGATCATCGCAGGGCTCGACACGCCCAGCCGGGGCACGGTGCGCTTGGCCGGGCAAGACATTTTTGCCATGAGCGAGGATGACCGAGCCGCGCTGCGCGCCGAAAAGCTCGGCTTTGTGTTCCAGAGTTTTCAGTTGCTGGGCAACCTGACCGCGCTGGAGAACGTCATGCTGCCACTCGAACTGGCGGGGCGTCGCCACGCGCGCCAACTGGCCGCCGAGATGCTGGCGCGGGTGGGCCTGGCTGAGCGCCTCGGTGCTTACCCCAAGGTGCTCTCGGGCGGCGAACAGCAGCGCGTGGCGCTGGCGCGGGCCTTTGTGGTGCAACCCGCCGTGCTGCTGGCCGATGAGCCCACTGGCAGCCTGGACTTTGCCACCGGCGAGAAGGTGATGAGCCTGATGTTCGACCTGAACCGCGAGCTTGGCACCACGCTGCTGTTGGTCACCCATGACCGCGCCATGGCGGAACGCTGCGCGCGCAGCATCACGATCGAAGCGGGCAGGGTGGTGGCAAACCCAGCCTGAACTATCCTGACGGCGCTTGTTAGCCAGGATAACACCGCGGGAGGCAAAATGAGGGCATGAAAAAGATCAATACTGCCCTCCCACGCCAACTTTTTTCACTGCTGGGTCTGGCCGGGTTGCTCCACACAACAGCGGGCTGGGCGCAAGGCAATGTGGCTGTTTCCGAAAACGACTTTCTTGATGAGATGCCGATCGTGCTGTCGGTGTCGCGCTTGCCCCAGCGGCTGGACGAAACACCGGGCGCGGTCACTCTCCTCGACCGCGACATGATCCGGCGCTCCGGTGCCCGCGATGTGCCTGACCTGTTGCGGCTGGTGCCTGGTTTCCAAACCAGCATGTCTTTTGAAGCCGATGCACCGCAGGCCAGCTACCACGGTGTGTTTGGCCATTACTCCGGCCGTATTCAGGTGCTGGTGGACGGTCGCTCGGTCTACTCGACCTATGTCGCCGGCAGTGTCGCGCCCGGCCTGATGTCGGTGGCGCTGGAAGACATCGAGCGCATCGAGGTGCTGCGCGGCTCCAATTCGGTGGCCTACGGCGCGCGTGCCATGCTCGGCGTGGTCAATATCGTGACGCGGCATACCGCGGCCACGCTGGGGGCAAGCGCCAGGGTCAATCAGGGTGAAAACGGCATCCAGGACACCCGGCTCGGGCTAGGTTGGCGCCTCCAGAACAGCAGCATGCGGCTTGGCATCGACCAGCAGGGCGACGATGGCTTGACCGGCGCCAATGGCCACAACCGCGTCAGGCGGGTGAATTTCCGGTCGGACTGGCGTACCTTGGGTGACACCGATGTCCAGTTGCGGGCCGGGTGGATGGACATTGATGCCGGGCGTGGCATTGCCGAACTGCACGAACCCCTGCGCGATACCTCCTACGATTCCAGCTTTGTGCAAGTGGACTGGAACAAGGTGCTCAGCCCGGAGCAAGACCTGGCGCTGATGTTTGCGCACAACCAGGAAAGCTACCGCGATATTTCGCCTTTCCCGCTGATTCCTGGATTGAATTTTGATTTCAGCGGCACCGCCCGCAACGATTCCCTGACAGCGCAGCACACGCTGCGGCTGAGCCCGGCGGTGCGCATGGTCTGGGGCGCAGAACTGCGCCGCGAGTCGGTGACTTCGCTGCCCGTCTACAACACATCCGAGGCACTGGTGACCGATTTCACACGCCTGTTTGCCCATGCCGAATGGCGTCTGCGCCCTGACCTGCTGCTCAATGCTGGCGCCATGGCCGAGCACAGCAGTGCCAGCGGCGCCAGTCTGGCGCCCAGGCTGATGCTGAACTGGCATGTGGCACCAGGTCAGACGCTGCGCGCCGGCATGGCCAGGTCGTTCCGTCCCCCCAGCGAGTTCGAGACAAGTGGCGATGTACGCTACGCAGCCAACGGGAAAGTGTTCGAAATTTTCTATTTGGCGCGTGGCAATGTGGCGCCTGAGAAGGTACTCACCCGCGAACTGGGCTACTATGGCAGCTTTTCCTGGTTGAACTCAAACCTTGATGTCCGCCTTTTTGACGAGGTCATGAGCGGTTTGATTCAAGTCAAAAATTATGATGCGCAGGTTGACGGTGAATCCTTCACCGATATCCGTGACTATGTCAATGGCGACAGTCTGACGCTGCGCGGCCTCGAATTGCAATGGGCGGGCCGCCCCTGGCCAGGAGCCCAATTGGGTTTCAACCACAGCTATACAAAATTGTTTTTCCCAAACCCACCAACCAAAGAAACATTGGCAAGCACGATGCCGGAATCAGCCAGCAGCCTGTTTTTCTCTCAGCAGTTTTCCAACGGCTGGACTTTTTCCATGAGTCATCAGAACAGCAATCCTTTCAGGCTGCAAAGAACAGGCAACTACAAACAATACATCAGCCGAACCGATTGGCGCCTGAGCAAGACGCTTCTTGTCGGGCGAAACGCAGGTGAAATCGCGCTCACGGTGCAAAACCAGGGGCCTGCACAAGCCGATTTCTACAAGTCGTTTGCCTTCGAGCGGCGCGCCTATGTCTCCCTGCGCCTCGACAATTGATCGCTGACTCTCGCATGACCCGGCGCTGGCAAATTCTCTTGCTCGGGTTGGCCCTGAGCGTGCTGTGCTGGCAGGCGCGCGCGCAGGCGCCCGGCGTGCGGGTGGCCGTTGTCAGCAGCCAACTCAGCGCGCCTCACATGGATGCCGCGCAGGCCCTGATCCGGCAACTTGAGAGCCGGGGTGTGCCACGTTCGTCGATTCAAATCTACAACCCGGCTGACGTGGCCAGCATCCCCGAGGCAACGCAGACAACAATCAAAGTCTGGGTGGCGCTGGGTACACAGGCCGCGATGGTGCTGGGCAAATCCAGATTGAAAGCGCCGGCGCTCGGCGCCCTGGTGCCGCGCGCCGCCTTTGAGCGCGTGTTACGCGCAACAGGCCATCAGCTTTCGCCCCAGTTCAACGTGGTGTATCTGGATCAGCCCTTGTCGCGCCAGATGGCCTTGATTCGCCTGGCACTGCCCGAGTCCAACCGGGTCGGCGTCTTGCTGGGGCCCGATGCCTGGCACCGCAACGCCTCCTTGCGGGATGCCGCCAGTGCCAACGGCCTGGCCCTGCGGGCTACCCAGGTAGATGACGACGACGCGCTGTTTGCTGCCTTGCAGTCCGTCCTGGAGGACAGCGATGTCTTGCTGGCGCAGGCAGACCCGCTGGTGTTCAACAGCCACAGCATTCAGAATATTCTGCTGACCACCATTCGCGCCAATGTGCCTCTGATTGCTTTTTCGCCCGCCTACGTGCGCGCTGGTGCGCTGCTGGCCTTGTACAGCACGCCAACCCAGGCGGGCGCGCAGGCGGCCCATTGGGTGCTTGAGGTGCTGGCTGGCCGGCAGTTACCAGCGCAGCCGCTGGAGCCCGACGATTTTGAAATCAGTGTCAACGACCAGGTGGCCAGGGTGCTGGCGCTGACGCTCGATGCCCAGGCGCTGCGGCTGGCATTGAAACAACAGGAGCGGCAACCATGAAGAATTCCGACATTCGACGGCGGATGCTGCTCGCTGCGCTGCTGCCGGTGGCGCTGCTGTGCCTGCTGTTGTCGGGCGTCTTCCTGTTCTCGCGTTTTGAAGACATCAATGACAACTACCAGTTGCGCAACCGCTCGGTGGCGCGTCAGCTTGCCCTGGCCTGCGAGTTCGGTCTGTTTGCGGCCAATCAGGAGCAATTGCAAGCCATTGCACTCGGTGCCTTGCGCGAACCCGACGTGCGCTGGGTTGGCATCCGAGACCGTGCAGGCCGGCTGCTGGCCAGCGCGGGCGAGGCCAATGGTGCGGGTCTGCCCGGGGTGTTTGGTCCCGCAGAGCAGATAGTCGGAAATCTGCCAGATATGTTCACCCAGGCGGTGTATGCCAGCGGGCTCAAGCTCGACGATTTGTACGAGGAATCCAATGGCTTCGAGCACCGCTCAGTGGCACCGTTGGGTCAGGTGGAGGTGATGTTCTCACACCAGCCGGTGAGCGACAAAAAGCGCGAAATTCTGCTTTTGGGGGGCTTGATCAGTATTTTGGGTCTGCTCTTCGGCGTGGTCTTGGCCGCCAGACTCAGTGCTGGTGTGATTCGCCCGATGATGCGGGTGTCGCATTTGATCGAACGCATCGGGCATGGTGATTTTGCTGCGGCGGCCCGGGTGCAGGCCAACACCTCGGCAGATGACCCGTTGCATGCGTTGCAGGAAAACCTGGTGCGCATGGCCAATCGGCTGGCAAATGTGCAGCAGGAGCTGGAGCAACAGGTGGCCACAACCACCAGCGCCTTGCGCGAAAAAAAGGAAGAGGCCGAATTGGCAACGCAGGCCAAATCCAGATTTTTGGCCGCTGCCAGTCACGATTTGCGTCAACCCATCCATGCCTTGGGCATGTTCGTGGCGCGCTTGTCCCAGCTCCAGCACGATGCGGCCACACGTCAGCTGATCGACAAGCTCGATGCTTCGGTGCGCGCCATCCAGAATTTGCTCGACGGCCTGCTCGACATCTCACGTCTTGAAGCCAGGGCGGTGCAGATCAAATTGCAGGATTTCCCCCTGCAAGAATTGTTCGAGCGCGTGGCTGACGACCTGGCCCCGCTGGCGCAGGACAAGGAACTGCGCCTGCGTGTACGGCCTTGCACGCTATGGGTCAGGAGCGATTCGGCCTTGCTGTACCGGATTTTGCTCAACCTGGTGGGCAATGCCTTGCGCTACACCGAGCAGGGCGGTGTGCTGCTGGCTTGCCGGCCAAGCGCTGACCCCACACAACTCAACATTGAGGTCTGGGACAGTGGCCTGGGCATCGCGCC
>Ga0100395_1003016_pt1 | contig 12369 bp, 10 predicted proteins | sample CryGeymeta201519_FD_81542 | JGI IMG/M metagenome (GOLD analysis project Ga0100395, IMG submission 81542) | Groundwater microbial communities from Crystal Geyser aquifers in Utah, USA - Crystal Geyser metaG 2015-19 | ecosystem: Environmental > Aquatic > Deep subsurface > Groundwater | place: USA... | reverse complement strand
TTGAAGGATAGAGATCATCAGAAAACTCAACGAACGGCGTGATGGTGTTGAACATCAGCGTTTGCGATGCCATTGCCGAACTGGTCACTGCGCCATTTAGGCTGTAGCTCGTGGCATAGGAATCATTCGCTCCGGAGGTTCTGGTTGCCGTGGCCTGAAAACCTGACAGGGTTCGTGTACGCGCTTCACCAGCATAGTCTGCCGAAACACTCAAGGACGGCGTTGAGTATGTTTGTTGCAGATTGTTGTAACCATTGGCCGCTTCCGCCAGCGCAAATGAACCGTTGGCCCGGACGTTGATCTGTGCCGAGGCAATGGCAAGGTTGTCAAAGGACAGTGTGATGCTGGCGCTGTAATAGTCTGTGTTGAAATTGCCGCTCAGGCTGTTGAACGTCAAGCGCAGCGAGCCGCTGATCGTGCCATCGGCTTCAACGCAGTTGTTGCCGGTGATTGTGGCGCTGTCACCGGCCGTGGGTTCACCATTCGGATTGGCGACCGAAGCGCTGATGTAGAGCGAGCCACCGTAGGTACAAGCCACGGTCTCGGTTTGCACCACGCCAACCAAAGTGCTGTTTTTGCTGGCGTTCATCAAGTAAGTTGGCAGTTTGCTTTTTTGAGCAAGCGCAAATCTGAACAACGCACCTTCATCTGTGGTTTGAGCGCCTGTCAGCGTTTGCACTAACTCCAAGGGCGCCAAGGCCGTGGAAACCACCTCTTGAGCGGCAACATCTTGAGTGGTGCTGGTCAATGCTGCCGTGGCAGCCACAGGTGCGGGTCCATCGTTCCCACCCCCACCACCCCCGCAAGCTGTTAAAAAAGCCGTCGAAAGAACGATCGTCGTGAAATTGTTGATTTGCATTTGTGACTCCAGAAAGGTTGTGATGAACTTGAATTTTTTGATCAAGAGTTGGCGCATGCATAGACCTCTCATCGGATGCTTTGCCCGCGCAGGAGTGGCGCCGTTTGTTCAAGCGTCGATCAACCTCAAAACAGTGTAACTGAGCCGCTTGCACGCGCATCCATGTGCCTGCCAGGTCATTGGCAGCGTGAAATAATGAAATGGTTAAAGCCAAAACCACGCAGTTTTCACATGACCCACACTACTCAAAAATCCATGCTCACACGGCGCAGCGCGTCACTGGCCTTGCTCGGCCTTGCCCTCACCGTGGGCACCAGCGTCTCGCACGCGGCGCGGGCTGATTCCGTGACGCTGGATGTCGCCCGCGCCGAGTTTGAAGCAGGCCGCGCCATCCTGATCGACATCCGTGAACCCAATGAACACGCCACCGGCGTTGCCAAAGGCGCGCAGTTGCTGCCCATGCGCCAGCTTGGCGCGCGGCTCGCAGAAATACCCACGGCCACCGACAAGCCGGTGCTGTTGATCTGCAACACCCAGAACCGCTCCAGTGCCACGCTCGCAGCCTTGCGTGAACGCGGTTACGCCCATGTGCGCTTTGTACAGGGCGGCATGAGCGAATGGAATCGCCGGGGCTGGCCGGTGGTGAAGCCCTGATCGTTGGGTTCAACAGCTTCAAGCCGTCCTTGCTCGGCTTTGGCGATGGCAAGCACAGCCTGAAAGCGGCCAAAGTCATCGCTTTTCCCTTGGGTGACAATACTTCTATTCACGGAAGAAAGTCACTCTCACATGAAAAATTCCAGCACCAGCGTGACAGAGCACCGTATCACGCTGCACACGCCGCTGCTGCGCGGCGCGCGGCGCTTGCGCATTGCGCTGGTGGGCTTGCCGGGCGCTGGTAAAAGTACCTTGTTTAACGCGGTCTCCAGCACCGCGCCGCAGACTGGTGAGCTCACCGACACCAACCGTATTTACCGCGCCTGCACGGTGCAGATCGGCCTTGACGAAGCCAGCGTGATTGAACTGCCAAGCCTCTTGTCGCTGCACCATTTACAGGACCATGACCTGGGCACCCTCAAATACCTGTTGTGGGGCAATGACCGCCCACCAGTCACCGCCCACGAGCCTGGCGCAGCGCCGGCACCATTCGAGCCGCCAGACCTGATCATCCAGGTGGCCGATGCTGGCAACCTTCAAAGCGACCTTGAACTGGCGCTGGAGCTGAGCCTGCTGGGGCGCCCCGTGGTGCTGGCGCTCAACCAGATGGATGCCGTGCATCGCAAGGGGCTGCACGTCAACACCCGGTCGCTGTCCAACTTGCTGGGCATGCCCGTGGTGCCCATTTCCGCCCTGATGGGGCAAGGCATTGCCGAGCTTTTCAAAACGGCGGTGGCCACGGCGCGCCAGGCCATCTGCCCGCTGCCGCAAGCGCTGAGCCCGCACATTGCCAACAGCCTGGCGCCGCTTGGCGCGGCACTGAACCAGCCCGATATTTACACCGCCTTTCGCGTACCGCAGCAACTGCTGCTGTCGTTGTTTGCCTCCGGGCACAGCTATTTCGAGCGTGAATTGCAAGAACACTTTGCCACGCTGCTGCCGTCGTTGATAACCTTGCGCAACACCGCAGGGCTGGGCCTGCCGCGCCCGCTGGCGGAAGAAATCCACGCTGACAGGCACCACCAGGCGGCCACCATTTTTGAAGCTGCGTTGCGCCCGGGACCGCTCGAACCACGGCACAACTGGCGCTATTGGCTTGACGCCTTCATGCTGCATCGGCAGTGGGGCTTGCTTGCCAGTCTGGCGGTCTTTGCCGGCGTGTTGTTTGTGGTGTTCGAGGTCAGTGGCTGGATCGACCGCCAGACCACCGTGCGCCTGATCGAAGCTGTTAGCGCCTGGCAACCGCAGTCCACCCCGGCTGTGGTGGCGCGCGCCGTGGTGGACGGACTGATCGGTCTGACCGGCATCGTGGTGCCTTACATGCTGCCGCTGCTGCTGCTGCTGATCGCGCTCGAAGAGGTGGGCCTGATGCACCGCATTGCCTTTGTGGTGGACCGGGGTTTTCACAAGATCGGGCTGCATGGCGGTGTGGCCGTGCCGTTTTTGCTGGGTCTGGGTTGCAACGTGCCGGCCATTGCGGCAGTGGCGCGCACCTCGACGGGGCGCGAACGGCTGATTGCCTCGGTGCTGATCACCTTTGTGCCGTGCTCAGCGCGCTCGGCCATCATCTTGGCGGTGGCGGGCAAATACCTTGGCGTGATGGGTGTGATCGGCATTTACGCGCTCACGCTGCTGCTCATCGCCGTGATGGGCTTGATCTTGTCGCACCGGCAGCAGGAAGTGGGCCCGGGCCAGGTGCAGGAGATTCCGCCCTACACCCTGCCCGACTGGCGCGCCATGCTGCGCGAAACCTGGGTTCGCTCCAGTGATGTGCTCACCATCGTCACGCCGCTGCTGGTGGGCGGCAGCGTGGTGCTGGCTTTACTGAGCCACTTTGGTGCCGACGGCCTCATTAACTTTGTATTGACTCCGCTGACCAACTGGTGGCTTGGCCTGCCGCTGGTGCTGGGCCTGCCGCTGCTGTTTGGTGTGCTGCGCAAGGAGCTCTCGCTGCTGATGATTTTTCAGGCGCTGGGCACGCAGGAGATCAACACCGCGCTGAGCACTGCGCAGATCGTCACGCTGCTGGTATTCATCACTTTTTATGTGCCCTGCATCTCGACCTACGCCATCATGAACCGCACGCTGGGGCGCGCCCAGGCGGGGTTCTCGGTGCTGCTGTCGGTGGGCGTGGCGCTGGTGCTGAGCGCACTGGTGCGGCTGGTAATGGGGGTGGTGCAGCCGTGGGTGGGCTAAGCGACACGGAACGGATTTCGGATGGACAAAACTTTTTTGTTTTTTGACATGGGCATTTTGATGTTCAGGCCATCTTGCATGTCTTCACTGTAGAGCACCGTGCAAGTGCTCAAACCAGCGGCCGCCACAATGTTGGCATCATAAAGCGACAACTTGTAATTGGCCATCAGCGCCAAGGCCGTTTGGTGGGTGTGAACGCTCAAATCAACCACCTCACAGATGTCAATTAGCGTATTGCTGAGTTCCTGAATATCGGCGAGCGCCATGGCGCGCTTTTTGCCAAGTACATTGGCAAACTCATTGAGTACCTGAACGCTGATCACGCAGTAGTTCGCCAGCAACTGCTCCACCACGTCGGCGCGTGGCCCTGCATCAACCCAGTAGATTAATACATTGGTATCGATGAAGGCCTTCACCTTGCGTTTGCCTCATCACGATCAAAGGAAAAATCTGCCGGAAAAGGCGCACGAAATCGGCGCATCGCCTGCAGGCGCTCGATTTTGCTGGGCAAGCGACTGACGATGACACATGGCTTTCCTTCGGGTGCCTGAGTGGCGGGGAGCAACTGCAACTCGTCGCCGTCGACAATGCCGAGTTCCTGCACCAGTGCCACCGGCAAGCGCACCGCCAGACTGTTGCCCCATTTAGCGACTTGCATAGTAAACGTCCTTTCTGGATATACATAGTCTGGAGTATATGGAAAAACAGACCATGTTCGTGGACTGTTTCAAACCAGCAGCAGACTCAACAGACCAGACAACTAAGGAACGTCTGCATGCACCGCTGACGTCTGGACCCGCTTCACTGCCATGATATTTATCAAGTGCCCCACTTCCCATCAGGCCAGGCTGCCGACCTAAGGAAATTGATCCTTTTGGAGGTGTGATGCAGGCAAACTCCGCGCTAAATCTTGCCAGACTTGGCCAGCGCTGTGCCAACAGAGCGCTGCGCTGGTGGCTGCTTGCGCTGGCGCTTTACCGCTCTGCGCTGGCTGCCCAGGCAGCGCCGGTGCCCGTGCCGGTCCTTACGGTGCACGACGCCATTGGCCCGGCCAGTTCCGCCTACAGCACCCGGGGAAGCAGCACCATCAAAGCCTGCCTCGGCGCCGGATGGCCGGGCACCCGCTGTGCCTGCGAGCCCGATGACGGCCAAGCAAATCAACGACACCGCCGCCTTCATCCGCGGCCTGGCAGATCAGCGCGGCCGCAACGCGGTGTGGGCCGAACGCGCCGTGCGCGATGCAGTGAGCCTGACCGCGGCCGAGGCGCTACAGCAAAACGTGATCGACCTGGTCGCCACCAACATCACCGACTTGCTGATGCAGATCGACGGCCGCAAGGTGCAGGTGGCGGGTGGCAAACTGAAGCTTGAAACAAAAGGCTTGATTACAAAAGCGCAGCCACCAGACTGGCGCCACCGCCTGCTGCTGGCGCTGTTTGCGTTGCAATTGCTGCCGGTCAATTACGCGGCACTGGCGTTGATTCTGCTCGGCTTTGCGCTGCTGGCTGCCGAGTTGGTAACCCCCGCCTTTGGTGTACTTGGGGTCGGCGGCGTGGTGGCTTTTATAGCCGGCGGGCTGATGCTGTTCGACCGCGATGTACCGGGCCTGGGCGTGCCGTTGCCGCTTATTTTTGGACTGGCACTCACGGCCGCCGCCGCGGTGTTGTTGGGTGGCAGCATGGCCTTGCGGGCGCGGCGTGCGCCGGTGGTCAGCGGTGCCGAGCAACTGATTGGCGCGCCCGGTGAAGTCACGCAAGTGATCGACGGCCAGACCTGGGCGCTGGTTCACGGCGAGCACTGGCAGGTGCGCGCCAAAACGCCGCTACAACCGGGCCAGCGCGTGCGCGGGGTGGTGTTCCAGCTCGGCCGCTTCTGGAAGGTCAAGGGGCCCGGCCTGGTGATCGTGATCTCCGGCCTGCAGCAAATGGTGCGGGTCGATTTGCGCGTGGTCACCATGGACGTCGAGCCGAAGGACGTGATCTCGCGCGACAACGTCTCAGTCAAGGTCAATGCGGTGATTTTCTTTCGCGTGGTGGCGCCCGACAAGGCGATCATCCAGGTGGAAGACTACCTGATGGCCACCAGCCAGCTGGCACAAACCACGCTGCGCGTGGTGCTGGGCAAGCACGAGCTTGACGAAATGCTGGCCGAGCGCGAGCGGCTCAACCTGGATGTGCAGCAAATCCTGGACGCCCAGGCCGAGGCCGAGCGCGAGCGCCGTGCCAAGGTGATCCACGCCGAAGGCGAAAAGCAGGCGGCAGTGGCCTTGCTGGAGGCCGCACAAATGCTGGCGCAGCAGCCCGAGGCGCTGCAACTGCGCTACCTGCAGACCATGACGCAGGTGGCAGGCGACCGCGCTTCAACCATCGTGCTGCCGCTGCCCATGGACTTGTTGGCGCGCCAGGTCGACAAGCCCGCGCGCCGACCGGGCCGGTGTGAACGCAGACAACTAATGTGCATTTTGAAGCGGGACTGCTACACAACCTGCGTGAAGAAATACAAACCGGCCTTGGCCATGGCAAAGAGCACGCCATAAATCACCGACCCCGCAGCAGCGGCCACCGCGAACCCTGCCAACACCCAAACCCCGTCGCGCTCAAGCACCCCGAGCGCCATCAGGCTAATGGCCAGAGCAGGCAGCACGTTGCCCAAAGGAATCGGCAGCACCAGCAAGACCGAGAGCAACAGCGACAGAAAGCCTACAAAATATTCCATCGGCGGCAGGGCCAGAATCGTCAGGCGGGGGCGCAACAGACCTTCGGCGCGCTGCAGCCAGGGCACGATGCGTTTGACCAATGAAGAAAAGTCTGAACGCGCCATCGAGCGCTTTGCCAGAAAGGCCGGCAACCACGGTGCCCGGCCCAGCATGAGTTGTGCTGCCAGAAAGATCAGTGGCGCCCCCAAAACGCTTGAAGTGCCGGGCGGGGTGGGCAAAACGTTGGGAAAGGCAAAGATGAACATCAGGGCACCCGTCGCCCGGTCACCAAGAGCAAGCAGCAGATCGCTGATGGCGATGCGCTCGCGCTGGGTATCTTGCGCTAACTCCCACAGAATGCTCGACAACGAATGACCGCCTGAAGGTTTGTTTTCGATGGATTTGAGCACCCGCTCATTTTACAAAGCCCTCGGCAGCACGAAGGGCGGGCGAAACACGCTGGCATCGCGGTAAAAGACCGCATCTTGGTTGGCGGCACACCAGCCAGGCACACCAAGCACTGGCAAATGGGCAAAGGGCTTGGTGGCCAATTTGTCGGCGTTCAAGTCTTGCGCCAGCCAGGCGTCCATGCTGTCGATGGACGGGCATCTGCCAAAACGCGGTAAACATGGGCGGTGATCGACTTTCTTGGCACCACCAGTTTTTCCAACAGGGCGTGGCCAAACAGCACCAGATGCGCCTGACACCAAAGCGGGCGTAAATCAACAAATAAGCGTTGCCAGTCTTTGGCCACCAGGGCCTGCCACAGTTCGTCGGGAGCAAGAATGGCTGCTGTGGCATCATGGTCTGTGAAAAACTTTTAACTATTCCCGCATTTTGCCGCTTGGTTTGAGGACTTTGAATCAATATGACTGCATTGAACGCTTGCTTGTTGCGCGCCGCTCTTGGCGCCTGCCTTGTCCTGGTCGCGCAAGCCGCGCTGGCGCAGGACAGCGCGCCAACAGCCACCACCACACGCGGGGGCTGGGCCACCGCGCCCAGGCACTCTGCCGGCATCGCGCCCGACCCGGCGAAGCTGGTCGACACCGCCATCGTCCAGGTCTATGCCGCGCCAACTTACGGCTGGCGCGGCTTTTTTGCGGTGCACCCCTGGATCATCTACAAGCGCAAGGGCGAGACGGCCTACACCCGCTTTGATGTGGTCGGCTGGCGCGCGCCACATGTGGTGCGGCGCAATTACGCGGTGCCTGACGGACTTTGGTATGGCTCAACCCCCGAGTTGCTGGTGGACCATCAGGGTGAAGCGGTTGAACTGATGATCGACGACATCGAAACCGCTATCTCCAGTTACCCCTTCGCCGACCAATACCGCACCTACCCCGGCCCCAACAGCAACACCTTCATGGCGCACATCGGGCGGCAGGTGCCAGCACTCAAGCTCGACTTGCCGGCCAACGCCATCGGCAAAGACTACCGGCCATTGAGCAGCCCGCTGGGCGTGTCATCTTCCGGCTCGGGTCTGCAAATCGGGCTGCTGGGCCTGCTCGGTGTGAGCGTGGGCGTGCAGGAGGGGTTGGAGTTTAATGTGCTGGGGTTGAACTTTGGCGTTGACCTCAACGCCCCGGCGCTGCGATTGCCGTTCTGGGGTCGTTTGGGATTGAAAGACACGACCACTTCCAGCCGGTTGACCAGCACGGATCACGAACTGGCTGACCGATAAGTCGGCGTGATCCGGATGAATGACTTTTTTTCGTTCACTTATCTGTGGCTTGTGGCCAACCTTCTTTTCAAGCCAACCAAAATGCAGACTGCCTGTCCCGCTGCTTCCGAAATTGGCGGGGCCCCACGTGTCAGTCGAACGGCAGGGCACAGTGATCAAATGGAGCCCTCACTCATTTTCTAAGTTTCCCTCTCATGGCTCGCATTCAAATCCGGCTCCCCGGTCTATTTGCCTTTTGCACCGACATCACGCTGTACCAAAGCCACATGAATTATGGTGGGCATCTGGACAATGCACTTCTTCTTACGGTTGTGTCGGAAGCGCGTGTCAGGTTCTTCAAATCCCTTGGCTACACCGAACTCGACGTAGAAGGTGTTGGCATTCTGGTGGCCGACGCGGCGCTACAGTACCGCTCAGAGGCATTTCATGGCGAAGTGATGGTGGTGCGCATGGGTGCAACCGACCTCGGCCACAAGGGCTTCGACTTGGTTTGGTCAATGAACGAGCAGTCCACCGGGCGCGAGGTAGCCCGTGGCAAGACTGGAATCGTCTTTTTTGACTACGAAACCCACAAGGTTGTATCCATGCCAACGGTTTTTCGTGACAAGTTGGCCCGGTTCAAGACACCCAGTGCTCTGGCGCCCTCTGTGGACGAGCCACCAAGCGTTCCGGCATCAGCGGACAGACTTCGCGACTCAGTCAACACAGGCCTTCATCTGGGGTAGTGCGAAGCCGCCACCCTACAATCTTCCCGGCGTAATTTTTGCACGCTGTGCAGCCAGTAGCGTGCACCGGGATACGCACAAGCCGACCTGGGCATGGATCGGCAAACCTTGTATCGAGAACTAAAAAAACATGAATCTATTCACATCGCTGCGCTATCTCGCCGCCCTGCACCAGCACAAGCATTTTGGACGCGCCGCCGAGGCTTGTCACATCACCCAACCCGCTTTGTCCAATGCGATTCGGGCCCTGGAAGAAGAATTCGACACCGCAATTGTCAAACGGGGCCACGCGTTTCAAAGCTTTACACCTGAGGGTGAACGCATCTTTGTCAGTGCCCAGCGGATGCTCCATGAGCAGGAGTTGCTGGAGCAAGACCTCAAGAGCGCGGCCGGTCGACCCGCGGGCTCCCTGACACTGGCGGCCGTGCCAACGGTGATGCCGATGGCGGCGCGCTTTGCCGGCATCTTGCAGGCCCGGCACCCGGGCTTGATTGTGGTGTTGTGGGCCATGAGTTCGTCTGATATTGAAGCCGGTCTGGAAGACTTGTCGATTGATCTTGGCTTTGGCTTTACCGACCGATTGCAGGCAAAGGTTGCCAAATTGACGACCGTTCACCAATACACCGAACGCTATTTTTTGCTGCGCCGCACAGACCCGCCTGCCAAGAAAAGCCTGCGCTCCAAGTCGCGGCCGATGTCGTGGCAAGACGCGGCGCAATTGCCGTTGTGCTTGTTGACCCCTGACATGCACAACCGCGCGATTATTGAGGACGCTTTCAGACAAGCCGGCATTGTGATCAAGCCGGTGATTGAGACCAACTCCATTTTGGGCTTGGGCATGGCAGTGTTGGCAGGCGAGGTCAGCAGCATCTTGCCAGGGGCGTTAGTCGATGTGCTCAGCGGTTATTCTGAGCTGGAGGCGGTCCCGCTGCACGCGCCGCAGGTGTTGACCCCGATTGGATTTATGTACGCCTTCAATGACCGTCCCTCACACGCGCTTCGTGCCGCGCTCAACATGGCCAGCGAGCCAACCTGGCTGCGCCACATGGCCTCACATAGCGGTGTGCCGCCACCCAAATTGCCCAAACGGCAAAGCACCGCACAGTGATTTGGCACGCATTGAATAATCAGGGTTTACCCTAGTCATCTATAAGACTTCTGTATCGGCCTATTTGCATTCAAAATTGGACGAACCACTGACCTCGCGTTGACACTGCCTGCACCCCACAAACGGTGGGCCTATAACGCAGGAGACAACGTGTCAAACATTCCTAAGCTTTCAAACGCGAGCGCCGCCATTTCCGGTGGCTCAGGCTTGCAAATGCCGCACGCCGGTAACGCCGATGCCGGCAATGCCGCCGCAAGCGCGGCCCCCAGTCGCTGGCTGGTTGCCATCATGGGCACCGTGTTGCAAGTGGTGCTGGGGTCGATTTACTCGTGGAGCTACTTCCAAAAACCGCTGATGATTTTTGCTGGCTGGAACAATCAGCAAGTGGCCTTGATTTTCTCTTTGGCCATCTGCTTTTTGGGTCTTTCCGCTGCCATGGGCGGTATTTTGCTGCCCAGGTTTGGCCCGCGCAAACTGGCGGTTGCCGGTGCGCTGCTCTACGCGCTGGGTTGGGCGATCAGTGGCTTTGCGCTGGAGAGCAAGAATCTGGTGCTCTTGTACGTGGGGCTGGGCGTGATCGGTGGCATCGGCCTTGGGCTGAGCTACGTGACCCCGGTGGCGACCGCTGCCAAGTGGTTCCCGGACAAAAAAGGTTTCATCACCGGCATGGTGGTCATGGGCTTTGGTTTGGGTGCCTTGCTGATGAGCAAAGTCATTGCCCCGTTTTTGCTGGGTATTTGCTCGGTGACTGACGGTGGTGTGACCACAGTGCTGTGGCCGACTGTGTTCTATTACATGGCCTTTGCCCTGGGCATTCCCGGTGTGATCGCAGCTTATTTTCTGCAGAACCCGCCGGTGGGCTACGCCCCGCCCGGCTGGCATGGCTCAGTCGCCGCCAACGCCGATGGCCATGACGACAGCGTCACGCCGGGTGAATGTGTGCGCTCGCGTCGCTTTTGGTTGATGTGGTTCATTTTCTTTTGCAATATCACGGCGGGCATCATGTTCATCGGGTTTCAGTCACCGCTGATTCAGGACTTGTTCAAGGCCGCTGACCCCACCATGAGCGCTGCCGCTCTGGCCGCTGCGGGCGGCACCTTGATTGCCGTGAGTTCGTTGCTCAACGGAATCGGACGGTTTTTTTGGGGCAGCCTGTCCGACAAAATTGGCCGCATCCAGACCTTCAGGACCATTTTGGCTTCGCAACTGGTGGTGTTTTTGGTGTTGACGCAAATCACCAACCCGTACGTTTTTGGCGCCTTGGTGGGCTACGTGCTGCTGTGCTACGGCGGCAGTTTCGGCACGGCCCCGTCGTTTGTTTTGACCGTTTTTGGCAACAAGGTGATGGGCGTGGTCTATGGCTGCCTGCTGACCGCCTGGGCTGGCGGCGGCTTGGTCGGGCCGCAACTTGTGGCCGTCATCAAAGACAACCTCAAGGGCGACCCCACCCGTGCGGCCAATTTGATATTTTTGATTGGCGCGGGCTTCTTGACCGCTGGCTTGCTGGTGTCTTTTGCGCTGAACAACAAACCGTTTGTCCGCAAGGCCTAAGGTCTGTTTAAAACACGGAACCCCATCAATGATCAACGAACAAATTCTTCAGCGTATCGATGCGCTGGCGGCGCGCTACCCCAAGCGTGAATCCGCTTTGCTGCCTGCCCTGGACCTGCTACAGCGCGAAAACAACAACCATCTCCTCAAGGAAGATGCGCGCCGGGTGGCTGCGCGCCTCAAGGTTTCCAGAAGCAAGGTGCAGGGTGTGGCGACCTTCTACACCATGCTTAACAAGAAGCCGGTGGGCAAATACCACCTGCAGGTCGACACCAATGTGCCAGGCATGTTGATGGGGGCCGATGTCATTCTGGCCCACTTGGTGCAGACGCTGGGCATTGCAGTGGGTGAGACCACCGCTGATGGCCTGTTCACCTTGTCTGAGGTACAAGACCTCGGTGCTTGCGGCACCTGCCCGGTGATTCAGGTCAACGACAACTACCAGGAGTCGATGACCATTGCCAAAACCGACGCGCTGATTACCGCGTTACGGCTAGGCGAAATGCCCGTCTCAGAACCCATCAATCATGTGGGCGGCGAGCGCACTGTGTTGCTCAAGCACCGCCTCACGCCCAACGCCACGGCGCTGGCCACCTACCGGGCTGACGAAGGCTATGTTGCCCTGACCAAGACGCTGGCAAAAACGTCGGCGCAGGTGGCCGATAAAGTCAAGCGCGCCGTGTTGCGCGGCCGTGGCGGTGCCGGTTTTTCGGCGGGTACCAAATGGGGCTTTTTGCCCAAGGACGACCCGCGTCCGGTGTACCTGATCGCCAACGCCGACGAAGGCGAGCCGGGCACCTTCAAAGATCGCCAGATCATGGAGTATGACCCGCACCTGCTGATCGAAGGGATGGCCATTGCGGCCTATGCCTTTGGTGCCAAAAAAGCGTTCATCTACAT
>Ga0100395_1003013_pt1 | contig 12376 bp, 9 predicted proteins | sample CryGeymeta201519_FD_81542 | JGI IMG/M metagenome (GOLD analysis project Ga0100395, IMG submission 81542) | Groundwater microbial communities from Crystal Geyser aquifers in Utah, USA - Crystal Geyser metaG 2015-19 | ecosystem: Environmental > Aquatic > Deep subsurface > Groundwater | place: USA... | reverse complement strand
TTACCCCAAATAAAAGATACAATTTACTGTCAATTAACCCCCCAAGGAGTTAAAATACTTCAAGAAATTCGAAAGAAAAATCATTTTTCTTATAATTTCCTTAACAAAAGAACAGGGATTCAACCTCAATATGTAAAAGATTATTTAGAAGGTAGGAGGGCAACTACTAAAGAAAATTGGGAGAGATTACTTCCTTTATTAAAAGTTAATCCCCAATTTTTTTTAAAAAAATTTTCTAAGAGAAAAATTTGTAGTCACGCTTTTAGAAATATCTTTAAAGGAATTTATCTTGATCCCGCACTTTCACAAATTATTGGATATATAACAGGAGATGGAAGCAGATTAGTTTCTAAAAAAGATACAAAAATTAAAATAGAGGATGATAAGGAAACATTAGAAGAGTACCAAAAACTTTTTCAGAAAAAAGGAATGAAGGTAAAACTTTTAAAGCACCGTCATAAGAATTGCTGGCAGATTAGGATTTACAGTGCTTCTTTTGGGAAATTATTAAATGAAATTGCTCCGGGAATTCTTAATGATAGCTTAAAACGAGAAGTTCCAGAAATAATCCAAAGGGCTCCCTTAGCCTGTGTGGCAGCTTTTTTGCGAGGAATTTTTGATGCCGAAGGAACGGTGGGAAAAAGAAAGAGAGATGGAATTTATCTTTGTTTGGGAAATGAAAAATTATTAAGGCAAGTTCAATTATTGCTCCTTCGGTTTGAATTAGTCTTTAATCTCCATTTTTCACATGTCGATAAGAAATTCGAGAGGATTGCTACCTATAGATTTGATTCTCTAAAAAATTTCCGTAAGTTTATTAATTTCTCTAGCCCTTTTAAAAAACAAGCTCTTGAAAGATTAATTTCAATTAAAAAGACTAAAAGAAAAAATATTCCATGTCAAAACTCCCCAATTTTTTGGAGTAGAATTAAACAAATAGAAACCTCTTCTAGCGTCCATTTGATGTACGATTTATCGGTGCCTACGGCCCAGAATTTTATTGCTAATGGCTTTGTTGTACATAACTCAGCAGGAATTGGGGTAAGAAATCACAAGAATAGTATTAAATGTATAAAAGCAGTCGGAAAGTTAGGAAATTTGGTAAATAAGATTTCAGAGAATTTAGAGGGGGAAATAGGCATCTCGCAAACTCGCTGGGCTACCCATGGGGAACCGTCTGAACTCAATGCGCATCCACACCTGGACTGCAAGGGCGAGATAGCCATAGTTCACAATGGCATTATTGAAAATTATCAGACCTTAAAAAACCTACTTCAGAAAGAAGGGCACAAGTTTTCTTCTGAAACGGATACTGAAGTTATAGTTCATCTAATAGAAAAATTTTATCGGGGTAATCTTGAAAAAGCAGCGATGGAAGCCTTAAAACTTCTTGAAGGAGCATATGGCTTAGCCATAATCCATAAAAATGAAAACAGAATTATAGCAGCCAGAAAGGGTTCTCCTTTGATTATAGGCATTGGTAAAGGCGAGATGTTTGTGGCTTCAGATGCGGCGGCGATTTTAAAACACACAAAGAAAGTTGTTTATCTAAAAGACGGAGAAGTGGCTAATATTACAGCAAATAAATTCCGGGTCAGAAATTTAGACGGGAAAAAAGTTAAGAAGGAAGTTGAAGAGATAAAATGGACACTCAGTCAGATAGAAAAAAAAGGATTCAAACATTTTATGCTCAAAGAGATATTTGAGCAGCCTGAAGCCCTGGAAAATGCCCTCCGGGGAAGATTAAGACAAGGGAGAATAAAATTAACGCTGGACATTAATGTAGATTCTATCAAGAAAATTATTATTGTGTCTTGCGGGACAAGTTGGCACTCAGCTCTTATTGCTAAATATCTAATTGAAAATCTTACTAAAATCCCTGTTGAAGTAGATTATGCTTCGGAATTCAGATATAGGAACCCCATAATTAAAAAAGGAGATGTCGTAATTGGTATCTCTCAATCAGGAGAAACAGCTGATACCCTTGAGGCGATAAGGATAGCCAAAGCCAAAGGCGCTAAAACTTTAGGGATAATAAATGTAGTTGGCTCAACCATTTCAAGAGAAGTTGATTCGGGTATATTTCTGCATGCCGGTCCTGAAATAGGAGTAGCTTCTACCAAAGCCTTTACCTCTCAATTAATAACTCTGGTTTTACTGGCTCTTTTTATTCAACAAGAAAAGGGAGGTGTCAAAATAAATAAGAAAATTTTAAAGGAGTTAAAAGATATCCCCTTAAAAGTAAGAGATATTCTCAGAGATGCTAACAGGATAAAAGAAATAGCCCAAAGATTTAAAAACAGTCGAGGATTCCTTTTTCTGGGAAGAGGGATAAACTTCCCTATTGCCTTAGAAGGTGCTTTAAAATTAAAAGAAATTTCTTATATTCAAGCTGAAGGATATCCGGCTGGCGAGATGAAGCATGGTCCCATTGCTTTGGTTGACAAAGATATGCCAGTACTTTTTCTGATTACTAAGAGCCCTACCTATGACAAAATTATGAGCAATATTCAGGAAATCAAAGCCAGGAAAGGAAAAATAATTGCCGTAGCCAATGGGAGCGATAAGAGAATTAGAAAAGTTGCTGATTATATCATTGAAGTTCCCGAGACAGAAGAATATTTATCCCCGATATTAAATGTTATTCCTTTGCAACTTTTGGCTTATTATATAGCAGTTCTCCGGGGTTGCGATGTTGATAAGCCTCGTAATCTTGCTAAATCTGTCTCGGTAGAGTAAAAATCTCATTTTATATTGGTTATGGAAATTAAAATCAATAAAATATCCGGCCATGGTTTTAAGTTTTTGATTTTAGAAAAAAACCAAGAAATTGCCCGGGCCCGGCTTTATGTCTTGAACAATGATTTACACCCAGAACCTTTTGGCTTTATTGAAGATGTCCATATTAAGGAAGAATACCAGGGCAAAGGATACGGCACCAAACTTATAAAACTTTTGATTGAAAAAGCAAGAGAATGTAAATGCTATAAATTGATTTGCACCAGCCGTTTTACTCGACCCGAAGTTCATCGTTTCTATAAGAAACTAGGTCTCAAAAAGTACGGTTATGAGTTTAGGATGGATTTTAAGTAAAAAAAATGGCATAATTGACTTATGGATGGCAGTAAAAAATATAAAATAGTAGTTTCTGGGGCGGCTGATGTAGCTCATTGCTGTCCAAGAATAAAAGAATTATCCAAAGAAATCGGCAGAGAAATTGTCAAACAGGGATGCATTTTACTTACCGGTGCCACCACAGGCACTCCTTATTTTGCCGCTCAGGGCTGTAAAGAGGAAGGAGGAATGAGTATTGGTTTTTCTCCGGCCAGCAGCGAAAAAGAGCATTTAAAAATATACCATCTGCCTACCGACCAGTTTGATTTAATCATTTATACTGGCTTTGACTATGTAGGCAGGAATTTAATATTAACCAAAGCGGCTGATGGAGTAATTATTGTCTGCGGTCGAACCGGAACCTTAAATGAGTTTACTGTTGCCTTTGAAAGCAAAATGCCCATTGGTGTCTTAAAGGGCTCAGGAGGAACGGCTGATTTAATAGATGAAGTTCTGAAAAGAGGTTATCGACCCAAGAAGAAAGTTGTTTTTGATACCGACCCGAAGAGATTAGTCCAAAAATTAATTTCTTTAATAAAAAAAAGAAAAAAAGTCGAACGATAAATAATTAATTATTAATAATCAATTATTAGCTAATATGCCGGAAACAAAAGAAGGTAAATTAATCGGCAGGGTTACCCATTATTTTGATAAAATTAAGGTAGCAGTGATAGAGCTGGCAGGGCCCTTGAAGGTTGGGGATACCATCAGAATCGTTGGTGGGGAATCAACTGATTTTGAACAAGAAGTTGGGTCTATGGAAGCCGAGCATGAGAAGATTAAAAAAGCAAAAAAAGGAGAGTCGGTCGGTTTAGAGATAAAAGAGAAAGTCAGAGAGGGATACAAGGTCTATAAATTATAAAGTAATAAGGCATAAATAGTGCGCGCTACCCGTCGCTACTATTGGAATTTTAGCGGTTTTTAGGTTAGCAACTATGAGAGATAAAAGTTCAGTTTTAGCTTTAGCCTCTTTAATCGGAACGATAATCGGGGCCGGGGTTTTCGGAATCCCTTATGTAATGGCAAAAAGCGGAATTATTTTTTGCCTTTTTTATTTCTTGATTTTGGGGGCGGCAGCCCTTTTCTTACATTTATTTTTCGGAGAGATTGTTTTAAGAACTAAGAAAAAACATCGATTAATTGGTTATACTGAAAAATATTTGGGTGGAAGAGCTAAAATTTTAGTATCTTTTTCAACTATCATTGGGACAATCGGAGCTCTTTTAGCTTACATTATTCTGGGTGGCAATTTTTTGAAAATTATTTTTCCTGCTTCTTTATCATCCCTTCAGTTCAGTCTAATTCTGTGGGTGGCTCTATCTTTTTTTGTTTTTTTAGGCATGAGGTCAATTGGTTGGATCCAAGTTCTGATGAATGCCGGTCTTTTTGGAGCGGCTTTTTTGATTTTTCTTTACGGTTTTCCCAAGCTTGATATTGGAAATTTTATTCTAGCTAATCCAAAATATATCTTTCTGCCTTATGGGGTAATTCTTTTCAGTTTGGTTGGCTGGAATGCTGTTCCAGAAATTGAAACAATTTTAGTAAAGAAAAGAAATCTCAGAAAAGTGATTTTCTGGGCTGTAGTTATTTCTCTTTCTTTTTATTTTCTATTCAGCTTGTTCATCAACGGGTTAACTGGACAAAATACCACTCAGGAGGCTTTTGAGGGACTTATCCCTATTTTAGGGCAGAAAATTATGATACTGGGAGGAATTTTTGGTTTCTTTACTATTTCCACTTCTTTTTTAATTTTGGCAAATTACCTTAAAAACACCTTGATTTTTGATTATCGCTTTCCTTTCTTATTGGCTTTTGTTTTAGCCGTTTTTAGCCCCTTGGTTTTATTTTTAATCGGAATTAGAGAATTTATTTGGGTTATTGCCTTTGTCGGCACTTTTATGGGTTTAATTGACGGAATAGCGATCATCTTGATTTACAAAAAAGCAAAAAAGCAAGGAGATAAAATTCCGGAATACAGCTTAAGAATTCCTCAATGCCTGCCTTATCTGATAATGACAGTTTTAACTTTTGGAGCAATAATCCAGGCTATTTATTATTTTCTATGAAATTTATTGCCGATTTTTGCCAATTTTCTCCGAGCGAAGCGAGGTTAGAAAATTGAGCACCCGCCGAAGCTCTCGCCTCGCTGAAGCTCCGGCGAAGCGGGTTAGTGAAGGCGGGCTTAATCGATAAAATACTTTACAATTTCTATGAGATTTATAGCGGATTTCCATATTCATTCAAAATATTCAAGAGCAACTTCACCTCAGATGGATTTAGAGCATTTGAATAAGGCGGCAAAAATCAAAGGAATCAAAGTTTTAACAGTTGGAGACTGCATTCACCCAGAATGGTTTAAAAACTTAAAAGAGAAATTAGAACCGGCCGAAAAAGGGTTGTTTAGAATCAGGAATCAGGAATTAGGAATTAGGAAGAATGAGGAGACAAGATTCATTTTGACTTCAGAGATTAGTTGCATTTATTCTAAGAAAAATCGAGTTCGGAAAATCCATATTTTAATCTTTGCTCCTGACTTTCAGACGGTTGAAAAAATAAATACTCAACTTGGTTGGATAGGAAATCTAAAAGCCGACGGTCGGCCCATTTTGGGACTTGATGCCAAAGAATTAGCCAAAATTGTTTTAGGAATTTCCAAAGATTGCCTGATTGTCCCGGCCCACGCTTGGACGCCTTATTTTGGGATCTTTGGCTCCAAAACTGGTTTCGATTCAATCGAAGAATGTTTCGAAGATTATTCAAAATATATTTATGCGGTCGAAACAGGACTCTCCTGTTATGATAAAAAAACAGAAGTTCTAACCAATAACGGGTGGAAGACATTTTCTGAAGTTAAAGATAAAGATAAAATTTGTACCCTAAACCCAAAAAATAATAAAATTGAGTTTCAGAAACCCATTGGAAAATTTGTATATGATTATAAAGGGAAAATGTATAGATTAAAAACAAAAAGAGTTGACTTGTTAGTAACTCCAAATCATAAGCTTTTTGTTAAACCTGGCGATCCTCGTAATTCTAAACCATTTTGTTTGGAAGAAACCCAATCTTTATTCGGTAAATCAAAACAATTCAAGAAAGACGGGATTTGGATTGGTAAAAATAAAAAGTATTTCACTCTCCCCGCTGTTAAAATCAAACACGGTAACCAGTATTACCAGGGATTTCAAGATAAAAAAGAAAAACAAATTCCAATAGAATCTTGGCTAAAATTCTTTGGGTTTTGGATAGCTGAAGGATGTACAAATGAGGGTAAGAACGGTGATTACAATGTTTATCTAAGTAGTCAAAATAAAAAATTACTTTGCGAAATGAAAGAGTTTCTCAAAAATATTGGCTGCACCGTTTATCAGGATGATAAGAAAATTAGAGTAAGAGATTATCAACTATTTTTTTACCTTAAACAATTTGGTAAATCTCATCAGAGATTTATTCCTTCAGAAATAAAGTCTTTTTCAAAAGAATTATTAGAGATTTTATTCAGATACTACCTTAAAGGCGATGGCCATATTTATGGAAGAACAGATAAGGGTTTAATGGCATCTACAAGCTCGGTTCGTCTTCGCGATGACTTACAGGAAATTGCTTTGAAAATAGGAATGTCTGCTTATTACAAATTAGATAGAAAAAAAGGAACTCCTCTTTACAGTTTGAGTTACCATTCGAAAATATATAAACAGAAACACGATACCTGGAAAATTTTTTTTATTAGAAAAAACAAACATATGGTTTGGCCTTCAGCAATAAAAAGATGGAAATACATTGAATCATGGGTAGATTTTAAAGGGAAAGTATATTCTTTAGCAGTTTCTAATCGGGTAATCTATGTTCGAAGAAATAGCATTCCGGTTTGGTGCGGTAATTCAGATCCGCCGATGAATTGGAGATTGTCGGCTTTAGATAAAATCACTTTAATCTCAAACAGTGATGCTCATAGCCCGGCCAAAATCGGCCGGGAAGCAAATGTTTTTGATACCGAACTAAGTTATTCAGCGATAATTGAGGCCATAAAATCAAAAAACCCTCAAAAATTTCTTTATACCATCGAATTCTTTCCCCAAGAAGGGAAATACCATTATGATGGCCACCGGGATTGTGAAATCAGCTGTTCGCCCGAAGAGACGAAAAAATATAATGGAATTTGCCCGGTTTGCGGAAAGCCCTTAACTATTGGAGTTTTAAGTAGAGTGGAGGAATTAGCCGATAGGCCTGAGGGGTTTAAGCCAGACTACAACCCACCCTCCACCCTCCTAAAAGGCACCTATGCTATCCCTTACAAAAGCTTAGTTCCCTTAGAAGAAATAATTGCTGAATCATTAGGAGTAGGAGTCGGGACAAAGGGAGTGGAAAAAGAATATAAAGATTTAATTGAGAAGTTTGGCTCAGAGCTTGGTATCTTGCTTGATATTCCTATTTCCGATTTGAAATCAACAACTTCACCGGAGATTGTTGAAGCTATTTCAAGAGTCAGAAGGGGGAAGGTAAATATTGAACCCGGTTATGATGGAGTTTACGGGAGAATCAGAATATTTTCTGAGGGAGAAAAGAAAAAAGTTTCCGGCCAGAAGTCATTATTTTAATACCCAAGCGTTAGCGCAGGGTGAAGATGAACGAAGTTCATCGACTACTTCATTCATCAACCCTTTCTCCATTGACAAAGAGTTTAAGAGAGCTATGATGGAGTGTGGGAAATATGCCAGATTCTAAAAAATATTATTTAACAAAAGAGGGGTTGAAAGGGATAAAAAAAGAATACGCAAAATTATTGAAATTAAGGAAACTTAAATCAAAAGGAGATGTTCCTTCTATTTTACATTCAGAAGAGCTAAATACTGAATTTGTTACCTACCGAGAAGATGTTGATTTTTTGGAATCAAGAATTGAGGAGCTGGAACATGTTTTAAAGAATTTTGGACTTATCAAACCTCCTCCCAGAAAAGAAAAAAATAGAATTCATTTAGGAGCTCAGGTCAAAGTTGAAGTAGATGGCCAAGAGGATGAATTTACTATTATTGGAACTCTGGAAGCGAACCCGACGATGGGTAAAATTTCAAATGAATCTCCGATGGGAAAGATTCTTTTAGGCCATAAGGTGGGGGAGGAGGTAGTTATTAGTTCTCCTATAAAAGTAATTTATAAAATAAAATCGATAAGGTATTAAAGCTGACTCAACATCGGGCTTAGCCCCTTTTTATTTTATGAAAAAGATTATTAATTTTTTTATTAACATCCAGAAGCTAAAAGAGAAAAAAAGAAGGGGTTGGATAGTTCATCAAATAAAAGATTCAGAAAGCACCGCCAGTCACATTTTTAGAGTGGCGGTTTTGAGTTGGGTTTTAGGAAGAAAGAAGAGACTAAACATTGAAAAGGTCCTCAAAATAGCTTTAATTCATGATATATGTGAGATATTCACTTCTGATGAAACTCCTTATGATCCTCTTCTACCGAAAAAAGTTGATTCATCTAAGAATAGGAAGAAAGTGAAAGAAATTCTTGAAAAATGGCCTACGTTTACTTTCCAGCAAAAAAAAGAAAAAGTTCGCCAGAAAGCAGAAAGAGAACTTAGAGCTTTAAGAAAACTCATTGCCGATTTGCCCTCTGATATTAAAAGTGAAATAGAAATTCTCTGGCAGGATTTTGAAAAGGGTTTATCGAGAGAAGGAAGATTTGTCAAGCAGGCGGATAAAGCCGAGAATCTCCTGCAGGGGCTTGAGTATTGGGAAAAATATGGAAGGATTCAGGGTCATCTCTGGATAAGATGGGCCAGAGAGATTTTTGATGATCCAGTCTTGATAGAATTTGAGAGGGCTATAGAAAGAAGGTTTTTTGAAAAAGAACAAGGAAAGAAAGAGATGGATAGAATCTTAGATTTTTTTATTGATATCGGGAAGTTAAAAACAATAAAAAGAGAAGGTTGGGTTTTAAGAAAAGTTCCCAATCCGGAAACAATTGCCGACCATAGTTTTAGTACTGCTTTAATGACTTGGGTTTTAAAAAGAGCTGAAAAAATTAGTATTATAAAGACCATAAAAATCGCCTTAATTCATAAGTTGGCCAAAGTTTATATTGAAGATTTTACCCCTTATGATTCTATCCTTCCCAATCCCAGAGAGGAGATAAAGAAAATGATTGAGGAACCTTCAAAGTTCTCAAAAGAAGAGAGAGAAAAAATTCTTAATCAAACACAAAAGATATATAAAATTTGGCCTGAATTTTCAAAAAAAACAAAAGAGAAAATTTTTAAGAAGGAATACAAAACAGAAAAAAAGGCCCTTCAAAAAGTGGTTTCTGGGCTTCCCCAAGAACTTAGAGAGGAAATGTTGGGATTATGGGATCAATTTAAAAAAGGTTTAGGTAAAGAAGGAAGGTTTGTCCGGCAAGCGGAGAAGCTGGAAAGCTTTTTACAAGCTTGCCAATATGCTAAAGAAGATAAAAATTTTCCAATTGAACCTTGGTGGATTGAGATAAGAGAGAAAATAGACGATCCTGACCTTCTTAGATTTATAGAGGCATTGTATACTAAGAAGCCTTTTTGTAAATGAAGGGAAAAGGACAAATTTATATCGGTACTTCTGGTTGGGTTTATGATCATTGGGAGAGGGTTTTTTATCCGGAGAATTTAACCGGTAAAGACCACAACCCACCCACCACCCGATTAAAATATTTCTCCAAATATTTTAAAACTACAGAAATAAATTACTCTTTTTATCATTTACCTCAGCCGACAACTTACCAGAAATGGTATCAGGAAACGTCGGCCGATTTTATTTTTAGCGTTAAGGCCAGCCGCTTTATCACCCATATTAAAAGGTTAAAAAATGTAGAAAAACCCTGGAAGATATTTTTAGAAAACGCTTTAAATCTAAAAGAAAAATTAGGACCCATTCTATTTCAATTTCCTCCAAATTTTAGAGCAACCGAAGAAAATATCAAAAGGTTGGAGGATTTTTTGGAATTAATCCGCGCGAAGCTGCGTTGCGCAGCTGAATTTCGCCACGATTCTTGGTGCAATCAAAAAATCTATAACCTGCTAAAGAAATATAATGTTGCCTGGGTTTCGCCTGCCCGCCAATCGGCTGGAGCCTCAAGGCGACTGGCAGGCGGGCCTGCCCGCCAATCGGCTGGAGCCTCAAGGCGACTGGCAGGCGGGCCTGCCCGCCAATCGGCTGGAGCCTCAAGGCGACTGGCAGGCGGGCTGATTCTCCTCGCTACCCTAAAGCTGAAGTTGTAACTGCTAATTTTATTTACATTAGAATGCATGGTCCAAAGGTTTTATTTTCTTCAAAATACACTAGAAAAGAACTTCAGGACTTAGCTCAGAAGATTAAAAAATGGCTGAAAAACGGCTTGGATGTTTATTGTTATTTTAATAACGACGCTTATGGTTACGCAATTGAGAATGCCAAAGAACTTTTGGAAATTTTGGCAAATAGAAGTAAAATATAATCTATGAGGAAGTTTCTAAAATTTTTGGCTAGCCTTTTTATAGGTATTTTTATTTTCTGGCTAGTGATGAAAATGGTTGGTTGGGGGAAGATAGGCGAGGCCCTTGTCTTATTTTCGGGTTTTGAAGGATTAATTATTATTCTTTTGACTTTCACCACTGCTATAATCGGCGTCTTACAATGGAAATTAATTTTACAATCCCAGGGTTCAAATATTCCTACTAAAGAATTAGGAAAGTTATGGTTGGTAGGTTTTACGATGAGCTATCTTACTCCCTGTACTCTTTTAGGAGGGGAGGCCCTTCAGGTCTATCTTTTAAAAAAGAGATTTAACCTCAATTGGGAAAAGAGTGCTGCCTCAGTCATTATTGACAGGATTTTAAGCGGCACTTTTTTTCTGATGTTTTTGATAGCAGGGATTTTAGCCTTCTGTTTTTATGGTCATTTTCCTTCAGATATAATGCTTTGGTTTATAATTTTGGTAACCGGAGGGCTATTTGGTTTGCTTCTATTTTTTTATTTTAAGGCTTTGAATAAGAAAAGTATCCTGAAATGGTTCCTGAAATTTATCGGCATCAATAAAGAGAAAATTAAAAATCATAAAAACGGCAAAATAATATTTGATACTGAAAAAGAGATAATACGTTTTTTTTCGCCGAAGAAAATAGCTTTTTGGAAAAGTTTAGGCTTGAGTTTTCTAAGATATTTTTTACTTTTTTTCAGAGCTGTCCTTTTAATCTTCTTTCTAAGAGGAGGAATCGAAGTTTCCAAGGGTTTAGCCGTTTATGGTCTTGCCAACTTCGCTTTACTTTTTCCCCTACCGGCTGCCTTGGGGAGTTTGGAAGCGGCCGGTGCTTTTAGTTTCAATGCCTTAGGACTTGGAGCAGGTGAGGGAGCGATTTTTGCTATGACCTGGCGAACCGCCGATTTATTTTTATGTCTCCTGGGCCTTATTTTTGGAATTAAATTGGGACTAAATTTGGCCGAAAGAAAAATATTAGAATTCATTGATAGGTTAAAACAATAATCGCTCGGTAGGCGAAGAGAACTTCGTTCTCTTCTTCACCTTCGTCCCGCCACGGCGGGACTCGGTATATGAAGAATCAGGATATTGCTAAGATATTTCATGAGATAGCCGATTATCTAGAGATGGAAGGAGTCCAGTTTAAACCCTATGCTTATCAGAAGGCAGCTTTTTCTTTGGAAAACTTGGAAAAAGACATTGAAGAAGTCTATAAAAAAGGAAGAGAAAAAGCCATAGAGGAGATTCCCGGAGTTGGCAAAAGTATTGCCCAGAAAATTATTGAATATTTAAAGACAGGAAAAATAAAATATTACCTTGATTACAAGAAGAAATACCCCGTTAATATAGAAGAATTGACTTCGGTTGAAGGATTGGGTCCTAAAATGGTAAGAGATTTATACGGCATTTTAAAGATTAAAAATTTAAAGGATTTAGAAAAGGCAGCCCGAGAAGGGAAAATTAGAAATCTGCCGAATTTTGGCGAAAAAACAGAAAAAAATATTTTACAAGGAATTAGATTTTTAAAAAGAACTAAAGGAAGATTTCTTTTGGGAGATATTTTGCCTCAGGTTAGAAAAATTGAAGATAATTTAAAGAGTCTAAAAGAAGTTGAAAAGATTAATGTTTGCGGTTCGGTCAGGAGGATGAAAGAAACAATTGGCGATGTTGATTTTCTGGTATCTGTTAAGGAATCAAAAAAGCCCGCCTTCGCCAAGGCTTCGGCGGGTAAAATAATGGATTTTTTTTGTTCCCAGCCAGACATTATTAAAATCTGGGG
>Ga0100395_1002999_pt1 | contig 12400 bp, 9 predicted proteins | sample CryGeymeta201519_FD_81542 | JGI IMG/M metagenome (GOLD analysis project Ga0100395, IMG submission 81542) | Groundwater microbial communities from Crystal Geyser aquifers in Utah, USA - Crystal Geyser metaG 2015-19 | ecosystem: Environmental > Aquatic > Deep subsurface > Groundwater | place: USA... | reverse complement strand
CGGCCTTTTGGTACCGTATTTACTGCGTGATTGTAAGCGACCAGCGACAGGAGCGGCGTCGTATTTACCACGTAAAATATGATAACGGACACCGGGGAGGTCTCGAACCCGACCAGCCCGAACAGAAACGATGCCATGTTCGGCTAAATTGTGACCAATACCAGGAATATAGGCAGTGATGGTAGCTTTGTTGCTCAAGCGGACACGAGCGACCTTACGTAAAGCCGAATGGGGTTTTTTGGGAGTCATAGTTTTGACAACCGTAACCACTCCTTTTTTAAAAGGATTAAAAGTATTAACTAAACGATTTTTGATACTATTAAAATTATTGCGTAAAGCACCTGATTTTAATTTCGAACGACGAACGATTCGACCCTTTCTAATTAGTTGATTGACGGTTGGCATATATTTTTATTTTTGTTGAATCTTTCCAACAGGAATAAGACGTCCGATAATAACATTTTCCTTGAGTCCTATCAAGTGATCGACTTCACCTAAAAGTGAGGCCTCGGTTAGAACTGATGTAGTTTGTTGAAAAGAGGCGGCCGATAACCATGAACCAGTTGACAGAGCCGATTGAATTAAACCCAATAAAACCTTTTTACCTTTGGATGGTTTTTCACCGCGGGCTTTGGCTTTTTCGTTTTCATCCATATAAACGGCACGAGTAACAATTTGACCAAACAAGAAGTTGGTATCCTCGGGATTATCGATTTTGATTTTGTCACTCATCTCTTTGACGATAACTTCAACATGCTTGTCGTGAATACCGACACCCTGGGATTCATAAACCCCTTGAATACTATTAATCAAATACTTTTGAGCAGCTTGCAGTCCAGAAACTTCAAGAATGTTACGAACATCGAGTGGGCCGGAACATAATTGAGTCCCAGTTGAAACCAGATCACCATCAGCGACCAATAATGTAACATTACTGGGCAATTGATAGGAGACGGTCTTGCTGACATTATTTTCATCTTTACCAGTAATTTTGATGTCAAAACCATCGATGGTTTCTTTGATTTTTATTTTGCCATTAATTTCGGAAATTGGTGACGGGAATTTGGGCAGGCGGACTTCAAAAAGTTCCTGAATTCTGGGCAAACCTTGAGTCACGTCAACACCAAGAACACCGCCAGTGTGTTTGGTGCGGAGTGTTAGCTGAGTACCTGGTTCACCGATTGATTGAGCGGCGATGACTCCAACTGGCACACCTAAACCAACAAGTTTACGGGTAGACAAATCCCAGCCGTAACATTGACGACATAAACCTTGTTTGGCTTTGCAAGTCAAGGCCGAACGGACAGCAACGTTGATTACAGACGAATCTTCAATTAATGTCTGGAGATGGTTATCGATTAAAGTACCAGCGACAACGATAATTTTTTTGGTTTTAGGATCAATGATATCTTCGCCAACAACTCGTCCAAGTAATCGACGACCAAAAAATTTTTCGCGACCTTTTTCGGTCCGAGAAATAGTCCAATATTTGGTGGATCCACAATCATCTTCGCGAGTAATGGCGACATGAGCACTGTCAACCAATCGGCGAGTCAAATAACCAGCATCAGCAGTACGTAAGGCGGTATCAGCCAAACCTTTACGAGTACCACGAGCACCAGTAATATATTCAAAGACCGATAAGCCTTCGCGAAAATTGGATTTGGTGGGTAATTGAACAATTTTACCAGTAGGATCGACCATAAGTCCACGCATACCGGAAAGCTGTTTGATTTGATCCTTAGAGGCACGTTTGATACCAGCAGCAGCAATGATTCTGATAGGAGAGTCTATATCGAGCGTGGCCCAAGTTTTCTCTGCAATATCTTCGGTAACTTCCATCCAAACACTTTGTGATAAACGCTTTTTTTCCTCATTGGTAACCAAACCAGTACGATATGACTCTTCAATTTCGACAACACGTTTGTTGGCAGTTTCAATAATTTTACTTTTCTCAGGTAAATAACCACAATCGGCCATAGATAGGGATAAACCAGAAAGGGTAAATCCAGCAAAACCGATATCTTTTAGGGAATCGATAAGGTGAACGGTTTTGATACGACCAGCAATTTCAATCGACTTAACAATAAGGTCATTCAAAGCCTTACTGCCTGCCATTGGTGTATTTATAAATTCAAATTCTTTGGGAAGAATAGAATTAAACCAAATACGACCATAGGTAGTTTTGACTAATTTTCCGTCTATTTTGACAACAACCAACTCACGCAAACCAATTTTTTTGGATTGGTAGGCTAAAGTAGCTTCATCGGAATCAGATAAAATTGATAAATTAGAGAAACCTTCACGAACTTCAGTTTCCAAATCGGCACTTTGAACTGAAGTGAGGTAATAACAACCAACCGCCATTTCCTGAGAGGGAATGGAAACTGGAGCACCATCAGACGGTTTGAGAAGATTTCGTGAAGGTAACATTAAGAGTTTGGCTTCACGTTGGGAAGCGACGGAAAGAGGTAAATGGACACCCATTTGATCTCCATCAAAGTCAGCATTGAAACCTTTACAGACACAAGGATGAATACGAATGGCCAATCCATCGGTCAAAATTGGTTTGAAGGCTTGGATGGATAGTTTGTGTAAGGTAGGAGCCCGATTCAGTAAAACGTAGGTGTCTTTGGTAACTTTTTCCAAAATGTCATAAACCTCATTAATACGGTGATCAATTAAGTTTTTGGCACTTTTAATGTTAGCGGCTAAACCGGAATTCATCAATTCACGTAAAACAAAGGGGCGATACATTTCCAGAGCGATTTCTTTGGGTAAGCCAACCTGATTTAGCTTTAACTCAGGACCAACCACGATAACTGAGCGTCCAGAATAATCGACACGTTTACCGAGTAGGTTACGGCGGAAGCGACCCTTTTTACTTCGTAACAAATCAGAAAGTGATCGAGGTAATCGTTTGGCATTATTTTTACTTTTGTTCTTGGCTGATTTTTGAGAATCGATAAGCATATCGACCGATTCTTGAAGCATCCGTTTTTCATTACGCAAAATAATCTCGGGAGCTCCTAATTTAATGAGCTTTTTAAGACGGTTATTACGATTAATTAAGCGGCGATAAAGATCGTTTAAATCACTGGTGGCAAAGCGACCACCAGTAAGCTGAACCATAGGACGTAAATCTGGTGGTATAACAGGCACATATTTGAGAATTGTCCAGCTGGGATCAATGGACTCAGAAATCATACCGTTTATAATCCTGATTTTGTACATAATTTTCTTTTTCTTAAGTTTAGAGTTGGTTTTATCTAACTCTGTCTTTAAATTTTTGACCGTGGCCGGCAAATCTAGGCCTTGCATAACTTGGTGTAAAGCCTCAGCTCCCATTTTTGACTCATAAAAAATATTGGCCTTAAATTGTTCCAAATAGAATTCTTCCTCGTCGGTTAAAACTGATAAAACTTGGAGATTTTTAACTTTTTCTTCTAAGAAATTCATTAAAGATTCGATACGATTTTTTTCAGAAGAAGCTTTGTTCTCAATTTTTTGTAAATCCTGTTTTAATTTAACAGCTCGTTCTTTTTGGGCAATTAAAAGCTGTTCTTGATTTTTGATTTTTTTCTGGAGATTTTTGGTCTCAGTCTCAGATTCGACTTTGGTTTTGTCGGATATTATTTTGGCATCAATATCAATTTGAGCTTGACGTTTGTTTGAATTGACTGAAAGATTTTGCATAGCCTCTTTACGGAGGTCTTTGTTGATAGAGGTGACTAAATATTTGGTGAAATAAACGACAGATTCCAAATCTTTTTGAGAAACATCTAAAATAACTCCAATGGAGGAAGGAGTGTTGCGTAGATACCATAAATGAACGATGGGGGTAGCGAGGGTAATGTGACCCATGCGTTCACGACGGACTTTGCTGGTAGTGACTTCAACACCACACTTATCACAAATAACGCCTTTAAATCGGATTTTTTTGTATTTTCCACAATAACATTCATAGTCGTGTGAAGGACCAAAAATTTTCTCACAAAAGAGACCATCTTTTTCTGGACGCCAAGAACGATAATTAATAGTTTCTGGTTTTAAGACTTCACCTTGAGACCAGGCTAAAACTTCGGTTGGGGACGCCAACTTAATTTTAATACCAGTGAAATTGAGCATGTTTTTAAATTTGAACATATTTAGTTTTCCTCCTTAATTTCGGTCTCTTCTAATATGGGATCTTCTTCAATTTCACCGTCTGGTGAAATATCGATAACCAGCCCAGCTAATTCTTTGGTGAGAACTTTGAATGATTCGGGAATGTCAGGTTCAGGAATAGGCAAGCCTTTGATGATCGCTTGGAAAGCACGAGTCCGACCTTCAATATCGTCTGACTTGATAGTCAACATTTCCTGTAAAGTGTGGGCAGCTTGATGGGCTTCTAGGGCCCAAACTTCCATTTCTCCAAGACGCTGTCCACCCATTCTGGCTTTTCCACCGAGAGGTTGTTGAGTGACTAAAGAATAAGGTCCAGTGGAACGGGCATGAACCTTATCGTCAACCATGTGAACTAATTTAAGGATATACCCAATCCCGACGACGGTTTCTTGATCATAAGCGTCACCAGTGCGACCATCGTAAAGCTGAGTTTTACCTGTGACTGAAAGCCCAGCTTCGATTAATTCCTTGGCAATATCATCTTCGGTATATTTTTCAAAAACAGGTACGACATATTTTTTGTTTAATTTTAGACCAGCACCAGCAAGGGTGACTTCTAAAATTTGTCCCAAATTCATACGGGCAACAACAGAAAGTGGTGACATAACCAAGTCAATAGGGGTACCGTCTGCCAATCGAGGCATATCGTACTCTGGCATAATGCGACAAATAACACCTTTGTTACCGTGTCTTCCTGCAATTTTGTCCCCTTCTTGGATACGCCTGATTTGGGCAACGTAGACCTTGACCATTTTGTTAACACCAGGATCAAGTTCATCTTCTTGCTCTTTGGATAATATTTCAACTTTGATGACAACTCCCCCTTCACCGTTGGAAACACGAAGTGAAGTGTCTTTAACTTCACGGGCTTTTTCACCAAAAATAGCACGTAATAATCTTTCTTCGGCACTGAGTTCTTTTTCACCACGAGGTTCAACCTTGCCAACGAGAATGTCATTGGGACCAACGGTGGCACCAATCATCACGATGCCATCTTCTGTTAATTTGGCTAATTCATTTTCAGAAACATTGGGAATATCTTTGGTTAATTCTTCTGAACCTAGTTTAGTTTCAACAACATTGGCTTGATATTCGTAAATCTGAATATTGGTGAGAACATCTTCTTTGACCAAACGATCGGAAATTAAGAACGAATCTTCGTAGCCTAAACCATCGATAGAAGCATATGCAACCAATAAATTGGTACCAATAGATAATTCACCGTTGTGAGTAGATGGACCATCGATAATGACATCGTCTTTTTTGACTTTGTCACCAACACTGACTAAAACTTTTTGGTTGTAGCAAGTACCGTAAGGTGAGGTTCTTTCAAATTTGGCTGTAGTATAGGTTGTTTCATCAATGACTACTTTGTCAGCATCAACGTAGATAACAATTCCGGCTTTGACCGCTTGAATTGAACGATGCATGGCAGTGGCAATGGCGCGTTCCATGCCTGTGCCAACTATTGGTGCTTGTGGTTTAACCAATGGCACAGCTTGAGTCTGCATATGCGAGCCCATCAGGGCACGAGTAGCATCGTCATGATCGATAAAAGGAATCAATGAGGCAGAAGTACCAATAATTTCATTGGGGACCATATCGATAAATTCAACATCATCGATTGGACCTTCGGCAAATTCGCCTTGAAAACGGACAGGGACCCATTCTTGTAAAATATTGTTTTTAGCATCAACGGTAATACTTAAATTAGTGGTCTTGTGATTAAATTCGTCCTGTGCATCTAAAAAGACAATTTCATCACTGATGGAGAATTTTTTACCTGATTTGACGATTTTACGGAACGGGGCAAGTAAAAAGCCATATTTGTCGACCTTGGCATAAAGGGCTAAATAGGTAACCAGACCAATATTTGGACCTTCTGGGGAACGGACAGTACAAATACGTCCATATTGGGAAGCATGAACATCGCGGATAGAGAAAGCGGCGCGTTCACGAGTTAAACCACCAACTCCAACAACAGTAACCCTTCTGAGTAAGTCTATTTCGGCTAACGGATTGGTTTGGTCAAGAATGGCGGATAATTGATTGCTTCTAAAAAAAGTATTTAAAGAAGAAATCATGGGTTGAGGATTAATCATTTGGGAGGGCGAGGGTTTTTCCTTGGTGGAAAGTAGGGACATACGCTCTTTGACCATACGCTCAAAACGAGCCATGGCGGGACGGAGAGCAATTTGCGAGACGATTTCACCAGCACGGCGGAGACGACGGTTAGAGAGAGAATCAATATCGTCGAACTGTTTGGTTTCGCCTTTTTGTAACTTGATTAAGTATTTGAGAGTAGCAAGTAAATCTTCGGATTTTAAGATCCAATTTTTACGATCGGTGTCGTTAAAATTAAAACCAAATTTTTTATTAACTTTGTGTCGTCCAACAAAACCTAGTTCGTAGGTTCGTAAATCAAAAAATCTATCGTTAAAAAATTTTTGTGAATTTTCCAAAACAATTGGTTCACCAGGGCGCATTTTACGATAAAATTCAAGCAACGCCTCATCCTGCGTTTTGGAGGGATCGGCATTAATGGTAGCGTTGATATAATCTCCCAGCTTCTTGACGATTTGTTTGTCAGTAAAGCCAGTTAAGGCCCGAATAATGACAGTGGCGGGAACTTTCTTTTTACGATCAATTCGGGCAAAAATAACATCTTTTTTGCCAATGAAAAATTCTAACCATGAGCCACGAACAGGACGAATTTCGGCATTACATAAATTTTTACCAGTGGCATGATCGACTTGCGCCGTAAAATAGACGCCTGGGGAACGAACTAGTTGGTTAATAATTCCCCTCTCGATACCATTAATAATAAAAGTAGCTTCGGGGGTCATGGTGGGAAGGTTCAGAAGAAAGACAGATTCTTCTTTGACTAAACCGGTACGCTTGTTGGTTAATTTTGCCTTAACAACGACGGGGACAGTGTAATTTAGGCCTTTGATTTTGGCGGTTTGGGGGGTAATGGTAATTTCATCAAAAGTAATTTCACCTAATTCGAGGACCCAGTTGTTGCCAGTATAATCTGAGATGGGAGAGACGGAGCGGATAGTTTCGATAAAGTCTTTTTCTAAAAACTCTTTCCAAGATTCTTTTTGAATTTCTAATAAATCGATAGTCGGAAGATTGGAGTAATTCTTACCCCAGTTGGTTCTTTTGGCGGAAGGCATCACAAAATTTTAATTAATAAAATTAAGACGAGTTATGTTCCAACTGCTCGCCAAATGTTGTTCATTATATCCTTTATTATTTGGGACTACAATAGGTCAAATTTTAAACTACTGATACTACTCCAAAAACTGTCTTTTCTAATTTTTCAATACGGTCAGTGTTATTTGTTGTTTGATAGCCACCAATTATTCGAAACTCTCTTTGATCTTTGGTTTCTTTCATAAACTTTTCAGCAGAGTCAAACATATCGGATTTCCATTTTAATATGTTGTTATTTATTTTTGTGATAGCTTTTTCATTTTTATCAGCTTTATATTTGAGAACAGCAATATCTGCTTTTATTTCAACAAAACTTTTATCAACATTATTGAATCTTTTATCAATATTATCGAACTTTTTATCAATATTATCGAACTTTTTATCAATATTATCGAACTTTTTATCAAATAATTTGCCAATTTGTTTTAAGTCTTGTGGGGTCATATGGTGATTGTATGCTGAAATTAAAACTTTACAATGTAATAATCTAGGTCAAATTTACTGCTTGGTAAATTTAAAGGTGGAGAGGATTTTGGTAAAAACTTGTTTTCCTTTTTTTAACTCTTCTTCAGGAACTAGTTGGTTATGATTACCAACTTGTAAACTTAGAGCATAAAAAGATTTTTTTATGTCTGTTGAAAAGATGACATCAAACATATCTTCACAACCGGCTCGAGGACATACCTTGGTACCAATACGATTGCCGATAATTAATTTATCTTGTGGGTAATTTAGCCCAATAAATTCATCTTCGTCAACATATGGTTTACTAGTTTTTTGGTTAAAATTAGGGTACTCAACGATAGATAGAACGTATTCATTTTGAGAGTCAAAAAAATCTTGCTGATATCTGTCGTCATATCTTTGTTCTGGTTGTGAAACGAAATCTGGTGGATATCGGAAATTAAAATAATTTTGTTGATATGTTTTCCAATCTGAAATATTAGAATTAGTGGAGCTTTCGAGGCAAGGGGTGAACTCACAATTGATGCCACTGCGACCTACGGTCGAGCTATCGGGGCAAATTTTGACCTCCTCGGTGCAGCCAATAGATGATGGAATGCCAACTGAGTTTTTTTGATTTAAAAACCAAAGTAGAGATACAAAACAAACGGAAAATAATATGACCAGAAGGACTATCGTTTTTTCTGATAATTTTGGCATTAATTAGAGAAATTTAAAGGAAGAAATAATATTGGGATAGTCACTTATCATTTCGATAACATATTTTTTATCAGGAGAAATTTGGGTTTCGACATTACCAAAAGAATGGATGACGGTATTGTCGTAGACGGAAATAGTAGTGATTGCCTCACCATCGGTACAAGTTTCGACTTTGTATGGAAATTTATTGCCATCAACAGAAGTACCTACGAGTTGGTATTTAAATGTAATTGGACACTCAAATTGATATCCGTATTTAATATCTTTATATACTTTAGTTTCGACTTTTTTAGTCGGAGTAGCGCTAGTGCCAAGAACAGATTCGTCGGTATCACAGGCATTTTCCGTACAAAGAATAGTCGAGTCGGGATTGCATGAACAGACATTACATGAATCGGTGGCAGGAAATGTTTGACCCACAGCAATTTTAGTGTCATTTAATTCACAAAACTTAGTCTCGGTTGCTGATGAAGTAGCAGGGACGTCGTTGGTTGGGACAGGAACCTGCTGGCTGTTGATAAAATTGTAACCGATAGCGGAGGCGACAGTGATAAAAATTATTAGAGAGAAATAAAATAAATACTTGGAAAAATTTGATGGTTTATTATTTTCAGTTTCAGGCGGGAAATAGATTGGAGGTGATATAAGCTTTTCATCAATATCAGCAGGAATTTGATCAACTTTTGCTTCGAGATTAAGTTTAGGAGTCTCAATAATGGGTGCTAGTGGTAAAGTCTCAGGTTCTTTTGTTGGAGCGTCAACTGGAGAAGTATCAATATCAATCGGCATTTGGTCGACTTTTGGTTCTAGATCAAGTTTAGGAGATTCTGGAACTTCGGGGGGGATATCGATTGGAGGTGGTGGAGAAATTGAAGAAGCGTATTTGTTTAATATTTCTTGATATTGTTGTTGCAACTGGTCATCATTATTGGGCATATTAATACTATGACATCTTTACAAAAGTATTGCAATAAACTATTATTTTTTAATGAAATATTTTTTAATGAAAAAACTGATAATATTATTGTTTTTGATGATGTTAGTTTTTGTTAATGGAGTTTCGGCCGGTGGTTTTAATATGACTTCGATTGGAGAGGTGGATACTAGTGGCAGACAGATTTCCCAATGGTGGTATACATCAGGTAATCCAACATTTCGTGGTGAAGCAGCATCGGGAGGAGAAGTTATATACGAAATAGATGGAACATCATTACAAATTAATGCTGATAGTGCGGGAAATTGGGTATTTACACCTCAAAGTGCCTTATCATCTGGTGATCACACGATAAAAATTACCAGTGGTGGAAGTGAAATTGCATTTACATTGACGATTGGTAGTGAAAATGTAAATTGGGACACAGTAGGAAAGGGTGGAGGTGGAGTATTGCCTGCGGCTGGAACGTCATGGCCAACAGTGATGCTGACATTTTTGGGTGGAGGATTGATGTTGGTAGCCAAAAGAATGATAAGATAAGCGATGAAAAAAGTTTTTATTAAAACCTTTGGTTGCACCCAAAATGTGGCTGATTCGGAACGAATTAGAGCTTGTTATTGGGAAAAAGGATTTAAGGAGGTTAATAATTGGCAAGAAGCAGATGAAGTAGTGATCAATACATGTATAGTTCGGGAATCAGCGGAAAATAGAGCATGGGGCTTCATTAATGTAATTTCTAATTTCCAATTTCTAATTTCTAAAAAGAAAAAACCAAAGATTATTGTTACTGGTTGTGTGGTGGGAGCGTATGGTAAAAAAGATATAAAAGGGGTCGACGATTGGGTAAATATTAATAAATTTTTGGTGTGGGAACCAATTAGGGCGGCAGCTGCCGCCTTAATATCAATTTCAACTGGATGTAACAATATGTGTTCTTATTGTATTGTGCCAAAAGCCAGGGGGAAAGAAGTGTCAAAAACTTTAGTGACGGTATTGACCGAGATTGACAAAGCCATCGAATTAGGGTTTAAAGAAGTGGTTTTGATTGGACAAAATGTTAATTCGTACGGTAGTGATTTTAATACAGATTCGTGGGTACATATGGGTAAAAAAAGAATTAAAAGTCGGTTTCCTGAGCTTTTGAAAAACGTGGCTAAACGCAATTTGAACAAAATATCTTTTGTATCGAGTAACCCTTGGGATTTTTCTGATGAGTTAATTGAAGTGATTACTAAATATAAAAATATTGATAGGCTACTTCACCTCCCCTTTCAATCAGGCAATGATGAAATTTTAAAAAAAATGAACAGGGCGTATACAAAACAAGAGTATTTAGATTTAATTAAGAAAATCAGATCTCAGATTTCAGATGTCAGATTTAGTACAGATATAATAGTAGGATTCCCGGGAGAGAGTGAAAAGGCTTTTTTAGATACGGTAGATGTTTGTAAAAAGGTTGGTTTTGAAATTGCCTATATTAACAAATATTCCCCCAGAACAGGTACAGTCTCCGCCAAAATTTATGAAAATGATGTGCCAATGAAAGTCAAAAAAGAAAGGTGGGTGATATTGGATAATTTGGTAAATAAAAAATAAAAAAATACGTCATTGCAATGACGTACTTTATTTTATCTCAAATATTTTGAAATGTTTTGGTTGTGTTCGGAGAGGGTTTTAGCATAATGCATAACGCCGTCGGTGCCATGGATGTAATATAAATAGTCGGAAGGAGTGGGGTTGGTTGCAGCAAAGATAGAGCCTTGACCAGGATTACAAATAGGACGGGGCGGTAAGCCTGTGTTTAGATAAGTATTATATGGTGAAACAATTTTAAGATCGTTTCTGGTAAGTGGTTGCCAATATTTGGCTGGGTGAGTTTTTAAATCCCTGGCATATTGAACCGAGGCATCAATTTGGAGAGCCATGCCAATTTTAAGGCGATTATTAATAATGCCAGCTACTATTTGTTTGTCAGTTTTTGTCTTGGCCTCACGTTCGAGCAACGAGGCGAGAGTAATATTTTGGGATAAATTGTTTTTGGGGATATTTAGATTAGAAATTTTGTTATCAAAATTATTTTTGATAGTTGAAGAGGCATCATCGACCGTAAAATAATTTGGGATTAAATAACTGTCGGGGAATAAATATCCTTCCAAAGAGGGGTCGAAAGAAAATTTTGATGTTATTTCCTCGATTCTTTGCCCGGGGATGATTTTTATCCAAAAATCATAACTGCCACTAATGGTTAATTTTGCTAAAATTTGCGATAAATTATCCGATGCTGATATTTTAAACCCACCGGCTTTGATGTCTTTGCTTTTGTTTAATAAATAGGCATAAACAAAAAAGGTATATTTGTTTTTAGTAAATTTATTCTTATGTAAACGCAAACTAATGGTCTTAAGACTGTCACCCTGATTAATGACAAAAGATCTATTTAAAACAATATTTGAAGCTGGTAAATATAACCAATAACCTATAAAAATTAATAACAGAGCACAGATAGCTGATAACAGCAAAACCTTTTTCATGGAAATTAAATTTCGGAAAATAGGGCGCGGCGATAGGTGCATTTTTTATCGTCAAAGATAAAAATACGACCACATTTGCACGTGGCGGTTGTTTGACCTCGAACTTGATTTTTAACTGCCTTTGATAGCGGTTCACTACAGCCAACACAACGACCTTGAGACAACAACCAAGCTTGAATGGGAGAGATTAAGTTTTTGAACATAATTTATTATACTCTATTGACGAACTGTCAAGTAAAACAAATTCTATAGTTATACCCCAATTGCCCGATTTAAGATAATAGCAGCGGCAATAGAATCAATGCTTTGGGATTTTTTTGGTTTTAATTGGTGGGCTTCGATGGTGGAAACGGCTTCTTCGACAGTTTCAATGGGGATAGACACT
>Ga0100395_1002976_pt1 | contig 12461 bp, 11 predicted proteins | sample CryGeymeta201519_FD_81542 | JGI IMG/M metagenome (GOLD analysis project Ga0100395, IMG submission 81542) | Groundwater microbial communities from Crystal Geyser aquifers in Utah, USA - Crystal Geyser metaG 2015-19 | ecosystem: Environmental > Aquatic > Deep subsurface > Groundwater | place: USA... | reverse complement strand
TTACACCGATTTGTCCAAGAAAAACGGGGCTTTCTCGCTTCCTCACCTCTCGAAAATATTGAATATCATGCTTGTATAAGGACTAGGACCTTCTTGTCAGAGCATATTGATTGCGCCCTTAGCAGAAGATTCGGTCCATCAATCGCTGGACACCCGCCTTCCCAGTCGCAATCCAGCAGAACCAGAATCCCTCCACTCCCCTGCAGCAATCGCGAGGCGCGCTCAACGTGTCTCTCCAACTGTCCTTCCTTTCGCAGTGATGACTCCGGCACCCGCAGTACCTCGGCAACGTCCACGACCACGTCCGCCTGGACTGCTCCCGCGATACGGCGGACCAGGATAGGAACAGACACGCTCTCTCCATGCCCGGTCACAATGAGATTCAGGCGGACAGGGCTCATGCGCTCCCCTTCCGAAAGAGTTCAAGTTGATGCTCTGTCACAGCGCGAAGCGCGTGATCATCCGGGTGCAGAACGCTGGTTCGCATCAATTCTCCCACCGTGTAGAGTCGGTCTTTCACCACGCTGCGATCCGCCTCACCGAGGGGAGCGATGCGAGTGGCACCGTTGTCGTTGACCGCGGCCAGAATCGAGTCCACACTAACTTCCGTGTCGTCAAACAGGTCTGGGCTGTGGCTCGTTACGATGATCTGCGTTTGGTGAGAAGCCACCTGGAGGGCATCGCGAAGAACGGCAGCAGCTCCCGGATGCACGGCAGTCTCCGGCTCCTCGATTCCCACGAGGGGTACTCGCTTTCCGCTGCCGTTTGCCGATTGGAACAAGGCTGTCAGAATTCCCAGGACCCGCAACGTGCCATCAGACATGTTTTCAGCAAGGAAGCGCCAAGGGGCCTCATTGGCGCCGACACGCTGGCGAAACTCCAGTGTTTCCTTCTTTCCCACATGACGGGTCTCAACGTCTACGACACCAGGGACGACCGCGGCGAGGAACTCCACGATCCGATCCCTCGCCTCCCGGTTCTCCTTGGCAACCACACCTAGGACGCTCGCGAGGTTGCCCCCATCTCGCCGGAGGACATCCCCTGCATCAGGGGGTTGGAGATCGCGCATGATCTCCGGGTTGAGGTTATAGAAGCCCATGCGGGACAAGGCGTCATAGACCGGACGAAAATCGGCGATACCTGAGGCAGCCACGAGATATAACCTGTCCGGAGAGGCGACCGGCATGACCTTCGCGTGAGCCTCGCTTACCGAACCGCTTTCAACCACATAGAAGACGTCGTTGCCGCCAAGCTCCACGCCGAACAGTCGGCATTCCTCGCGCTGTACTTCGTACCCTCCCTTGGGGAGAGCGCCCACACGGAACGCGTAGAAACCGGATTGTCCGTTGCGCGGGCCGAACTCCAACCGGACACCGAAATGCGTGGGGTGTCCTGAAGAACGTCGCCTTACCTCGGCGATTCCACCACGGTCACGCAAGGCATGGTCGAGAGAGGTGTTCAATGAATCCGCGACCAGACGCAGCGCATCCAGGAAGTTGCTTTTCCCCGCGCCGTTGGGGCCTACCAGAAAATTCAACGGGTGCAACTCAACCGAGCACGCCGCGATGCTCTTGTAGTTCTTCAGGACAACACGCTTGATGAAAACCGAATCAGACATAACTCCCTCCTACCCGATGCACTCGCATCACTTCGTTCCCCCGCGGGTCAATCACCTTCACCGCGATCCGTTTGTGCTCGCCCACCGGAAAGGGCAATGACGCGGTGCCGGAGAGTTTGGCGAAGGCGTCTTCGTCAATCGCACCACCCAAGGCTCTGCCAAGTTTGTCCCAGGCACTGCGGTCGGGGAAGAACGCTTGGCAGACGCAGAAACAGCGGCCGTCGTAGTCGCTGTCGAGGAACCACGCGGCGACCTTCTCCGCTCCGGTGGAGCGGACGTTGTTGGTCACCGGGTCGTAGAGGTCTACGCCTTCCATGTGGACGACGTATTGCCTGCCTGCCATCTGATCGGCAGGCCCGTCCTCTGTTTGCTCCAGGCGCGTGCGCGGCGAGCCGGACACGGTGAAGAGTTGGCTGGAGACGGTGGTCTTCAGCAGGTCGCCCATGTTCACATCCGGGCGAATCTGTGCGAGATGAATCCGCAGGTTCGGGTCGGGGTCTTCCTGTATCGTCCCTTGCGCGGCGGAGTCGAAGCTGAAAGCGGCGAAGACGAGATCGTCATAGCCGCGCCGGGCGGCGATGCGGATGCCTTCCTCCACGATGCGGGTGGTCAGCGGGCCGTATTGCGGGCCGAAAACGACGCCGACCAGCCGATTGCCGTCGCCGTTCCCCCACTCCCCTTTGGCGTGGAGGGTTGAGCCATCTGCCAGCGCCTCCAACTCGGTGAACTTTTGCACCTTGTTGTCGGGGAACCGCACGCCGTCCCCGCGCAGCAGGCGAATCATGCGGTCGAGGTAGGCTTCGGCGTTCTGGGATTCGGTCTGGACGTCGGTTTCACCCTCGCCCGATTCGTAGGGGCGGGTCTGAGACCCGCCCCTACCAAAGGTTTCGAGTTCTTCGGGGGCACCGATTATCGGTGACTCTTCCGGCTCGTCGTCAATACTCTCTTCCGCCGGGATGATGCCTTCCATCGTGAACGGACCGGAGACGCGGACCTTGTTTCTATCGGGGTAAGGCTGGTCAACAAGTTCTTCGCTGTCGGCACGGGCGGCGATGCAGGCGTTGACGTCGTCCATCTTCTGCCGCCAGGCCACGCGGTAATCGGTGAGGGCGTCCTGCAACTCCTGCGGCCAGTCGGTGTCGGTGTCAAACGGAACTTCCCACTCTTGCCATTGCGGAGTTCGGATTGCGGATTGCGGAGCCGGGAGGAGCCACCTACGACGATCGGCGTCGGTGATGGATTTCTTCCCTTCGGCGCGTTCCTTGTCCGACAGCTTGAGTTTCAACTTGTTCCGCAGGTCGTCCGTCACGGTTTCGGCGAGGGCCGTGTTGAGGGCGGTGAGCTTGTCCGCGAGGATCGGTTCCCACTTCTCGAAGATCGGGTCTAATGCCTGGTTCTGGGCGATGCTCTTCAGTGTGACATGCGGCACGGTTTTGCAGTCGAAGGTGCAGGAGCCTTGCATCTGGCCGTCAGGGTCGGTCAACCACGTCCCGTCCGGGTTGCGCTGCACGTCCTCGGCGCTGGTGGGGCGCAGTTTGTAGTAGTCGAACTTCGCAGTCAGCAACCGCTGCCGCGCAATCGCCAACGCCACCCGGCTCACGTCAATCGTGATCCACCGCCGTCCCCATTGCTCCGCAACGTACGCCGTCGTGCCTGCCCCGCACGTCGGGTCAAGCACCAGGTCGCCGGGGTCGGTGGTCATGAGGAGGCAACGCTCGATGACCTTCGCGTTCGTCTGAACAACGTATATGCTTGAGCCAGAGTAACCGCCAGCCACGGTGTCGTTCCATACATTGTCAAAAGGCCCCACGGGGAAGTCGTGGAGGTAACGAACGTAGTAAACCCTGTTTGCCGCTGCCGTCACGCGTAGGGCATCCCGTAGGCGAGAGAGTCCAACCTCAGTCGTCTTCCAATGTGAGCTCGTGTCGCAGTTGTAATGCTCGCCCTGAAAGGACAAAGTGAAAGTCTCCTTTGAAGGCCCGGCAGATGAAAGTGGAGACTGAAGAAACCATTTACTGCCAATCGGGAGGGATTGAGCGTCTGACTTCTCCACTGTGGTGGAGGATCGGCGATCTCCTTCAGGGGTCTCAATCCACTTGTAGTATACACCACTGCCTTCCTCGGTCGTTTTGGCTTGATAGACGTTTCGGTATCTTACAGCAGCAGCATCTTTCGCATACCAAAGGAGGAAGTCGTAGGTTCGCCCCAACAAACGCGCTTCAAAAGCCCCTGTCTTCCGGAACGCAATGACTGAGCACATGTTATCAGGGCCAAACACTTCGTCCATCACAGACCTCACCCGATGCAGGTTCTCATCACTGATCTGCACAAAGATGCTCCCCGTATCAGTCAGCAGTTCCTTGCACAGCAGCAGCCGGTCGCGGAGATAGGAGAGGTAGGAATGCACGCCGAGGGTCCAGGTGTCGCGGTAGGCTTTGACCATCTCCGGCTCGCGGGTGAGGTCTTCTTCCTTGTCCTTCACATCGCGGCGTCCGACTTCGGGCTGGAAGTTGGAGGCATACTTGATGCCGTAGGGCGGGTCCATGTAGATCATCTGCACCTTGCCCGCCAGCGCCTCCCGCCGGGCGAGGGACGCCATCACCGAAAGCGAATCGCCGAGGATCATGCGGTTGGTCCAGTCCATCGGGTGTTTGTAGAACTGCACCGCCTCGCGGTAGTCCTGCTCCGGGTCAGCGAACAGGCTGCGCTGCACCTCCTGCCGCCGCGCCACGCGCAGAATCGCCTGAGTGGAGATGCGCTCATGGATGTGCAAGGCCACAGGGTCGGCGACGCACCACGGCTGCTCCCGCTTCCCCGCCCACTCCAACCACGGCTCATGATTGCGTAATGCCTCCTGCAGCAGCTTCAACTCCTCCGGCTCCAGTTTCCGCTGCCCCGCCGCCTCGATCAGTTTCTCAATCTTATCCGCTTTCCCCGTCGCATCAAACCGCAACGCCGGCGACAGGTGCGGGTTATAGACGAAATGCGTCCTCTTCTCCCGCACCACCTCCCCCCGCGCCGCCAACCCCGCGGGAGGGATGTTCAACCAGCGCGCGGACTTGTGACGGTAGTCAACGACATTGTCGCCGCTATTCTGCTTTGGCTTTCTCATGGGTTCTACGGATTGTCAACCCATTGTCGACCAATCGGCAATTCTATTGTCAACCTGTCGCGAGGAGAAACTGCGTGCCAATCTTTCAGTTGGCTCAGCACGCTCGTTGGCGACAGACGCCGGCGGGGGCAGGTTGGTGCCGATTCGTTCTATCCGCCTTCGGGACAGTTCCGCAGTCGGTGAAACTGTTGACAGTGGCGCTCAATGTCTCCCACAAACCTTTCTGGCTCTCCGTCAATACGCTGGCGCACCGCTCGAAAACATTGTCGCGATACTCATTCCGCGGCTTCTGACCGAGACGGTCCGGATACAGAGAAAGGGCGGAGCTATCCTTTTCGTCAAAACCGCTGAAGTGGTTGCCAATCAGGTTGAAGCGTCCGCGGACCTCAACGGCCTGCTTCACGCCCGACGTGTCTCCACGAGTTACCGTGTTGTCTTTGAACAGCGACGTGTTGCTGCCATGGGAGTCGAGAACCACTGGATTGAGGCAACCTGTGATGGTGTTGTCGTGGAGGTTCCAGTTAGCGCCGCTGGGTGGGAAAATCTCGAAGGACTCGCCCGTCTTCGTCTGGCGCGCTTCCTTCAAGGTGAAGCGCCAGGTCTTTGGATCAAACCCCTCGATCACCGACCTGCCGACCGGTTTACCGCCAGCCACCCAAACCAAGTTCCACCCCCGGCATTGCTACGGATTCTGCAGGTCCACAGGCGTCGTCCTCCAACCCGGCACAAAGGTCTTCGAGTCTACGACCTCGCCCACCCGCGACAGCGCGCGACCGGTGATGAGACCGGAGCCGCAGTTCTGGATCAGGTTGTCGTGCACGGACACATTCACCGCTGGCTCGGTCAGCTTGATCGCAGTCACCTTCGGATCGCACGCGCCCCGGACGTAGATCTGGTTGTCGCTGATGATCGCATCGGAGGCGCTCACCTCAATCGCAGTGCGGGCGACGCTCGCGGGGCCGATTTCGGTCATGTCGAAGATGTTGCCGGTGATGGTTGTGTTGGCGGAGGGGTATTCCCTGGAGTCCACGGAGCCCGAGGCTTCGATGGCACCGGCTTCTCCGTCGCAGGCGCCGCGCAGGTCATCCGGCAATGAAATCCCCGTGGTGTCGCCGAACTGCCCGACCATGTCATCTGAGAAGTCCCCGTCGTACACGGGGATGCGCGGGTGCGAATACCCATCCGCTCCGTGGTATCCGTCGAACCCGTAGTCCCGCATGACGCGGAGCAACTGCTCAACGAAGAAGTCCTCGTAGAAACTCCCGTCGGACAGCCGCTTCCAGGGACAGACCGATGCGAGTTGCTGTCCGTTCTTGCGGACGTGCAGAACCTCCGGATGGTTGGCGATCCAGTGCTGCGTCACGAAGCCATCGAAGACGGACACGTACACTTTGACGCCGCGCTGCTGCAGCTCGCGCACCAGTCCCCGGAGTTGGTGACTCGACCATTCCTGCCGCGTCCGCTGCTCGTTGTAAGGATGCCCACCGTAGGAACAGCAGTCGAACGGCAGCGCGCGCGCCTGCTCCATCCCGGCATGGTTGTGCACGAAGTCCGGGTTGAAGAGCAGCAGAGACGCGGCATCGGGGACGAAGCCCGCGTTGTCCATGAACGCCTCGACGCCAAAGTCCTCGAGTTCGTTATCGAAGCCAATCAGTTCAATCCATAGCCACCGGTCAAAGTTGGAATCTACCGCGCCCATCGTCATTTCCTTTCATGCTGGCAATTCTCCGCTTCCGGTCACCGCGAGATGATGGTAAAGGAGTTGTGCCGATTAATCGAGTTCCGCGAAGCGAGAATCCACGACAAGTCGGGACATCCCGATACCTCGGGACATTCCTTTACCGCGGGTGAGGTGAGTAAAACTCGTTTCATCCGGCGTCGAGTAGTCTAATTACTCGACGATCGGATTGTCAGGCTACCGGCACCAGGGGAGCGTGAGTTCTCACTTCCATCTGTATGCGACGCGTCAGCGCGTCTTCGGCTACGTCCAAATCGTGATCCATCCGCAGCCCCAGCCAGAACTGTGGTGAGTTGCCAAAGTACCGCGCCGAACGCAGAGTCGTATCAGGTGTAACAGAACGTTCCCCTGAGACGATCTGATTGATCCGGCGAGGCGACACACGGATGTCCAGAGCCAGGCGGTTCTGGCTGAGCTTCATAGGCTTCAGAAACTCCTCCAGCAATACCTCGCCCGGATGAACAGGTTTCAGCTTCTCGGTCATGGTTGCGCTTCGAGATACAGTGCCTCGCAAACGGATGCTCTGTTCCGCCTTCAATAGATACACGCGTCGAGAAGCGCCAACACTTCCTGAAGAACCTCATCCGGCGCTCTCCCGATGCGTTTTGCTTCCCGGGCGCGGAAGTCGATGGACTTCACCTGCTCAACCATGACGAAGCCCGTGACCTCCTCATTCCCAGGAATCGGCGCGTGGAAAGGGTAGTCGCGGCGCGTGCGGGTGATGGGACAAACGAGGGAAAGGCCTGTGTGCTTGTTGAAGAGGTCGTTGCTGACGACCAGAGCGGGCCGGCGCCCACGTTGCTCGTGCCCCGACTGCGGATCGAACGTGACAGCAACAAAATCCCCCTTGCGTGGGACATACTCGGCCATTTACCAGACCTCCTTGCCCACCGGCGCGCCCCAATCGACTTCTTTGGTCTTGTAATCCCTGGGAATACGCCGGACAAGTTCTCGCAGGTCGTACCTGCCGCGCACACGGCGCACCGGCGCGACAACGATCTCGCCATCACGCACCGCCACGTCCACCGCATCTCCCACGTTGATCGCGACCTCCGACAGCAGTTGCCTGCTCAAGCGAAGCCCTTGACTATTGCCCCACTTCTGGACTTTGGTGACCATCGTCATGCCTCCTTCGGATATCCGAAGTATAGCCCCGCACTTCCGGCGGGTCAAGCATAGTCTCGCACCTCCCTCGGCAGGGGAAGTGCTTCGGGAACGATGGCGCCTCAACCAGGAGGTCCTGGTTAGACAGCCCGGTCGCCAAACAGTCGAGTGAAACCGATCCATTGCCATGGTCTGCACATGCCACCGTTTCTGCATCTTGCAGTGGGATGATATTCGCCTCCAGATTGTCAATGGATAGGGGTTGTATCTGAAATTCCAGCATAAGGATGAGACGCCGCCGATTTCACATCGGGGGAGTTCCCTGCTCCGGCTACAATGACTGCCATAGTGGCCTCTTGGGTTTGTGGAGATTCGTCACGCAGCGCGATCGTGACTTTCCGCTTCCTGTGCTGGAGTCCGTCCTGTCGCATCAGACTCGATGGAGATGGGCATCGTAGCGGCAGTGGCTTTGAGGTGAGACATCGGGAAAAGCTCCCGTCAGGTGTGATCAATCAGCCGAATCCCCGCACGCAAAACACCAATGGAAGAACTCGCGAAGTGTTCCGTTGAAGACCGCTCGCTTCAGTTTCGAGTAGGTCTGTTGGTCGCCAATGGAGTAGTAGAGGTAGGTACGGCCCTCGAATTCCACAAGGTCGGGATCAGAGGTGTTGATATCCTCCCCTGCCTCTGGAGTGAGGATCGGGTTGCGGGGGGACAGTTTCCATTCCCTCAGATCGCGCGAGCACGCCGCGTAAGTCTCGAACCATCGCGCCGGCGCTTTGTGTTCCAGATAGAGCATGTAGAAATGGCCCTCAACCCAGCGCAGCGCAGGACAGGCCGCGTATCGCTCAGGCGCGAAGAGCGCGCCGGGGATGGGGACCCAGTTCAGCAGGTCCCGTGACTCGGCAAACTTGATGGTGAACGGCACATAGTCTGGATCGTCCGTCTCGCAGGCCATGGTAAACCTTCCGCCGCCCTCGCACACGGACGTGTTGAAGAGGTGTTCTCTCGGCTCTTGCCGCAACACGACCTGACCTTCCGATTGCTTCAGGTCACGGGAGCGGAAGAGCGTCACATCGTTCCACGTGTTGTCGTCCCAGCGTGAGGCATAAACGAAGAACTCCCCCTGATGGACGATGGCGGAGGCGAGACCATGGCCTTCCGCAAAGCGGGACAGCACACGGCCGCTCTCTACGTCTGTCAGCGTGATATATACTCGTTACGGATGAAAATCCATCTTTCCCCCTCACCCTCGAACCCTTTGGGTTTGCGCCCTCTCCCCATCGGGGGAGAGGGTCGGGGTGAGGGGGTGTTTTCACCCATAACGAGTATAGATTCGCGCTACTGCACACGAGGGTTCCAGAGAATTCCCCCGGATTCATTCCGGGGGATCGTTAAGACCGCGCTACGTAGCCTGAACCTAACAATCCCCCGAAGCGAGTTCGGGGGGATTCCAATCCACAGTCTTCGGAGCTAAGGGCATAAGCAATATTGGCATTATACTCGGTACGGCTGAAAATCCACCTTTCCCCCTCACCCTCGAACCCTTTGGGTTCGAGGGTGAGGGGGTGTTTTCACCCGTAACGAGTATAGTACTAGCCCTGGCATGGGTTGCTCCAGATTTGAATGGATAACCTCGATGGTCAATGAATTGCAGCTCTCTGCCATCGAGCGTGCACAAGCTTTACGCCCTCGTATGGTTGGGGAAGAGCGCGGTCAAAGGAACCGAGTCTATGCGAACTGATCTACAGAATTTCATGGATACTACCGAACATCGACAACCGGGGCGGATACTGTACCACGGCAGTTTTGTGGAGGACCTGCACAAGCGGGTTATTGAACACATCGGGACCGAAGACATTGCCGGACACTACGGTTTCAGCCAGAACGTCTTCGTCGGCCCGCGGCGACCGGAGGATCTGTGTCCTCTCGATTTCTCGAAATACTGGGAGGGGGAGGAACTGCCACCGGGAACGACGATCAGTGGTGCGGGAGTGGCCATGGTCCCCAGCGGCTTCTATCATTTCTGGGGGTACATCTCACCCCTCCGAAACGCTAAGAACTTGAAGGAGATTGAGGAGTTCCCCATCGAGGATTGCAGTACGTGGGACTTCACCCACATGCACGAAGAGGTGGACGCCGCGCACGTGGAGGGGAAATACGTTGCAGCCAGTGTGGGGCATCAGTATGAGTCCGCCTGGCAGATGCGCGGACTGGAAGAGTTCCTGATGGACATGATCGAGCAACCCGCGTGGGCCGAATGTCTATTGGAACGCCTCTTCCAGCAGAACCTTCTCAAGGCCAAAGCAGCGGCGGCGGCTGGCGTGGACATGCTCCACTGTGGCGACGACGTTGCCAACCAGAATGCGCTCATGTTTTCCAAGGAGACGTGGCGTAAGCTGAACCATTCCCGCTGGGCGCGGGTATGGGACACCGTGAAACGAATTCACCCAGCGACTCGAGTCTGGTATCACAGCGACGGGAACATCACCGACATCGTTCCCGACCTCATCGATGCCGGACTCGACATCCTCAATCCCGTCCAGCCGGAATGCCTCGACTTGGACGAGCTGCACCGCCAGTACGGACACCTGCTGACCTTTGATGGCGCCATAGGCACGCAAAGCACCATGCCATGGGGAACTCCCGACGGCGTGCGCAACCGCGTAAAGGAAGTCATCGACAAATATGGGCGCAACGGCGGCCTGATCATCTCACCCACCCACGTGCTGGAGCCCGAGGTGCCTCTCGCCAACATCGACGCTCTGTTCGAGACCTGCCGGGAGTATGGAACGTTCGACGCGTAATCTCCAACACTCCGCGGACCTGTACCACGGGGGGATAAACACCTTGAGAAGGCGAGAGTCCTCCCGAACCGAAACGGCTCCGGCGTACGAAGCACGCTGCCGGCAAGCAAACTCAACTCGAACTGGACAACCGGCAGGGGCATGACGAAGCTCCTTGTGTTTGATGAATACAGAGTAGTGTCGCGGCGGCGCGCCCCCAAGCTGCTACCGGTAGGCAGGCGGTTTCGGGTTGAGCCAATCCACCAGCTCCTTCCGAATGGCATACGCAAACCAGAAGTTACCATACGGGTTGTGGTGGCCGAACACCTGCGCTCCTGCCCTGCCAATGTAAAGCCGCGCGATGAAATCGTCCACGGGGATCTTGAACTGTGAGTATTCCTCGCCGAGTTTCTTGAGCGTGTCTACGTACGGTTGCCCCTTGTCTTCGAGGTACTGAACCAACTCGTCGTCGAACCGGGTTCCGGTTTTCAGGTAACGCTGCGCGGGGGGAACATCGTAGCTCAGCAGAATCATCGTGTTGCGATTGTTTGCGTCGGCCCAGGCGCGGAGTTTGTCGATGATGAACATGGTCGCGCGAAGGCCGTAGGCTTCTCTCAGTTTCTGCGCTTCTCCCATGCGCTTCTCAACGGCGGAGGTCCTGAGATCAACCTGGACACCAAAGGCTTCAGCCACCTTCTCCAGCTCATCCACTGGCGCTTCGCCACCCTCCCGCAGCGCGTAAAGGTGAACGACGGGATCATCCTTGAAGGCGTTATAGAACGCGTCCTTGCCGGCGAGCTTGCGCAGGTCTTCGGCCTTCTCGCACATCCCTTCCCGTTCTTCCCACTCGCCCTTCCCGGTATCGAAGCGCACATGCGCCCACGGGAAACCATGAACCGGATACGTGCCCTCACCACCACCCCGAGGGAGGTCGCGACACATCCAGCCGACGCGAATCCACCGCGCCTCGTCGAGGCTTCGGTAGTGGTCGTCATCCCCCCAGATGTTGAGGATAATGTGGTCGGCGGCGAGGGCGGTCTTCGCGAGCTCTGAGCTCGACTCCATCCGCATGGCCAGCCGGTAAGCCTGATACACACCGTATCCGCCAAAGCCGAAATTTCTGATCGGTTCCCGAAAGTGCGCGGCCAGGATCTCCTGCCACGTCTCGCCGTCGCTCACCTGCGCGCACTGAGTGAAGCTGTTACCGTAAGTGTTGAGTCGGCAGGGCTGGTCGGCATAGTTCACCAGTTTTCGATGGACCTTCTCATCCTCGTAGGTGTAGACCGACAGCGTATCCTCCATGCCGTCTCTGAAGACGTAGTCGATCTGCGTATACCCAAGCTCGTGATCGAATCGCAGGAAAGAGTTCATGCCGAGAAATCGCTCGATCTCCTCCGGGTGATACGCGGAAGTGTGCAGCAGTTCTTTGACGTCCTTTAACATGGAGTTCCTCCTGGGGGCTAATCATGGGCATTAGAGTATCAAGTTGGCGGAGCGGCCGCAATACGCACTTGGTCGGCAGAATACTACCGGCGTGCAGTGAGCCAGTCGACGGAGGTCAACAGCGGAGCATACAGGTCATCTTCCATGGCAATCTGCAGCTCATCGAGTTCATCCTGTGTTGGGTTCCGAGACTGAAACTGAATGGATGGCAGGTCCTGAATAAGCGCCATCGGCGTCTGTTCTGAGCCTTCTCCCATGACCAGCACCGCGCTGGCGGCGAGACCATCCATGATGTTCGCGCGCGTCACTCGCATGGGCGCGCCAAAGATGTCCGGTTTGCCGACGTAGCTGTTGAGCGCGCTAAACCCGCTGTGCGCGGTGGCGATTCCCGTCGTTCCCCAGCGGAGGGGGGAGGTCTTGCTGTCGGTGATAATGACTCCGAACTCCCTCAAGTCGAACCGGGTTGTCAGGTGCTCTCGCGCTTTGTTGGCCGACTGCTGAGCATCTTCCGGCCACAGGATAAATCCACCGTCGCTGTTCGACTGGTCGATGCCTGCGTTGGGAATCAGGATGTTGTTGTTGAGCGTCAACGAGAACCCGTACTTGCCAGGTGGCAGGAAACGGTCCGACTCACGCGCGACGAGGTCGTTCTCGTCCACG
>Ga0100395_1002966_pt1 | contig 12486 bp, 15 predicted proteins | sample CryGeymeta201519_FD_81542 | JGI IMG/M metagenome (GOLD analysis project Ga0100395, IMG submission 81542) | Groundwater microbial communities from Crystal Geyser aquifers in Utah, USA - Crystal Geyser metaG 2015-19 | ecosystem: Environmental > Aquatic > Deep subsurface > Groundwater | place: USA... | reverse complement strand
ATGCCGCCGCTGACAAAACCGGATCGGGAAGAGCCCGGGTAGACTGTGAGCAGATTGGCTCCCAATGATTGGATTTGATTCTCAACCGCTTTTTGCGAAGCCTGGCCAAGAGAAAGCAGCGCAATTACAGAACCGATACCAATAACAATCCCCAGAGTTGCCAGAGTCGTACGCATTTTGTTTAGAGCCAAAGTTTGCAGGCTTTCCTTGATAATCTCGGTAGGTTCCATATTTAGTGCTTTTTGTCGCTGACAATTTTTCCGTCGCGTAAGGTGATTATTCTTTTGGCGTTTTGGGCAATATCATGTTCATGGGTAATCATGACAATCGTGTGGCCTTTTTGGTACAGTTTTTTAAAAATGTTCATGATTTCTTCGGCTTGGACGGTGGCTAAGTTTCCAGTGGGTTCATCGGCTAAGATAATAGCCGGGTTATTGGCCAAGGACCTGGCAATGGCGACTCTTTGTTGCTGGCCCCCGGAAAGTTGATTGGGGAGATACTCAATTCTGTCAGCCAGACCAACCAACCCTAAAAGTTCTTTGGCTTTTTTCTCTCTTTCATCTTTGGTAATTCCGGCGTAAGCCATGGGCAACATCACGTTTTTTAAGGCCGAAGTGCGGGGTAGAAGATTGTAAGCCTGAAAAATAAAACCGATTTTTTTATTTCGGATATCGGCCAGTTCATCATCTTTTAGCCGGCCAACATTTTCACCGTCGAGTTCATAAGTTCCCGAAGTGGGAGTATCCAAGGCACCCAGAATATGCATCAGAGTTGATTTGCCGGATCCGGAAGGACCCATAATCGCCACAAATTCGCCTTTTTTGATCCCAAAGGAAATGTCGTCAATCGCTTTGGTGGCTAAGGAGTCGATCTGGTAAATTTTGGAAAGGTGAGAAATTTTAATCATTTTAGTCTCGGGGAATTCTGATTGTTCCGCCCCCTGCCCCCCTGCCGAAACTCGAAAAAACCGAGCTACTCTGGGAGGATGTTGTGGCAGAAACCGTGCCGGTAATTACGGTTTCTCCTTCATCTAGCCCGGAGATAATTTCGGTTTGAGTATCTGAGGAAATACCCGCCTCCACGTTGACATATTGGATTTGGTTATTTTTGTTCAAAATCCTGACCACGGTTTGGTTATTTTGAGTCTGCAGCGCACTCGAAGGAACTAAAAACACGTTATTTTTACTGGTAATGATAATGTTGGCCGAGGCGCTCATGTTAGGTAGGATCTGTTCGTTTTCCGTATCGAAGGAGATTGTGACCGGATAATTTGCCACTCCGCTTGAAACCGTACCGATTTTATCCACGCTGCCACTACTCCGGTAAAAGTCTTGTCAGCAATGCTGTCAAGAGTAACGGTTACCTTTTGACCCGGTTTGACTTTGATTATGTCAATTTCCGAAACATTAAACGTGCCGATGGGATTCCCCTGGATTTTGATGACAGCGACTCGGTCAGCAGCACTAGTTACCTGTCCCGGAGTAAGAGTAATATTATCAACTGTCCCGGCCAGGGGAGCGGAGATTGTGGCCGATGTTTGTTGATAGGTGGGCCGGGCGTTGTTTAAGTTTACTTTAGCTTGGGCAATAACATTTTCCTGGTTTTTGTAAGTGGCTTCTGCCGCCAGCCAGGTGGCCCATTCTTCAATATAAGTCGGGTCGGTCGTGGCGAGGTTGCGGGCCGCGGCGTCGTTGATAAATTTTTGGTTGGCGACAAAAAGGGTGTTTTGCAAAGTGTACAGGTTGGTTTGGGCTGAAACAAGAGAATTTTTAGCTGACAGATAAGCCGAATAGGCTTGGGTGCTGGCCTGGGATCCGGCCGGATCAAGTTCCAGTTTGGCAATTGTTTGACCGACATAAACTTTGTCGCCATCTTTAACCAAGACTTCATTAACTACTCCGGTGGCTTGGGTAGCGATGTTGATTATGTTTGCTTGGATAATTTGCCCGGAGGCAGAAACCGCGGAGATAAGGTTGCCTTTTTCTACTGTCGCGGTCTGGTATTGAGGCGTAGCCGCTTTTTTATTGGCCAGAACTTTTACACCGGCAAAGATTAAAATAATTAAGGCCACTGCCAAAATAGCCGTTCCTTTGCGGTTGGCCAGAATTTTTTTTAAGTTCTTTGTTAGCATCGTGGTTAATTTAGATTAGATTCCTGAGAGACTACTGATGAACCGGTAAATCCACCGTAAAAACTGTTCCTTTATTGATTTGGCTGTCAACCTTAATTGATCCGCCGTGTCTTTCCGCGATCTGTTTGGCGATAGCCAGACCCAACCCGTACCCGAAGACACCCGATTTGGTTCTGGATTTATCGCCGCGGTAAAATCTGTCGAAAATATGGGGAATATCCTCTTTATCTATCCCCAGACCATGGTCAACGAAACTGATAACAGCGCGACTGTCGGTTTTGACGGCGGTAAGTTCAATGTTTCCCCCCCGAGGGCTGTATTTGATAGCGTTATCCAAAAATATGACAAAGAGTTCAACCAAACTTTCTTTTTCGCCTTCCAAGGTGATGTTTCTGATTTTGTTTGTAATTTCAATTTTTTTACTTTCAGCCAAAGAAGAAACTTTACTGGTTGCTTCTTTGGCAATTACGGAAAGAGAGATTTTGATTGGCAGGAAATTATTTCCGCCTTTAGGATAACGGGTTAGTTTGATCAATTTGTCGGACAAATTCTGGAGATTATTGACTTCCTCGAGGTTGCTGGCAAGCACTTTTTTGGCTCCCCTTAGGTCTAAGTTTTTATCTCTTAAGTTAACTTCGATCTCCGACTTAAGCGAGGTAAGGGGAGTCCGTAGTTCATGGGAAGCATCGGAGACAAATTTTTTCTGATCCTCAAGCATTTCGGATATCGGTTTTAAGGTTTTTCCGGCCAGAAAATAACCGGCGGCTCCTGAAACACCGAGAATAATCAGGTTAAGGGAGGCAAGGGCCAGAGCAATTCTTCTTTTGGTTTCCTCAACTATTTCCGGCTCGATTCCCGGCCGGGGAGGAAAGGACAGCCTGACCCGTTGGATTCTCTCAATTCGATTAAGTTCAAAAGTAGCGCCTCTATAGATCATGGCACTAAAAGAAAGGCTGATAAGCATGATAATGACTAGGTACCAGGCGGTTAGTTTTATTCTTGCTTGGTGGAACATATTTTATAGCCGAAACCCCTAACGGTTTTGATTAAATCCTTGCCGATTTTGTTTCTTAAATAGTCGATGTAAACCTCAATGGTGTTGGGTAGAATATCCGCTTCATAGTTCCAGACGTGGGCAATAATTTGCTCTTTGGTCAGGATTTTACCGGCATTGCGCATCAGGTATTCCAACAGCGTATACTCCTTTCTTGTTAAATTTATCGGCTTACCGTCTTTTTTAACTTCGTAGGTGATCGTGTTTAATTCCAGTTTTTTAGTTTTGAGTATTGAGTCTTGAGTTTTTTTCGGTCTTCTGATCAGAGCTCTGACTCTGGCCAGAAGCTCCTCAAAGGCAAAGGGCTTGGTTAAATAATCATCTGCGCCGGTATTAAGACCCTCAACTTTATCGGCAACCTGTCCCTTGGCAGTTAAAATCAAAATCGGGGTGTGGATTTTTTCCTCCCGGAGCTTTTTGCAAATTTCGATTCCCGAAATTTCCGGAAGGAGCAGATCCAGGATGATCAGATCATAATCTTCGGATGAAGCTAAATCATACCCGTCGGTGCCGGTGTAGGCGACATCGGTGGCAAAGGCTTCTTGCTCCAAACCCTTCTTTATAGAGTTGGCAATTTTATGCTCGTCCTCAATAACTAGAATCTTCATATCAGGGCCAGATTATACCTCAAAACTTAAAATTTGCTGAAAAATCGAGAAGATTATTAAAAAGTAGAATCTATAATTTACTTTTTGTTGCTGTCGGCAAGGCGTTGTTTTCTTTCTTCCTCGCGTCTATTCTGCTCGTTTTTGATTCTGGTTCTTTTCTGCTTTTCGTTAGAAAGGCTTTTATTGACCTTTTTCTGGCACTCGGGGTCGGAACAGGCCATTTCCCGCCAATACACATAAGAGTCACCCACTTTTTGTTTGTAGGTTTTAATCGCAATCCGCTCCTTACCGCATCTGGTACATTTATTGCTCATTACCAGCTCCTCGACTTTCTTTGGAAATCCTGACGGGGTGGCCTTTCTTCCATGGGCCTGGCTTCCTGAACAATAATTTTTCTGCCCCCTATTTCAGTGTTATTTAACTCTTTAATTGCTTTGTCTGCTTCCTCATCGGTTGCAAATTCCACAAAACCAAAGCCTTTGCTTTTTTGGGTAAATTTATCGGTAATAATTTTGGCCGAAACGATCTTACCTGCTTTTGCAAACACGTCTGCAAACTGGGTATCAGTCAAGTCCCAGGGGAGTCCACCTACGAATAATCTTTTTGCCATTCTTTGTCTCACCGCCCATCGCTTTCGAAGTTTAAAGAAGGCAAAAACCACCTCGCCTTAAACGAATCGAATTTCACTCTAGAAAGTATTATATCATGAATTTGGATTAAAAACCTAAAACGCGTAGCCTGTACGACTCATTAGGGACTTATTACTCAAGTCCAAGAGTATCGCGAGTTCTTTTAACTTGGCGCGTCAGACGAATGGTTTACCCCTATCATTGCCGGAATAAGAGCTACTGACAATTACCTTTTTAAGTAGAATACGAGATTGCTTTATAAGGCTAAAAATTATCCGGAAAGTTGGATCGAAAAAAGAATCGAATTAAACTACAATAACTCTTATCTACCGGTTTTTTGCCGGCCAAGCTACGCTTATGTTTAATGAAGTGATTTTTGATTTGGAGACAAAGAGTTTTTTTGTGGAAAACGGCAAGTTTGACCCGTCAAGGTTTGGGGTTTCAATTGTGAGTTTGTATACCCGCAAGCTCGACGAGAGTTTCAAGGAAGCCGAAGGGAAAATGCTTTCTTTTTGGGAGGAAGATTTTCCCCAAATGTGGCCCTTTTTTCAGAAAGCCGATCGGATTATCGGTTTTAACTCCCTCGGTTTTGATGTCCCCGCCCTTTCTCCTTACTCGCCGCCGGGCTTTGCCAGGTTGCCCCATTTTGATATTTTGGAGCAAATAAAAAGGATTGCTGGTCACAAAACCTCTCTTCATAGAATCGCCAAGGCAACTCTGGGTATTCAAAAAACCGATTCGGGCGAAAATGCCGTTCTTTATTGGGAAAAACATGATCCAAAAAGTCTGGAACTACTCCAGAAGTACTGTCGGGATGATGTGGAAATTACCAAAAATATTTACGATTTTGTTTTGAGGAATAAAAAACTTCTTTTTACTGATTATTGGAACAATCCCAGGGAAGTTAAAGTTGATTTTTCTTACTCAAAACGGGTTTCCAAAATTCCCCAACCCAGCTTGTTTTAAGCGGAAGATGACGTTAAAGGTCATGACGCGGATGAAACTTTTAGCCAGAAAGCGACTCGGATGGCAGCCAAGGTGGCTAGGGATAATGCTCACGATGCGGTCAAAGCAACCGAAAATGCCCTAAAGTACGCCACTTTTTATTTTTCCGTTGAGGTTAGTGAGGTGGATATTGCCAGGGTTAAAGTCGGCCAAACGGTTAATCTGACTCTGGATGCTTTTTCCGGCCACGGTTTCTTTCTGGTCAGTGGCTTTGGCTTTCGGAGTTTCCGTTTCTGTGGGAATTGTCTTCGGCCTTGCTCCGGCTCTTAAAGCCTCCCGTCTCAATCCCATTGATGCTTTACGATACGAGTAGGTCAGAAAATTTTAGGAAGAAAAAGGAAGGATCCTACTAAAATTGCCACAACTGCCGAAACCAAAACTCCGGCGGCGGCAACGTCTTTGGCCACTTGCGCTTTTTCCTGAATTTGGGGGGAAACAATATCTACAATTTGCTCAAGGCTGGTATTGATAAATTCCATCGCAAATACAAATCCAATCGTGATGGCCAAAATTACCCACTCGAGCGCAGAGAAGTTGAGAAATAAAGCCGAGCTGGTGGCCAAAATTGCCAAAAGAAAGTGAACCTTCATGTTTTTTTCCGTTTTGAAAGCTTCTTTGATGCCGGTAAAGGCGAATTTAAAACCTTTGATGATATTCATTGCTTTTTAAGTATAGCCCAATTATGATGAAATTGTGAAGAAAGGAAGATTTAGATTACTGTGGTTTCCTATGAACCGATCCGCAAATGCCGGCCGGGAAGTCATTTGTCAGAACCAACGCAGAAAATCCGGGAACTAAAATTATAATTCATGAATAAAATCATTATTGAATTTTTTGCCAGTTTTTTAATCTGGCTGATGTTTGCGGGTTTAATTGTTCTTTGGGTTATCGACGGCAAAATCAAAAAGGAACAGGTAATCCACGCTTTAGTCGCCTGTTTTTTCGCCTGGTTAGCCTCGGTGACATTAAAAGAGGTTTTTCAAACTACCCGGCCGTTTTTAGTTGATGGAGTTGCCGCCTTAACTTTGACCATCCCTCAAAGCGGAGCTTTTCCTTCTAACCATGCTGCGGTGGCTTTTGCCTTAGCTACAACCATCTGGCTACATAACCGGAAAGTCGGGTGGCTGTATTTAGCCTGCGCTGTTGTCATCGGCGCGGCTCGGGCTTTGGCCAATGTTCATTACCCGGTGGATATATTAGGTGGGGTGACTTTAGGAATCATCAGCGCGTTTATATTCGAGAAGATTCACTTCCCCGTTAAGCGGGGTTAATGGTGAGCGAAGTCGAACCATTGACTTTTAGCAGATGGTGTATTAGACTGCTAAATACTTAAATATTTATTATGGAAACGAGCGATAAATTATTTCGGAAAGTACCGATTGTGGCGGTTCGCGGTTCGGTAATTTTCCCACATTCGGACAGCCTGCTTTCATTCGGCCGGAGGAAATCGGTTTTGGCAGTCAATTCGGCTTTTGCGCAAGACCGTTTAATCGCGGTTTTTACCCAGAAGGATGCCAAAAATGCCGACCCCGACAAAGACGATCTTTTCGAAATAGGCACCATTGCCACGATTACCCAGATGATGGCGACTGACGGAGAGATTCATACCCTAATTCGCGGCCAGGCCAGGGTAAAATTGGAGGAAGTTTTGGCCCGGGAACCTTTTTTGGTCGGAAAAGTCCTGGAACTTAATGAGGAAATAGAAGGTTCGGATGAGGTTAAAATCTTAACCAAGCAACTTTTGGAGCTTTTTAAAAAACTGCTTAATTTAGGTAAGCCTGTTGAAGTAACCACGGTGATGCGTTTAATTTCCGGAGATATCGCCCCGGTTGAACTGGTGGATCAGATCGCGGCGATTTTAGATATCAAAGTTAACGAGAAGCAAGAGCTTTTGGCCACCCTTTCTCTCAAAAACCGCCTGGAAAAGGTAATTAAATATGTCTCCAACGAGATAAACGCCCTGGATTTGGAAAGAACAATTTCGGTTAAGACCAATAAAAGGTTTGAGGAGCAGATGAAAAAAGCGATGCTTCGGGAAAGGAAAAAAATCATCGAGAAAGAATTGGGTGAAGAAGAAGACGGAATGGGCGGACTTTCTTCCGATGACGCCGCCGAATATCGAAACAAAATTAGAGATGCCCAAATGCCGGCTGAAGTTAAAAAGCGGGTCGAAAAAGAATTCAAGCGTTTGCAGAAGATGTCTCCGTATAATCCCGAGGCGGGTTATTTGCGCAACTACCTGGATTGGTTGACAGATATGCCTTGGAGTAAGGTTTCGCCGAATAATGTTTCTGTCAAAAAAGCGGCCAAGGTTTTGGCAGAAAAGCATTTTGGCATGGAAAAGGCCAAGGAGAGGGTTTTGGAGTATCTTGCGGTGATGAAGATTAAAGGCAAGGGTCAGCCGACGATCCTTTGTTTTATCGGCCCTCCCGGGGTTGGCAAAACTTCGATCGGGAAATCCATTGCCGAGGCTCTAAACCGTAAATTTGTCCGGGTTTCTTTAGGCGGAATCAGAGATGAAGCCGAAATCCGGGGCCACCGAAGAACTTACGTTGGGGCTCTACCTGGCCGGATTATTCAGGGGATTAAGAATGCCGGTACCAAAAACCCGGTGTTTATGTTGGATGAGATAGATAAAGTCGGTAATGATTTCAGGGGAGATCCCTCTTCGGCTCTTTTGGAGGCTTTGGATCCGGAGCAAAATAAGGAATTCTCCGACCATTATTTGGAAGTTCCTTTTGATTTATCCGAGGTGATATTTATTCTGACCGGTAATATTTTGGATACGATTCCGTCTGCCCTGCGTGACAGGATGGAAGTGATTCCTTTCCCGGGCTACACCGAAGAGGAAAAGTACCAAATTGCCAAGCAGTTTCTTTGGCCGAAGCAATTGGAATTACACGGCTTAAGTAGCAGAAAAATTCTTATCGAGGAAAAAGCCCTCAGGGAAATTATTAACCGTTACACCCGGGAAGCCGGGGTCAGGGAGTTGGAAAGAGATCTGGCTTCAGTTTGTCGGAAAATTGACAGACAGGTTGCCGAGAACAAAAAATTTCCCAAGAAGCTTAATGTCAGCCAGATCCATAAGTTTTTGGGACCGCAGAAGTTTACGTCGCAAATTGCGGAAAAAGAAAACGAGGTAGGTATGTCCACTGGCTTGGCGGTCACTCCGGCCGGAGGGGAGATTCTTTTTATCGAAGTGGCTTTAATGCCCGGCAAAGGACATTTAATCTTAACCGGTCAGTTAGGCGAGGTCATGCAGGAATCGGCCAAAGCCGCCTTTACCTGGGCTAAATCTCATTATGATAAATTGGGTTTAAAGCGTGATTTTGCCCTAAATTTGGATGTTCATATCCATGTTCCGGAAGGAGCAGTGCCCAAAGACGGGCCTTCGGCAGGGATCGCCATAACTACCGCCCTGGTTTCGGCTCTGACCAAAGTTTCGGTTAAAAGAAGCGTGGGCATGACTGGCGAGGTAACCTTGAGGGGCAGGGTTTTGGAGATCGGAGGGGTTAAAGAAAAAGTGATTGCCGGCCACAGGGCGGGACTTAAGACCGTTATTTTGCCTAAGGACAATAAAAAAGACCTGATCGATATTCCCGCTAACATCAAAAGAGACATTAAATTTGTTTTTGTTGATCAGGTTGAGGAAGCTTTGAAAATTGCTTTGAAATCCTAAGCTCGGGGATGTAAAATAGACCTTAAGTCGCCATCGTCTAACGGCTTAGGACATCAGGTTCTCATCCTGGAAACTGGGAGTTCGAATCTCCCTGGCGACACAAACACTTTATGTCTTTACACTAAAGGAGGCCTTGACAAAGAAGTTTTAACGGAATAAAATTTCTCGTCTTTACCTCAAAGATACCCCCATAAGAAAGGGGGGTTATTTTTTTCTTTAGTTATGGCAAAGGTTGTTCAGATGACAAAAACGGGTTTGGAAACCCTAAAGCGGGAGCTTGACGAAATGGTTAAGGTCAAAAGACCGAAATTAGTCGAGCGGATTACCTATGCCCGGATCGAAGGGGATTTAGCTGAAAACAGTGATTATCAAACCGCCAAGGAAGAATTGGAATTTATTGATGGCAGAATTTCCGAAATCGAAGAAGTTATAAAAAATGCCCAGGTAGTGAACAACGGCCCCAGATCAGGCTCTGGGATCGGTACAAAAATTACCGTCAGGCAAAATGAGGACAGGCATGTTTTTGAAATTGTCGGGGAGTGGGAGGCGGATCCGGTTAATAAAAAGATTTCCCCCGAATCTCCTTTAGGTAAAGCTTTAATCGGCAAAAAAATTGGTGAAAAAGTGTTGGTTGAGGCTCCGGCGGGCAAAGTTACTTACGAGATTCTGGCGATTGAGTAAGGCTGATGCTACAATAGCCTTATGCACTGGGCAGATAGAATTGCCAAAGAAATCATTGCTTCGGGAAAATTCAAGCCTTATTGGGTCGATGACATGAAGACTCCATCGGGCAGAATTCATGTAGGGTCTTTAAGGGGAATGGTTATTCACAATCTTATTTATGTGGCCCTTCTTGAACAAGGCGTGAAGGCCAAGTTTACTTGGGTTTTTGATAATCATGACCCGATGGATGCTCTGCCTGTTTATTTGGAGAAAGAAAAATGGTCCAAATATTTGGGCCAGCCCCTTTTTAAAATTCCTTCACCGGACGGCAAGGCAGAAAATTACGCCAAGTATTTTGCTGATGAATTTATTACTGTTTTCAATAAAATAGGCTGTAATCCTGAGGTTCTTTGGGCAAGCGATTTTTATTTATCGGGAAAAATGAATGAAGACATCCGTTTATGTCTTAGTAAAGCTGATGTTATTCGAAAAATTTACGAGGGAATATATCATAAAAAGCTGCCTACGGATTGGTACCCTTTTCAGGTAGTTTGTCCAAATTGCGGTAAAGAATCAACAACCAAAGTAACTACTTGGGACGGAGAAAAAGTAACTTTTGAATGCAAAGTTGATGCTGTTGACTGGACCAAAGGTTGTGGTACAAAAGGCAAAATCTCCCCTTTTAGCCGGAAAGATCATTTTGCCGGTAAACTTCCTTGGAAAATCGATTGGGTAGTTAAATGGAAAATAATCGGTGTTACGGTTGAAGGGGCCGGCAAGGATCATATGACTGCCGGTGGGTCGCATGACATTGCCTCAGAAGTTTGCAAAAAAGTTTTAAATTATCCCGTTCCCTACCCGATTGACTATGAACATTTCCTGATTGGCGGCAAAAAAATGTCATCTTCTAAGGGACTGGGGGTTTCAGCCAAAGAAATGTCGGAGATTCTGCCGCCTTATCTATTGCGCTTTCTTTTTGTTAAAACAAATTATAGACAGGCGATTGATTTTGATCCGAGAGGTAATCTGGCAATACCCGATCTTTTTGATGAATACGACAAAGCTTGGGAAGCCTATGACAAAGGTGGGGATGAAAAACTGGCCAGGACCCATGTTCTTTCCCAAGTTGGCAAAATTCCCGAAAAAGAAAAAGGGTTTTTTGTACCCCGTTTTAGGGATATTGCCAATTTTCTTTCTCAAGGATTTTCTTTGGATGAAATTGTCGGAAAGCTAAATGAAAGTAAGGGGGGAAAAATTGATGATTCCGAAATGGGAATTATTGAAGAAAGGGTGAAATATGCCAAAGTTTGGTTGGAAAACTATGCTCCGGAAGAATATCGGTTTGATATGAAAGATATAAAGTCAATAAATATAAAGTCCTTAAGCGAAGAACAAAAAAAATACCTGAAAGCAATTCCGAGGATTTACAATGATGGTGACACTGCGGAATCTTTGCAGATTTCTTTGTATGAACTCTCTAAGCAGTTGAAAATTCCGACCAAAGACGCTTTTGTCGCGATTTACCTTGCTTTTATCGGCAAAACCCACGGCCCCAGAGCCGGCATGCTTTTGGCAAAGTTTGGAAAGAAAAAAATAGTCGAAAGAATTTTGGAAGTAACGAAATGATTACCAAAGAACAAGCCTTAGAACTTCTTCACACCAATATGCAATCGGTCAATTTACGGAAACATTGCTATGCTGTTGGTGCCGTAATGAAAGCTTTAGCAAAACATCTGAAAGAAGATGGGAATAAATGGGAAATCGTGGGAATTTTGCATGACGGAGATTATGAAAAAACAAAAGATACTCCTGAAAAGCACACCCTTTTGAGGATTGACTGGTTAAAGAAAATAGGGGAAAACGACCCCGAAATTATCTCTGCGATTTACTCGCACAATTACGCCCATACTGGAAATAATCCTCCCAAAAATAATTTAGAATGGTCGCTATACTGTTCGGATGAACTTACCGGACTTATTGTTGCAGTTACCTTAGTTAGACCCGAAAAGAAGCTTGAAAAAGTAACAATAGAAAATATTTTAAGTAAATGGAATCAGAAAAGTTTTGCAGCAGGGGTTAAAAGAGAACAGATTGAAATGTGTGAAGAAAAATTAGGAATTAAATTATCTGATTTTATTCAAATAGCTCTATCCGCAATGCAGGGAATTTCTAATGATTTAGGACTATGAACAAACTGGGAGAATTAAAAGCCAAGAAAGAAAAATATTTAAAGGTACTAAAAGAAAAGAGTTTGATGTTGGGAGAGTCCGATGGAGCAATGGTTTCTCAAGCCCCTTCCGGGAGATTTGAGTTAGAAGAAGAAATTCAAATGTACCAAACAATGATTGATCAAATTCAATCTGAAATAGATGAATTAGAAAAGGTATAATAAATAAATGCTTGATATTAATTTGATTCGCGAAAATCCGGAAAAGGTGAAGAAGGGAATTGTTACCAAGAATTTTTCTCCTGATTTAGTTGAAGAAGTTTTGAAACTGGATGAAACCAGAAGAAAACTTCTGGTTGATTTTGAGGAGTTAAGACACCAAAGAAATGAAGCGGCAAAAGGAGGAAAACCCCGCTCCGCCGAGGCTTCGCGGGGCAGGGAAATTAAAAAAGAGTTATCAACTCTCGAGCCAAAATTAGAGAAAGCAGAGGAAAAATATTCGGCAGCAATTTCGGCTCTCCCGAACCTGCCTGACGAAAAAGCCCCGGTT
>Ga0100395_1002956_pt1 | contig 12520 bp, 13 predicted proteins | sample CryGeymeta201519_FD_81542 | JGI IMG/M metagenome (GOLD analysis project Ga0100395, IMG submission 81542) | Groundwater microbial communities from Crystal Geyser aquifers in Utah, USA - Crystal Geyser metaG 2015-19 | ecosystem: Environmental > Aquatic > Deep subsurface > Groundwater | place: USA... | reverse complement strand
TTTCATAGATCAGATTATGACGACTTATGACAAATTCAAGGGAAGCGAGTAACTGAGATGTTTTCTGACGCCTTATGTTGCTAGAGTACTCTGGAAATAATGGTACTATTCCAAGATTATTTTCAATGTAGATTTCTGCTTTGCGTTTGAGAGTATCAAGCTCATCATCGTTATGAGAAGTTCCCAGATGTTTAACTACCTTGGTACGACCATGTACCCTGTATACTACCTGCACCGCTAAATTAGCGGATCCTGTTTTGACTACGCGTACTCGCACCAGATCATTTTAGTACGTGGTTTGAAAAACACAAAACTAATACTTAATGCATATCATCAATCTAAAGTGTCAATTTATGTTTTTTATGTTGCAGAAGTCAGGAAATATAACACAGAGTTTTCCGGATTTCCCCTGACGAGTTCAACTCACTCATTTTTTCTTACGCCAAATAGCACGTACCGGCAAGGAAAACTTGAAGGTAGTCCCTTTTCCCACCCTGCTCTCAAACCAAATCTTCCCTCCAGATGACTCAAAATGGTTCCCTTCTGCCCATATTATCGCCTGCCCAAACTGTGGAGATCCTGCAACGCGCCCCGTCGTACAACGACGCTCTGCTTTGCTGGAAACTAGCCTTTTCGAGAACCGAAAGCAAGGAGGACAAACCCTAGTTATCTTGTCTTTTTAAGAACCTTGTCTGTCAACCCCAATATTTTCAAACCCTTCAACAGCATCAAAGCATCATGCATATACTCGGTTTCTTCCCTCGATACGGTTGGGAAGGCTAGATAATCTTCCTGTGCTTTTCCGGGCATAAAGATTACCGCCTGTCCTGGTTCGGCACCAGGTTTTACATTTCCTTTACCGATTGAGTCCACCGCCTTTGACCACCACCCAGGGGCAACCAGCATCGGAAACTTCGTATAAGCATTGGAACCATCGTAAAAAGTTGCTGCCCCTGCATTTGCCATATGCGTACCCACTACCAAACCTGGTTTTTCGTGTATATGCAGGTCATAAAGTCGCTGAAGAGCCCACTCCGGTTTAGAACCGGACCCATGACCTTCTGCTTTATCTGCCGCTACTACCGGATATATCGTTTTCCTTCCGTCTCCAGGGCCAATTGAAAGCTTCAAAAGTGATAAGTGATGAATCAGCGGGATACCTGTTTCCGTAGCCACATATGACGCCGGAGCCACTGGTAGTTGTTCCGGTTCTTTACCCACCTTCCCCTTCCAAGCACTTTGGCGCATAGACTCACACATCATAATCGCCAATGTTTGATAGTTAGTTCTTTCACCTTCCTTACCTATTAGTCGCACAAATTTGTCCAAAACGTCTATTCTGTCTGATAGTCTCCCAGCATCTTTATCAATCATGTTTCTCAAAAAGAGAACCAATCGATGTGGATTTTCGGCCACCTCTCTCATAAATCCCTGCAAGTCTTTAAATCCCTCCAGAGTCGATCCAATCCTAGCATTAGCCACCAATTCCAGAGCCACCGGAAGCTGTGTTCTAATATCCAGATTCAGAGTGCTGTATGGAGCCTTCATTTCAATCTTAGAATAAGGATTCCTGATTGTTTCACCACCCACAATCACTTTTCCCACCGGCCGGTCTTCAACGTACCTGGCACCCAGCCTATTAGACCCGATAGGGTAGGAAATCACCGGTCCGGTCTCCACACCCTTCTTTGGATCTCGAATCAGTTCCAGTAGCTCTTTTCTTTTACCCAGTTGCTCAACTCTGTCTAATAGTGTTACCGCGTCGATCGCTGTTTGGGCTTGTCTCAAATTTGCCGAGGGAATATTCATGTCTTCCCGTCTCCCTTTTTTGGGAATTATTGTCACCACTTCACCTTGAGGCTCTGGCATCGACAAACCAAGTTGCGTACCATACAAGTCTGTTGGTCCATTCGGATTTGTTCCCTTAACTGTACCAGCAGAAATATAATACACTTTGTATTTGGCACCGGCGTAAACTTCTTCGGCCACTTGCATTCTGTGGATATGACCCGCAACTGAGCCCTTTGGTCTGCTGCTTTCGGAAGTGTTTTGCATTACCACTCTTTGTCCGTCCAATTCGTCAAACTTACTTCCCCTAGGGGGGTTATGCCAAACTTTAATATCATGCTCATAACCATTAGGAAATTTAAGTATCAAAGTCCCCCCGTTTTGTATAAGTTTAATATCTAGATCTCCGATCATTGCTCTCCAGGTATTCATCGTGGTTTCGGCCATCCATCCAGGATGAGCCCAATATTCAGACACCATACCCAGGATTCTTCCTGCATTAGCCAGAGGTTCAAAGTACATCATTCTCATAAATTCCAATTGTGTCTGAGCATCGGCATCAGCCTTCGAGTCAATTGACTGCGAATGTTTACCGTTAGACCAGCCTTCGATTTCATCTCCAGCAAAAATTACCAGCACATCAGGATTTGATAAGACATAAGCCAAAAGTTCGTCCATAGCATCGAGATCTGAAACCTTGCTTCCCAGATGCCAATCGGAAAGAACAATAATTTGCTTCGGAACCATATTGGGAACTTCCTGGGTTACTACCAATTTGCCTCTATTATCAATCTCTAACCTCTGACCGGTTTCGTGATGAAATCTGTAGTCTTTTATCCTTTCGCTATTTGTCCTATCTGGGGGATAAACGCTTACTGTCCTCAATAGCTTATCTGTTTCTTTTGGGGCCATTTATTTAGGATTTATAAATTAATAAATACTTTCTTTATCTAACCGAATTATACCCTCAAATTATGTTTGACAACCACCAGTTTTTTATCCCATATTTATGTATAAAATCTTTCATACCAATCACAAAAAATCCTTAGTGTTCTATGAAACTACTTTTTTCAAAAACTCACTCGTCAACCTTTCCACATCTTTTGCACTATCAGCCATTACCAACTTTTTTCTTAATCCAGAGGACCCATCAAAACCTTTGGTATATCCTACCAAATGTTTTCTCATTGGAAAAAATTGAAATTTTCCTCCCGCCTTGAGTCCTCGGTTTCTTGAGTTCTCGAGTTCTTTAAATATTTCCTCGTATTTCTTTGCATGTTCCACCATCACCATCAATCTCTCCTTCAGTGTTACCATGTCACTGTGGCCCTGTGTCTGCGTGTCACTGTGGCCCTGTGTCTGCGTGTCACTGTGGCCCTGTGTCTGCGTGTCACTGTGGCCCTGTGTCTGCGTGTCACTGTGGCACTGTGTCACTTTCCTCAACACCCAAGGGTTCCCCAAGGCCTCTCTTCCTATGAGCACACCATCCATCTTCCCTGTCAAGTCCACCTCTTTCCCATTTTTCAACATCACCACAAATTTTTTATCCCTTACCACAGTTGTGCCCTCACTACTGTTTGTGTCACCATGGCCCTGTGTCTGCGTGTCACCATGGCCCTGTGTCTGCGTGTCACCATGGCCCTGTGTCACTTTCTGCAAATCTCCATTCCCCAAAAACTTTGTTCCGTTCTGCCGGATTATCTCTGCCGCTTTAAGCAAAGCTCCCCAATCAGCCTCACCTTTATACAACTGCTTAAAAGTTCTCCCATGCATTGCTACCGCAGGCAGTTTTTGTCCGGCCAAAAATTTCCACCAGCTCTCGTCCGGCTGAGAGCTACCAATTCGTGTCTTCACGCTCACAGGCACTTCTCTTATTTCTCCCGTGTCACTGTGACACCGTGTCACATTGTCCAAGGTCCCCCTTCTCGTTGCCTCTATTACCTCCCCCGCCAAACCCATATCTCGCATTATTCCGGCACCACCGCCTCGTTTCTCCAGTCCAGGAGAGGGACAACCCATATTTATATCAATACCATCAAAGCCCATTTCGCAAACAATCTTTGCCGCTTCAAAAAAAGAGTCCGGATCACTGCCAAACAATTGAGCAATTACCGGCCTTTCAAACTCATCATATAATAGGTTCCTCCAAATCTTGTTCTCCATCTCGCCTCTTTTCTTAATCCTCCACAAGCCTTCCGCACTGACAAACTCGGTGTAAATTACGTCCGCCTTGCCGTATTTTTTGGTAATAAAACGCATCGGGGCATCGGTTACCCCATCCATCGGCGACAGCCCCACGATTGGATAATTAAGTTTGTCCCAAAACATCCATCTATTTTACCCCATTTAGTATGGTACTTTTACCGCGAGCATCCAATGATCATATATCTCCCCCTCAACCCCCTTATCTCTCCATCTTTTATCAAAATCTTCTCTTGACCGGAAAATTACCCCAATCCCTTCCCCCACCTCGTCTTCTTTCAAAACTGATGGATCGATAAACCAGACATTTGTCTCGTCAACATCAAAAACCACGGAGTAGTGACCGCTTTCGAGAGTATCCATCTCATCCTCTGTTCCCCAAGCTTGGTAACAAACCAGACACACATATCCCACCGCCAGCACCGCTTCCAGCTCCGTAATACCGGCTCCGGATGCCTCAAAATACTCGACCCCTTCTTCATCTAACAACTTCTTGATGTTTTTTATCCTCGTACCGTTCACCGGATCAACCTCCAACCTCTGATAAAGTTCGGTTTTGAGCACATCCCCCTTTCCTAACATTAACAATAGATTGCTGACGGCAGCGCCCCCACAATCATAGTTGAATTTTTGTATTACCGGCTCAATCCTCACGACCCTTTTTCTGCCTTTTTGGGGAAGTTCTTTTTCCAATTTTTGGTTTATAAATAATAATTCCAAAACCTTGTCAAAATACTTGGCCTCACCTGTAACCGGATCATTAAACGAACAGTCAGCACCACTTATCCCATAGATAGTGATGTTTTCCGTAACTGCCCCTACTTCCTTTCGAACCGCTTCCACGTCTCCATATCTGTCCTTTTCCCCCTGAAAAATAATGATTTTACTCACGATATTATTCACCTTGGTTGCCCCTGGAATAAATCCCAAAATCACCAGCTCATATTTTTCTTGATCTTTTTTACTCAAACCCGTCAGATACTCCGCCGCCACTATTCCTCCAAGCGATTTTCCAATTAATCTAATTTTCTTATATTCTCCAGACTCACATTTATCCAAAATACTTTTCAGAGTTTCAATCTCCTCGTCTCTCGATTGATCTTCTCGATGTTTTTCACCCCTATCTATAAAAGGAGAATTAAACATAGCGACACTTCTTCCCAGATCTTTGGCTGCCTTAAATATTTTTTGTACCGACTCGGAGGTTTCCATACCCTGACTGCTTCCACGCAAAATCACATCCAATGCCTCCTTATCTCCGCCATCAAAATATTCCACGTTCAAATCCATACATTACTATATACCAAAAAATATCCCTCTCTGCATTTCACCCGCCCCGAACCAATAACAATTAACCAATAACCATTAACCTCGCTACACTGCCAGCATCCAGTGGTCGTAAACCACTCCCTTGTAATCAATATCTTTCCATCTGCCGTCAAATATTTCTTTCTTTATCTTTCTTATGCCCTTTCCGTACTTGCTTTTCTGTTGTCGCACATAAGGATCGGCCAGCCAAAAATAGTCCCTCTCAACTCCAAACACCACCGAGTAGTGTCCGCTTTCCATCCTGTCGTAGTATTTTTGGCTTCCCCAAGCTTGGTAAACCACCAGGCACAGCTTTTGTTTTTTTACCCTACTTTCCAAGTCGTGCAGGCTAGCCCCATGTTTCTCCCGGAAATTTAGCTCCATCTCCCTAAAGAGACTTTTTATTCGCTCGGGATGAGTCCCGTGCCTTCTGGTGGTACCAAGCCTTCTCTTGACTGCATCTTTCCTGGATTTACATCCCAAAGTCCTCAGAATGGTCATCACGGAGGCCAAACCGCACTCATACCCATTCTCCTGACGGACGGGTTTTACAGGCACAAGTAGTATTTTATTTTTCTTGGTAGCCACGCCCCCCATTCTATGCCGGTAGCTCACCATTTACAACCTATCCAAATACTTGTTTGTTTTTGGAATTGTTTGGTCCTATTAGGCCGAATAGTACTGCTGTGAAATTCAACATCGAATGGCTAACAGTAATTAGGTAAATATTTGGATAGTAATAATAAACAAATGCAAAGCCAGTTCCTCCCACAAAACTTAGTAGTAAATTCCTAATCTTATCGGGATAGATGATATGAATATATGAAAAGATTAATGAATTTATCAATACAATTGTAAAGACAGATGTGAACATATTTTGAAGTTTTGGCATCAAGTAACCCCTATAAACTAACTCCTGAAAAAACTTAAAACAACGCACATAGATAAGAAGTGTGTGTTTTTCCACCGTTTTTCAACAAACTTTTTATTAAAATGTTTAGCTATTAAAACTAATGAAATACAACCTAGAAATGTAAATAATAAATATGGAAGAAGAGAACTTTTAAAATTATCAATCCTAAATCCTAATCTATAAAAAGTGAAGTTATCCAATAAAATTAAGATACTTATACCAATTAAAGTAGGTATAAAAATAAAAGGTCTGTACCTGTAAGCAAGTGGGTATTTGTAAATAAAATATACTGGCAATATAAATAACAAAATAATTTCAACCATATTCCAATCATACATTCAATCAATTGAAGGTCGGTTGGATGAACTCCGTATATTTGCCAAACGAGAACCTAGCTATCGTGGAAGAGTTAGTTGAAAAGCAACAAAACGGAATGAGCGAAGATCGCTACAAATTAATAGTCCAAGGAACTGCCAAGCTCGCCTATAAAATATTTGTGGGCGCTCTTGGGGTCGAACCAAGCACCTCGGTCTTATCAGGACCGCGCTCTAACCAGATGAGCTAAGCGCCCAAAACCACTCGTATATTCTAACACAAAAGGCCAAAAACGAGCACAAAAAACCGCCTTTCAGCGGATTTTTGTCTCTGTGTAGGGGCGGGGTCTTCCCGCCCAAACAAGCAAAGCAACGGTTTTGTCGTCTCAAGAGTGGCAAGAGTCAGGTAGATTGTATTTAGACACTCATCTACCAATAGTGTGGCGTTTTATCATCGGACTCGTGCAGTCCTATACTCCTAGAAAGGAGGTGATCCATCCGCACCTTCCAGTACGGATACCTTGTTCGTAACTTTCCGCGTATTTCTACGGGTACGGACTATATCTTCATCCCCAAATATTTAGCTTTTTCTGGGTGCCAAGAGCCAATTTTTTGTACAAAATCTACATAAGACTTAGCTTTTACAAAAAATCTCCAGTATTCAGGATCTACATTTACGCTTGGATTGTGGATTACTCCGCAAGAAATTTTCATCTCTTCCAGATAATTCTTCACTTGATCCAAATCTTTATAGTCCTTCTGACAAAAGTAGATATAAAATCTAACTTTTGTGCTCTTTGCGACTCCCCCATCGGTATCAAAGTATCCTCTGACATAATCTTGTTTATCTTTTTCAGATCGAATCTCAAACCCTTTAAGAAAAGATTTAGAAAATTCAACAATATATACATTTCGGGTACTTCCTTCTTTATAAGTCCAGGCATTTCCACCCAAACTTCTAATTCCACTAGCTACCATTTCGACAAACTCTTTAGATTTTTGTGAAACCCTAAAAGTTGTTTTTCTTTCGGTAGCGTCATGAAGGATACCAACAATATAAGCTTTTGATATTTGTGGCGCTCGCGTGTAGTCTCTACGGAGTCCTGATTCTGATGTCTCAGAAAAAGGTTCCCTCGGTATTACCATAATTCAAGTATATCCGAAGATAAACCGAAATGTTAGGCTTCACCGATACAGCGAGATTTTTCAGAGAGATTACTCTCTAAGGTCGCAACGCGCAATATGCGCAAACGACTTAGCCCCCATCGCCAGTCTTACCTTAGGAGGTCCCTTCCTTGCGGTTGGGGATACCCACTTCGGGCACTACTGACTTTGTTGACTTGACGGGCAGTGTTCTGGAATAGATTGATACATCACTGCATCAACTTTCCTCTCGCCGGGCACGCGGTTTTCCCGCACCCTGGCGAATGCTTGATCTAGATGAATATTTATTCATCTGTGTTTTCAGGTAAATTAATTTTTCTATTCCCTCTTTGGTTAGATGTTGTTTATCTTCAAAAACCTTAGCCGCTTGGCAAAAGATTTCAAAAGAAAAACGCTTCTTTGCAAAAAGAGAATATTTTCGAAAAAAGGGAATTATCTTTTCAGCAATATCCTTAATTCCACTGATTTTTAGTTTGACGTGAGGATACCAACCATAACGATCATAGTTAAGTTCATAAATCCTGCCGCAACCTAAAGTTTCGGCAATCATTTCAAGAACTTCTCTATCATCACCCCTTAACTCGATCTCAAAGTTTAGTCTTGGATCAAGTCTGTTTTTGGTTGTGTGATGCTTTCCAATTGTGATTGAAAAACATCCCTCTCCGTCTACAAAACCAGCAATATATTCACCAGAAAGCAACATAAATCAAGTTCGGTCCTTCTTCCGATAAATCGGAATACTACGACCTCTGCAGACTTCTAATCTTTAATCGGCAATTGGTTACCCGATTGCCTACTTTAAGTAAACCCGAAAGTTTACCGAAAGTCAAGACTAGATCTCCCTTCGTGCTTTCATTTCATTTTGTTTTCATCTCGAGCCCATGTATTTTTTACATTTTTCTAACAAGTGTCTTCTCCAGTTGTACGTAGGATCGACAATGTAAAAAACCGTTAAAACTTCAAGCTAAAAACTGCTACTTTAACCCTCCAACACTTCCGTCACCGGACAGTGTCTGTTATTTCGCTTTACAGATCTTGTTTATCTGTAGGGGGATTTACACCCTCTAGAACATGAAAGTGGAAGGCGCATATTATTTGTACAAGAAACGAGAACGTATTCACCGCGGTGATGCTGATCCGCGATTACTATCAACTCCCCTTCACGCAGGCGAATTGCAGCCTGCGATCCGAACTGAGGATGGGTTTATAAGGATTAGCTCCGGCTCGCGCCTTGGCATCCCGTTGTCCCACCCATTACGCCATGTGTGTAGCCCTAGATATAAGCGCCATGCTGATTTGACGTCATCCCCTCCTTCCTCCGCGGAAAAAACCGAGGCAGTCGACTATGGATATTTAACATAGTCCAGGGGTTGCGTTCGTTACGGCACTTAAGCCGACGCCTCCAACAATGTTTGAACATTACTTCAAACGTAGACTATACCTTCACCCTTCGCTTTCGCGTTAGGGGCCGACGTGTTATGGAAATAGATTACTCTACCCATCTTCATCCTGTCTAAACAGGAATCTAGTCGTTACGGGGTCAAGACCTTTATATTTCATACATTCTGGCATATATTTGAAGATTAAATTGAAAAATTGATTTACTGAATTACTTCTAATTCTTAGTCTCTTTTTCTTTTCGTTCAACAAACAGTCCAATTTGAACTTATTTTTCAACAAAGAAATAATTTTGTTCAAATCTTCCAGTCGATAACTCTCGGTCGCTATTGTCGGATACCTATGATTTTCTAGATGACCATCATCCATATACCAAATTGCTAAAGAAAGAGGAGTTAACCACTTTTCTAGGATCTGGATAGGGATGGTCTTCTTACCATCAGGATAAAATAACTCTCTAAACTTTCGAAAATACTGTCTCAAAAAGAATCTTTTGCTCTCTGAAATTACTCCATTTCGTCTATCAAGACGTGAAACGGTAGCAATTTTTGGATAAGCTAATCTCTTTAATAAAGTGTATTTCCAGTTCAAATAGTCACTTTGTTTGCTTGATTGCTCAAAACAAACCTTTCCTAATGGGTAAACATAAGCGTCCCCCAAAATAGAACCAATTATTATCGACAATTCATCATGCGAAAGAGATATATGAATATTCCTTCGTATTAGAATTTGCCGAATGTCAGTCTGACTTCCCTCGGTATTACCCATTTGACTTCATTTAACCCAAAGTTAAACCGAAAGTCAACAGGGCTTCACCGATATGAGTCGGATTTCTCATCTCGCATTACTGCGAGAGGTCGCGATAGCTCACGACACGAACTGACGACAACCATGCAGCAGCTGTGTAACACCCTCGAAGGAGTCCCCGTTTCCAGGGATTTGCAGTTACATGTCAAATCTAGGTAAGGTTCAAGGTTTCGTATCCAATTAAACCACATGGCACGCTGATTGTGCGTTTCCCCGTCAATTCCTTTGAGTTTTAGCCTTGCGGCCGTACTCCCCAGGCGGAACACTTAACGCGTTAGCTTACACCACTCCCCTTGCGGGAAATAGCTAGTGTTCATTGTTTACGGCTAGGACTACAGGGGTCTCTACATAATGTTACTTTCATCTCGATAAATATCGAAACTACTAACCAACCGAAGTTGGCGGTTAATCATTTCTGATTAACTCTGTACGTTACCGCACAGATCGGACTGTATCATGCTCCGATTTTCATCGGAGTCCGGCGTACAGTCTCTACGGGGTTTTTCTCTATAAGGAACAAATTTATATTCAAACTCGGGCAAGATATACTTGCCTAACTTACTTTTTAACTCTTGCAAAGTTCTAAAGGGAAAATAAATAATATATTTTCCTTTATTAATTCGCTTTGAGGTCTGAATCCCAATATTTTTCTTAATAGCCTTGATAAGTAAACTTACCTCCGCTTCAGAAAAACTATGAGTTTGGATTGATAAACCAGCATATTCTGCCGAGCCATCATCCATAATCCAGACAGCAAGTACCAAAGGATCAATAGTGTCAGCCACCTCATTGGTGATTGTCTTTTTGTTGTTTTTATAAAACAATTGGTAATAGTGGGTAAAAATAGGATGGGTTAAAGTCACAAACTCGGCAAAGTTGTAGTCTTTTATGCCGACTTTTTGGCTAAAACATCGTACTTTCATCGAAATAATTGGTTCAAAAATACGCCATTTGTAATTTACCAAACTTAGTTGTTTAAGACTATGTTTAATATGCAAACGACAATTCTTTCCCCTAAATCTCAAACCACCATCTCCTAACATTGTTCCAATCAAAACACTCCTTTGAATTTTGTTTAAACAAAATTTACTCTTCTTATAGCTAAAAACTTCCCTCGGTGTTTTCCTCACTTACTCAGTATATCCGAAGATAAACCGAAACTGCAAGGACTTTCACCGATATAGCCAGTTCTTAAATTACGCATTACTACGTAATGGGACTAGTTAAAATCCCTTTCGCTCCCCTAGCTTTCGTTCATCAGCGTCTGGAATGTTCTAGTTGCCTGCCTTCGCTTTTGGTATTCTTCTTGATATCAATGGATTTCACTCCTCCACCAAGAATTCTAGCAACCCCGAACACCCACTAGTCTGTTAGTTTATCGAGCATCTCTGGAGTTGAGCCCCAGGCTTTAACCCGATACTTTACAAACCGCCTACGATACTCTTTACGCCCAATAAATCCGGACAACGCTTGCGCCCTACGTATTACCGAGGCTTCTGGCACGTAGTTAGCAGGCGCTTTCTAATAGGGTACCGTCAAAATTTCTTCCCCTATCACAGTGGTTTACGACCCGAGGGCCTTCATCCCACACGCAGTGTCACTGCATCAGACTTTCGTCCATTGTGCAAAATTCCCAGTTGCTGCCATCCGTAGATGTATGTTCCGTGTCTAAGTAACATTGTGGGGGGCCGTGCTCTCACACCCCCTAGCCGTCATAGCCTTGGTAAGCCATTACCTTACCAACTAGCTGATAGCGAACAGGCTCATCTTTCTGCGGCCGGTTAAGGCCTTTCTCCTTGCGGACTTATGCGGTATTAATCCCGCTTTCGCGGGACTATTCCCCACAAAAAGGTAGATTCCTGTCTTTCCTCACCCGTCTGCCACTGCTCCACACAAGGCCTTGCGGCCAAGTGCTTCACCGTTCGACTTGCATGCTTAAGGTACACTGCCAGCGTTCGTCCTGAACCAGGATCAAATTCTCAAAAAAAATTGAATTTTACGTCACTCTCACCACTCTTCAAACGACAAAAAATTATCGAAAAAATAATTGAAATCAGCTCAATTATTTGCTGCTTCACTTGTTAACGAGCTTGGATATTTTAACAGCCCTTTAGAACCTCCGCAAGAGCATCTTTTCAGATCTCCTTTTGTAGGAAAAACACTGACCGAAAACCCAAATCGGTAGTCTTATTTTATCACAACTTTGTTCTCATCACACCACCTCTCGAGAACACTACCTGGACGTATCCCCACGGGTAATCTCATCACGGCTCAATTCTTAGCTTCAAAACCACCAGGAAACCTGCGTTCTCCCGTAAGATAACCGAAGGTTGATCCTGTAGACTTGATTAAACAAAAAGGAAACTCCAGAATGGAGTGTATCACCAACCCATTCATACAAAGTTTCCTTTTATGATTAATTCTACTGCCCAAAACCAATTAGAGAAAGAACCAATTTTTCTTTCCCTCATTAGCTCCCTTCGGAATGTACCGGATCATCGTTGTGATCAAGGTAAGCGATTTGAGTTAGCCTACATTCTTAGCCTTGTTCTCCTGGGACTTGTTAAGGGTAAAACCAGTATCGAATCCTGTGTAGAGTTTGGTCTAGCCCGGAAGAAATGGTTCT
>Ga0100395_1002941_pt1 | contig 12555 bp, 10 predicted proteins | sample CryGeymeta201519_FD_81542 | JGI IMG/M metagenome (GOLD analysis project Ga0100395, IMG submission 81542) | Groundwater microbial communities from Crystal Geyser aquifers in Utah, USA - Crystal Geyser metaG 2015-19 | ecosystem: Environmental > Aquatic > Deep subsurface > Groundwater | place: USA... | reverse complement strand
GTCGCTTTCCAGGTTGCCCGCGCCCACATAGTATTTCAGACCACCTTCCACCGAACCGGCCATGCGAATGCAGTCTTTGAGCACTTTCACGCCCACCCGCAGGTTAGCCAGCGGGTCGAAGGCGGCAAACTGGCCGCCAAAGCTTTGGTACTTGTCGCTGTGGATCTTGGTCATGACCTGCATCAGGCCTTGCGCGCCCACATGGCTTTGGGCAAATGGGTTAAAGCGCGACTCGATGGCCATCACGGCCAGGATCAGCGTGGGTTCGATCTTGACCTGCGCACCCACGCTGTAGGCCTCGGCCACCAGCGCGCCGATGGGCTCGGGTGCCACGCGGTATTTCTTGCTCAGCCAGTAGGCCACAGCGGCTTGCTGCTTGGGCAAGGCTTTGGGGTCAGTGGCGGTGGCGCGGTCGTTGGCAACGGGGTCGCTGACCATGCCAACACTTTCTTGCTGGCGCTCTTGCAGCACGCTGTAGAGCTTGCTTTCGCCAAGCTCGCGCAGCTCGGGGCGCGCAACCAAAGCCATGACAACGAACAAGACGGCCAGGCCAATCAGGGCAAAGCTGTTGTGGGTAATCTGAAAAAAGCCTTTGGTGAGGATGGTCGTGGCTTGTCTCAGGCGGAAACTCATGTTGTAAGACGCTGTCATAGCTTCTCCTTCTTGCGCGAGGGCCGTTGTGTGCTTCAAGACAAACTTGAAACTCACACCGGGGACCCAAGCATGGGTTGTTACGCTATCAATATCCTGCGGTTACTGGCCTGGTGGTGCAGAGATTTGATGTTGCCGGGTTCGGCAGCGGATAAGGGTTATCCCTTGGTTTTGTCAAGGTTGGCGAATTCTAGAGGCGGTGAATATACCTAGTCAACCATATAAATTAGGTTTTATATTCTAGAAAATGTCTGGAAATTCAACGATGAACGTTAAAACAGCGTCATTGCGACCGCATTGAAGCAAGCAAGCCATGACCCAAACTGCATGAATTGCGGCATGATTTCGCGCCTCTCGTTGACGACCAATGCGAACAGTTTGAGGTGTATGAACAGCCTGTCGAGATTCGTCTCAAATTGTTTTTTTGGTCAAGCGCCAAAACGCGGCGAAAATAGAGGTTTATTCCCGCTGCCTGGCAGTGGGCACCTACTCTAATTAGTGCGCGATGTCGATGTTCCCTTTTTCTACCCAAAACAAAGCAGCCCCCACTCCTGACGCACCTGCCGTCAGCGCCAAAACCGCCCAAGCGCATCCGCTCGATGCCATGACGCTGGGTGCGTTTTCCAAGCAAACCTCGGGTGAGCGCATGGCCTGCATTCGCGAATGGCTGGCGACCAGTCCGAGCGCCGACCAGTTGCAGCAGGTGTTCAAGGAACTCAGCGGCAAGGACAAGGGCGCTGCCAAATTGCTGCGTGAAAAGCTCGACGACATCAAGCGCAGCAAAACGCAGGCCACCATTGCACTTGAATGGACCGACAAGGCCCAGGCTCTGCTGGCCCTGAGCAAGCTCAACCTGGCCGATGCCCTGGCCTGGCAGCGCGATGCCGCCAAAGCCGGCGCGCCACTCAGCAAAGAGCCGCTGGCCGGCCTGAAAGCCCAACTGGTCGAGCGCGTGCGCGCCATCGAAGATTTGCAGCACCGGGTGCAGGTGCAGCGCGAGGCAGCGGTGCTGTTGGCGCAGCGCATCGAAGTGCTGTCCACCAAACCCTGGACCGATGCCCAAGCCGCCCTGGAGGCGCTGGCCTTGGACGTGGTGCATTGGCAAACCGAGGCTGAGGCGTTGCAGGGCGACGCCAACTGGGCCAGTGTTGATGTGCGTTTTGTATCGCAGTTGAACGACTCGCAAGCGCAGTTGCAACTGGTCTGGCAGGCTTTCCAGGAAGCGCTGGCGCTCACGGTGACTGCCGCACAAGACGCCAGTGCGCCGTTGCCCAAGGTGCCGGTGTGGGCTGATGAACTGCGCGTGGCGCGTGGTGTGCCGCTAGAGGCCGTGGTAACGCCCTCCAAGCCCAAAGTGGACCCCGAGATTCGTGCCAAGGCCACAGCTTTTGTGGCTGAGGTGCTGGCCAAGCTGGAGCATGAAATGGCCCAGGGCCATGGCAAGGCCAGCGCCGGTGCGGCCAACGCTTTGCGCCAGGCGCTCAAGGACAACGGCCGTCTGATTGACGATAAGCTTGAAGCGCAGGCCCATGCGGCGCTGGTAGCAGCCGGCGAACTCGAAGGCTGGCAACGCTGGCGCGCCGATCAGTTGCGCGAAGAACTGGTGACCAATGCCGAAGGCTTGCTCAAGCGCCCCGAGGGCCAGGCCATGGGGGGCCGCAAGATGCAGGACCAACTGCGTGCACTGCGTGAGCAGTGGAAGCTGACCGACCAGGGCGGCGTGCCCAACCATGCGCTGTGGAAACGCTTTGACGAAGCCTGCAACGAAGCCCACAAGGTGGTGGAAGCCTGGCTCGAGAAAATGAAGGCCGAGTCGGCCGAGCACCGCGCCCAGCGCCTGGCGCTGATCGAAGAACTCAAGGCTTGGGCCGAGGCCAACCGGGTGGCGCTGGACGACGACTGGAAGGGCTTTAGCCGTGTGCTGCACCAGTTTGGCGACCGCTGGCGCGATTCTGGCCATATCGGCGAAAAAATGTTTGCCGAACTGCAGCCGCTCTGGAAAGCCGCCATCGACCACGCGGCCGAGCCGCTCGAAACCCTGCAAAAGCTCAGCCTGGATGCGCGCCATGCCATGATCGATGAAGCCCGTGCGCTTGGCGAAGAGCCCATGCTGCGCATCGATGCCGTCAAGGCGCTACAGCAACGCTGGCAGGCCGAAGCGCACCGCGTGCCGATCGACCGCCGCCAGGAGCAAAAACTCTGGGACGCGTTCCGCAAACCGATCGACGAGGCCTTCAACCGCAAAACAGCCGAGCGCGAGAAAGCACAGGGCGCCTTGGGCGAGCGCGACCGCACCGTGCTGGAAGCGTCCAAAGCGCTGCAGGCGGCCAATGCCTCAGGCGATGCGCAGGCCATTCGTGCTGCCATGGCTACGCTTGATGCCGCGCTGAGCGGCCAGGTCCAGGCGCAGGCCGCTGTGGCTGCTGCCGGGCCTGCCGAGGCGAATGTGACAACGGCTTTGTCTGACGCTGCGGCGCATGATTCTGCATCAGTGTCTGCCTCTGCTGCTGCGTCAGTAGACGCAGCGGAGGAGACAAAGGCTTCTGCGGGTGAAGCTGTGGCAGGCGAGGATTTGCCGGGCGAAACTGTAACGGGTGAGCCCGTTGCAACCGAGGCCGCCGAAGCTGCGCCAGTCGCTGAAACGGCCAAGCCTGTGGCGCCGCCCAAGCGCGTGATTGCGATGCGCGGCGACGACCGCCCTGGCATGAAAAAAGAAGAACCCGCTACCATGGGCCGCAGCGGCAAGTTTGGTGACCGCAAGGATGGCGGCCGCCCCGGTGGCCGTGACGGCGGGCGTGACGGTGGCCGTGATGCACGCGGCCCGGGCCGCATGGACGAGCGTGGTGGCGCACGTGGTGACCGCGCGGACCGTCCCGCCTATGGCGAGCGCTCTGACGCGCCGCGTTTGGGTGACGCCGCCTTCAGGGCGCAGCGCGACGCGCTTGAGCAAGCCCAGTTTGCCCTGCGCAAGCTGGCAGCCCAGGCGCATGGCGAGGCCTTGACGCATTTGCTGGCGGCTTGGGAGACGCGCGACGCGGACCAGGTGCCAACGGTTCAGGAACTGGGCAACCGGGTCAGCCCGGCAGCGCGCGGGGCCTGGGTCAAGGCGCTGTCGCAGCCCGCATCTGGCGAAGCCGCAACGGCCTTGCTGCGGCTTGAAATGGCTGCCGAATTGCCCACGCCAGCCGAGCAGATGAGCGCGCGGCGCATGTACCAATTGCAGTTGCTCACCAAGCGAAATGACCCAACACCGGCGCAAACCTGGGCGCAAGATGCAGCAACCGTGCTGGCATCAGGTTTCGACGCGGCGCAGGTGCGCCGCCTGCAAAACACACTCAAGGTGCTGTTGAAGCCGTAAAACCTCAGGCGCTGGGTGCCACCGCGACGCGTCGGGGTGCGTGGCCAGCCTGTAGTCGCAGCACTTCGAGCCGGGGTGGCTGCGCTTTGGCGTCCCAATCGCTCAAGACCAGCCGCCGCCATACCGGCTGCTGGCTGTTATCGATTACGTGGTCTTTGGGCATGTGGGTGTGGCCGTGGATCAGGGTGCTGGCGGTGTTGGCCTGTAACCAGGCCTTGGCCTCATTGGCGTCCACGTCGGCATAGCTGGCGCCGTCAGCTAGGCGCGGTTGGCTTTGGGCGCGCAGCGTGCGCGCCAGGGCCTGGCGTTCGGCCAATGGCTTGGCCAAAATTGCCTGCTGCCATGCCGGGTTGCGCACCTGCAGGCGAAACTGCTGGTAGGCCACATCATCCAGACACAGCGCGTCGCCATGTGACAGCAACCCGCGCTGGCCATCAAAGTCGAGCACGGTCGGGTCAGGCAGCAGCGTCATGCCGCAGCCCTTGGCAAAGTCATCACCCAGCAAAAAATCGCGGTTGCCGTGCATGAAGTAAACCGGCAGGCGCGCTGACGTGGCCCGGATGATCTGCTGACATTGCAGCGCGAAAGCGCCATCGGGGTCGCCAGCCGCACGGGTGATATCGTCGCCCACCCAAACCTCGAACAGGTCGCCAAGAATGAACAGCGCGTCCGCTGGCGTGCTCGCCATGTAGCGCTGCCAAGCGGCAAAGGTGGCCGGCTCGCTGGCCTGCAGGTGCAGGTCGGAGATAAAGTCAAGCGTGCGCCAGCGGGCCGGGGCTGAGACCTCGGACCCAGCCACGGGTTCGACGTACTGGTTGGCTGGCGCGTGGCGGGACATTTGAGTCCCCGTGCGGTTACAGTGCGACGGCTTTTTCGATCACCACGTCTTCCAGCGGCACGTCGTCATGGTAGCCCTTGCGGCCGGTTTTGACAGCCTTGATCTTGTCTACCACGTCAATGCCGCCCACCACTTTGCCAAATACGGCGTAGCCCCAGCCCTGGGCGCTGGGTGCGGTGTGGTTCAGAAAGCTGTTGTCGGCCACGTTGATGAAAAACTGGGCGGTGGCTGAGTGCGGGTCGCTGGTGCGCGCCATGGCCACGGTGTAGTTGAGGTTTTTCAGGCCATTGTTGGCTTCGTTTTCGATCGGCGCGTCGCAGGGCTTTTGCGCCATGCCGGGTTCCATACCGCCGCCTTGCACCATGAAGCCGGGAATCACACGGTGAAAAACAGTGTTGTCGTAGTGGCCCTTGTTGACGTAGGCGAGGAAGTTGGCGGCGCACTTGGGCGCTTTTTCGGCGTCGAGTTCCAGCGTGATGGTGCCGTAGTTTTTGATGTGGAGTTCGACTTGGGGATTGCTCATGATTTATTTCACCAGGGTTGCGGAGTTGATAAGAATGGGGGTTTTGGGCACGTCGACACCAAACGGGCCGCCGGGGCCGGTGGGTGTGGCCTTGATGGCATTGATCACCTCCATGCCTGAGATCACTTTACCAAAAACCGTGTAACCAAACAGGCGCTTGGAATTCAACAGGTCAGCGCGGGGCGTGTTGGTATACACCTCGCCCTGGAATTCAAAACGCGGCACCGGGTCACCGGGCGGAATGGCGACGGGGTCGAGGCGGCGGTTGTCGGCCACGTTGATGAAAAACTGGGCGGTGGCCGACTGCGGGTCGGAGGTGCGTGCCATGGCCAGGGTTCCGACCGTGTTGCGCAACCCTTTTTCATGGGCCATGCGGCCTTCATGGACGACTGGCGCTCGGGTGGATTTTTGCTGGTAGTTGGCGTCGAAGCCGCCACCCTGGACCATGAAGTTGCCGATCACACGATGAAAAATGGTGCCGTCATAGTGCTTTTCAGTGACGTACTGCAAAAAATTCTCTACCGTCTTGGGTGCCTTTTCGGGGTACACCTCCACCACAAAGTCGCCCGCTGAGGTGGCAAATTTGACCTGTGGCGCGGCTTGCGCCAGCGTCAGGTTGGCCGCAGTCAACAGCGCCGTGGCGGCGACTGCGCTGCGCGCCCAGATACCAAATGTCTTGAAATTCATCTGCTTGCTCCTTGGGAAAAGTTGGCTAAAACCGGGCTGATTGATGCACAACCGCGGCGGGAACGTAGGCCTTACGGCAAAGACTTGAAGACGTCACCGATCAAGGTCAATTTGCGCGGCAGTGCGGCATTACCGCTGTCGAGTTGCAGGGCTTTGCTGTAGGCCTGACCGGCCAGTCGGGCATAAACATCGCCCAGATTTTCATAAGCCGTTGCATAAGCCGGGTTGGCGCGGATCGCCATTTCGAGCGCTGCGCGCGCCTCGTCATACTGACCGTGCGCAGCCTGTAGCACCGCCAGGTTGTTGTAGGGCTCGGGCAGTTCGGGGTAGTCTTGCGTGAGGCTGGTAAAGGTGGCCATGGCCTCGGCCTGCTGGCCAAGATTGCGCTGAATCACGCCTTTGAGAAAGCGCATTTGGGGGTCGGCCGGCTTGGTCGCCAGGTGGCTTTCCACCTTGACCAGAGCCTCGGCAAACTTGTTGGCGCGCACCAGTTCACGGGTGTCCGAGTATTCGTCCGCCTGGCTTGCCAGCGCCAAAAAGGTGCCGGCAAGGATGAGACAACGCAGGGTTTTTCGTACGACGGAACGGGCGTGCTTCATGGGTGGGTGGGTCTGATGGGGTGGCTCGTCCTGCCTGCCCGCAGGTGTTGACAGGGCCTTATACTGACAAGAATTGTAGCCGACGGGGCTTTTTTTGGGGTGTTGGCCGGTCGCTACACGCCACGCTGCATGCGCCCGGTTTGCGCACCCCAACTGGCACTGCATTGACCCCTCCATTGGATTTGAACGACTCATGAGTTTGCGCATTTACAACACGATGTCTCGTGTGATTGAAGCTTTTACGCCGCTGCAAAGCGGCCATGTCCGCATGTATGTGTGCGGCATGACGGTGTATGACCTGTGCCATCTGGGCCACGCGCGGGCCATGGTAGCGTTCGATGTGGTGCAGCGCTGGCTCAAGCGCAGCGGCTACCAGGTCACTTATGTGCGCAACGTGACCGATATTGACGACAAAATCATCAAACGCGCCCTGGAAAACGGTGAAACCATCCGCGCCCTGACCGACCGCATGGTGGCTGCCCTGCACCAGGACGCCGATGCGCTGGGCATCGAGCGCCCCACTCACGAGCCGCGCGCCACCGACTACGTACCGTCCATGCTCAAGCTCATCGGCCAGTTGCAGGACAAGGGGCTGGCTTATCAAAGTGGCGACGGCGACGTGAACTTTGCGGTGCGCAAATTCGACGGCTACGGCAAGCTCAGCGGCAAATCGCTTGACGAATTGCGCGCTGGCGAGCGTGTGGCCGTAACTGACGGCAAGACCGATCCGCTCGACTTTGTGCTGTGGAAATCGGCCAAACCGGCGGAACCCATTGATGCCAAATGGGGCAGCGTGTATGGCACCGGGCGACCGGGCTGGCACATCGAGTGCTCGGCCATGTGCGGCGATTTGCTGGGCCAGACGGTCGACATTCATGGTGGTGGTGCCGACTTGCAGTTTCCTCACCATGAAAACGAAATAGCCCAAAGCGAAGGCGCCACCGGCCAGCCCTTGGCGCGCTTCTGGATGCACAACGGCTTTGTCACGCGCGACAACGAGAAGATGTCCAAAAGCCTGGGCAACTTTTTCACCATCCGCGAAATTTTGGCCCGCTTCGATGCCGAAACGCTGCGTTTTTTCATTGTGCGCGCGCACTACCGTAGCGCCCTGAACTACAGCGATGTGCACCTCGAAGACGCCCGTCAGTCACTCAAGCGCCTGTACACCGCGCTGGCGCTGGTGCCGCCTGACACAGTTGTTATCGATTGGACCGAACCCTTTGCAGCGCGCTTCAAGACTGCCATGGACGAGGACTTTGGCGCGCCTGAAGCCGTGTCCGTGCTGTTCGAGTTGGCTGGTGAAGTCAATCGAACCCGCTCGGGTGCGCTGTCGGGTGTGCTGAATGCGCTGGGCGGCTGCCTAGGGTTGCTTCAGCAAGATCCTCATGCGTTTTTGCAGTCGGGCGCGGCTCTGAGCGAAGCCGACATTACCCAGCGCATTGCCGAGCGGGCGGCGGCCAAGGCCGCCAAAAACTTTGCTGAGGCTGACCGCATTCGCCAAGAGTTGCTGGCGCTGGGCATCGTGCTGAAAGACGCGGCCAGCGGCACCACTTGGGAAGTTACCAAATGATGGTGCTGTCATGATGACTGCTATAGAAAATTGTCCGACGCCTTCTTATTGGGCGGACGCCTGCAAGCATCTGGTGAAAAAAGACCGCGTCATGAAGCGGTTGATCCCGAAATTCGGCAAGACCTGCCTGCAAAGCCGGGGCGATGCCTTTGCCACGCTGGCGCGCAGCGTGGTCGGTCAGCAAATTTCGGTCAAAGCGGCGCAAACCGTGTGGGACCGATTCGCTGGACTAACGCCCACGATGACCCCCGCGCAGGTGCTCAAGCTCAAGATCGACGACATGCGCTCGGCGGGTTTGAGTGCGCGCAAGGTGGAATACCTGGTCGACCTGGCGATTCACTTTGACGGTGGTTTGGTGCGCGTTGACGACTGGACGGCGATGGACGACGAGGCCATCATCGCCGAACTGGTGGCCATTCGTGGCATTGGCCGCTGGACCGCCGAGATGTTTCTGATTTTTCACCTGATGCGCCCCAATGTGTTGCCGCTGGACGATGTTGGCCTGATCAACGGCATCAGCAAAAGCTATTTCTCGGGCGAGGCCGTCAGCCGCAGCGAAGCGCGTGAAGTGGCGCTGGCCTGGGCGCCATACCGCACCGTGGCAACTTGGTATATTTGGCGCTCGTTGGATCCGGTGCCGGTGGAATACTGATCTGTTTTTTTAAATTTGAAAATGTCCGTCATTGCGAGCGAAGCGCGGCAATCCAGGATGCCTGGGGCCATGGGTTGCCACGTCGCTGGCGCTCCTCGCAATGACGGGTCTTATTGCAATGGTGGGCGACAAAGATGTTCGCAAGCATTCAATCCCCCGATCGTTTAACAGGAGCCCATCATGGCTAAAAAAACCTTCCTCGATTTCGAGACCCCGATCGCCGAGCTGGAAAACAAGATTGAAGAGCTGCGCTACGTGCAGACCGAGTCGGCGGTCGATATTTCGGCTGAAATCACCCAGTTGGCCAAGAAAAGCCAGCAGCTCACCAAAGACATCTACAGTGACCTGACGCCCTGGCAAATCACCAAGATTGCGCGCCACGCCGAGCGCCCCTACACGATGGACTATGTGAACGAGCTGTTCACCCATTTTGTCGAGCTGCATGGTGACCGGCACTTTGCCGACGACCTCAGCATCGTCGGCGGACTGGCGCGTTTCAACGGCACGCCGTGCATGGTGATCGGCCAGCAAAAGGGCCGCGACACCCGCGAGCGTGCCAGCCGCAACTTTGGCATGAGCAAGCCCGAGGGCTACCGCAAAGCCTTGCGGCTGATGAAAACTGCCGAAAAGTTCAAGCTGCCGGTGTTCACCTTTGTCGATACGCCCGGCGCCTACCCCGGCATCGAAGCCGAAGAGCGCGGCCAGGCCGAAGCCATCGGTCGCAACATCTTCGAGATGGCGCAGCTTGAGGTGCCGATCATCGTCACCATCATCGGCGAGGGTGGCTCGGGCGGCGCGCTGGCGATTTCGGTGGGCGACCAATTGCTGATGCTGCAGTATTCGATTTACTCGGTGATCAGCCCCGAGGGTTGCGCCTCCATTTTGTGGAAAACCTCCGACAAGGCGCAGGAGGCTGCCGACGCGCTGGGCATCACCGCGCACCGCCTGAAAGCCCTGGGCGTGATCGACAAGATCGTCAACGAGCCGGTGGGCGGCGCGCAGCGCGACCCCAAACAAATGGCGGCTTTCCTCAAGCGCGCCTTGACCGAAGCGTACCGCCAGGTCAGCGACCTCAAGGTGGCAGACTTGCTGGCGCGGCGCTACGAGCGGCTGCAAAGCTATGGCCGCTTCACTGACACCAAGACCACAGGCAAATAACCTCTCTACCTCGTCGTTGCGAACGAAGTGACGCAATCCATGACCTCCGACTGCATGGACTGCCGCGCTTCGCTCGCAGTGACGGAGCTCCCGTTCAAGGTTTGTGTATGGTATCGGGCCGATTCAGTGGGTTTGCCATGACGCAGTCCGTTGAGCAGGCCATGGCTGCCTTTCAACCAGCCTTGCCACTGGCCGTAGCCTACAGCGGCGGTGCCGATTCCACTGCGCTGCTGCTGGCCTGCGCACGCCGATGGCCGGGTCAGGTGACGGCGGTGCATGTGCACCACGGCCTGCAGGCAGCGGGCGACGACTTCGAGCGCCATTGCCGGGCCTTTTGTGAGCGGCTGCAGGTGCCGTTGGTGGTGCAAAAAGTCGATGCCCGCCATGCCTCGGGGCAAAGCCCTGAAGCCGCCGCGCGCCACGCCCGCTACCGGGCCATCGAGGCGCTGGCGCAGCATGGACCCGTTGCCTTTCAAGCCGTCCAAACCATCGCCATCGCACAGCACGCCGATGACCAGGTCGAAACCCTGTTGCTGGCGTTGAGCCGCGGTGCCGGCCTGCCGGGCCTGAGCGCCATGCCAGCGCAGTGGCAGCGCGCCGGCCTGACCTGGTGCCGCCCCTTGCTGCAGGTCAGCAGCGCGGCGATACGGGCCTGGCTTAAGGCGCAGGGTACAGACTTCATCGAAGACCCCAGCAATGTCGATGAACGCTTTACCCGCAACCGCATTCGAGCGCGTCTTATGCCCCCACTGCAAGCCTGTTTTCCCCAATTTCGAGACACTTTTGCCCGCAGCAGCCGCCACGCGGCGCAGGCGCAAGCCCTGCTGCAGGAGGTGGCGGCTGAAGACCTGAAGCGCATCGGCGTGCCGCCCGACATCAAAGCCATGCAAACCTTAAGCCGTCCGCGGCTGGTCAATCTGCTGCGCCACTGGCTGTTGAGCGTGTACCAGGCCACACCGGCTGCCGCGCAACTTGATGAATTGACAGCGCAACTCGAGGCCTGCCGCACCCGTGGCCACCAGTTGCACATCAAGGTGGGGCAGGGCTTTTGTGTCAGGCGCGGAAAAACCCTTGATTGGTACAATCCGCAGCTTTTGCAACCCACCTCGACCCCTTCATGTCCTTGATTGTTCACAAATACGGCGGTACCTCGATGGGCTCAACCGAGCGCATCAGCAATGTCGCCAAACGCGTCGCCAAATGGGCGCGCGTCGGCCACCAGATGGTGGTGGTGCCCAGCGCCATGAGTGGCGAAACCAACCGTTTGCTGGCTTTGGCCAAGGAACTCGCGCCGTCCATCCTGACCGACGCTTACAGCCGCGAACTCGACATGCTGGCCGCCACCGGCGAGCAGGCATCGAGCGCCTTGCTGGCCATTGCGCTGCAGGCCGAGGGCCTGGAGTCGGTGAGCTACGCGGGCTGGCAGGTGCCCATTCGCACCAACAACGCCTACACCAAGGCTCGTATTGAATCCATTGACGACAAACGCGTGCGCGCCGACCTTGCGGCCGGGCGGGTTGTCATCGTGACTGGTTTCCAGGGCCTGGACGAATCAGGCAACATCACCACGCTGGGCCGCGGCGGCTCTGACACCTCGGCCGTGGCCGTGGCGGCGGCCATGAAAGCCGATGAATGCCTGATCTACACCGACGTCGATGGCGTGTACACCACTGACCCACGCGTGGTGCCCGAGGCGCGCCGTCTGGAAACGGTGAGCTTTGAGGAAATGCTGGAGATGGCCTCCATGGGCTCCAAGGTGCTGCAGATTCGCTCAGTCGAGTTTGCCGGCAAATACAAGGTCAAACTGCGTGTGCTCTCGAGCTTCACGCCGTGGGATATCGACATCAACACTGAGGCCGCCAGCGGCACCCTGATCACTTTTGAGGAAGACGAAAACATGGAGCAAGCCATCGTTTCAGGCATCGCGTTCAGCCGCGACGAGACCAAAATTTCTGTGCTGGGCGTGCCCGACAAGCCCGGCATTGCCTACCAGATTCTGGGTGCCGTGGCTGATGCCAACATCGAAATCGACATGATCATCCAGAACATCAGCAAGGGTGGTTTGACCGACTTCAGTTTCACCGTGAACCACGGTGACTACGCCAAGACCATGGATTTGCTGAAAAACGTGGTGATGCCCAAGCTCGGCGCTGAGGAAGTGGTGGGCGACACCAAGATTTGCAAGGTCTCCATTGTGGGCATCGGCATGCGCAGCCATGTGGGCGTGGCCAGTACCATGTTCCGCGTGCTCAGCGAAGAAGGCATCAACATCCAGATGATTTCCACCTCCGAGATCAAGACGTCGGTGGTGATCGACGAAAAATACATGGAGCTTGCCGTGCGCGCGCTGCACAAGGCATTTGGTCTGGATCAGGCGCCAGCCTGAAACAAGCCCCAAGTCGTGACATAATCGCGGCTCTGATTTTCAGGAAACGTGACCGAGTGGCCGAAGGTGCTCCCCTGCTAAGGGAGTATGGGGTGTAGAGCCTCATCGAGGGTTCGAATCCCTCCGTTTCCGC
>Ga0100395_1002923_pt1 | contig 12594 bp, 13 predicted proteins | sample CryGeymeta201519_FD_81542 | JGI IMG/M metagenome (GOLD analysis project Ga0100395, IMG submission 81542) | Groundwater microbial communities from Crystal Geyser aquifers in Utah, USA - Crystal Geyser metaG 2015-19 | ecosystem: Environmental > Aquatic > Deep subsurface > Groundwater | place: USA... | reverse complement strand
TTAATTTTATTATAAGAATTTACAAATTCCGCTTCGCCTGATTGTACAAACTCTGATCGAAACCTTCCTGCTTTGTCTCCATCTGTAATCATAAACATATTTGTATTAGAAACAACCCGAATAATTTCAGATTCCGCCCTACCAAGAACTTGAATCACTTTGTCCAAAACAACAATTTTGATTGAACCTTCAATTTTTATTTTTACATTTTTTTCATAAACTTCCCCATACATCGTTAAATGTTGATCTGAAAATTTGGAAAAAATACAATCATTTTGCCCCCAAATAATTAAATCCTTTACCAATCCGCCAACCCGGCATTTTTTAAGAAAATCCATGAAAATTTTTGTGTTAATAATGAAGTCTAAATCTACTCCCATGTTTCTCTACCCTCCAATTTCATACTACCTATAGAGTATCATAATCCTTATGCAATGTCAATACCTAAATCATATTATCTAATATTTTATCCTTTTTTATTATTTCTCCTTTTTTACTTTGTCTATCGTCTCTTCCTTCTAATAGTGATTTATTATTTATTGGTTTATTTTCTTCTGTATATGCCCCATCGTACAATGGCTCTGATAATTCTTCTTCAATCCAATTCATCTTTTCAAATCGTGGAATTTAATGTGTTTTTAATTTTTTTGCATTTCTTATTTTAATAATTCTCGCAGTTAATCTTCCTTTTGCCATTAAACTAATTTTTCTTTTTGCTACTGGCGCATTTGGATCTTCTAAATCTGGAACAGCAGACAAATCGTCTTCTTCGTACTCTACATTTTCTTTAATAAAATCTTCATCATCTTTTGTTTGTTCAATGGCTACCAATATATCAGATTTATCAGCAGCAATTTGTGTTCGTGCTCCATCTTCTGTTGTAGTTCTTTTTCCCGCAAGTCTTTTTGTTTGAATACCAGAAGCAATTACACAATTATGTTTTCCTGCTATCTGTTTCAACTTTGAATAAATTTCCGCCTGTGCTTTCTCATCATAATCAGAAAGTCCTTTAATTCCAGACTTCATGTCTCCAGCATAGTCCACTACAACTAAATCTGGTTTAAATGGATTTGTTCCAATAATTACATCTACAACTTCAGGAGTACATTCCGAAGGAACCCAATACAACAACATCTCATTTTCTTCACCACCAAATTTTTTAACTCTTTCTTTCCATAAATCTATTAATATTTTATCCTTATTTAATCTACCCGTAGTAAACTCTTCATGTAAAATTCCAGATATTCTTGAATCAATTCGGAATGCCCATTGTCTTGCATTCATTTCAATCGTTATAACAATAGTTTTCTTTTTGTCCTCAAAGTTCCTGCAAGCACAACCCATCATAAACATTGATTTTCCTATATTAGTTCTTCCTTGAATTAAATATAAAGAACCAACATCTAACATAGGATTAAATTTATCAAAATTTTTGAACCCAGTTTTAATTAACTTTGCTTTTTCTGGATTCTCGTCCACTTCTCGTACATATTCAATTCTTTTGTCTAAATCTCCTTTAAATTTCATTACATTATCTTCTGATATTGGATTTATCATTTTGCTTAATTTATCAGAAAATTTTATTAAATCATCAAGTACTTCTGGAATTGGTGTATCGGAAAATTTCTGAGGAAGAGATTCAATTTCTTTTAAAAACTTTCTTTTAATATAAAACTCTCGTATTTGTTTTGCATAAGGAATAATATCTTCTTTTTTAATATGAGCAAAGTTTATTTCCTTAAAAATTTCTTTTGTAACCAATCTATCTTCAGTTGTTGCTTCTGGAAGTCCACAAATATATTTATAAGCTCCAGAATAGGACAAAACATTTCCATCTTTTTTATAAACTTCTTCTATAATTTCAAATACTTTCCGTTTAATTGGATTAGAAAAAAATTCAGAACTAAAATTGATTGTTTTTCTTATTTCCGAAAAAGCATCTTTCCCAAACTTAAACAAAGAAAATAAAATTGCCGATTCAAAAGATTGTTGTTCAACTTTTATTGTCATATTAATTTGTCCAATTTTGGATCTGACTTTAATGTTCCAGGAATTCCTTTTGGTTTATCTCTATTAAAGAAATTCTTCAATTCAGGAATTTCTTTCGATAACTTATCTTCCATATTACCTCTGTTTCGATCTTTAATACAAGAAATCGGAAAATTTAACATTTCATTTTTTAAAAAACGAACCAATGAAATATCATAATCTTTTTCAATATTAAACCATTGTAAATTTGAACAAATAATTGTCACTTTTCCCAATGCTTTTCTTTGATTCAATACAGTTAAAAACTTCGTAAATACAAAGGAATTTTTATCTTTCTTATATCCTTCCGTTCCAAACCCATCAATCATTAACACTGGAACATTATTATAAAAACTAAATACTTTAGATTTCTTTTTATTTTGTTCCTTATCATCACCAAAAGAAAAAAAAGTATCAAACATTGAAAGAGAATCCACAATAAATACTCCATACCCTAAATCTATTGCTTTTTTACAAAACAAAGTACCAGCAGTTGTAATTCCCCAAGATTTATCATTTTTTTTTCTAAAAAGAATATTGTACCCTTTATTTATTATTATTTGTAAATTGTTTAAAATCTTAGTATATGCATCTATACAAAGCAATTCATATGTTTTTTTCAAATCTTCTAAAGTAATGTTCATATAATCTAATGGAAGGTTTGCATAGAGATATTTTTTGCAATTATTAAATTCAATTGTGCATTGACAATTCTTATAAAAATCACCATTGATAATTATTCCATCGTGGTTACAAAATTTACATCTATTTTTTAAAATCTTGAAATACATTCTTGCTTTTTTCCGCAAATCTTCTTCCATGAAATCTGGTATTTCTATCATTCACTTAACCCCAGTTTCCTTGCAATATCTTTATTTCGCATTATACAGGACTCGGTATCTTTTCTGATTTGAAAAAATTTAATTGTTTCTGTTATCAGGTCCTTTCTTTGATACATTGCCATCAAAAGATTTGTACTTATTTCAAATTCTATTTGTAAAGAATCTAACATTTCTTTGAAAAACAAATATTCTTGTTTCTCGAATTTCTTAACTTTATCTTCAATAATTTGAGAAGTCATATTTTTTGTTCCAAGTTTATTTGCAACAGAAAATATTGATTCTCTTTTTTCTGCCATAAAAGTATCATATTTGTTTTGTGCTGTTCGTAGTTCTGAATCTATTTCTGCTTTAAGTTCGATGATATCGGATAAATATTTTTGTGTTTTCTGAGCTTCTATTAAACAATCTTGAATAGAATTTGCATTTGGTAAAAAATATTTACAAGCATCACAATATTCTTTTAATTTTTGTCTCATTTAATCGTTCCATAATCCTACATTTCCACATAATTTTTTTGCCATATCTGTAAATTCTTGAGAAATATCAACATAAATAAATTTCCGATTGTTTGCTTTTGCCATTCTTGCTACAGAACCTCTTCCACCGAATGGATCAAGTACAAAATCTCCAGGATTAGACCAAGATTTAATATGATCTTCTGCTAATTGAAATGGAAATACAGCAGGATGTTTAACACTTTCTGTTCCAATAAAATATTTTGTTCCTGTTTCATTATGATATACCCATACATTCGTACGCATTCCAAAAGGCTTTATTACTTTTCCTTTCCCCGCATTTTCTACAAACATATCATCTCCTGTCCTATTTTTGCCATGTACTTTTTGACCCGTATATACATTCGGTTTGTCCTTCAAAGGATTGAAAACCGAAGGCTTTCCTTTAGAAAAAACAAACATGTACTCAAATGCTTGATGATATCTAACTGTTTCGGGAAATTTGATATAGCGTTTTTCCCATATCATAGTATCAAATAAATTAAGTTTACAAACTTCTTTAAAATAAATAGCTTGTTTAAATGGTTCTAATGTTTCTGAACTATTAACAACACTATCCCCGACTACCCAAACTATTACACCTCCCAATTTCAAAACTCTGGTCAATTGTTCAGCAATTCCAGGAAAATCAAAATTAAATCCTTTATATTTGCGAAGCGTATTATATGGAGGACTTGTTACTACAAGATCCACTAAATTATCAGGAAATTCTTTTAAAACATCTACATTATGCCCACAAATAAATTTATTAGTTATTTCTTCAATCGTTTTCATTTTTGTTCTCTGTTCTTTCCAAACATTTCATCATAACATTTTCCATCCTGATTATAATATCATCGGGGATCTTTTCACATAATCCAATAAAATAATTCAGGTCCAAATCACAACGCAAAAAAATATTTTCCCTACTGTTAGCATTCCTATTTGTTCTCACTCCAAATACACCAATTTGATTTTGGTACATAACGTATGGGAGTGAATCATTTTCAAGTTTTACTTCCATCCCTATTCGTAATGCATTCAAAACTTTTAAATATTTTGGGAGTTGTTTTATTTGATTATAATTATTCATTTTAAAACCTCCAACAAAAATAATAAATTCCAAAGCCCCATTTGCCCATATTTTGGATTTTTATTTTTCCCAACTATTTTAAATTCATAAGAACTCCAATCAATTTCTTTGAACACAACTTCGAGTAAACGATTTAATGGTGGTAATATTTTATTATTAAACATATATATTTTTGCAAAATTTCCATTAAATTTATATAATGGCCTTGGAATTGGCTTTCCGTTTTTGTCTACGTCTTCGATAAAATAGCATATTTTATCACCAACGTATACTTCTTTATTATCTTTTATCATTTCTTCTACAACTTTTAAATGCATTGTTTCGGCTTTATATTCTTCAACCTCTTTTGTAAGTTTTTGACCAAAACAAATTTCTTCTAATTTTATCTCATTTCCAAAAACATATTTTTTTACATTTTCCAAGAACTTTCTAGCTTCCGACAAATTAATTCCTTTTTCTGACAAAAGCAATTTTAAAAGTTCTTCTTGTTTCTTTTTCAAAAGAAGACATTGATCTGTTCTTTTAAATTCAAGTCCTGCAACATATAATTTTGGTTCTATGAGTTTTCGCTCGTCTAAGTACGTAAGATACCCCGCATATCTTTTTTTTGCAATAATAATAAATTTTGAAAATCCTTTATCATATGCAAATTCTACAGTACATTCATTCGCATTACATTGTTTAATAGAAATATCTTGGCAAATGTCGTGAATTTCTTTGATTAATTTTGGAATTTTTTCTTCATGTTCTAACTGAATGAAAGCAGAATCTGTATTATGTAGAAGAATATTACCACATGCATCTACGAAATTATTATTTGCTTCTACACTAATATCATAAACTTCCCTTTTAATTTTTCCAAGATTTATATTTTTATTCTTTATCAAATATTTTGAATATTGTTCATTAGTATATTGGTGAATCATATATGTTTTTTTAATTTCTTTGTAATCTATACTATGTTTTATTCTCAAAGTATCAAAGATTAAAGCCATTCCAGATATGAGTTTTAAAGACGAAGTTTCAAATCTCATATTTCCATTTTGATAATTTCCATTGCCTTCAATAAGTTCAAGTAAAAAATATCTCTGCAATTCTTCATCAAGCATATAAATAAAATCTGGAATCTTTTTTTCGTATGCTTTCTGTCCACATAATTGCTTAAAAATAATTGCAGAAAAAGCATCCATTATCTGCAACTTATACCCTTTATTAAAAATATTCCAATTTTTTTGTTTTAAATCTTCTCGTTGTTTAAAATTTGAAACCAAAACATTTACATTAAATCCATGAAAAAATTCGATATAAATGTCTTTTAACTCATAAATCAATTCTTTATTTTCAATTCCGATCATAGCACCAAATCTACTTTTAGTTGTTTCGATTGTTGAAGAAGCTCCATTACAAATATAATGAGCCAATAATTTTAATAGTCTTTTAACTCTTGAAACATCATTTAAATCTAAATATCTATCAAAAAATGCAGCATCATTTAAAAATATTTTATTATCTTTAAATTTTAATTCTCTTATTTTGCCAAATTTTAAATCGTATTTATAATTTCCTATAAATTTCCACAAGTCAATGATTCCGTGCCATTTTGAAAATTTCGGAAGTTTTATATTTTTAGCTTCATAGTTCAATTGAAAAGGTTTGAAACAAATTCCTATCTTGTTAATTAATGAATGATCTTCTGTACAATTAGTTACCCCATCACGGCTTCGATATAAGTAAATATTTTTATTTGTTTTGTGTTTTATAATTTGTTCTATCTTTTTAAACTCTGATTTATTTTCTTTGAAATTATAAGAAACTGTAAAAATAGGTTTGGAAAATCTTCTTCTTTCCTTTTCATCCCGTTCGATAATAATATCTGCCATTTCAAATAATTCTTGAAAAGTTTTCAATTTCAAACAACCATTTTCAACAATCCATGTACAGCGATCTCCAGTTACTGAATCTGAATATATAACTAGGTTTCCTGTCTTATTTAAATGTTCAATACTTTTCTTAATAAAAAGTTGTCCTCCAAGAGTAACCGATTCTGCAACTCTTGAATCATAAAATCTGGAAGTCTGTAATCCCATTGCACCATAAAATGAAAGCCCAAAGTACTTAAAAACATATTGCAACCTGTCATATGTTTTATGTTCAACAGAATTCGGCTGTACTGTTTTAATCAATTTCTTATAATAATTTCTTTTTTCAGCAGTTTCAAAAATAACTTTAGGAATAATCCCCACAAAATCTTTTCTAAATTTATGCCCAGAAGGAGAATTAATAATTTGATCTTTTGGAACATCCATTTCATTTTCAGATGTAATCAAAGTATCAGGGGAAATATTAAATGTTCTAATTGTGTTCGGATATAAGGAACCTATGTCTAAAACTTTCACGTTCTTGTAAAGACCAACTTTTGGTTCTAAAACAAATGCTCCTTCAAAACTATGTTTTTTTATTTCTTGATTATAATCTTTTGTTTTAAAATGATAATGCCCGTCAATATATGCTTGTCTAAGAACCATATTATCAATTTTTCTGGAGATATATGGATCATCACATGGACATTTCCCCATTGTATTAACTTCTCTGGATACTCCCAAAAATCCAGTTTTCCTTTCTATGTCTACCATCAATTGGGAATCCTCCATATTGTATTTCTTCAACAATTGTTTATCATATTTAAATAATTCCCAAGTTTTTTTGTTGGTGATAACCTTTCCCCGTTTGATAGCAAACTTTGCAATGGAATCTAATGAATATGAAGGTAGTTGAGGTCCAAGTTTTTGATAGATTTTCATCAAGTCTTGTAAGAATTTTTTACGCCAATCAATTTGGATTCCGTACATTGCCATTCTTGCTTTAATGTAGGGAAAATCGAATGAACTAGAATTAAATCCGATTAAAACATCATACCCATTTATCACTTTTGCAAGATTTTCGAGAAATTTCTTTTCATGTTCTTCCCCAAAATCTTCACAACACAACCATGCTTTCTTTTGATTTTGTCCATCAATCAAAGAACAAGAAAGTATTTGAAATTCTCCAGGAACAGGTTGCCCAGTTATCATTCTATCATCAGTTTCAATGTCCAAATATAATAATTTGTATTCTGATTCAAATTGAATATTATTTTCAATAATCCACCGTTGAAATATTTTTAAATCTGCTTCAAAATGTTGGATATTAGAAACAGATAAGTATTTTAAAATATAATTTAAAACTTTATCTTTATATTCCCATACAACCTGCATATTTTTATCTAACAAATCAGAATTATGTTCACGTTCGACAAAAACTTTTGTATATGTGTGTTCCGATTCATATTTTATAACATAATCTTTCTCTTTCAACAAAGAAAATACTTCCGAATATTTTTGAAAATCTTTATTTTTTACATAAAAAAACCAATCAAATTTTTCTTCTCCTATTTTAGTTCTTCCAGTTTCCGAATCTCTGTACACATAAGCAACTTTTCCTTTGCCTCTGTCCCATGCTCTCATTATTTTATTCATAAATTACCATCAACTTTATTTCCTCTTTGTGCCAAAATTACCGCGAAAATCACAATTCGATGTCCTCTAAATCGTCGAAATCATTCGGTTCTTTTTGTTCATTTGTTCCTTTATCTTTTTCTGAATTTGTTTCGTTTTTATCTGCTTCTTTATCTGCTTCTTTTTTACCCATTTCGTTATTTTCTTTGTTAAAGTCATCTCTATTCTCCATTTCCACACTATCAAGTTCGTCTTCCTCTTCATCAATTTCAAGATCAGCCTCTTCCAATTCTTTTACATCTTTTTCTGTAGCTTCTGCTCTCATTGTACGTCGTCCCATTCTAACTTCAAACAATGGACAATCCACAACACTGCAAAGTTTAATTTCTAATTTTTGAAAATTGCTACAATCCAAACATTTACAACGAATCCGTTTCATTAAAGATACTTTAGCACCAGGTTCAAAAAACCTTCCTCTTGATTGAAGTAATTTATTTTTTGCACGAGATATTTTCGATTTAGCAACCGCTGCTTCCCGCTGTTCTTTTGTTAAATTTCCAATAGAATTATTTCCACGAGGCATTTTTCAATCTCCTATGCATAATTATATTCTGAAAATATCATTCCAGTTCTAGGGTCTGTTATTTCAAACATTTCAAATAATACCCAACAATCTTGTTGAAATATTTCTTGTTCATTTACTAAACTTGTCCAATAATGCACACAAAAATACCGTTTTGTGGATACTGTTATTCATTTTGTACTCGCAATCTCCAAGTGATGATAGCATATCCCATACTTTTTCTCTTTTACAAAACTCCCAAATATTTGTAAAAACAGAATATGGTTCATCTTGAAATGCCAATGCAATTTTTTCGTTCCTTGGCATTTTCAATAACTTATCAAGTGTCATTGTGTTCCAAATACTATCAACTAAAGGCTTCCCGTTCTCTAAAATGTTTAAAGCTTGCCGCAAATCTCCATTTGCTTTTTTTGCCATATTTATCAAATCTCTATCTTCAAACTTTAGATTTTCCAAAATAGAAATTTTTTTTAAGTACATTCCAATCGACTTTGTATCTAATGGAGGAAATTCTATCTTTACAAATCTCGAAAGTAGGGCATCTATAATTTTATAAGGATAGTTACAAGTAAAAATAAATCTTGTGCCCTTAGAGTATTGTTCAAACACTCTTCTAAATGCCGCTTGTGCATCCGGAGTAATATTATCTGCTTCGTCCATTAAAATAATTTTATAATCTCCCCATATACTTTTTCTTTTTGCAATTTCGGTAATATCCTTTCGGACAAAATCAATTCCTCTATCTGTTGAAGCATTAAATTCGTAGAACAATTCACATTTATTTTCTTTGAACAATACATTTGCAATAATTTCTGAAAGTAGTGTTTTCCCCACGCCGGGATTTCCATAAAATAACAAATGAGGAATAATTCCGTCCTTTTTTAAGAAATTTTTTAATTGTAAAACAATTTCTTCTCTTCCGTGAACTTCTTCAAATGTTTTTGGTCGGTATTTTTCCACATACATGTTCAGTGCCATTCCTTTTTTATTTTTTGAAATCGCTTAAATAATTGTTTTTCTTCTTTATCAATTTCCTCTATTTCTAACTGACAAGAAATACAGTATTCCTTGTCCTCTTTCAGAATCTTTCCACATTCCTTGCATTTAAAGATTGTCATTATTTTTTCTCGCTCTTATTTTAGCTATTTCTCGTTCCTTTTTTTCTTTTTTACGAGCAGGTTCATTTTCTTTATATATTCGGTTAGCAACCTTCTTCATATAATTAGCACATTCTCTGCATTTTGTTTCGGTAAATAATTTTCTTTCTGGATTTAAACATCTATCACATACACCAAGAAATTTACATAATTCCCTCATTTTTTTTAAATATACTTTTCTTAATAAAAAAACTGCCTCTCTTTTTTCCTCAATTGTTGCTATTCCCATTAATACACCTCAACAAAATCTTTTTCAATTTTAAAATTAATTCTAAAACTTTCATTATCGTCCAATTTCAAAATATAAGAAACAGAAATTTACTATCATTTATGTTCACAATATCTTAAAAATTGTTTTTGAAACATTCTGTTGATTAAACAATAAAACAGCTTGCGAAAATTCAACTGAGCCTATGTTAACTGTTTTAATCAAGTTTTTTTCATATTTCTGAATATAAGAATTTCCTTTAGAATCTGGATGTTCATAAAATGCTTCAATAATTTCAAATATATTAAATGTTTTAAAATCTACTTGTTCAACATAAACACAAATAAAATTACGCTTTTTTATTTCAGAACTGACATTGATTAATACATTATTCATCTTTTTTTCCTTTCTTTGGGTATAACCATCTCATAAATCTAAATTGTTCAGGAATCATTTTAAATGCAATCAAATAGTAAAGAATTTCTTTATCAACTTTCCATTGATACATGTCCAAATATGCAACTATCTTTTTGTTCTGACTGCACATTTCCATATATTGGCAAGTAAGTACTTTAACTGGCATCCACAATGAAGGTTTGTTAGAAAGCAAATAATCCAATACATTTCTTCTATCTTTTTCTACCAAAAAAAATTTTGCAATTTCGAACGGATTAAATTCTTCATTTGCTCCAGACTTATCAATTTTACAATTTTTAGAATTTTTCATTTCACGAATCAGTTTTGTATCAATACAAATAATTTTACAATCTAATGTTGCATTTTCTTTAATAAAATTAATTATGTCTTTTGAAAGTTGAAGTTCTTCGGCAAATAAAACTAGTGGTTTAGTATTAAATGTACTTCTAAAAATAATACTTGGAATAAATTCCTTAACTACCATTTCTGAATCATTTGGTTTATAATCACCAACAATAATTTTAATCATTTACTTTTTCCAAACTCCTCTTTTAACTCTACGAATACACTCCATCTATATTTACCTTAAATATACACTTAGTTTAACATAATGTCAAGGAAAATATTCAACATTCTTAACATTTATCATCTATTTTATCAACACTAAATTTCCTTGCGATTTTATTCTCAAACTCTTTATCTATCTCTTTCAATTTTTTATCATCCAATTCTTCAAAAGCTAAAATTTCTATCTGTTTATTTATACCAATTAATATTTATTCCCTTTGCTTAATATATCGGCTATAATTTTTTTAAGACTCAACATTTTTTAAAATTTGGATCTTCTTTTAATTTTATTTTAAAATTGGAATATTTAATCAAATTCTTTCATAATTTTTTGTTCAAATTCATTATCAATTTTTTTCAATATTTTTTGGTCCATATTTTCAATAGCCTGTTCTATTAAATCCTTTTTTGATTGATATAAATCATAAATTTTTTCTTCAACTGTATTTTTCATTACAAATGAAAAAACTTTTACATCCGATAATTGTCCTTTTCTATAAATTCTACCAATTCGTTGTTGTGAAGTACTTGGTTTCATTGGAAACTCATATTCTACCAATATTGTAGCAACCTGTATATTGTGCCCAGCATTTATTTTATCTGTACAAATTAAAACTTTGTAATCTTCCGTTGAAAATTTTCTAATTGTATCTAATGGATCTTCTTTTGTTTTTCCAGAAATTATAAGATACTTAATTTTCTTTTCATTCAAAAATTTAGAAATAGTTTCAACTGAACACAAATAAAACGAAAAGATGACTACTTTTTCATCTGTTTGGGACAAAATATTATTTAATTCTTCCAATTTTTGATTTTCTTTATATCCCTCTCTATCTGGAGAACAAATAAATTGACGAACTCTATGATATCTTGTTGAACCAGAAGGAGTAAGTTTTTTTATTTTATCAATTTCATCCAAAAAAGATTTTGTTGAATTTATTAATATTGTATTCTCATATTTACCAACAGGTAAATGCAACTTTTTTCTAATTATATATGGTTTTGCCAAATTTATTAAAAATTTTAAATTTTTAAATCCAACAGCTCTGGTTTCTAATTTTAAAATCTTTCTTCCTTTATATTCTATTTTAAAATAAAATGTTTTATATTCTATGAAATTACTTTCAAAAAATCGCTGACCTCCTAATAAACTTCCCTCTGAAATTAATTTGAAAATAGGATATAAATCAAAAAGTTTATTTTCAATTGGAGTTCCAGACATTGGAATTCTTATTTTTGGGTTCCATTGTTCGTTAATTAGTTTAAAGAAATTTTCTGATCTTTTTGCAAAAAGAAAGTTCTTTAATTTATGAAATTCATCTACAATTACCATTTCAAAATTCAAAACTTTCAATTCTTCATAATCAAACAAACACTTTTCATAATTTGTTACTAAAAAATTAAATTTGTCTATATTTTTAAATTTTGTATAAAGATTTAACCTTGCCTTTTTTGTTTCTTTTCCTATCATCATAATTCCAGAATTTCCAAAAAACTTAACGTAATCATTATAAAAGTTTTTAACCAAAGAAGCTGGAACTAAAATTAGTATCTTTGATACAACCCCAATATGAATAAAGTATTTTGCAATCATATTTGCTGTAATTGTTTTGCCAGTTCCAATACAATTTGCTATGAGAATTTTTCTCCCATAAATCCCAAATATGACTGTTTCCCTTTGAGAAGGAGTCAAAGTAAATCCGTGTTTCTG
>Ga0100395_1002915_pt1 | contig 12612 bp, 9 predicted proteins | sample CryGeymeta201519_FD_81542 | JGI IMG/M metagenome (GOLD analysis project Ga0100395, IMG submission 81542) | Groundwater microbial communities from Crystal Geyser aquifers in Utah, USA - Crystal Geyser metaG 2015-19 | ecosystem: Environmental > Aquatic > Deep subsurface > Groundwater | place: USA... | reverse complement strand
GAGAAAATACGCAAATATGTCAAATGGCAACAGCTGAAGGATCAGCAAGGATAACCTAAAGTAATAATGCCTTTCAGGCTGGTGTCAAACCACCGCCTCTGGCGGAGGTCAAGAAGGTTTTTGGCCTCTAATCGAAATCGGGGGACGGTTGACCCACAAGGTTCAACCTTCCCCCAGCTTTAGGGCAGTGGAGCCCACGCTGTGTTGCAACCCAACACGCCGTGGAGACTCCCTGCCCTTTTTTCTTTTTAAAGCGTAAGAATCACAGCTTTAGCCGTGGTAGTTCATTTTTATAACGCGAAAACCACTTACTTTATCAGCTAGCTTGAGTAGCGGATGTAATTTGTGATATCATCGAGTTATGACTCTTAAAGAAGCCATCCAGTTTTGGGTTAAAAGTGCTAATGAAGACTTTATCACCGCTCAAGTTTTGTTTGAGTGTCAACGTTTTGTTCACTGTTTGTTCTTTTGCCACCTTTTTGTCGAAAAGATCTTAAAAGCCTCGGTAGTTAAAGCCATCCATGACAATCCTCCGTATAGTCATAAACTTGTTTCACTAGCCCAACTAAGCAGGGTAAATTTTACCAAAGAACAACTGATACTTATAAAAGAAGTAACTGAATTCAATTTGAAAGCACGTTATGACGACATCAAGCTTTCTTTATATAAGAAGGCAAACAAAGATTATACGCAGAATTATTTTCAAAAGTGTAAGGAACTATTTTTATGGCTCAAAGGACAAATTTAAACCGGAAAAAACTTACGATTCTCAGACGCTATGCACGGTTTTTAAGGGACAACGGTCTTCAAATCGAAAAAATGATTGTCTTTGGATCGGTGGCCAAGGGAACGGCTTGCAAGGAGAGCGATTTGGACGTTTGTGTTGTTTCTTCATTGTTTGGTAAGGACCCGATTGAGGAGTCAATGCGTCTATCGAAATTGGCAATGGAGATAGATTATTCATTAGAGCCTCATCCGTATTCACCAAAAGACTTGCAAGAAAAATTTGATCCTCTAGCAGCTGAAATTAGAAAACATGGGGTTGAAATAAAAATTTAAAATTCAAAAGTTAAGAGTTAAATGGTGAACTTGCGGCTACGGCTAAAATTTATAAAGCTAGACACGAAAGACAAGGACTGGTCAGCGATTTGGGTCTTTTCGGCAGGATGGTTTTAAATTAACAAAGTTTCAAGAGTTGGTCAGGTGGCATACAGCTTGTGGCCGGCTTCAAAAGTTTTTTGTAGTAAGTTTTTTCTTGCGTTTTGTCAGTTTCCAATAAACGCGCGTTTCTAAATTCCACAATGAATATGATATGATAGGAATAATTCAAAATTCAAAATGCAAAATTTTCAGAATAAAACAATTTTGATTTTTGACTTTTGATCTTTGACTTAAAATTAACCCATGCAATCAGTCTTTTTTGAAATCGGTTTTATCGTCGTTCTGGCCACTTTTTTGGGTGCCATTTCACGCCGTTTCCGCCAACCCCTTTTTTTGGCGTATTTGGCAACCGGGATGATCGTCAAAGCTTTGGGGTTGAATGTTTTATCAGACGGTGAGACGCTGTCTATTTTAGCCGAGTTCGGAATCGCTTTTTTGCTTTTTATCGTGGGGCTGGAGCTTAACCCTAAAGAAATAAAGGAGATGGGTAAGCCGGCTCTGATAATCGGCGGGGGCGAGGTTTTGGCGGTTACTGTTTTGGGGATTATTTTGGGAAGATTTTTGGGTTTTTCGCCAACCGCAGCCGTCTACCTCGGTTTAGCTTTAAGTTTTTCCTCAACCATCATTGTCGTCAAACTGCTTTCGGAAAAAGGCGAAATCAACGCTTTATACGGCAGAATCAGTGTGGGGATTCTGCTTTTTCAAGATTTAGTCGCCATCGTCGCCTTAATTTTACTCTCCAGTTTTGGCAGCGGAGGAAACATTATCCGTCTAGTCTTAACTATCATCAAAACCTTGGTTTTTCTACTTATTTTAAGATTGGTGGCGCGTGATTTTTTGCCGGCTTTTTTCAAGCGCCTTTCCGTTGACGGCGAACTTCTGTTTGTCGGCTCCATTGCCTGGTGTCTGGTTTTGGCCGGGGCGGCGAAATTGATGGGTTTTTCTTTAGAAATCGGGGCTTTTTTGGGCGGATTAACTTTGGCCGCCACTTCTTTCCGCTTTCAAATCGGAGCCAAAATTAAACCCTTGCGCAACTTTTTCATCCTGATTTTTTTCGTTGTTTTGGGGCTTGAAGCCAACTTTGCCCATCTTTCTCAGTTGTTGTTGCCAACAGCTCTCTGTGTTTTGGTGGTCTTGATTTTAAAACCAATAATAATTATGGCCTTAATTGGTAGCCAAGGTTATCGCAAACGATCAGGATTTTTGGCAGGTTTATATCTATCTCAAATATCTGAATTTTCTTTGGTTTTGGTTGCCTGGGGAGCAAGCGTCGGTCACCTTAATAAAGATCAGGTGTCTTTAATAACCTTAGTAGCTATTCTAAGTATCATTATTTCTTCTTTGTTTATTTCAAAGGATCGGAAATTGTATGAAAAACTAAGGCACCCCCTTTCGTTTCTAGAAAGAGAAAAAGTTAGAAAAGAAAGAATAAAAGTATCGCCAGAGTACATTGATCATGTAATTTTAATCGGATGTCACAGGATGGGAATAGATTTTTGGCATGCCCTAAAAGAAAATAACATCCCTTTTGTCGTTTTGGATTTTGACCCCAAAATTATTAAAAACTTAGAAAAAGAAGATGTCCCCTGTATCTTCGGCGACATGGGAGATCCGGAGATTTTGGAGCTTTTAAATCTTGCGAAAGCCAAGATGGTAATTTCCACCGTCGCTGATCTCCATGACAATTTGGAACTTTTGGAAATTGTCGGCAAAATTAATCCCGGGTTGGTTACGATTTTGACTGCCTCTCAGATTTCCGAGGCCCTAAAGCTTTATCAGCAGGGTGCCAATTATGTGATTTTGCCGCATCTTTTGGGAGGGCACATTGTGGCCGATCTTTTAGAAAAGCATTGGCAGGATTTAGGCAAGCTTGGCGAATCAAGAGCAGCCCACATTAAAGAACTTTTAGAGCGTCGCGATTTAGGATATGAAGGATAGACGGAAAAGTTAAAACTCAAAAGTAAAAAGTCAAAATTAAGGTAGTTCTCCACTGCGGTCGAACGATAAAACGATGAGCGGCGGTTCTCTCCGCCAGCTGGCGGATCGGACAGTAATTATTCTTCGACTAACCCGCCGAATCGGCGGGGCATGGAGAAGTACAACTAAAAAGCCCGTCCTGTAAAACTAAATGAGATGTTGAACCCCTAAAATTTTCAAGGAGTGATAGTTCATGAGTTAAGATATCAAGAGTCAATTTAATAAGGAGAAAAAAATGAATTCAAGTTTAGAAAATGGTTCAACTGGTTTTGAGGGTGAGACGGAAAGAACTCACAGAGAGGCTTACGGGTTGGGGAATAATGAGACGTTGGTGGGGGTTTTCTATGGTCCAACAAGGGAGGGTGCATTGCAGAGATTAAGGCCTGGCTCTGAGGAGTATTTAGAAGCTTTGAAGGAAGCGCTTAATGATTTAACCCAATCCGGTGGGTTTACAAGCATCAGGACGGTCAAGGGGCAAGACGGACATGTCGCCATAATTGGCATTCCGACTGAAGAGCAGAGAGCAATGGCAGCTAAAAATAGAGAAGCTTTTGCAGCCATGAGAAAGCAGGCAGAGGAAAAGTGATATACTTATTTTGGATTACAAACTAGAGTATTTTGGATATATAATAATTTTAGCCAAAATGAAGTTTTTTAAGTTTTAGGAGGTTTGTGTTATGGATTTTTTTCAAGAATTAACCCTCGGTGAGAAAAAGGGAGTACCTTTTTACCGCCTTTACATCAACGGTGAATGGATGGAGTCTGCCAAAAACGAATCTTTTGAAGTTTTCAATCCGGCTGACGGAGGCTTGGTGGCGCATGTGGCCAAATCCGGCGTGAATGAGGCTGCCAAAGCGGTTGAGGCTGCCTTTCTGGCCCGCAGCGCCATGGAAGACTTATCGCCTTTTGAACGCAGTGAAATCTTGCTGAAAGCCGCCGATCTGCTCATCCAATATCAGGACTGCCTTTCTGAACGCATCGTTTTGGAAGCAGGCAAACCCATAACCGACGCCTACCACGAGCTTGCCGCCGGAATCAAAAGACTCCAATTCGGAGCCGAGGAGGCAAGATCGATCAAAGGCGAATATCTGCCCGGAGGGACAACCTCGGCAGATGGCAAGAATAAATGGGGCATTGTCTTAAAAAAACCTTTAGGCGTGGTTTTGGGAATCACCCCTTTTAATTATCCGCTGTTTATTCCGCTTTCCAAGATTGTGCCAGCCTTGGCTGCCGGCAATACCATAGTTTTGAAACCTGCCTCAGATGATCCGACGCCGGCTTTGTATCTGGCTCAAATTTTTGCCGAGGCAGGACTGCCTGCCGGAGCCCTAAACGTTTTAACCGGCGGAGGCGCCGAAGTTGGCGACTACCTTGTATCTCATCCGAAGATTGACATGGTTTCTTTTACCGGTTCGACGCAAGTCGGCAGAAGGATTGCCGAAAAGGCGGTTTTTGCCAAACTGCATTTGGAGTTGGGCGGAAAATCTCCGGCTATTATTTCGCAAAAAGCTGACCTTGATTTTGCCGCGAAAGAATCGGTCAAAGGAGCACTTAAATTTTCCGGACAGCGCTGCGACGCCATTTCCCGCCTCTTGGTTGAAGAACCGGTCTATAAGGAATTTGTGGAAAAAGTGATTGAGGAAGTTAAAAAATGGAAAGCGGGAGACCCCAAAGATCCGGCAATCCAGGTCGGACCGCTAATTAATGAAGCGGGGTTAAAAAAAGTGTTGATGCTGGTCAATGACGCTTTGGACAAAGGCGCCATTTTAGAGTTAGGCGAAGAACTCAACGAGCAGCAAGGACTTTTGGTCAAACCGATTGTGCTCTCCGGGGTTACTCCTCACATGCGGATTGCCTGGGAAGAAACCTTCGGACCGGTGGTTACGGTAATCAGAGTGAAAAATCTGGATGAAGCGTTGGACATTACCAATCAATCTGAGTTTGGGTTGGATTCGTCCATTTTCACGCAAGACGTGGATGAGGCTCTGTATTTTGCCCGGCATTTGCAATCGGGGACAGTACAAGTTAATGGCGCGCCGGCTCACGGCGTGGGCGATTTTCCGTTTGGCGGAGACGAAGAGTCCGGCCTGGGCAGGGAAGGAATCGGGCTTTCGGTTGATGAGATGAGTAGAATGCATACGGTGGTTTTTAATCCACGGAAATAATTACATTTAAGGATTAAAGAAGGAGGTATAAGATGTTTGATTTAAATGGTAAAAAGGCGCTGGTAACCGGAGCGTCAAGAGGTATTGGTAAAGGAATTGCGTTGTGTTTGGCCAAAGCAGGAGCCGATGTGGTGGTTAATTATCGCTCAAAACAGGAAGAGGCCGAGGAAGTTGTTGCGGAGATTAAAAAAATGGGGCGGCAAGCTTTCAGCGTGCAAGCCGATGTCTCCCAAAAAGAAGAAGTGGTCAGAATGATGGGCGAAGTAACCGCTAAATTCGGCAGCCTTGATATTCTAGTCAACAATGCCGGGGTTTTGGGGTTTTCTCCACTTTCAGAGATGACCGACGAAGAGTGGGATCGAGTGCTTGATGTTAACCTGCGTGGTTATTTTTTAGTTACCCGGGAAGCGGTCAAAGTGATGCTTAAAGAAAAAGGTTGGGGACGGAGAATCATCAATATCGCCTCAATCGCTTCTGGTCAAGTGGGAATCGGGTTTGCCAACGGGTCCCATTATGACGCCAGCAAAGGCGGAATCATCGCTTTTTCCGAAAGTATTGCGGCCGAACTGGCACCTCAGGGGATCAATGTCAACTGTATTGCGCCGGGACTTATCGACACCGATATGGTTTCCGGGATGATGCAGGATGAAAAAGTGAAACAAGGCTTTTTGGCGCGTATTCCTCGTGGAAGAGCGGGCAGCCCGGAGGATATTGGGGCGGCAGCGGTCTTTCTGGCCTCGGAGGAGGCGGATTATGTTTGCGGAACGGTTTTATACGTTGACGGCGGGTATTTGACGGGGTGATAAGTAGCTCAAAACATTTAGCTTTATTCAAAGGTTTGTCCCGTCGGCTGGCGGATTGGGTATGGCAATCGAGTCATTCTGACCCTCCGATTCGGAGGGGAAAAGAATCTAGTAAACGCATTTTCGATGCTAGATCCTTCTCCCGCCAAGGCGGGATCAGGATGACCTAAGTCTATGGGTTTTGGTATACGTTTTAACATTATAATGCAAAAACAATGGTTTACTTATATCATCACGAATCATACAAACACAGTTGTTTATATAGGAGTCACTAATAATCTTGAGCGTAGAATTTTTGAGCATAAAAAAGGTTTAATTAAAAGTTCTTTTAGCAAGAAATATCGATTATATAAGGTTGTTTGGTTTGAAGAATTTAACACTCCCGTAGAGGCGATTGCTGCAGAGAAAATGATTAAAGGATGGAAAAGAGAAAAGAAAAATGCCCTAATTGAAAGAATAAATCCTCACTGGAGTGATTTTTTACAAAATGTTAGTCATAGCTAGACAATTTAGTCATGCTGAACAAAGTGAAACATCCAGGCGAAGCCGTTTTTTACGTAAAACGCTAAAGCTAGATTCTTCTCCGTCAGCTGGCGGATCAGGATGACTTTATACTGAATTGAAGTAAAGTTTTCAGATAATTCAATGCTGAAAAACGCTTTCGCTGGATCCTTCGATTCTCTCAGGATGACACCCTGCCTTTGTTTATAACAAGAAATCATCCTGACCCGCCGATCCGCTCATCTGGCGGAGGAGGGGAAGAATCTAGACGCTTTGCGTCGTGTTACAGTTTCAAAACTCAGGTATAACCTTCATGAATGTCGATCAATTAATCAAACAAATCTATTCCCAGCGGCAGCCCTGGTCTCACAAGGGCCAAATGGGCAAACTTTTAGTGGTTGCTGGGTCAAAAAAATACACCGGCTCGCCCATTTTCAACGCCGTTTCAGCCCTAAAATCCGGCTGCGATTTAGTTACCGTGGCCGCGCCCAAAAGGGTCGCCGATATCTGCGTTTGTGCCTACCCCGATATCATAACCGCACCTCTCAAAGGTGACTTTCTTCATCCGGACCACGTTCCAGAAATACTCAAACTGGCCAAAGACAATAAAGCCTTGGTAATAGGCGGGGGTTTGGGCCGGGAAAAGGAAACGTTGGCAGCCATTTTAGAAATCATCAAAAAGGTTGATTTACCAATGGTTGTGGATGCTGACGCGCTGCGGGCTCTGGCCGGTCATCTGATGGTTTTGGAAGGCAAGAAAGTTATTTTGACGCCGCATGCAGACGAATTTTTTGCCATTTCAGGCGAGAGAGTCAGAGAAGAAGTCGGAAATCGCCGTAGACTGGTACAAAGATTCGCTACTCAACACCATGCCGTGGTTATTCTTAAAGGACATGTTGATATTGTCGCTGAAGGTGATGCGGTTTATGAAAATCGGAGCGGTTCGGTTTACATGACCAAGGGTGGTTTTGGAGACACGCTGACGGGGATCTGCGGGGCTTTGTTATTCCGTGGAACCAATCTTTTTGGGGCGGCTTGTGCAGGAGCCTATCTTAACGGGAAAGCCGGGGAATTAGCCGCTATCAATAAGAAAGAAGGAGTTCTGGCCTCAGATATCTTTGAATACCTTCCAAAGGCTATAGAATCAGTCTTATATCCCGAACCGGCGGTACTCGGGAATGTCGTCATCTTACAGAAAGCGATTCTGGCTGATAAAGAAGGCAAAATTTTGACTTTGAAACGGTCTACTAAAGACAGAGCCAGACCAGGCAGGTGGGATTTTCCTGGAGGTAGGCTTGAAGAAGGGGAAAAGGCTCCTGAAGGGGTAAAACGGGAAATTAAAGAAGAAACAGGCTTGCCAGGTATCCAAGTGACTGTTTTTACCGCTGAGGTCGAATATGAGTCTGCCAAGGAGCGGACATGGATCTATATCGGATACAAAAGCAGGGTAAAGGATAAGCCGAAAATCAATTTAAGTTGCGAGCACGAGGATTATCGGTGGGTGAGCAAAGAGGAATTTTTAAAGCTTGAGTCAGCGGAGTTTTTGCAAAGAATGATCAAAAAATTACCTTAATATACTCAACTTCCGCAGGTTTGCAATAAATAGAGTTGAGTATTCCCCAAATAACCACATCTTAAATTACAAATCAAAGTTATTTGGGTATAATTAGGTTTGATTTTCAAAAAGGAGAAAGGAATGCAGCCAGCCAGAAGCGAATCTTATAAACCACCAGAGCCTGCCAGGAGAAAACCGGGAATGCCATCAGTTTCAAAGCCTACGGCGGCGAGAACTGGAATTACTTCAGCAGAAACTTCAGCGGCGGCGGCGCAACAGGCTCTTGCTGAAGCGCCGCGGGAGGTAAATAGAACAGAAGTCACAGATCCGCATGCACAAATCCGGATAATAACTAGGGGCGACAGCGGCAAAGGGCCTTTGGTTGACAGAGGCCGGGACGAACCGGTCATTATTCCGGGGAAAGGCTTGAAAGACCTACCACCGGGAACGCCGGTGGTTATTTACAGAGTCGACAGACCCGAAGGAAAGCATTTTTGGGTGGCTGAAGGCGAACCTATCGAAGGAAGAGTAGTGGTGGTTGGATATCGAGATCGATCAAGAGAATCTAAAGCCGCTTTAGCGCAGAAAACAGGCTACGTTTCCGGGCTTTCTATTGATCCTGATTGGGTAGAAATGGAAACGGAAATTGACAAAACCTGGTGGGCGGACGGAATACTCGGTGGCGGGATCCAAACTTACTCTTTGATAAAACCGGATCGCGAAGCCGAAGTACGGGAACAATTTTCCTGGGGTCTTTTTAAAGATATTGCCATAAAAGGTTTAGGTTTTGATCGTTTGGTGAGAGAGGCGCCGGCAGACATGACTGATGAGGAGATACTTTCAAAATGGGTTCCCGAAGAATCGCAGTTGCAGGTATTTTTTGCGCCGACAGCACCTGATAGAAAAATAGCAGGGCATATGCTTGATCAAGAAAAAGGCACAGTTGCGGAAATTACCCGCAGACATTTGGCACCAATCGTGGTCTGGCTGCGTCGGATAGCCAGAGGAGAAATTACGGGTTATGAAAAGGCACCTTCCATTGAGGAATGGTTGGCCCAGCACAGAGAGGCATTTACGCAGCAAAATGGGCCAAGTCAGGTGAACCGCGAAGCTGTAATTAGCTATTTACTTGCGAGCAGGTCAGAATTTCCAGACCCCAATGGTGGATTAGAGACCATGGGAGAGATGGAAGCAGTGGCTGCGGCGCGTGCCTGGTCTCACGGCAAAGAGGCCGCCGCTGTAGTAGAGGGGGCCAATAAAGAGAGAAAACAATATCCAACCATTTTTTCTGAAAAGTTAACCCTTTCTGCTGCGGCCAAAAGACATCTTGAACTGGGGAGACCGCCAGCATTGGAAGATTTAGTTGATAGAAAAAAAATTGAAGAACTATATCCTCCAGAGGTTGAACTGCCTGGGGTCGGGAAAGTCACAGTTCAATATTCCCGCAAGGGTGAGGGAGGTCAAGTCGGAACAATACACTTAAGCCCAGCTCAGACTTTAGCAGCCGAAAGTGATCCAGAAATTCCTGGTCGTGAATGCCTATTTGTATATTCTGATGAGGTGTCTTCTAATTTCGTTCCTCCCCAATCCTTGGTTGAACAAAAGAGAAGAACCGCAAAATATTTAAGCCGAGAGGTTTTCCGCGAAAAAAAGGGTGGCCTGCCTTTTATTCAGGAAGGGTGGTGGGAGAATAAGCCTGGAAATGAGCTTCCGGCATGGCCCCCAGGTCGTGTTGTCGGTGAGGTAAAAGGAGTAGGAGAGGTGCTTGCTTATCCTTATATTTACCGAGCTACAGCAAACGGAATTACGGCTGTTGGATGGACCCAGAGTGAGAAAGAAGTTGATGTGGCGAGAAAAAAGTTTGAACAAGCACGCGAGGTGTGGGAGGCACGCCGCGGAGAAGCCGAAGCAATCTGTGGCCAGTGCGGAGGAAAAATGGTTAAAGTGGAGGGTGAATGGGCAGGAAGTAAAAAAACCAGTTTTAAATGCGGGTCTTGTGAAAAGGCGCCGGAATATCCCTTTATTTCCGACAGATATAACTCCAGAAGGGGTGGCAGAGTAGTAGAAGTCTACTTTGCAAATACACAAGCAACGTCCTTTGGAGAATCTTTCGATCTTTCTGAAAACGGACCTATGACCGGCCCGGTCCATGGTGTTGGACAGCGTCCCGCCACTTTGGACGAAATTGATAGGTTGGAAATTGCAGCGGCCAAGTTCGGTTTAGCTAATGATGAATTAGTGTCTCAGTCCATTGTAGCCGGCAGGAAAAAAATGGCTGATTTATTGGAGAGCCTGGTGTCCGACAATCCGGTAGGGAAAATCCAACATGATGTCTTCCGGGACCTTTTAGCTCAATTACCGGATTTTATTGCACTTCTTCCTGTAATGACATCCGCTGGTTCGGTTATTTGTGACCCGCAGGTTTTGGCTAAGGCGTTGACGGGTGGCAGGGAAAATCTTTTTCCGGAACTCGAATACGGCTATTTTGACACCCATTCCGGTCGAAATGTAGTATTAAGCCCTAGGCTTGGCGCCATTATGGGCAGATACTACAGAAATGAACAAGAGGGAAATGCGACCTACCTTGCCAGATTTACCGGAGACCCTAGATAGCAGGCAATTCAAAGTACAAAGAGAGTTAACGAACGGATGGCAGAAGGTTATAGAGACGACGATTAGGTTATTGAATAAGAAGGAGGGAAGAGTTTGTGCGTCTCGAATCAGCCTAGTACATCGTTCCTTTAACTTTCATGTGTCATTTTTATAATTATTTGAGAAAACCACTTACTTTACCCGTGCCTGCCTGACGGCGAGGCAGGCCTGCCTGACGGCAGTCAGGGATGAATCGAATGATTAATAAACTCACCTCCCCGCCCCCGCCTGCCGGCGAGGCAGGGATTCGGCGGGGAGGATACCACGGCGCAAGGAGCGGTAGTTCATCTTGCCAGAATCTGATTCTGGGGTCATCCCGCAAAGCGAAATTCCCCAGAATGACATGAAATTCATTAAGATCAATTAGATCCACCTCAGCAGAAACCCAAAACGATATATTATAGGTTATAGAATGTAGTGGGTTATTAAGAGTTAATTCTATCAAATTAGAAAGGTAAGAGTTTACCCTTCCGACACGCTAGCCTTGAAGTGTTCTGCCATCGCGAGCCCTCCGAGTCGGAGGGCTCGGCGATCACAGACAGCTCCAGAGCTTTCCCACGGGATTGCTTCGTCTCCGCCAGTTAGCGGATCCTCGCCATGACGGTCATTTAGGTGGGAACCGTAAACAGTTACTTAAAAAGATAGGACTTGACAAGAAATGATTTTTATGATAATACTATAAGATATATGACATACCCAAAAGAATTGCAAACCTGAGGAAGTTGAGTATCTAAAAAATCGCGAACGGAAAGTTGCACGCTTAAAGAAGATAAAAAAGAAGATAAAACTAAAAAACCCTACCAACGTTTACTAGAACAACCGGTTCTGAGGTTAACCTTGCGTAGGGTTTAGTCCAGAGCCGGTTTTTTGTTAGGCCGCGTGTCATCCTGAGGACCCGCCGACTCGGCGGGGACGTGAGGATCCCGCAGGAATGTGGTAATTCGGACGGGATCCCTCGACTGCGCTCGGGATGACAAAAAGAAGAAGACCTTTTAAATTCAGAAGTTTGCTCGTGAAACTGGGGAGAGAAGAGAGAGACAAACCTTCCTTTATTGTATTATAGACTTTTTGAAAGGAGAGTCGACTGCCCATAAAGGAAGAAAAAACCCTACCAGTTTGCGAGCAAGTTTTTGGGTTTAAAAAATTACTCTTCGAGCGAGTCGAAGACGAGCCGAGAAGTACCATATTAAGGTAGTTCTCCACGCTTCGCCTCGCGGCGAATTGGTCGAACAATAATAGCACTTTACTTTCAAAAACACATGTCATCCTGAGGAGTCCGCCCCGCCGAATCGGCGGGGACGACGTGAGGAACCCGGAGGTGTAAAGCAAACCATTCGGGATTTTTCTCCGCCAGCTGGAGGATCAGAATGACAAGAATAATAGAGGAGAGAGAAAAAACAAGCGCGAACTCTCCTTTTTAAACGGAGAGTTTTTTTGTGGGCAAAAGTGGTTTGTCGCGAAGTTACAAATAGCACTTTAAAAAATGCAGAAAAAACCGCTACAAAAGATCAGTGAATTCTTGAATGGAAATTTCTGTTTGGCGCAAGATCACCCTGAGGGTCCCTTTAGAAATATCCACGGTATGGATGGGAACGATAGTGCGCCGGCAATCTGGATGGTGAAGGTCAGCGTGGCTGCCTTTTTGTCTAACTAGCTTAAAATTAGCTTTTAATAAAGCTTTAAGCACCTGTTTGGATTTGACTACTGGTAGCTTCGTGCTCATGCGGATTGTCTCTAGGCTAAGGCGAAACTTTGATTTTTAGAAGAAGGCAGTTGAACCTGGGTAGTGGTAATTATT
>Ga0100395_1002901_pt1 | contig 12646 bp, 18 predicted proteins | sample CryGeymeta201519_FD_81542 | JGI IMG/M metagenome (GOLD analysis project Ga0100395, IMG submission 81542) | Groundwater microbial communities from Crystal Geyser aquifers in Utah, USA - Crystal Geyser metaG 2015-19 | ecosystem: Environmental > Aquatic > Deep subsurface > Groundwater | place: USA... | reverse complement strand
TTGCCGCCGCGGCGCCCTACTCGATTCCGGCTGACAAGGAGGGCAGCAGCTCGGAGCGGGGAACTACGGAATGACGGGGATAGAACCCACGCGATCTTGCGCGCGCGTCTGAATTCTATCACATTCCGCCTGTCCACAGGCCAACAACCCCTTCTCACGCGCCACCCGACACCTGACACCCAACGAGCGACACCCTCCCCATGCGACACCGCAAACTCCACTCGGCACGCACCCGGTTCCACCAGGTCCGCGTCATGGACGAAGGCGACCGAAGGGTGCTGTACTTCCAGAGCAACCCACAGAGCCAGATGGCAAGCGCAGACCCCGATCGCGGCGGTCTCGAGTACACGACCTATGTGCACCTGGTCCGGGCGTTGGCAGGGCCGCTCAAGCACGTACTCGTCCTCGGGCTCGGCGGCGGCAGCCTGCCGAAGGAGTTCCTGGCCGACTACCCCGAAGTGAGGGTGGACGCCGTGGAGATCGACCCGGAGGTGGCGCAGATCGCGGCGAAGTACTTCGAGCTGCCGACCACCTCCCGATTCCGGGTCGTGGTGGCCGACGGCCGGGCGTTCCTCAGGCGCACGCGGCGGAAGTACGACTTCATCATGATGGACGCCTACCTGAACGACGACCGGGGCCGTCTGTTGGTCCCGCCGCACTTGGCGACGCTGGAGTTTTTCCAGGCGGTGGCTGGGCGGCTCACCCCCACCGGATGGTTTGGGTACAACCTGACAGCCACGCTCAGCGGGCCGGACAGCGAGATCACCGGCGCGCTACTCCGCACCATGGCTGAGGTGTTCCCCCACCGCGGCGCCTTTGACATGGACGAAGATGTGAACCTGGTGCTGTTCGCCAACCGACACACGCCGCTGCCGACCAGGCGGGCCCTCCGGCGGCGAGTCGCCGAACTGCTGGACTTCGGTGTGCTGAAACGGGCCGAAGTCCGCGACTGTCTCAAGCACTATCACCGCAGCCAACTACCCAACAGCGAACGGGTGCTGAGGGACCCGGGAGACGAAGTGCCCAAGCTCATGGGCTGCACCGACTGACCGCTGCAAGGCCTCGTTCTCGTCTCCGAAAGACCGAGATGCCACTCGTCAAACGAACCTCGTCGTCTTGGCCGAAGCTGCTGCCCGCAATCGCGCTTGCGGCGTGTCTGCACGCCGCGGGAGCGGCAGCGCCCGCCGCGCCGACCCCGGCGAGGGAGCGCACGCTTGCTCCCGGGCTGCAGAAGAAGCTCAACGTCGCCCTGGAGCTGGCCCGGAAGGAGCAGTACCGCGAGGCGCTGCAGGCGTATGGCGACCTGATCCAGTCGCCGTTGTCCACGCCGGAGGAACGCTGGCGATGGTACGTCCGGACCGGTGCGCTCCATCTGCAGAACCTCCAGTGGCACCATGCGGACCGCGTCTTCCGGCGCGTGGTTGACCCGAAAGAGGGCGACGCGGCGCGGGAAGTGAGCCTTGTCGTCGGCGCGGAGACTCGGGTAGTGAAAGTGGCTGACCCGTTGTCCCCGTCGCCTCCACCGGGCGCCCTGCAGGACCCTCGGCACGAGCATGACAAGTACGAAGCGTGCCTGGGCATGGCGCGCGTATCGGCCGCCAGCGGGCAGTACGAGCGCGCCAGGGAATGGGTAGAGAAAGCCGACAGCGCGCACCCCGCCGCGTGCCCCCTTTGCGGCCCGGCTGCTCCCGTGACGCGCGAGGCGCTGATCCAGGTCTACCTCACCGCCTCGCAGCAGACGCCTTCCGTCGACGTGGCGTTCAACCGGCTGCATGCTCTCCTCGAAGGCAGCGGCTGGATTTCGCCGTCCGCGAACGTCCCTTCGGCAGATGCACAACGGCTCCTCGCCGCGGAAGCGCGCCTAACGCTGGGCGAGCTGCTGCTGTCGGTAGCGGACGCCCCCAAGGCGAAGACGTTCTTCGCAGAAGCCGCCAAGGGAGACTCCCCCGCCGCCCTGTTGGCCAGAGCGCACCTGCGCAAGCTCGCTGACGTGAAGCAGCGACCCTCGGAACGGAACCAACCCGTCGAACCAGCCGCCACGGCTGCGCGCGGTGCCCCAACGGAGCCGATGAACGCTATCCCAACCGCTCGGTGACCCTCGCGTCCTCTCCGGGGTCGAACAACGACGGCGTGCCGAGGCGTGCCGAGTTGGCGGCGTTCGGGGTGACCTATGTCGACGATCAGCAACGCACGTTCACTCGCCGCAACTACTCCGTGGCCTGGGCTGGCCGACGCGCCACCGTGTCCTCGACCAGCGACACCAGCGGGAACAGCTCGTTGTAGTGCTTCTGGATGAACAGGGCGTTGCCGCGCCGGTAGAGCCTCTCAGCCAGTCGGTCAACGACGGGCATCACCGTCCGCTCATGGGCGCACAACGTCGGGGACACGTGGTCGATCCGGCCCGTTGCCTGCCGGTTCAGGCAGCCGCAGTAGTGGTTGCACCGGTCGCGGATGGCGCATGAAGAGCAGGTGTCCTTCTCGGCGGCGTTGAGGGCGTACAGACGCTCGCGGGCTGTCTCGTCGATGCCCGTCTCCACGTGACCGATGGCGTAGTCGGTATTGCTGCCGTCGCCGACGAACTGCACGCACGGGTAGAGCCTGCCGTTGGGAGCAACCGAGATCTGCCGCCGTCCCAGCTCGCAGCGCTCCGCCTTGCAACTTCCCGGCCGGACGTGCGAGCCGATCTTGACCTCGAATGGGCTGAAGTAGAACTTCTCCTCCCGCCTGGTCGCTCGGTAGTACCACGTCGCCAATGTTCCGTACTGCCGGCGCAGCTCGCGGATGTGCCCGTTGCGCCACTCGGCGCCGTAGTCCAACGAGCAGATGAGGTAGCGGAACCCACGCTTGCGGAGGAACCGCACGCCGCGAGCGAAGTGCCTGACCGTGCTCGGCGTCACCACCATCATGACGGGCGCGTGCGGGCGGTGGCGCAGCAGCAGCTCGACCACAGGTTCGAGTCGGTCGAACGACCCGTTTCCGCCAGCGTCCACGCGATGCCGGTCGTGCGCCGCCCGAACGCCGTCGTGGCTGAGTGCGACGAAGACCTCGGACGTGTCGGGATCGGTCAGGAAGTCCTCGTCGAGGAGCAGCCCGTTCGTGGTCACCTTGAAGTGGAAGAGCTGTCCCGTCTGCTCCTCCACGCTCCGGCAGTGCCGGACGACCTCGGCGATCAGGTTCCGCTTCAGCAACGGCTCGCCGCCGAAGAAGATGACCCCGAGGCTGCCGCCCGGTCGCTCCCGCCGCAGGACCTCCATGCCCAACGCCACAGCCGCTTTGGCCGTCTCCAGGCTCATATCGCCGCCGCCATGCGGCGCCGAGTAGCAGTAGCGGCACCGCAGGTTGCAGCGACCGGTCAAGTGCAGCGTGAGATGCACGTCAGATCACGCCTTGCGCCTTGAGCCAGGTGATGAAGTCCCGGACTTGCTTGCGGAGCTCCTCCTTGGCCGTGTCGACGGCTGTCGCGGCCCTTCGCACGTGAGCCTTCGCAGAATCGCTCGCGGTCGGGGCCGGAGACCCCGATGGTCTCGGCTTCCGCCACCATGCCTCGGGTCTGACCATCGGGTCGTAGAAGACGACGTAGGCACCGTCGGGTCTCGCTGCCGCCAATGAGGTGCGCAGGACGGTGGCTGTCTCACGCGTGTCGTAGCTGTACACGCTGTCCACTGGACTTCGGTGCGTTCTCTCCCAGGCCTCGAAGTCAGACGACGACACGTACTCGTACGAGACCCCCAGCTCGGGGGCTGTCCCGTCGAGTGTCAACGGGTCGCCCCTCTCGACGAGTCGCGCGTACGAACGGCCTTCGCCGGATCGTGGGCCAAACCCATACCGGTCCGTCACAGGGACAGATATGCCCTCCAGTGTCGTGTCCGTCTCGGCGAACACGATTCCCGCCTTCTTCGCCTCCTGCACGACCACCTGTCTCGCCTCCTCCTCGGACAGGAACACCGGTGGATTGACGGCGTCGCACCCGAACGCCCCCCGACCGTCACCATGGACGAGGATCGGCGCCACCAGGGACACAGCGGGTGATTTGCCGGCGCCGCTACCTCCGTTGGTCCCACCGGCGCGCGGCGTCCTCTGGCAGCCAAGGAGAATAGTGCACACGCCGGCCAAGGCGGCGAGCACCACGCGGTTGTTGCGCCATCGCCTGGGCACGAGCCGCAGGATCTCGGGGTGCTCTTCGAGGATGGCGTAGGTCGGGTAGCGCGGCTGAGGGTACCGTCTCACAGGGGTGACTTTCATGTCGACACCTCCTTGCATCGTCGCCCCAATCGTCTGTCTTGGACGAAGACCCGTCTCTGTTTGTTCCTGCGCCGGCTGGGTGGACGGCGCTGGGTGATCCGGCTGGCGAATCTTCCCCTTTCGGTATTTCCTTGGCAGATGCCGACCTTGACACGCAGGAGACCGCCTAATCCTTCAGTTGGCCTCCGCCTTTAGTGGCTCTTCGTTCGCCACGGCGTGGAGCCCCAGAGCGCGAGAGAGACAACGGTCCACAGCCGCCATAGCGCCTGCCGGGAGCCGGCCAATCCGGTGCCGAACCATGGCAGCAGTGCAGCATGCTAACCAACTCGTTACGGCTGAAGGTTTCAGGAGTCCTGCTGCCTCCCAGCCAGGGATTGTGAAACTGACGTCGTTCGCGTGTGCCGCAAGGTTGCTCGTTCTCGCCGCGACCAATAGCCGTCCCTCGCAGTCGAGGAACTCCCGGGCATTGACGACTGCTGCCGGTCGTGTCTTCAGGCTGGTGTGATCCCCGGCAGGGAACGGTATGAGGACGATCTCACCCCGCTCGAACTCCATAGTGCTTCCCCCAATCGTCGTACACAGCATCCGCCTCGTTGTCCCAGACGTCGTTTAGACCTGCCAGCGAGAACGCCTCGAATCCCTCCTCGGAATGTGACACACTCGCGGCCCTTGGTCGGTCCACGACCTTGCGAGGAATCCGGAAAGTGTGCCCGATCCTCGCCGCCCGCAGTTGCCCGGTTCGGATCCAGCGCCGAACTGTGTCCGGGTGGACTGCAAGCAGCTTGGAGGCTTGCGATACGGTGTAGTACGCGGCTGCTTCCATGGCTCTCTCCAATAGTCGCCTCCAGTAGTCTGTGGGGGCGCATTGTACTGCTTCGTGTTGAATCCAGCGACCCTCCGCCCCGGCCTCCCGCTACGGTGTGAGCGTCACCTTGATCGACTCCTTCCCCTCGTGGACCAGCGCGAACGCCTTCGGGAACTCCGCCAGCGGAAGCTGGTGCGTCACCAGAGCGCTGCCGTCGATTAGCCCGCGGTGCAGGTAATCGATGGCGAGGGGGTAGGTGTACGGCGACAGGTGGGCGCCGTGGATGTTCAGCTCTTTGGTGTCGCCGATGAGAGTCCAATCGACAGTCGTGGGCCCGCTGAAGACGCTGAACTCGACGAACGTGCCGAGCCGGCGGACCATGTGGAGTCCCTGGATCACGCCCTGCGGGTGGCCGGTGGCTTCGATGTAGACGTCACAGCCATAACCGTCGGTCCGGTCGAGTACCTTCTGCAGCGCGTCCTCCTTGCCCGGGTTAATTACGAGGTCGGCACCCAGACGCTTCGCGATCTCCAGTCGGCTGTCCATCATGTCGAGGACGACCAGCGCACCGGGGTTCTTCAGGCGGGCGGCGCCGACCATCCCCAGCCCAAGCGTGCCGGCGCCGGCGATCACCACGAAGTCGCCCAACTCGATCTCGGCGCGCTGGACGGCATGGATCGAACAGGCCAGCGGCTCGATCAGGACGGCGAGCTTGGGGTCCATCCCCGCTGGCGCCCGGTGATTGATCGCGTCGGCGGGGAACTTCATGTACTCCGCCATGGCGCCGTTGAGCCAGTGCTTGAAGCCGTAGATGTCGTGCTGCTGGCACATCCAGTACTTGCCCGACTTGCAGAACCGGCACTGCCAGCACGGGACGATCTGCTCCGACACAGCGAGGTCGCCCAGCGCCAGCTCGTGCTTGTCTCCCGCTCCCTCGCCGAGAGCTACCACTTCGCCGACGAACTCGTGCCCCGGCACGCACGGCGGCTCACAGTAGCCCTTGCGGTGTTCGTCGCCCCAGAACAGCGGAGCGCCGCCGTGGCACTTTGAGTCACCCGCGCAGACTCCGGCATTGAGCACTTTGACGACAACCTCCCCGGCGGCGGGAGTGGGGACGGGCAGTTCCTCAAGACGGTAGTCGCCTGCGCCGTGGCAGACGACGGCTTGCATGGTGTCGGGAAGGGGCATGGTAGACTCCGGGTGATGAATGTCGGCTGGCCGGTTGCGGAAGGAAAGGAAGGTGACGGGCGAGGCGGCGTGCCTCGCCCGCAGTTGCTTGGAGCAACCTGGCTGTCAACCGGGAGAGAGTGTAGCACAGGGCGGCTGCTCTCGCAGCCTGAAGGGCGGCCGTTGGTCCCTGTGGGCGACACCCAAGCACGTTGTGTGCCGCGACGGGCGCTGCTACAATGCGTCCTGACTGCCCAGCCTGCCCGGAGGTCTGACCTGCGCCGTGCGCATCCGCGAGTTCGAGTGGGATGACGGAAACGTGACGCACCTGCGCTCAAGCCACGGCGTTGAGCCGGTGATTCGGCGGACGAAGATGGGACACTACGCCGCATTTGGCCCGACCCTCGATGCGCGCTACCTCGTCATCCTCTACGAGAACAAGGGACGAGGGACGATCCGGCCCATTACAGGCTGGGACATGTCCAGATCAGAACGGCGTTACTACCGGAAGAGCACCGGAGGCTGACCCGATGAGCACACAGGGAGCACGTGAGACGGAGAGCGGGGTTGCGTCCTACTACGACACCCAGGGCGTCCTCGACGAGGTCGTCGGGGAACCCGTGCACGCGGACCTCGACGAGGACCTGCGCACGGCTATCCTGTCAGGGCGACGGCATCGGGAGACTAAGTCCATCACGATACGAATGGACCCCTATCAGATCCAAGCGGTTCGCAGGATCGCCACCCTCAAGTCGATCCCCTACCAGACGCTGATCCGCCACTGGGTTGCGATGCACGTCAAAGAGGAGTTGCACGACGCGGCGGCGTAACGGCGGCTGCGCTGACGCCGGGATCGGGGGAAGGGCTTTGGAGCGGGCCCAAACCTCAGTCAAGCCGAGGTCTCCGGGCGTGGGGTCTCTGCCGGCCCACCACTGTAGTGGGCGCCCAACCGGGCGCGAGCAACGCCGAGTGACACGGCGAATCCCTCTGTCAACGGCGACCGCGCCCAGCCGAAGAGGAGCTACCCCATGAACCTCATCGTCCTCTGCACCGACACCCTCCGCGCCGACTACCTCGGCTGCTACGGGAATGACTGGATGGAGACGCCGCACCTGGATGCGTTCGCGGAGAAGTCCATCGTCTACGAAAGCTGCTGGGGGGAGTCGCTGCCGACCGTGCAGGCGCGCCGGGCGTGGTTCACCGGGCACAGCCTCCTGCCCTTCTCCAAGGAGCCGCAGCCCAAGGGCGTCTACTGCGGTCTGTGCAGCCTCGTCGACCGGTGTGGGCGGGCCACGTGCTGGAGACCATCGAGCGGCTCGGGCTGTTCGAGAACACGCTGGTTGTCTTCACCAGCGATCACGGCACCGAGTTCATGGAACACGGTCATCTCCAGAAGCACCCGCACCTGCTGCATCACCAGGTTGCCCGGCTGCCGCTAATCGTCCACCATCCCGAGGCGGACCTCAACGGGCAACGGGTGGGTGGGCTGACCTCCGCCCTGGACTTCATGCCCCCTTTCCTCAACTTCCTCGGAGAAGACGGCGCCGACGCACTGGACGGCAGCGACTTCCTCGAGCTCGCCACCGGCGAGGCGAAGTCCATCCACGACTACGTCTACTCCGGCTACGGCCGGTACGGCTCTGTCCGCGACTCCGAGTGGAACTACCTCTTCCCCACCGAGACAGGGCTCCAGGATGATCCGGAGGTCGACGAGGAGACCATGCCGCCCGACCTCATCACCGCCCTGGTCGAGCCCCTCCATCCGCCCCGCCTGTACCACTACGGCGCCGGCGACTTCGACGAAATGAACAACGTCATCGACCGGCACCCGGAGGTGGCGGCGCGCATGAGGGAACTGGCGCTCCGGAAGTGGCCGGACGCGCCAGCCTGACCGCAGGACCGGGAGACCGCACGTGCAATTCCAGTACGTCGCCAAGGACGCGGACGGACGCAGGCAGGAGGGCATCCTCGAGTGCCCGGACCAGCAGGCTGCGGCCAGGACGCTTCAGGAGCAGGGGTGTTTCGTGCTGTCGGTTCGACCGGTCCGTGCCACCCGCGAACAGTTCGACTGGGGGCAGGTCTGGTACGCGCTGCGGCCGCTTGCGCCGCGGACCATGGCGGTCTTCTTCCGGATGCTGGAGGGCTGCCTCCACGCCGGGCTGACCGTTTTCGACTCGCTCCGTCGCATTCAGGTCGACCTCTCCGACGCGCGGCTCCGCAGCCTCGTGGACGACCTGGCAGAGCAGGCATCTCAGGGGCGCCCCCTTGCCGAAGGGCTGACGCGCCACGCGAAGTACTTCCCCAACCACGTCCGCGAGTTGACCCGGGTCGGCGAGCAGAACGGGTGTTTGGAGGCGATGGTCGGCGAGATCGCCCGAGCCTACGAGCGGGATGACCGCCTCTCGCGCTCGCTCCGGTGGCCGATTGGCTTCCTGCTCGTCTCTGTCCTGCCACTCCCGGTGTTCTGGCAGGCGTTCAACTACTTCGAGTACCTGGCCGCGTTCTGGATCACGCCCGAGCGCATGCCGGCCTACTCGGGCAGCCCCTGGGCGGCGGCGTGGGACATGTGGCTGCGGAAAGATGGGTTGGTCTGCGTCGCCCTGACCGTACTGATTCTCCTGGCCGTGGTCGTTGCCCGCATCGTCCTCCGCTATCCGGGACGAATTACCTGGCGGGACGCCCTCAGCTTGCGCCTGCCGCTGTGGGGGCCGTTGGCCAGAGGCTGCGCTCAAGTCCGCTTCGTCAGGACATTCTGGGCCGCGTACCACGCCGGGCAGCCATACGCCGAGGCGTTCGCCATGGGCGCTGCCGCCACCGCGAACGCCGCCTTTGACGCCCGCCTACAGCCGCAGGTGGCGGCCGTGCGCGCGGGGACCAGAGTTGCCGACGCGCTACGCCAAGCGAACCTCCTGCCCCGTGAACTGGTGGGCGGGATCGCCCAGGGGGAAGACACGGGGCGCCTGGAAGAGAGCCTGCAGCGAGCGGTGGAGTACCTCGAACGCGACCAAGATGACACCATCCGGGCAGCCCTCGCGCGGAGCTGGGTGCTGGCGATCTTCTACGGGCTCGCGGGGGGCGCCGCGGCGTCTGTCCACCTCTTCCAGCAGTACTTCGGGTGGGTGTTCGACTTCACGGAGCACTTGTTTGATTAGAGTGGAGCGTTGGGGTGGTGGAACCCTACTTCGCTACTTCCCCACTCCCCTACTCCGCTCGTCCCGCCAGCGGCTCAGCCAGCCGGCCCCCCAGCTTCGCCGGCCACAGAGCGTTACCACCACAGACACGACAAGGACCAACCCGTCCCGGGTCAGCGAGATCGGCCCCACTTGCTCGTTGGGGATTAAGAACCCGAAACATCCGCAGTCGAGTTCGCGGCCGCGGGCGAAATTGATTCCCATTCCACTCAGGAACGCGACTAAGAGCACCGTCGTCACCAGCGCGGCCCCCTCGACACCGATCCCCGCGAGCAGCGCAACGCCAGCGAGCAGCTCAATCCACGGCAGTGTCACCGCAGCCAATGGCACCAACGTGGGCGGGAGAAGCTGGTACTTGTTCACCGAGACGACGAACACCTCAGGATGCGCGATCTTGTCTACGCTGGCCAGCACGAACAGCACGCCCAGAAGCAGACGGAGCACGAACAGCAACGCTCGCATCGTCAGTGCTGCTCCTTCTGCTGGCTCAACGGATCGGGGCCTTTCTCCTGCGGTTGGCCGGCCTTCCGCCACTCCTCCCAGCCACCCGGGAACAGCTTGACGTCAACGTACCCCTGCGCAAGGAGCTTGTCCAGCACCTCCACGCTGTCGGTGCACGTACCTCCGCCGCAGTAGACAATGAGTGAGGTCTCCCGGGGGAACACCCGCCGGAACCGCTCGAACGGCGCACCGAAGTCGTTGAATGGAATCGAGAACGCGCCAACGAGGTGACCGGCTTCGTAGTCCTGCCGTGGGCGGGCGTCGACGAGGATGGCGGTACCTTCCCGCATGGCTGTCTGCACCGTTGCCAGCGCAACGCCTTTCCCTTCGCCGACGAGGCGCTTGACCGGGTCCAGGGCGCCCTGCTGCTTCAGCGCGGCGTAGCCCAGCGGCAGCCCGTGAGGCCGGACGGCGTTCACCACCAGACCCAGGACGCTGCCAGACAGGGCGAGCAGCGCGGCACTCCGCAGGCGCGGCTTCCAGTGCGGCAGAGCCATCAGTTGTCTTCGCCCTTCTCTCTCGGCATGCAGATCACTTCCCGAACCTGCAGATCGAAGAAGTTCACCGAGTACGCCGGCTTCACCACGATCGCCACATCTGCACCGACGCCCGTACCGGCGACAGCGAGGCACTCCGCCTCCATGTTGAGCAATCCCGCGTCGGCCGCCATCGTGGCGACCTCCACGGCCACCTTCATCCCCTGCCCAAAGGCGTAGTACGTGTGCGCGATGAGGTTGCCGGGATGGACACCTCCGAACTTCTGCATCACGGCGTTCTCCAGATTCCCCATCAGCGTGTGCGTGGCCGTGAGGAACTGCACCCCTTTCGCCTCAGCCGCCGCGACCTTCGCCGGGTCCGGTGCGGCGTACTTCGCCCACACGCCGGCCATCAGGTGGACACCGACGAGCCGCACCTCCTGCCCCGCAAACGCCTCGGCGGCCTCAAGGGCAGTCTGCCCGCTGGTCGTCGCCAGAACGACCTGTCGGATGCCCAGCGCTCGCGCCCGCTCGGCCGCCGCCGCCAGACAAGGGCCGGTACACTCTCGGCCGGGCTTCTCGAACAGGATGAGTTTGCGCTCGATCATCTCGGTGGCCTCCGTCAGCAACGTCCCTCGTGCAGGTTGCAGGACTGCTGCGCCTCTGTACGTAGTGTCTGCTGTATTCGCGTTGCGTTGAGCGCTTCCTGCCCAGCGCAGGACCGGCCAAGGGAGAGCTCGGCTCGCAGGTGGTTGAGGTTGGCCGGTCCGCGAGGTACACTTGACCTCGCCACAGGCGCCCGATCAGCACTTAGTGAGTGTGCAGCACAGTGAACACGCGGCACCGACGAACGCTCAGCGCGGTCTTCACCCGACCGGTCTCCGGCTCCCTCAAGTGGCGCGACGTTGAGGCACTGCTGAATGCGTTGGGTGCCACGATCAGCGAACGAGCCGGCTCCCGAGTCGCCGTGATGGTCAATGATCGGGTCGCCGTGTTTCACCGCCCTCACCCGAGCCCGAACATGGATAGGGGCGCGGTGCGGGATCTGCAGAGGTACCTGGAAAGCGCAGGGATTACGCCATGATCGAATATGAAGGCTACCTCGGTGCCGTGGAGTTCGATCCTGAGACCGACTCGTTCCACGGGACCGTGGTCAACACGAACGATGTGATCACGTTCTACGGGTCCTCGGTGACCGAACTCAGGGCGGCGATGCGCGAGTCGCTGAAGGAGTACTTCGCGTTCTGCCAGGAGCAGGACAGGGAGCCGGAGCAGCCCTTCTCGGGGAACCTGATGATCCACACAAGTCCAGAGCTGCACCGACGCGTCGCCTTGGCCGCCGCACGCCGCCAGGTAAGCGTGGGCGGTTTCATAGAGGGTGTTCTGGACGAAGTGCTGGCGGCGTGAGGCGACCAGTGTCGCCATCTACCGGTCCTGGAACTGGCGACATCGCTGGCGATCCTCAACCTGCACAATGGCAGACGGGGAACGGAGCGCCACCACGAATCAGCACAGGGACGAGTCAGCGTCCTACATACTCCCCCGATTCCGGAAGGGTTTGGGGCTTGTCGGACGAAGCCTCCAAGACCCACTTTACAGGAGGGCGGAGAGGGAGACGGAGTCGTGCGTGTGTGCCCGCCCCGTTCCCGCGGCAATGGACCCCAGACGGTGGAGCCTTGAGGGAGAGCAGAACCGATGTCCACAACGGAACGCCAACAACTGCACGACGCATTGGGCAAGGTGAGAAAAACGATCCATCGGTGCCGAGACCGGAAGGAATCCATCGGCGAGGAGAACACCAAGGCCGTGCTCATCGACCCCATTTGATCCGCATTGGGCTGGGACACCCACGACCCGGACGAGGTCTTCCGCGAGTACAGACGGAAACCGCAGGACAACCCGGTGGACCATGCGCTCTTCCTGCACCGATCCCCGCGATTGTTCGTGGAAGCCCAGGGCCTTGGCACGAACCTCCTGGACCGCAAATGGGTTTCTCAGACGTTGGGCTATGCAACCGTGGTCGGTGTCGAGTGGTGTGTCTTGACCAACGGTGACGAGTACCGGCTCTACAACGCCCATGCGCCTGTTGACGTCGAAGAGAAGCTGTTCCGTTCCGTCACCGTGTCGGACGACACGTGCGACGACTATACTCGCGAAGGTTAGGAATACACCGAAGTGGAAGTTCGCAGAACTTCACCCGTGGGCGTGTGGTGAGCACCCAACACACTGCTGTGCACGCAGAGGCGTCGAACTTGTGCAATAGC
>Ga0100395_1002869_pt1 | contig 12720 bp, 10 predicted proteins | sample CryGeymeta201519_FD_81542 | JGI IMG/M metagenome (GOLD analysis project Ga0100395, IMG submission 81542) | Groundwater microbial communities from Crystal Geyser aquifers in Utah, USA - Crystal Geyser metaG 2015-19 | ecosystem: Environmental > Aquatic > Deep subsurface > Groundwater | place: USA... | reverse complement strand
CGCTGATTGTCGCCTATGTGCTGAGCCAGTTCTACCGGGTGTTTCTCGCCGTGCTCAGCCCGACGCTGGCCGCCGAGCTTGGCGTGGGGGCCTCGGCGCTGGGCTGGGCCTCGGCGGCGTGGTTCATCGCGTTTGCGCTGATGCAGATCCCGCTGGGGCTGGCGCTCGACCGCATCGGGCCGCGCCGCACGGCGGGCTGGCTGACCGCTGCGGCGGGCGGCGCGGGGGCGCTTGTTTTCGCCGGGGCGCAAGGCGCGGCGGGGCTGATCGCGGGCATGGCGCTGATCGGCGCGGGCTGCGCGCCCGCGCTGATGGCGGCGTTCTACATCTTCGCGCGCAGCTATCCGGCGCGGCGCTTCGCGCTGCTCGCCTCGGCGATGCTGGGGGTGGGCGCGCTGGGCAACATCGGCGCGGCGGCGCCGATGGCGGCGGCGGCGGCGGCGCTGGGCTGGCGCGCGGCGCTGGTCGCCCTGGGCGCCGTCACGGTGGCGACGGGGCTGGCGATGCTGGTCTGGCTGCGCGATCCGCCCGCGCCTGCCGCGCGGGCCGGGGCGGACGGCGGGCGCGGCGCTGGAGACGACGGCGGCCTGCGCGACTATCTGGCGCTGCTGGCGACGCCGCATCTGTGGCCGCTCTACCTGATGATGTTTGTCAATTACGCGCCGGTGGTGGGGATACGCGGCCTGTGGGCCGGGCCTTATCTGGCGCAGGTGTTCGCGCTGGACGCGGGCGCGATCGGGCTTGCGACGCTGTGGATGGCGCTGGCGATGGCGGCGGGGTCGTTCGCGCTGGGGCCGCTCGACCAGATCCTGCGCACCCGCAAGTGGATCGTGGCCGGCGCGACGCTGACGCTCTCGGCCTGCTGTGCGGCGCTGGCGCTGTGGCCGGACGCCGGCGCGGCGCTGTCGGTGGCGCTGCTGGCGGCGATCGGCTTTGCGGGGATGTCGTTCGGGGTGATGATGGCCCACGCGCGCCCATTCTTTCCGCCCGCGATGACCGGGCGCGGCGTGACGCTGATGAACTTTTTCTGCATGGCGGGAGTGGGGACGATGCAGGCGGTCACCGGCGGCCTGCTCGCCGGAGCGGCGGACCCGGTCGCAGGCTTTTCCGCCGTGTTCGGTTTCTACGCGCTGGCCACGGCGGCGGTGAGCGCGCTTTATGTGTTCAGCCGCGACTCGCGGCCCTAGAAAGCCCTGCACGCAAGGAAGCCCCGATGCCAGACCGCCCCGCCCCGCAAACCCTCCATATCGTCGTCACCGGCTGCGCCGGGCGCATGGGCCGGATGCTGACCCGCGCGGTGATCGAGATGGACGGCGTGATGCTGTCGGGCGCCACGGTGCGCCCCGGTCACGACTGGGTGGGCCGCGACGTGGGCGAGGCGATGGGGCTGGGCCACGTCGTCGGCCTGAACGTCAGCGACGATCCGCTGCCGCTGTTCGCCAGCGCGCAGGCCGTGCTCGACTTCACCCCGCCGCAGGCGGCGCTGGCCCATGCCGAGATCGCGGCGCAGGCGCGGCTGACGCATGTGATCGGGACCACCGGCTTTGACGCGGGCCAGCTTGCGCGGCTCCGCGCCTGCGCCCGGCACGCGGTGATCGTGCGCTCGGGCAACATGTCGCTGGGGGTCACGCTGCTGGCGGCGCTGACGCGCAAAGTGGCGGCGGCGCTCGACGCCGACTGGGACATCGAGATCGCCGAGACGCACCACCGCGCCAAGATCGACGCGCCCTCAGGCACCGCGCTGATGCTGGGCGAGGCGGCGGCCGGGGGGCGCGGCGTGGCGCTGGACGCGGTCGCCGCGCGCGGCCGCGACGGGCTGAGCGGCCCGCGCCCGCGCGGCGCCATCGGCTTCGCCAGCCTGCGCGGCGGCGACGTGGTGGGCGAGCATCAGGTGATCTTCGCGGGCGCGGGCGAGCGCCTGACGCTCGGCCACATCGCCACCGACCGGATGATCTTCGCGCGCGGCGCGGTCAGGGCGGCGCTGTGGGGGCAGGGCAAGCCGCCGGGGGAATACGACATGGCCGACGTGCTGGGGCTGTGATCGCAGGCCGCACGGCGCTGCGCAGGGAAGGCGCGGCGCCCCCGGCCTACCGCCGCCGCCTGAGATAGACGTAGAGCGCGCCGCCGCCGCCGTGGCGCTGGTGCGCCTCGAACACGCCGATCACCATGGCGCAAAGCGGCGCGACGGCCAGCCAGCGCGGCGTGTCGCGGCGCAGAACCCCCTCGCCGCGCCCGCCGCGCGCGTCGCCGCCCTTGCCGGTGACCACCAGCACGCAGCGCAGGCCGCCCGCCGCGCTGGCGGCGATGAACTGGTTCAGCGCGGCGTGGGCGCGCTCGGCGGTCATCCCGTGCAGGTCGAGCCGCGCCTGCGGCGCGATCCGCCCGCGCCCCAGCCGCCGCGCCGTGCCGCGATCCAGACCCGGCGTGTTCGCGGTGACCGGGCCGGGGCGCTCGCCCGGCGACAGCCGCCACGCGACAGGGCGCTCCGGCTGCCCGGTGGGGCGCAGGATGCGCGGCGCGATGTCTGCGGGCGGTGGCGCAGGGCGGGCCGGAGCGGGGCTGATCCCGGCGGCTGCGGGGGCCTGGGGGGCGGTCACGGCTTCCGCCGCGCCTCGCTCCGGCGGCGCGTCGCGCAGGGGGCGCGCGGTCTCGGCCACGCGGCGCCACAGGGCGCGCTCCTCCTCGGAAAGGGTGGTGCGGGGCGCGCGGCGCCTCATCGCGCGCCGCGCGGGGTCATTCGCCGGTCGCGACCAGCAGCCAGTTGGGATCGTCGGCGCCCATGCGGCGGGCGAAGGTCCACACGTCAGTCTCGCGCCGCACGTCGTTGGGATCGCCCTCGACCACGGCGCCGCTGGCGTCGCGCACGGCGGAGATCAGCTCACCCGTGAAGCGGATCGCAATCTCGGCCTCTCGGCTGTCGGCGTCGAAGCGCGCCGCCACCACGCGGGCGTCGCGCACGCCGACGAACCGCGCCTCGACGGTGTAGCCCGCCTCCTTGCGCGCGGCGATGGCGTCGGCGAAGCCCTGATACACGTCGGGGGCGAGAAACTGGCGCAGCGTGTCGAGATCGCCGTGCTCGAAGGCCATCAGGATCATCTCGAACGCCTGCCGCGCGCCGCCGATGAACTCGGTGGGCAGAAAAGCCGGCTCGGCGCGGCGCATCGACGCCAGCGCCTCGCCGATGTCGGCGTCGCCTTCGGCCACCGTGGCGCTGTCGGGATCGACGCCCGCATCCTCCACCGGCGCGACCGGGGCGGCGCGCTTTTGGCGCACCGGCTCGACCTGCGGCGCGCGCGGCGCCTGCTGTTCCTCAAGCCCGGTCTTGGCGCCCAGCACGCCGCGCAGCTTGAGCAGCAGGAACACCGTGATCCCGGCCAGAATGATGAGCTCGATGACGCCCGTTGACATACGGTTGCAACCCCTGCCGTCCTGCGGCGCGCCGCCGCCCGCGTGGTCCGGGGGGTTGTGGCGCTTCACCGCGTCGCACCGTATGTATGGCGCGCGACCATAAGAGTCCATGACGACGGGCGGTCGCCGCACCGACAAAGGAGGCCCGCATGGCGTTGCTGCTGATCCTGCTCACCGTGCCGCTGATCGAGATCGCGCTGTTCGTCACGGTTGGCGGCGCCATCGGCCTGGGGCCGACGCTGCTGATCGTGGCGCTGACCGCGATCCTGGGCGCGGCGATGCTGCGGCGGCAGGGCGCCGGGGCGCTGGGCGCGCTGCAGGCGGCGATGGATCGCGGCGAGGATCCGTCCGGGCCGCTGGCCGACGGCGCGCTGCTGCTGCTCGGCGCGGTGCTGCTGCTGACGCCGGGGTTCTTCACCGACGCCGTGGGGTTTTTCCTGCTGGCGCCCGCCGGGCGGCGCGCGCTGATCGGCTGGCTGGGGCCGCTGGTCGCCGCGCGCGCGGTGCGGATGGGGCCGCGCACCGCCCGGCCCTACCCCGACGACGCGCCCATCGACGCCGAATACCGCGACGTGACCGCGCCATCCGCCCCCGGCGACCAGAACCCCGGCGACCAGAACCTTGACGACGCGAACCCGGACGGCGCCGACCGGCGCGACATCGCGCCGCCGCGCTGAGCCGCGATTGCCCGCGCGCGCCCTGCGTGCTAGCCCCGCGTCACCTTCAACGGACAGCCGGAGCCGATCACCATGGCCGAAGACCAGACCAACGGCGGCGCGCCCGCGCAGCCGCAGCCGCAGACCCTGAACCCGCAGGTGGGCCTGCTGGCGCAGTACATGCGCGACCTGTCGTTCGAGAACGTCGCCGCGCAGAAGGGCGGCGCGCAGGAAGGCCGCCCCGACATCAAGGTGGGCGTCAACCTCGACGCCAACGCCAAGGGCGACAACCGCTATGAAGTGACGATGAAGCTGAACGCCAAGGCGACCTCGGGCGAGCAGACCATCTTCGTGGTCGAGCTCGACTATGCCGGCGTGTTCACCGTGACCGGCGTGCCGGACACGCATCTGCGCCCGTTCCTGCTGATCGAATGCCCGCGCATCCTGTTCCCGTTCGCGCGCCGGATCATGGCCGACGTCACCCGCGACGGCGGCTATCCGCCGCTGATGCTGGACCTGATCGACTTCGCCGCGATCTACAAGCAGGAACTCGACCGCCGCCGCGCAACCGAGGCGCCCGTCGCGCAGGCGTGACGGGCCGACGCAGAGGCGCGGCCCCCCGCGCCTCTGCGCTTGATCCCGACAGGCTATCTCAAGGGGCGTCCGCTTGGCCCGCCTCGGCGCAGCGCAAACAAAAACGCTCCCGGAACCGGTCCGGGAGCGTGTGGCGGCGGGACTGAACTGGTGGAGCCAAGGGGAGTCGAACCCCTGACCTCTTGAATGCCATTCAAGCGCTCTCCCAACTGAGCTATGGCCCCGGAGAGTCCCGCCGCTGCGATGGCGCGACCTATATTGTCGCGTGTCGCGCCGCGCAAGGGCTAATCAGCGGCTGAGCGGGTCGTCGTCGTCCTTCTCCACCAGATCGTCGAGATCGTCGTCGGCGTCCTCGTCGTCGGCCTCCAGCAGCACGTCGTCATCGGCCTCGACCACGTCCTCCTCGACCTCATCGGCCGCAGGCGCGACCACGACGGCGTCATCGTCGTCGTCGTCCTCGTCCAGCACCACGGCGTCGTCCTCGTCGTCGTCGGCTGCGTCCTCGACGTCGTCCTCAAGCTCGAGATCGACCACCACGGCCTTCGCCGCATCGGCGCGCGGCGCGACGCGGACGCGCTTGCCGCGCACGATCACCTCGGGCGTGAACACCGCGCCGCACTCCGGGCAGGCGATCGGGTCGCGGTTGAGATCGTAGAAGCGCACGCCACAGGCGGCGCAGTGGCGCTTTGCGCCCCATTCGGGTTTTGCCATCGTCATCCTCGGGGCTGCACTCTGTCTTAAAAAGCTGCGGTGGACTGCCACAGTGCGCGCCCGCTGTCAAAGCCCTGCGTCGCGCGCGCGTTGACTGGCGTCGCCGCGACAGGCACAGTGGTCGGGCGAGTATGTCGTTTCGATGCGGTTCGCCCGGCGAGAGCAGACCCCGGTTCTCTCGCCTCTCGATTTTTTTGCGTCACGATGCGCGCGCCACCCTGAATGAGCGCTTTCAGCCCGGATCGCGCGCCGCGCGGCGCGACGCTCCGGCCGCCGAGATCCAAGGAGACGCCCGACCATGATCGAGATCACCCTGAACGGCGCCGCGCGCGCCATCGACGCAAGCCCCGAGATGCCGCTGCTGTGGGCGCTGCGCGACGTCGCCGGGCTGACCGGCGCCAAGTTCGGCTGCGGCGTGGGGCTTTGCGGCTCCTGCACCGTGCATGTGGACGGCGTGGCCGAGCGCAGCTGCCTGCTGCGGCTGAGCGACGTGGCCGGCAAGGCCGTCACCACCATCGAGGGGCTGCATCCGGAGGGCGACCACCCGGTGCAGGCGGCGTGGCGCGAGCTGAACGTGCCGCAATGCGGCTTCTGCCAGGCGGGGCAGATCATGCAGGCCGCCAGTCTGCTTTCGGCCAAGGCCAATCCATCCGACGCCGAGATCATGGCGGCGATGGACGGCAACATCTGCCGCTGCGGCTGTTACGAGCGCATCGTCGCCGCCGTCCGTCTCGCAGCCACGGGGATTTGAGCCATGCTGAAGTATCTCAAGGATAGCGGCGTCGCTCTCGGCGCGCAGGTTCAGGCTGCGGCGGGCGCCGTCGTCATCCGCGCGGTTGACCGGCGGACGTTCCTGAAGGGCTCCGGCCTCGCGCTGGCGGCGTTCGCCAGCCCTGCGGCGGCCTTCGAGGCGTGGCCGACCGGCGGCGAGGCGATGCCGCGCGGGCTGGTCGCCGATCCGCTGGTGTTCGTCTCGATCGATCCCGACGGAACCGTGACGATCATGGCGCACCGCTCCGAGATGGGCACCGGCGTCAAGACCGCGCTGCCGATGGTGCTGGCCGACGAGATGGGCGCCGACTGGGGCCGCGTGACGGTCGCGCAGGCGCCGGGCGACGAGCCGCGCTATGGCAATCAGGACACCGACGGCTCGCGCTCGATGCGCCACCATATCCAGACCATGCGCCAGATGGGCGCCTCGGTGCGCCAGATGCTGGCCGAGGCGGCGGCGGCGCGCTGGGGCGTCGGCGCGAACGCGGTGCGCGTCGGCGTCCATGTGGTCGAGAACCCGGCCACCGGCGCGACGCTGGGCTTCGGCGATCTGGCGGCCGAGGCCATGGCCCGCCCGGCGCCGCCGCGCGAGGCGCTGACTTTCAAGAGCGAGGCCGAATTCCGCTACATCGGCAAGGAGAACATCCGCCCGGTCGATCTGCGCGCCATCACCACCGGCGCGGCGATCTATGGCGCCGACATGCGCCTGCCGGGGATGCGCTATGCGGTGATCGCCCGCCCGCCGGTCGCGGGCGGCACGCTTGCGTCCTACGACGCGACCGACGCGCTCGCCCTGCCCGGCGTGGAGCGGGTCGAGACGCTGGAGGGCGCCGCGCTGCCGGGCGGCTTCGCGCCGCTGGGCGGCGTCGCGGTGATCGCGACCAGCACATGGGCGGCGCTGGAGGGCCGCGCGGCGCTGAAGATCACCTGGGACCACGGCCCGCACGCAAGCTATGACAGCGAGGCGTTCAGCGCCGAGATGGCGGCGACGGCCGGGAAGCCGGGCAAGGTGATCCGCGACCGGGGCGACTATGACGCGGCGAAGGCGGGCGCGGCGCGGGTGATCTCGGCGACCTACCATCAGGCGCACATGGCGCAGGCGCCGATGGAGCCGCCCTGCGCGGTGGCCGACGTGCGCGACGGCGAAGCGATGATCTGGGCGCCGAGCCAGAGCCCCTACACCGCGCGCGAGGACATCGCCAAGGCGCTGGGGCTGGACATCGGCAGGGTCACGGTGCAGCCGACGCTGCTGGGCGGCGGCTTCGGGCGCAAGTCGAAGGCCGACTTCGCCACCGAGGCCGCGATCCTCAGCCAGCGCATGGGCGCGCCGGTGCTGGTGCAGTGGACGCGCGAGGACGATATCCAGAACGGCTATCTCCACACCACCTCCGCCGAACACGTCGAGGCGACGGTGGACGCCGAGGGCCGGGTGACCGGCTGGCTGCACCGCTCGGTGGCGCCCAGCATCCTCAGCACCTTCGCGCCCGACCCCGGCTATCAGATGCCGATCGAATCGGGCATGGGCCATGTCGATACGCCGTTCGCCACCCCCAACCTGCGCTGCGAGAACGGTCAGGCGATGGCGCACGCGCGCATCGGCTGGTGGCGGTCGGTCTCCAACGTCCCGCACGCCTTCGCGGCGCAATCCTTCGCCGCCGAACTGGCGCATGCGCTGGGCCGCGACCAGCGCGAGATGCTGCTGGAGCTGATCGGCCCGGCGCGGGTGATCGACCCGAAGGCGGAGGCGCTGCCGGAGGATATGTGGAACTACGGCGAGCCTTATGCGCAGTTTCCCATCGACACCGGGCGGCTCTCGAACGTGCTCAACGTCGCGGCCGACGCGGCGGGCTGGGGCGCCGAGATGCCTGCGGGCGAGGGCTGGGGGCTGGCCGCGCACCGCAGCTTCGTCAGCTATGTGGCGGCGGCGGTGCGGGTGAAGATCGTGGACGGGCTGATCCGCGTGCCCGAGGTCCACATGGCCATCGACTGCGGCTTCGCGGCAAACCCCGAGCGCATCCGCAGCCAGATGGAGGGCGCGGCGGTGATGGGCATGACCGCGACGCTCTACAGCGGCGTGACGTTCCGCGACGGCGCGGTGCAGCAGCAGAACTTCAACGATTACCGCATGGCGCGCGCGACCAATTTCCCAGAGCGCGTCCACACCCACATCGTGGCGCACCCGTTCTCGGTCCATGCGACCGGCGTGGGTGAGCCGGGCCTGCCGCCGATCCCGCCCGCGCTGTGCAACGCGATCTTCAACGCCACCGGAAAGCGGCTGCGCAGCCTGCCGATCGGCGAGACCATCGACGCCTGAGCGCCGTTCCGGCGGGGCCCGCGCGCCCCGCCGGAGCCGCCGACGGCGTCCGACCCACTCCGCACCCCGCTTTCGCACCTGCGAAATGATCTTGCGCTGCAGCGTGACCAAGCGTAACGTTCGTGCGACAGTTTCCCGGGGGCTTTGAAGACAGTGCTCTATCACGCATACGAGCTGACGCACGCGGCGGTTTCGCCATTCCGCAACGCCGCGCAGATGGGTGTGACCGCGATGCGCAATCCGGTCAATCCGCTGGCGGACACGCTGGGCTTTCGCGCGACGGCGGCGGCGTTCGAGATGTTCGTCAACGCCACGCGGCGTTATGGCAAGCCCGAGTTCGGCATCGAGACGGTGGAGATCGCGGGCGAGACCACGCCCATCACCGAGGAGGTGGTTCATCACCTGCCGTTCTGCGACCTGCTGCATTTCAAGCGCGATTCGGTGCTGGCGGAGGCGCGCAACGACCCCAAGGTGCTGATCCTGGCGCCGATGTCGGGCCACTTCGCCACCCTGCTGCGCGGCACGGTCGAGGCGATGCTGCCGGAGCACGACGTCTATATCACCGACTGGATCGACGCGCGCAACGTGCCGCTTTCAAAGGGCAAGTTCGATCTGGACGACTACATCGACTATATCGCCGCGTTCTGCGAGTTTCTGTCGCGCGACGGTGAGCGCCCGGCGGTGATGGGCGTGTGCCAGCCCGGCGTGCCGGCGCTGGCGGCGGCGGCGCTGATGAGCGCGCACGGCGCGGCGCACCGGCCCGCCGCGCTGATCCTGATGGGGTCGCCCATCGACACCCGCGTCAGCCCGACCGAGCCGAACGTGCTGGCGACCTCGCGGCCGCTGTCGTGGTTCGAGAAGAACGTCATCACCACGGTGCCGTTCCCGAATCCGGGCTTCATGCGCAAGGTCTATCCCGGCTTTCTGCAACTGTCGGGCTTCATGTCGATGAACCTCAACCGCCATGTGGACGCGCATGTGAAGCAGTTCCGCAACCTCGTGCGCGGCGACGGCGAAAGCGTGGCGGGGCACCGCACTTTTTATGACGAATACCTCGCGGTGATGGACCTCACGGCGGAATTCTACCTCCAGACCGTCGATGTGGTGTTCCAGAAGCACGCCATGCCCAAGGGCGAGATGATGCACTACGACGAGAAGATCGACCTCGGCGCGATCACCGATGTCGGGCTGTTCTGCGTCGAGGGCGAGGCCGACGACATCACCGGGCGCGGCCAGACCGAGGCGGCGCTGACGCTGTGCGCGAACCTGCCGCAGTCGAAAAAGGGCAGCTACATCCAGGCCAAGGTCGGCCATTACGGCGTATTCAACGGCAGCCGCTGGCGCCAGCACATCCAGCCGAGGGTGCGGGAATTCATCCGCGCCCGCCGCGCCTTCGTGCGCGGCTGAGCACGCGCTCAAGACCGAAGCGCGCATGAGCGGCGTGATCCGGCTCGACGATCCGGCGGTGCTGGTGCGTCTGCACCGCTCCGCCCGCGCGCGCCGCTTCACCCTGTCGCTGCGCGGCGGCGAGGCGCGGCTGACCGCCCCCACCCACGCCCGCGAGACCGAGGCGCGCATGTTCCTGCTGCGTCAGAGCGACTGGCTGCGCGACGCGCTGGCCCGCGCGCCGCTGGCGCATGACGTTGTGATCGGCGCGCATGTGCTGATCGACGGCGCATCGGTCGGGATCGTGGACAGCGGACGGGCGCGCGGCCCCTGCGTGCTGTGCGGCGGCGCGCTCGCCACGCCCGCCGCCGCCCCGGGCGCGGCGGTGGCGGCGTTCCTGCGCTCCCGCGCCCAGGCCAGCATCACCCCCGCCGCCAAGGCGGCGGCGGCGGCGCTGGGGCGGCCTGTGGGGCGGATCAGTTTTCGCGACACGCGCTCGCGCTGGGGGTCGTGCACGGCGCGCGGCGATCTGGCGTTCTCGTGGCGGCTGGCGATGGCCCCGCCCGCCGTGCGCGACTATGTGGCGGCGCATGAGGCGGCGCATCTGGTCGAAATGAACCACGCGCCCGCCTTCTGGCGGCTGGTCGAGCGGCTGAGGCCCGACTACCGCGCCGAGCGCGCCTGGCTGCGCGCCGAGGGCGCGCAGCTGCACCGCTACCGGTTCACGCCCGCAACGGCCTGAACGGGCCTAGCCGAATCGCCCGGTGATATAGTCCTGGGTGCGGCGGTCCGACGGGCTGGAGAAGATCTTCTCGGTGTCGTCGTATTCCGGCATGACGCCGAGGTGAAAGAACGCCGTCTTCTGGCTGACGCGCGCGGCCTGCTGCATCGAGTGGGTGACGATGACCACGGCGTAGGTTTCGCGCAATTCGTTGATCAGGTCTTCGACCTGCGCCGTGGCGATCGGGTCGAGCGCCGAGCACGGCTCATCCATCAGCAGCACTTCGGGCTGGGTGGCGATGGCGCGCGCGATGCACAGGCGCTGCTGCTGGCCGCCCGACAGGCCGGTGCCCGGCGCGTCGAGCCGGTCCTTGACCTCGTTCCAGATCGCGGCGCGGCGCAGCGAGGTCTCGACGATCTCGTCGAGCTCGGCCTTGTTGTTGGCGAGGCCGTGGATGCGCGGGCCGTAGGAGACGTTGTCGTAGATCGACTTGGGGAACGGGTTGGGCTTCTGGAACACCATGCCGACGCGGGCGCGCAGCTGCACCGGGTCGATCTGCGGGTCGTAGATGTCCTTGCCGTCGAGCAGGATGTCGCCCGACACGCGGCAGATGTCGATGGTGTCGTTCATGCGGTTGAGGCAGCGCAGGAAGGTGGACTTTCCGCAGCCCGACGGGCCGATGAACGCCGTCACGGTCTTGTCGAGGATGCCGATCGAGACGTCCTTGATGGCGTGGGTGTCGCCGTAATGGACATTGACCGCCTCGGCGTCGATCTTGACCTTCTCGGCGGGCGCATTGCGACCGGTCGGCGCGGCGACCGTGTCGGTCGTCTGGATATCGGTCACGGCTTGGCTCTCCATTGATTCGGCCTCCTACCAGCGTTTCTCGAGGCGTCTGCGCAATATCACCGCAATCGCGTTCATGGCGATCAGAAAAGTAAGCAGCACAAGGATCGCGGCCGACGTGCGCGAGACAAAGCCGCGCTCGGGGCTGTCGGCCCAGATGAAGATCTGCGTCGGCAGCGCGGTCGCGGGCTGGAACAGGCTGTCCGGCGCGGCGGTGATGAAGGCGTTCATGCCGATCAGCAGCAGCGGCGCCGTTTCGCCCAGCGCCTGCGCCAGCCCGATGATCGTGCCGGTCAGGATGCCGGGCATCGCCAGCGGCAGCACATGGGTCAGCACCACCTGATGCTTGGAGGCGCCCACGCCCAGCGCCGCCTCGCGGATCGACGGCGGCACGCCCTTCAGCGCGGCGCGGGTGGCGATGATGATCGTCGGCAGCGTCATCAGCGACAGCGTGAGACCGCCGACCAGCGGCGCCGAGCGCGGCATCCCGAACCAGCCGATGAACACCGCCAGCGCCAGCAGGCCGAACACCACCGACGGCACGGCGGCGAGGTTGTTGATGTTGATCTCGATGATGTCGGTCAGCCGGTTCTTGGGCGCGAACTCCTCCAGATAGACCGCCGCCGCGATCCCGACCGGAAAGCTGATGAGAAAGCACACCAGCAGCGCGTAGAACGACCCCCAAAGCGCGCCCTTGAGACCCGCGATCTCAGGAAAACGACTGTCCGCGTTGCTCAGCAGCGCCCAGTTGATCGGCTTGGAGACCAGACCCGCCGCCTGAAGCTGGTCGAACCAGGCGATCTCGTTGTCCTTCAGGCGCCGGTTCGCCTCGGGCGTGTCGCGCTTGATGAGACCCTTCATCATCTGGTCGTAGGGGTCTGAAACCGGCACGGTCAGCGTGACGGTGCGCCCGATCAGCGACGGATCGGCGATCACCGCGTCGCGCAGCGCCGTCTGCGCGCCATTGCTGGGAATGTTGGTCAGCAACCGCTTTTCGGCGCGCGACGTCACCTCGGGGAACCGCGCTTCGATCGCGTCATTGACGATGGCGCGAAAGTTGCCCCTGAAGATATCGTCAGCCGCCACCCGCGCCTCGGTCACCTCGAAATCCAGCGTCACATGAGTCTGCCGGAAGGCGTCGGCGCCGGTTGAGACCAGCGACGACACCAGAATGAACAGCATCAGCAGCGCGAAGCCGAGCGCCGCCATGCCGCCGCCCTTCAACCACAAATCCGCGCGGTGGCGCTTCTTGATCCGCTCGCCGATCGCGGGGCTGGTCCAGTCCACGGAGATATCGGTCATGTTCCGGCCCT
>Ga0100395_1002861_pt1 | contig 12729 bp, 7 predicted proteins | sample CryGeymeta201519_FD_81542 | JGI IMG/M metagenome (GOLD analysis project Ga0100395, IMG submission 81542) | Groundwater microbial communities from Crystal Geyser aquifers in Utah, USA - Crystal Geyser metaG 2015-19 | ecosystem: Environmental > Aquatic > Deep subsurface > Groundwater | place: USA... | reverse complement strand
TCGCGCGAGGGGGTCTGTGACCAGCCAGAAGTACGGAGTGCGTGCGTTGGGGCGCCAACGCGTCCTGGGCTTGGGCAGTTCCCGTACGGCCTGGACGTGGCTGGATAAGCTGCGACGCGCCCTAATGCGGCCGGGGCGGGATCGCCTGTCGGGGACCGTGGAAGTGGACGAGACGCACCTCGGCGGGGAGAGGGAAACGCGGTCGCGGAGCCGCGGGCAAGGCACTGGTCGTGATCGCGGCGCAACTGGACGGAGGGCGAATCGGCCGCATCCGCCTGAAACAGGTTCCCGACGCCTCGGGAGCCAGTCTGGAGGGTGCCGTGCGGGCGGCTGTCGAGCCAGGAAGCACGATCTGCACCGAGGACTGGTCTGGCTACCGATTCCTCTCCACGGGCGGCTATACGCACCAAGTCGTCCGTGCCACGGCCAGTGTCGGTGAGGATCCCCTGCCGCAGGCCACCAAGTCGTCCTTTTGCGTCCTTGCCCCTGTTGGGGAACTCACGGGTGACGTGCCTACCGCAGCTCCAGGAAGCCCGCGTTGTCGACCTGCCACGTCGCGTGGTGCGTGCCCACCCACAGCACCCAGACCGGCTCGGCCGATTTGCGCACCGTGAGGCTGAAGGCGACGCGGGGATGCTTCGCGGGGTCGATGCCCAGTGAGGCGAACGGGATGCGCCACTCAGTCGTCCAGCGGCCTGCATCGACCACCTTGGCAGCATACTCCACGCCCCGCGCGGCGCGCTCCACGGCCTCCGGTGGCGCGCCGGCTTCATCGCTGCTGGCGAAGTGCCCGGAGGGGTAGCCGCGCAGGATCAGTAGCGGGTTGCCCTTCGCCGGGCTGCGGAAGGCCAGCTCCACGGCGTCGTCGCTGCCCCAGGTGTCGCCCCGGCGTAGCGGCTTGGCGGGGTCGACTTCGTTGTCGATAGCAACCAGCAGGTGCGTGCCGTCGTGGAACAGCCACGCATGGCTGGGTGGGCCAACCTTCTCTTCCTCCAGTCCCTGGGCGATCAGCATGGCGCCTTTGAGCTCAAGCCCGCCCCATTCCGCTGGCGCCAGGTCGCCGTCGAGGGTGACCTCCGCGGTCGCCTTCGCCACCGCGGACGTCGGCCCAGGGCGCTGGGCTGCGGGCTTGCCGCCGGTGGCGGTCTGCGGGTTGACCGGCGGGCGCACGGTGGTCTTCACCGGCCACGAGGCGCGTAGCTCGTCCTTGTATAGCCCGCTCTTATCGACAGGGATCCGTTCGAAGCCCAGCTTCCACGCTGGCGAGTTGGGCTTGAGCCGGAAGTCCTCCTTCGCCGCATCGACGAACAACGGGTCCTCGCCGACCAGGTTGTTCTCCAGCTTCACCCCGGGACGCGCCTTGCCCTCGATCTCGTCCCAGCTTCCGCCCCAGCAGATGTTCCGCGTCACGAGATTGCCTCGTGGCTCGGCGTAGTTGCCCTCCAGGTAGGTGAGAAGCTGCGGGTACTTGCTTCGCCACGGCTCTTCCTTGTAGGGCATCTCCTCCAACCGCTGCTTCATGGTCAACACCGAAGCTGCGGCCCAGCCCATCATGCGGGCGTCCACGTGCAGGGCCGGTTTGCAGTCTACGAAGATGTTGTTGTCCACCACGTTGTCGTGCCCGCCGCCGATGAAGGCCGCCCGCGGCACTTTGTAGAACACGTTGCCGAACATGGTCGCCGAGCAGAACATGTCGTCGAGATAGACGCCGTTGCAGCCTCGGTCCTGAAAGCCGTAGACGTGGTGGAAGTAGTTGTAGCGGATCAGGTGGCCGCGCATGGTCGGGCTGTAGCCGGCATACATGATGCCGGCGTCGTTGGCGCCGTAGACGACGCTGTGGATCTCGTTGTACTCGAAGAGGAGGTCGTTGCCGCCCCACATGATGGCCATGTGCGGGCCGTCGTTGATGAGGTTGTGAGTGACGCGGTTGCCCACGCCGTGCACCTGCACCGCCGGCTTGCAGATAGGGTTCCAGCGGCCGTACCGGTAGAGATGGCAGTTGTCCACGTACAGCCCGGCGGGGGTCAGCGTCTTGCGGTCGCCGCCGGACACGGAGACGCAGCCGTCTGCCGTGTTGTATATGTCGCAACCGACGACGCCACTGTCCTTCCCGCTCAGCCCGATTCCCCAGGAGCCGGTGTTGCGGACCACGCAGCCGGCCACGCGGCAGTTCGTCACCTCGCTCAACGACAGCGCCGTTCCGCGGGTGCACTCGAAGGTCAGCCCGCGGAGCGTCACGTTCGCCGTCTGCTTCATCTGCACCAGCGTCGGGAGCACCGACACCAGCACGCGAGCCTTCTCCAGAGGCGACGGTGGCCAGAAGTACAGGAGGCCGCTGTCCCGATCCAGGTACCACTCACCGGGTTGGTCCAGCTCGGGCAGCAGATTGTAGGCGTAGTAGTGCATGCCCTTCCGGAAGCCGAACCCGTGCTGCGGCTTCGCTTCGAGGGTGAGGACCTTCTTCTCTGTGTCGAGCTGAGCGACTCTGAGCCGCTGGTCGGCCCAGTCCCAGAACCAGTATCCGTGCAGCATGACGTCCTTTTCGCCGACCCAGCGGCTGGGACGATCGCCCTCGTAGGAGAAGATGCCCTCTTCGCACCCCTTCGTACCGCGGACGTCCTTTGGCGTCGGCCCCAGCACTTCGGGGATCTTCACGAAGCCCTCGTTGGGCCACCGCGCCAGTGTCATGGGCTGGTCGGCGAAGAACACCTCCAGCCCGGGACTGGAAGCGCCCCACGACTGCCCGGCCTCCATCGCCCCCAAGTCGATCATCCCCTGCGCCTTGAGGTCGGCCTGCCACACCTTTCCCTGCGCGCCGGGATCCATCCGCTTGAGCACAGCCGGGTCGGTGACCGGCGTCCACGCCGTGATCGCCTTCCCACCCACGAGCCGCGCCGCCTCCCCCGGCCGTGACCGGTACGTGATCGGGCAGTCGGCAGTGCCGCTGTCGTCCGGACCCAACTCGAAGGTCTCGGCGCGCTCGTAGAGGCCGCCGCGCAACTGGACCTCAAGCCCTCCGGCGGGAAGCGCGCCGATCTCCTTGAGCTTCCGGATCGCGTCTCGCGCCCGTTCCAGCGTCGCGACCGGGCCGTCTGTCTTCGCGCGGTTGGGGGCCGGCGGCTTCCCGGACCAGGCGTCGCTGCCGTTGGCCGCTACGTAGAGCGCGCCACCCGCCGCCTTCGCGCTGGCCGGCTCCGCGGAAGCCGCGCCCGTCCAGAGGCAAGCAACCGCGAGCAGTAGTGCGGTGTCCGTCCATCCGACTCCGTTTGTTGGCATGACTTTGTTCCTCCCTGAAGCGGCGGCGAAGCCCCGCGCTCACCGCTCGCGTTGATCGTCGACTTCCTGGGCGATCCCCTCGAATGCGTTGGCTTCCAGCACCACGTCCTCAACGCGCGGCCCAAGCCGAATCCCCGTCTGCGTCAATGCGGAAGCCCGAGGCCTCCTCCACCGTCACGCGATTCCCGTACCAGTCGGTATCTTCCGTCAGCGGCACCGTCACCGAAGCGCACTTGCGCAGTACCGTTCCCCGTCCCTGACCGACGAGTCTCACTCCGCTCCGCAACCGCACCGAGTTGTGGAGCTGGTACGTGCCCTCGTGCAGCGCGACCGTGCCGCCCCCCCCCCCGAGCCGCCACGTAGTCGATGGCAGCCTGGATCGCCAAGTCATCCAGGCCCTTGAAGGTGGTGCCTTCGGCGCCGACGGTTACTTCGAGTTGGGGGTGGTGCATTCGCGTCCTCCGGGATTGCGTTCGGTCATGCGGGCGGTGTAACTTCGTCGCCCGAATACAGAGTCCTTGGCCGACACGCTTCGCGGGGGTCTCGACCGGAGCCGTGCCACCAACGCCTTGCGTCGTCAGCATCCCGGCGAGAGCGTTCGGGCGGGGAAGGACATGCCAGCCTCCACCGCGAATTACGTGCGGCACCCGCGCCGAGACCGATACGCGGACGCGTCGGCGTGAGTCTTGGACGCGTCAGCGGCCCGCAGACAACGTGGCGCGCTTGAGGGATCGCCCCCGATGGACTGGCCGTGGCGGTGTAGAAACAGTACCGCGAGGCGTCGCGGTCGGTCTTCATGTGCCGAAACTGCCTTCCCCGGTCGGGGCTGGCGTGGGTCTGTCATGACAGGCGATTCTGCCGCTCCGGCACTGCAACAAGCCAGCGACTGCACGAATAACCCCCTACAATGGCGAATCCCGTGGTAGAATAACCCCTTATTCTGTCAGTTTCGGTGACGCTCTCAGGGGTATGACGCCATGGCCAACGCCACCGTGATGCGCCGCGATGCCCTCGGCTACCTGGTCGAGTGGCAGCAGCGTGCCGACCGCAAGCCCTTGGTCATCCGCGGAGCGCGGCAGGTCGGCAAGACGTTCCTGGTGCAGCTCTTCGGGGAGCGGCACTTCGCCAATGTGGTCTACGTGAACTTCGAGCAGCGGGCCGAGTTGGGTGAGCTGTTCGCGTCCAAGTCGCCGCAGAAGATCCTGCCGCTGCTGGAGTTGCAGACCCACTCGACGGTGACGCCGGGACGCACGTTGCTGTTCCTCGACGAGGTGCAGGCTGCGCCGGACGTGCTACCGTGTCTGCGGTACTTCTACCCTGGGCACCGACGTCGTCCCGGTAGAAGTGAAAGCCGGCACCATCGGGCGCCTGCGCTCCCTGCAGCTCTTCATGGAGGAGAAGTCGAGCACGTTGGCCGTCCGGATAAACAGCGACCTCCCTTCCGTCGTCGAGGCGCCGATCGTGAACTCTCGCACCGGGCGGGAGAGCTATCGACTGCTGTCGTTGCCCTTCTGGCTGGTCGGGCAGGTTCGGCGGTTGGTGGGTGCCGAACTGGGGTGCTGAGCACCTCAGCGTGCTTCGCCCCGCGGGTGCCGATCCAGGCCCGCGAGCGCCCCTCGAGTTCCGCCGCCTCTGGGCGGCGCGCTACGGGGTGTTCGTGGGACGGTCGATCGACTATCCTCGAAGTGATCGGCTTCCCGCCCCTACCGACACCTGAGCCCACCCAATGCCCACCTACGAGTACCGTTGCCAGAAGTGCCAAGCCGTGCTGGAGATCGTCCAGCGTGCGGACGCGCTGCCGCGGACCGTCTGCGGTTCTGACTGCGTCGCCGAGGGCCGTCCCGGCGACGGCAAGCTGGTGAAGCTGATCTCGCGCGTGGCGGCCCACACCGGTCGGTCCGCCGGCGAGAAAACCCCTCCACCGGCAGTCGCACCTGCCGCCAAGGAGTGGCCCGGGCACGTCTGCGGGCACGGCTGCGGGCCCGGCTGTCGGCACGGGGGACAGGCGCCCCCGCCGGCTCCTTGCGTCGGCGAACGGGTGCGCCGGAAGTACGGGCTGGGGTAGCCGAGTGGCCGGCGCACCCAGGCACGATGCACGGAGCCCAACCATGTTTTGCTTTTCCGCCGTCGCTCTCTGTCTCCCGCTCCTCGCCTCCGGCGCTTCGGCGCTCGAAGAGCTGCTGGTCACCAAGCCCGACGCCTTCCGCCCGATCACCGTTGCCGATGGCCGGCCGCAGTTCGTCATCCCGCCCGAGTCGCGGCTGGCGCGCAACGAGCACCCGCGGTTCCTGCTGGTGAAGGAGGACTTGGAGACCCTCCGGCGGCGGCTGGCTGATCCGCGCGTCGCCACGGAGTTCGAGGCGCTGAAGCGGCAGTGCGACCCGGCGAAGCCCTGGGCATCGGAGTTCGGCGGGTGCAAGCACGCGCTGCTCTGGAAGCTGACGGGTGACCGGAAGTACCTCGACGCCATCCGCAACTCGCCGGAGTTCAGGCGGCCGACGTGGGTGTTCGGTTGGCCGGCGACGATGGACCTGCTCTGGGAGGACCTGACGCCCGACGAACGCAAAGAGCTGTCAGACTTGGTGGCGCAGTCGGTGGTTCGCGATGGCAGCCTCTACTGGCGACCGACGCTCCACTTGGTGTCCGTCTTCTACGAGGGCGGGACGGGACCCAACGACGCGGCGTTCCTCGTCCGGATGAAGCACGACTTCGACCAGACGCTCGTCGGCTGGACCGACAAGCTCAATAAGTGGGCGGCGGGTCGCGGCGGGTCGGACATGGGGCACGGCTACAACGGCGAGCACGCCTACTGGGAGCCATTTGCCGCAGCGATCTGCTGGGCGCATGCCACCGGCGAGGACTACCTGGGCCGCGCCGACTTCGCCAGGTACCAGAGCCCGTTCTACTGGTACCACCTCGTCCCGAAGCTGGAGCCGCTCTGCGTCGAGAAGATCGGCGTCACCCGCTGCGCCGACGATGCCGGCGCCGTCAGCGAGGGGCACTCGGGCGCGAACCACCTGCTCTTCCTCACGTTCACCCGCGAGAACGACGGGCTGGGACTGGCGTGGATGGACAAGTTCCGCACCCAGGAGCCGCCCTGGAACAGGGACCGGGAAGCCTTGGGGCGCGTGCTCTGGTGGGACCCCGACCAGCAGCCGCTCGACCCGACCACGCTTCCGCTCACCCGGTTGTTCCCGACCTCCGGGCATGTCGTCATGCGCAGCGACTGGACGGAAGACGCCACCTTCGCCACCTTTCGCTGCGGGCGCTTCGGCGAGATCGACGGCACGTGGGGCCGCAACAACGCCGACAACCTCAGCTTCACCATCCGGAAGCGCGGCCCGCTCGCCATCGACTCCGGTCCGGTGCACGGTCAGAATACGCAGGTGCTCAAGTTCTTGGGGGAGGGATCGGACGCTGGGGTCCCCGCCATCGGGAACTACGGCCGCCAGACGATCGCCCACAACTCGATCACCATTGGCGAGGGCGAGTACCAGCACCGGGACTGGCAGGGCAAGCCCACCTACAACATCGTCCGCCGGGGCGGGCAGTCGGTGCCGCCGGCGACCGACTGGTGGAGGAAATGGGGCTTCCCCGGGCCGCAGGAGTTCGTGCAGCACGACTTCAGACAGGGGCGGATCGTCGCGTACCGCACCCACCCGCTCTACGACTACGCCCTCGGCGACGCCCGTTTCAGCTACCCGCTGGGCGGCATGGAGGAGATCACCCGCCAGTTCCTCTACCTGAAGCCGGATGCGTTCGTCATCTACGATCGCGTGGTCGTGGTTGACCCGGCACAGCAGCCGTGTTGGTTGCTTCACTCCCTGCGCGAGCCGAAGGCGTCAGGCGCCGAGCGGGCGCTCACGCCCGAGGAGATCGGCCTGCAGTTTCTCTGGGACGGCAAGGAGAAAACGCCTCACCCCCAGCCGGGCGGGCACTTCGCGATGGGCGGCGATACCTTCCTCGTCCAGTCCGGTTCGCCGGGCAAGCCCGGCGAGGACTGGCTTGCCGCTCGAACGCTCCTGCCTGCCGACGCGGACGCCGAGCGCAAGAAGGTCGGCGGCAAGGGACACGACTTCGAAGTGGCCGGCGTGCAGTACGGGCTGTCTGACGAGGGTTACGGGATGGCTGACGGCGCCTACGCCGTGAACAGCACCATCGGCGTGCTTGGCTGGCGCGTCGAGCTGCGGCACAAGCAACCGAGCAAGGTAGTGGAGTTCCTGCACGTGCTCCAGGTCGGCGCCGACCCCGGCGTCGCCTCGGCGCTCGGCAAGGCGACCCTGACCAGCTCCGCCGACACCCACACCTTGCGGCTCGCCCAAGGAGCGCGGAGCTACGCCATCACGCTCCGCCGCACGGGTGCCCGCGGCGGGTCTATCCAAGTCGGGCAGGTCGAGATGGCGCTGCCCGAGGCGGTCGAGGATCACTGGCGGTACTACCGAGACGACCCGAACTACCGGACCTGGGTGACCGACCCGCGGTACCAAGTGGTCATCGAGCCGACGGAGGCGGACCGGAAAGCAGCGGAGTAGTCGCGCTGCGCCGCCTCGCCGCCAACCTCACTCGAACGCCACCATTGCCGAAGCGAACGTCGCGCCTATCTTGCCGCCGGTGACGGTCGCCTTGAACACCGCCGGGTACCCCTGTCGCCCCACGTCGTAGCCTTGGCCGCCAGGCCAAGGGCGACAGGTTTGGCAACCTGTCCCACGGGTGTTAGAATGCACGCGCTCCCAGTTGAGACTGGAACCGGTTGCATTCCCAACTGCATACGCATCCATTCCGGATTGCATAGTAGTGCACTTCCCCCTCACCCGCGCACGCGCTTACCGGCACACCCGCTCAAGCAGCCCGCTGAAACTCCACCTGGTCCAAGGCATCCTGGATCTGCCGCGCGATGCGGATGTACACGTCCGCCTCCTTGGGCACACGGCTCAGCTCTTCCTCCGTTGCCTCGCCCGTCTCGCCGGTGACGCTCAGGAGAAAACTGGCGAGGCCGTCCAGGCGCACGGAGTCGGACGCACACAGCGCCTGCTCGATCTCGGCTCGCAGCGCGTGCAGGACGGCCAACACGTCGGTCTCCGACAGGCTCGTCCGGCTGGCGATCCGCCGCGCCAACTCCTCTGTGTCCACCTGGGATCGCTGCACCCATTGCACATCCCAGAGCTTGGGCGCATCAGGATCGCCCACCTTGCTGCTACGCTGTACGCCGTGCCAGAGAATGGCCATTGCTGTACCTCCTTGGAGGCCCCTGACAATCTGCAATCTGACCTCTGCAATCTGCAATCACCAATGGCGGATGGCGTTGCCCGCCTTCGCGCAGTCGAAGTCAGGATCGCGCTCCTGGTTGTGGCAACTCCGACAGAGATCCTCGGGCACCCTGCGGAGAATCTGCTCCTTCCGGCTGGACAGCGCACTCCGAACAGTGGCGGCGAGCATGCACTCCACGCGTGGCAAAGCCGAGACCTTGCTTCGGGCTGAACAGCTCACTTCCCCTTGTCGCCTCCCGCCTGCACGTGTGGCACGGAAGCTCGGCCGGAGGTGACTCCCATCTTGAGGGCTGGCAAGAATTCGTCCAGGAACGTGGTGTTCAGCCGGAACACCACGAATCCGTGGGCCTCGGCCTGGCGGCTTACCTCGATCTGGTCCACGAGTTGTAGCGGTCCCTCGAATTGGGCCGCGTGGGAGAACGCGCCGATGCCACAGTAGGCCGGGATCTCGTTGCCCGCCTCTCGCACTTGGTTCTCCACCAACGTCTTGAAGTAGCTCACGGACGGCGTGAAGTTGAGGCACAGATGAGAGTCCACGAGCCGCCCGCCAATCCAAGCCGAAGCATCCTGGCCGACCTTGTTACGCGCATCCGGCCAGCCAAACGTAGCCACAGACAGGAGCGGAACGGGCTGCTGCTCTGTGAGTTCAGCAAGGGCGGAGCGGATCGCCGCAAGGAGAGCTGTAAGGTTGTCGCAGCGCCACTGCCGAAAGGCGTCGTAGTGCTCCCCGCCTGGCTGAACTGACTTGGGCCAGCCGTCCTGCGGCAGTTTCGTCTCTTCGACGAACTTGCGCTCACAGTGCGGGCAATAACAGAACTCCTGACCGGCCGCGAACGGGTAGCGGAAGTAGTCAAGCATTATCCCCGCCGGCCGGGAACATCTCGCCAACTCAACCACAGAGTCAACCACCAGCTTCCGGTTCTGTGGCTCACTGGGGCACGCCATCTGCTGCGCTCCCGGCTCCACTCCAGTGATGATCCTGCGCTGCGTGCGGAGCTCTTCAAGGACACGTGGTGGCGCGTCGTTCACGTTCAGGGCATTGAACCACAGATGCACCGCAATCCCGTGTTCGCGCCCCGCCTTGAGGCAGTCCCCCACAGGATCCTCACCCAACTGCACGCGCGCCTCCATCGGCAGCAACTGACTCCGGTAGAAAACGCGTCCCAGACTGCCAGCATACACGAAGGCGGCATTGAGCCCGCCCTCCTCCAATCGGCTCATCACCGCCTCCCAACTCGGTGCCACGTAGGGTTGCGGGACGAACACACCTCGCATCTCCACCGACTTCGAGCGGTAGGGCGAGCAGCGGACCAGCTCGAGTTGCCGCAACGCCTCCATCCAGAGGGAGTGCGCTTTCGCCGGGTCGGTCGCAGCGCACTCTACTGCCGACTGTCGTGCTTGATTGGCCCGCTCCTGGCAATCCGCAGCCCGCGTGGGGTCTCCGGCGGCCACTGCGTCGATCTCCCGCGCGGCCGCAGTGGCGCGGGCTTCCAGCACTCGGTTTGCCCCCGTCCAAACGCCGCCGTCAAAGTGACCCAACAGAGCGGCAAGAAACCGGGCTTTCCCACTGACGTCGTCCGCTGTCAGGACATGGTTCGTGAATGTCCCGTGCTCCGACAAGAACACTGCGTCGAAGCCCGACGGTTGGCCCCGTGAGTCTTCCCACCGGCCAATGCACGCTGCCCCTTCGCTCGTGGTCTCGAAGATGTTCCACGAGTCCTGAACGACCCGCGCAGGCAACCCGGGTAGGGATTCCGCCTTCTGGAACGCGATCGAATGGAACCGCTGCTCGTGGTCATCAGGTATGAACCGACCCAGCCTCACACCCAGGGCGGACGCCAGGCGAGGCGGGAGACGATAGAAGGCGCACAAGATGCCGCCCTTCTCCACGAAGTCCAGCAAGAGCGCTTCCGTATCAGGCTTCATCTGGGCCCCATAGGACACGATGACAACACGCCTCTGATCGAGCCCGCCGGCCTCTTGAGCAAGCTTCGACTCCTCCTGCACGGCGTGTTCCACTCCTGCACGCGACAGCGCGGAACTGATGGCTTGCTGGAAGGGCCCACGGTCGCCGTAGCCTCGCAGCACGAGAACCGGCAGACCGCCGTCCCTCAGCGGCTCTGGTTCAGCACGGGCACACCTCGAGGAGAACAGAACAGCCCTGCCCAAGAGGGCGCAGAGGAGGCTGAGCAACACGGAAACGAGCGCGATTCTCTCCCCCCTCACCTGGTCGCTCCTCCCTCCGAACTCCATGGGGCCTCCCCATTCAGGTAGCTGCGGGCGGTATCCCACCGTCCCATTGCTTCGTAGACAGTCCACTGCGCCTCGGCCTCGGCGTACCTCTGCATCGCCTCCAAACAGCGTGCTTTCACCCCCGATGCTCGCCGAACCAGAGAGGCATAGACTCTCTCGGGTTCCTTCCGGAACTGCTCGCGAGCATACGTGATTGCGCGGTCAGCCGCAGCGAGAGCGGCTGCGTTGTCACTCGCACGAAGCTGGTGCTCGGCAACGCGGCACAGCGCTTCAGCCTTGGTTGCCGGGCTCTCGATGCCCGCTTTGAGCGCCTCCTGGGTGCGCTCCAGTGCGGTACGCGCGTCCCCCAGTACCCCAGCGTAGAAACCGACATCAAGCGTCGCGACTTCTCGCACTCGCTGGATGTCCCCATACTCCCGCAATGCTTGCTCCATTTGCGCCTTCGCGGCTTCGGTTCTCCCCTGCCCCGCCAACGAGTAAGCAATGTGCAGCATGGCTCGACCAACGAACTCCCGCGGGTAGGCGGGCGCTTCCAGGAGCAGCCTCAGTGCCCGTTCCGAATACTCCGGCCGACACGTGTTCTCGAAAAGACGCGCTACCTTCAACGCCGCCTGGCCCGCCAGCGAAGTGGGGCCGTCCCACCGATAGTATTCGGCAAATGCCTCCCACGCCTCCTTCTCTCTGCCCTCGCGCAACAGCGCCATGACCAAGCACTCGATAGACTTCGCCCGCACGCCGAAGTCCGGATCCGACATCAGATTGGAGAGGATCTCACACACACGGTCACCGCTGGCGAAGTCAGTGAGCACACGATCCCAGACGGATTGCGCTGGGGGGACGCCTTCCGTGAGCGCCCTCGTCAACCGTGCCATTGAGGTCGTGACAAACTCGATCTCGCCGTAGCGAGCCGTGGCCTTCTCGGCGACGCTGGAGGCGAACTCGGTGTCGCCCAGGCGGAACGCAGACCACGCCATTAGCACCGACGAGCGCCCGCGCAGAGCAGCGCTGAGGTGGTCAAGCTCGTTGACAGCGGCGGCAATGTCCTTGGTCTCAGCCCAGTAACCGTGGTGCAACAGCAAGCCGCCAGCGCGCAGCAGCAAACGGGCGCGCGCCTCATTCTCCGCGGGTCCGAGGGGAGGCTGAGTCTGATCGACTCGTGGTCCCACAGCGTGCTCGCGCGTTGGCTGATCGGTGACCCTAGAGTAGGAGTCGAGCCAGCGCCGCACAACGCCCACCAACAGAGTCCGCTCCAGACAAGGCTCGCGATCCATGATTGCTTCCCATGCCACCATCGCGCCCGCATAGTCCCGCCTGTCGATGAGCTGGAGACCTTCGTCAACCAGCGCGGGGATGTCTCGACCCTCTTGCGCCGATGAACCGGCCGCTGCAAGGCTTAGCAGTACCCAGAGCAGCCGCTTCCGCCCTGCCGGAATCGCGTTGCTGCGAAGCGCGGACTTCATTTCCGAGGTCCTTCGCCCGCTCTACTCTCCGGGAGGGCCTCTGCGAGCGCCTTCACGTAGCTCATCGTTGTGTGCTGATGAAGCATGGTGAAGCGCACCGTGGCCGTTCTCCCTCTCCACCGCTGATAGTTTGCCACCACCGCCAATGCCGTTTCAGGCAGATATCCGCTGCTGAAGACAGCCTGCCGCGTCATGAATTGCTCGCAGTACCACGCGATTTGGGCACCCGGGGTCGTCAGTACGACACCACGCTCGCGCGTTGTCTTCTCAATCTCCTGCGGCGGCACCAGTTGCCGGTGTAGGATCTGCTGTTCCGACAGATAGGACATCGCAAGGACTACTTCGTGAAGGACGGTCAGTACCCGCCTCAGGAAGCTCGCGGACATCCTGAACTCAACCATCTGCAGCAGGAGGTATGCTTCGATGCTGAGCCCGTATTCCGGCTCTGAACCCTTGTCATAGGTCGTTCTCGT
>Ga0100395_1002854_pt1 | contig 12757 bp, 16 predicted proteins | sample CryGeymeta201519_FD_81542 | JGI IMG/M metagenome (GOLD analysis project Ga0100395, IMG submission 81542) | Groundwater microbial communities from Crystal Geyser aquifers in Utah, USA - Crystal Geyser metaG 2015-19 | ecosystem: Environmental > Aquatic > Deep subsurface > Groundwater | place: USA... | reverse complement strand
TTTATGTTCATTTTTCCGACGAAACCTTAAGGGAAATTTTAAATAATGACCAGGGAGTTGTTGACGCCACGATTTTGGATTATTTATGCATCGGAGCTGACAGCTTCAAAGGGGCGGATTCGATGGATAACTGTACCGTAACCAGAAAGTCTGCATTGAATTTATATGGCGGCAAGACCAATCTGTTTTCACTGGAGAAAAAGAAAAAAATAAGCTTCAAAATAGTTAAAGATGTCTATGCCGGCTGCACGGGCAGTTATACCTGCTGCGCTGCCGTATCGGTGTGTGTATGTAGTTCTGGCGGTAGCTGCTCTAACGCGGGTTGGCCTTGTAATAATTATACAGGAACTTGTAGCTGTACTACTCAAAACGTAGTCCAAGAAACCAACGATTGCGCAGGCGGTGGTGGCTCCTGCGGCCTTCAAGCCCCTTCATGCTCCACCGGCGTATGGTTTCCCTGTGGCGGAAACAGCTGTCAATGGGTAAATCCAACGCCGAAGCCGAAGCCGAAGCCGACGCCGAAGCCGACGCCGAAGCCGACGCCGAAGCCGACGCCGAAGCCGACGCCGACTCCAACCCCTACCCCTACCCCAACGCCAATTCCTTCCTGCACCTTGGATTTAACACCAAATTCGGTGAGTACCCCCCTGGCCCAATCATCGGCGACTTTTACAGCTGCGGTCACACCGCAGAATGGCACCGTTGACAGGGTGGATTTTTCTTCAGGGAATACCGGTATAGCCACAGTTAACCCTGCTTCTGACACAACTGTTACTTACCAAACCACGGCAACAGGAGTGAGCGTTGGGTCAACGACTGTCCGGGCCGGGGCAATTATGAGCGGAGCGGAAAGATGCGCCGACACCTCAACGATTACTGTTACTCCTCCCGGCCCCTGGTGGCAGGTTGTGGATGCGGATGTTCAGACAAATGGAGATTTAAGAAGCAAGGTGCCAATCGGTTTATATTTCGGTCTTCCCGGCTTGGGAGGATTTCCCGGAGTTCCTAAATTTGGCGGGTCATCAAATCTTAATTATTCAAACGTATCAGTAAAGGGCTGGCTGGCCAACAGCAGGTATGTTATCCAAAACAACAAGATTCTGAACTACGCCGCCTTTAGCCATATGGTTCCTGCCGATATCGTGATTAATTCCGTTCCTATCGGCTCGGTTTCCGGGGATTATTTCAAGAACAACGGTGAAGCCTCATCCGGTTATTACTGGTTCAAATATGACGCTACCCAATTTCATCTGGATCTGCATATCACTTCCTTGATGAATCTGGGAAATCGGAAAGTGATCCTTTTTGTGGACGGGGCCGATGTTTACTTCGAAGGAGACATTAAAGTTGATGAGGGTCAAGGCTTTTTCCTGGTTATTAGCAACAAAAATATCTACATTGATTCCAAGGTGACGGACTTACAAGCCGTGTTTTTGGCCGATCAGGGCTTTTACACCGGAACAGGCAACAAACAGCTCCATGTCAAAGGCTCGGTGGCAGCCTGGGGCCAGGTCCATCTCCAGAGGGATTTAGGGGCAGCCAAAAATGCCGATACCCCGGCCGCCGAGGTTTTTGAATACGACCCCTCCCTTTATCTGCTTTACCCCTCTAAACTATCGGTCTACAAAATGCGCTGGAAGGAAGTGGCGCCCTGAAGTATAATAGGGGGGTATGGCCGTACCCAAGTTTCTTCAACCGTATTTAGCCTCTTACGATTTGGCCAAATTAGATGCCAAAGACCTCAATGTTTCCCGGGAAATTATTACTAAAGTTCTTAATTTAGGGGATATTAAGGCAGTGGGGTGGGTTTTTGAAAACTACACTCTGGCTAAAATCAGAGAAGTTGTGAAAAATCCTCAAAGGGGTGTCTGGAACGAAGAGTCGCTTAACTATTGGAAAAATATTCTTAAGGTTGACGAGATTGATAATTACGATAAAGCGATTATGAATATCTATCCGCAATGATTTACGGGAATATTTTAGGTAAAAATCAAATCAGGATTTTGGAAAAACTAAAAAACCTTCCTGCCGGAACTTATTTGGCCGGAGGAACGGCTCTGGCTCTTCAGTTGGGGCATCGAACCTCTTTTGATTTTGACTTCTACACAGGTTCTCATTTTGAACCAACTATTTTGCTGGAGAAGATTAAAAACGCTTTCCAAAAGGTTTCGGTGGAGAGAGTGGTGAAAGATACTTTGCTTTTGAATGTTGACGGAGTGGGCTTTTCATTGTTTTTTTACCCCTATAAATTAATAGGCCGATTGATCCCGTATAAAAACATCAAGGTTGCCTCCGTTGAAGATATTTGCGCCATGAAGATGGTGGCGATTTCGATGAGGGGGAAAAGGCGTGATTTTGTAGATGTTTACTATCTTTTGAAAAAATACTCACTTGCCCAACTCATGAAATTTACTTTTAAGAAGTATCCCGCTTACCAGCCGATGATTGTGCTTAAAGGGCTTTTGTATTTTGAAGACGCTGAGGATGAGGATTTATCAAGAGGCATAAAAATTTTTGACCCCGACTTTTCCTGGAAAGAGGCCAAAAGGGTAATTACCCGGGAGGTTGAAGAATATCAGCAAGTGCTTCTTAATCCAATTTAATTTGCAGATCCCAGAAGTGTTTGTAAAGTGAGCCTTTTTGGGTTAACAGAGTCCGGTGAGATCCGGTTTCTTTGATAACACCTTTTGCCATGACCACAATTTTATCGGCCCGCATCACCGTTGAAAGCCGGTGAGCAATGATAATCGTGGTTTTGCCCTCGGCCGCTTTCCAAAAAGACTCCTGAATAAGCCGTTCGCTTTCCGAATCCAAATGGCTGGTGGCTTCGTCAAAAATAATGATTTTCGGATCCGAAAGAATCATTCTGGCAATGGCCAGTCTTTGTTTTTGCCCGCCCGAAAGCTTGACCCCGCGTTCTCCAACCTCGGTGGCGTATTTTTTCGGCAGGCTTTCAATAAAATCTTCAATATTGGCTAATCTGGCAGCGGCCTTAATTTCGTCTAAGGAAGTCCGACTTTTACCATAGCCGATGTTAAAGGCAATTGTGTTGTTGAACAGAATCGGCTCTTGGGGGACGACGCCGATAAAATCCCTTAAATCTCCTTTGGTTAGGTTTTTGATATCGACCCCATCAAGAGCAATCTTGCCTTTTTCAATATCGTAAAAGCGCATCAAAAGCTTCACCAGAGTGGTTTTTCCCGAACCGCTGGTTCCTACCAGGGCCACAGACTGGCCCGGCCGGACCTTGAGGCTGAAATTATGAATCGCATCTGTTTTGCGGCCGCGGTAGGAAAAAGAAACGTTCTTAAATTCAATCTCCCCGTCAACCTTGCTCAAGGAAACAGGGTGGGTGGGATCCTTAACCTCGATTTCAAATTCCAAAAGGCCAAAGTACTTTTGGATGTCGGCATAAATTTTGGCAATGTCCCGGCTTCCCCAGACTAAGTTCCAGAGTTTTGGGAAAAACATGCCCATAAAAGTGGTTACCAAAACAAAGTCGCCGACCGAAAGGGTTAAATCGGCGGTGTTTTTGAGGCTGACCAGCAAAATGGAAAAAAGGCTTAAGTTGATAATGGTAGCGACGGCAATATCAATTAACCTGAAGGAATTACCGTAGCCCCAGAGAGCCTTTTTCCAAGGTCCGAAGGCACCAGAAAGCCTTTTTTGCTCCCAGCGTTCTTTAGCAAAAAGCTTGACTGTTTCGTAATTGAGCATGTTATCCCCGATTATGCCGGAAACCTTGTCTTCCTCTTCGTTGAATTTGGCCCTTTTGCGGATATTAAAAGTGATTAAAAATTTGGTCGCCAAGATGGTTACGGCAAAAGATAAAACAACTAAGGCGGTAATTCTGATGTCAATTTTGGCGAAAAAGTAAAGCATCACGAGGCTACCCACAATAATTTCCAAGAAGCGGTGGTGGATTTGGTGAAAAAGGTCAAAAAAGGCCCCGTCACCCCTTTTGAAAATGCTGATTAAAGAGCCCGTGGATTTACCCGAATGGAAGGCAAAGTCCAAGTCTTGGATATGTTTGAAAATGGCGGCTCTGGCCTGCGGCGCGGCGTTAAAAAGGATAATGTCCCCGACCCAGAAACTGGCAATATCCAAAACCTCGGCGGTCACGTTGACGCTGATGTAAAAAACCAAAATCCGGAAAAGTCCGGCAAAATCGGCTAAAGGAATAGCCTGGACGAAAAGTTTGTAAAAATAGGGGGTGATGCTATAAAGGATTTGAGCAAAGGTGATCAGCAGGACAAAAACGGCGAAGACTAGCCGCTTTTTAAGGACGAATTTGTAGAAAACTTTTAAAACCTTGAGCATACTTGGATTGTAGCAGACCAAAAAGGTATAATATAGCCATACGGACTTATGATAATCCAACATGCCATTGCCGGGGCGATTGAAGCCGGGGTGCCGGTCAATACCATTATCTTGCTTTTACTCTTGCCGGTCGTGGCCTTGGTGATTGCCGCCATTCGCAATTTGGTCGGGATCAGGGGTTTCGGGATCTTTTTGCCGGCCGCCCTGTCCGTGGTTTTTGTGGCCATCGGCCCGCTTGTCGGTATCGGGCTTTTCTTGCTGATCGTGGCGGTTTCGACAGTGGTCAGGCTAGCTTTAAGAAAGCTAAAAATTAAGCTTTTATACTTGCCCCGGATGGCTTTAATTTTCTGGGCAGTGGTGGTGGCGGTTTTGGCAATAGTGAGATTTTTGGGAGACGTTTCGATTTTTGCGGTTTTGATCCTGATTTTATTGGCTGAAGATTTTATCCGGGTGCAGCTGGGCAAGAGTGTTAAAACAGCGGTTAACCTAACCACTGAGACTTTGGTGATTGCTCTGGCGGCCTTTCTGGTTCTGACTTTTAAGCCCCTTCAGGAGTACGCACTGGTTAACCCGGAAATTACCCTTATCGCCGTGGGAGTTTTAGATTTTCTTCTGGCCAGGTATTCCGGTTTAAGATTAATGGAAATCTGGCGCTTCCGCAAACTTATTAATGGCAAATAATATCTTTGTGCCTATGAAACTCTCATCCATTTTAGGTATCAATGCCCGAACCCAGGCTTTTTCGTATAAAGTCAATACGATTCGGGGTAAAAAAACCGCCGATTCTAAAATCCAAACCGACCGGGTTTTGACCAAAGCTGGGATAGCTCACCCGGAAATATATAAAAAATTCCGCCACCCTAAGGAAGTGGCTTCTTTTGATTGGACGCATCTTACGGATAAATTTGCCCTTAAGCCTTCCCGGGGAATGGGGGGGGAGGGGATCATAGTAGTAAAAGAGAGGTTAGAGCTTAGCTCTTGGTTAACGACGCAGAAAACAAAAGTAACCGTTGAAGATTTAAAACTCCACACCCTGGATATTTTGGAAGGGGCTTATTCGATGGGCAACGTACCGGATGTCGCCTTTATCCAAGAATATGTCGGGAGGCATAAATGTTTTCGCAAGTACGCTTATCGGGGTACCCCGGATATCAGGATTATTGTTTTTAACAAAGTGCCGGTCATGGCAATGCTAAGACTGCCCACCAAAGAATCCGGGGGCCGGGCCAATTTACATCAGGGTGCAGTCGGAGTAGGAGTGGATATTGCCACCGGCATTACCACTAAGGCTATCTGGCACGGTGAACAAATTGTCCATAAACCGGGGACGCAAAGGAAACTTCGAGGAATAAAAATATCCTTTTGGACCACCTGTTTATTAACCGCCGTCAGGGTCCAGGAGATTTCGGGCTTGGGTTATTGCGGGGTGGATATTGTCCTGCACCCGGAAAAAGGACCAATGGTCTTGGAACTAAACGCCCAGCCTGGTCTTAACATTCAACTGGCCAATGGTATTGGTTTAAGGAAGAGGCTAGAAAGAATTGAAGATCTGGAGGTAAGGGATGCAGAACATGGCGTAAAGATTGCCAAAGCGCTCTTTGCCGAAAGATATCTGGACCGGGTTAAAGCGGAAGAAGGAATAAAGACCGTTGGTGTTTGGGAAACAGTCAAAGTTGTAAGCAGTGCGGGCGAAAAGGTTGATTTATTGGCAAAAGTTGATACGGGTGCTTGGAGAACCTCCATTGATAAACAGACCGCCGTCAACCTTGGACTATTGGAAAAGTCAAATATTCTTTGGCAAAAAATCGTTAAGAGTTCGTTAGGTAAAGAAACGAGGCCGGTGATTAACCTTAAGTTTTATCTCGCAGGGAGGCTTATTAAAACTATCGCCAGTATTGCCGACAGAAGCGGATTGAAGGTGAAGTTAATCGTAGGAAGGCGGGATTTGGGTAGCTTTCTTGTTAATCCGGTTGTTTAGAAAAATATGAAAAAAATACTTATTTTGAATTATACGATCAGTTGCGGGAATAAAGAATTTGCCAATCTTTTTAAAGATAAACTTGGTGATATTTGTGAAATTTACTCCTGCGATTTTTCGGACACCAGCGTATTTGTCAAAAACGGGGGAATTGAAGTAATGTTTGGGGCCCATGACGCAAAAGATTTTGATCTTATCTATTTTAGAAGGGTTGGTCATAAGTATTTTAAACTGGCGGCGGCTCTTGCTTTATGCATAAAGAATTTGGGAATTAAGTTTTTTGATTCCGGCCTTTCCGAAATAGGTCCTGCAGGAAATAAATTTATTTCTTTTTTAAGACTCTATTTTTCGTCCCTTCCCGTGATTACTCCGACTTACTTTTGCCCGAAGGAAACGATTATGCAAAAGTATCAAAAAATATGTGAGGATATTGGATTGCCCTTGGTTTTTAAACACCTGCATTTGCAAAGAGGAAGCGGCGTCTTTCTTATTAAAGAAGTTTCCCAGATTCCTCAAATTTTAGAAAAGTTTCCCGGCGGGGATTTTATGTTTCAGAAGTTAATAGATAATGCGCATGAGTATAGAGTTCTTATATTAAACGGGAAAATAGGCGCGTATGAGGAAAAGATAAAAACCGACAAAAATGAGTTTAGGGGTAACGTTCATCTCGGGGCGATGGAAAAGTTTTTTGATATAGCATCAATCCCTCCCGATATCAAAGAAATATCCATTAAGGCCGCAAAAGTATTAGGAATTGAAGTGGCCGGAGTGGATGTTGTTGTCGATGGAAACGGCAAGGCTTGGCTTGTCGAGGTTAACCGCGGGCCGGGGCTTACCTATGATGAAAAAGTTTCTCCCGAAATTACAAACTTTGCAAAATTTTTAAGAGAGGAACTGGAGGAGAGTTGTGGCTAAAAATGTCGGGATTTGTTTTTCAAATGAACTTGCAGGATACAACCCGTTATCCCATATTCATATCAAAAGGCCTGTTTATTTAAGGCTTCTGGAATTTATTCAAGACGGTGGACTAAACAGCTTTGTCTTAACCAGAAAAACCTATGAAGGCAATTCTGTTTTTAACGGAGTTTGGATGTTTGATGGCGGAAAATTCAGGATAATTGAAGAGAGGATAAAGATGGATTTGGTATATGACAGGGTCGGGGGTATAACTTTTCCTCCGCAAAACGATCGAATGCGGGTTGTAAATAGAAGGGATTTTAAGATTTTGGCTTGGGACAAATGGAAGACATATAAAGAAATTGGCAGGTTTATGCCCAAGACTTTTTGGGTAGGAGATTTGGATAACGTAAATAAAGTAGTTGATAAAATAAAGACCAACAACATAGTTGTAAAACCCTACAACAGTCTTAAGGGAAATGACGTTTTTGTGGGTTTAAAAGAGAAATTAAAAAGCTTTAGGCCGGAAAGGCTGGGAAGAAAATACATTCTTCAGGAGTTTGTTGATACTTCAAACGGAATTGTCAATCTGACTTCCGGTAAGCACGATTTAAGGGTGGTTTTAATCAACAATAAAGTTGTCTGGTCGCATATCCGGGTTCCCGCTAAGGATAAGTATTTAGCCAATGCTGCGCAGGGAGGGAGTTTAACAGAAATTGATTATGATAAAGTTCCCGGGAAGGTAAAGAAAATAGTTAAAAATATTTCAAATAGGTTTTACAAAGAATATGATAACCCGATTTTTAGTTTGGATTTTGGTATTAACGAGAAGGGGGAGCCTAAGATATTTGAAATTAATGACCAAATAGGTTTCCCCAGATGGGAAATGAAAAACAGAGACGTTTTTCTAAAAGCCCTGGTTGAAAACTTTAGATCAAAAATTATTTGAGTTCCACTGTTGCCCCCGCCGCCTTGAGTTTATCAACCGCGCTTTTGACATCCTCGGCTTTGGCGTCTTTAAGGATTTCCGTGGGGACTGTTTCCGTCATTTTTTTGGCGTCCATTAAAGTTAAATTTTGGTTAATTTCCCTTAGGGCCTTGATCACCGCAATTTTGTTAGCCCCGGCATTGGTCATGATCACGGTTTGGCTTGCCCCGCTCTGCGGGGGTGCCGCCTCTGCTGTTGTGGGAGCGTTGGTGGTGCCTTGCCCTGCAACCGGCGCAGCCGCAACGGCCTGAGGGGAAACACCTAATTTTTCCTGTAAAGCTTTAACCAGTTCGGACAGATCCAAAACGGACAACTTTGAAATTTCTTCGACTAATTCAGCAATCTTTTTAGCCATCTTAATCACCACCTTTCGCCCTCCTTAATCTTCTTTACAAATTGCGGGCGACCCTTCCGAAGCCTTGGCGAAGGAGGGCAATCCTTATTTACCCGGGCTTCAGAGTGGCAGACCCCGCTATTTTTTATTTGCTTGATCTAAAATCCATGTCAGTTTTTGCAAATTTCCCTGCAAGGTTCCCACTAAGCCGGAAGCGGGGGAGACCAAAGTACCCAAAAGCTGGCCCAAAAGGGCGTCTTTCCCGGGCAGAGCGGCCAGTTTGGCCAACACCGTCTCGTCTTGGAAGGCTCTTTCAACAATTCCCACCTTCATTTTCGGGACGGAAAACGCTTGAGCGAATCTGCCCAGGACTTGAATAAAGGCGAGGGGATCACCCCCACTGACCACCAGAGCGGTTTGGCCGGAGAGAACCTCCGCCTCAAGAATTTTTTTGTCGATTTTGGCCGCTTCGCCGGCCCTTTTGAGTAGGGTGTTTTTGACAACCAACATTCTGGCTTCCACCTCTTTGAGCCTCTTTTTTAACTCCTGTTGGGATTTAACCGAAAGGCCGGTGAAATTAATCAAAACAACAGACTTGGCTTCTTGGAGCTCTTTGGTCAGATTATCTACGAATAGGACTTTTTCTGCTTTTTTCATATTCCTCGACGTGACTTGTGTCGTAACCGACAGCACGTTTTCTTAGGACAAGAGGCATTTTAGCAAAGTTTTACCCATTTTTGCAAGAGGTAAGTCGCCCCCGAAGTAAATTTTCGGAAAATCCTCCCTCTTTTTGAAACTTTGCAATCAGCGCTTTAATTTGTTTATCCAATAAGTAAGTTTCGATATGGACGAGAGTGATAAGCAGGTTTGCCGCGTCTTCAGACGAAGCGGGAAGCTTCGCCTTTTCGATTAAGCTTCCTAAGTTACTTAGGTTACTTAAGTTACTTAAGCGGTAGGCAGTTTCGCGGAAGCGCGAAATGCGCGGATCAGTTTTAGAAAAAATCGGAAAATTGTGTTGGCGCAAATAATCTTCGTAATCAGCCAAAAGTTCTTCAAAACTGCCTTTGGAATAGCCCAAAAGTTTAATTTCGTTTTTCTTGGTGGTATCGCTTTCGCCAACCGCCTCGACGATATTTTGCTTGCCGCTTCTGGCCGCCTGAACCATTTGATCTAGAGTGCGGGAGTGCCTGTCGATGTATTGTTTACAAAATTCAACACTTAAATCTTGGATGATTTCTGCATAGCGGTAGGTAAGGAGATATTTATATTTGGGGAAGCTCATAAGTTACCTGGGTTACTTAAGTATCTTAAGTTACTTAACAGATGTCAAACTGAAAGTTTGATTGCTGGTCCCATAGTTGCTTTAAGGTAAGCTTTGACAATTTGCTTTTCCGAAACCGCCTTAATGATTGTCTCCAGGTTCTGGATAAGCTCGGTATCCTTTTGACTGACCTTACCCACGACAGTATGGATTAAGGGAGCCTCTTTTTCGGTTTTGAGGATTAAGGTTGGTGCAGAGAAATTTTTGGCCGCCTTAAGGTCGGGAACCAAAGTGCCGTTTTTGGGGTTGGGCATTAAGCCTTTCGGACCCAGAATCTTAGCGAAAGGGACGATTTTGGGCATGATTTCGGGGGTGGCCACCAGGACATCGAAATCAATTTTATTTGCCTTTAATTTTTCGATTGTTTTTTCGTTGGCAATCTCAACCCTCTTTTCTTTTCCGGCGGCGTGGGGTAGGCTGACGTTGGCGGAAAGCCCGGTCTTCTTGACGACCAAATGAAGTTCGACCGCGCCGTTAAAGGCCGAATAGGAAGTTTCTTTAATCAAGGCAAGGGCTTCTTTGGCCGGATAGGCCTTATTTTTATCGACTTTGACTCTGGCCTCTTGATATTTCTTGCCGCGTATCCGTGGGGCCCGCGTAGCTTTGCGCGAAGTGGACTCGGATTTTGCCAGGGCTTCGGCGGGCATTTCTGCCCCCACCGTCTTAACTCTTTGGCCGCCCTTCAGGCCGGCAATATGAATTTTTTTAGCTTCTCTGGCTTTGGCTTCGGCTGCCTGGCGCTCCCTTTTTTCGCGATACTGCTCCTGCGAAGTTTTCTTTTCTGGGGCGCTTTCCGTGACAAAAGCAGTTTTAGTTTTTCCCATTTTGTTCAATGCTGATGCCCATTGACCTTGCTGTTCCGGCGACAATCTTTTTGGCCGCCTCCAAGTCCGTCGTATTCAAATCGTCCAACTTTTCTTTGGCAATGGTTTCAACCTGGGCCTTGGTCAGGGCAGGCATGGATTCCTGGCCTGCTCCGGCAGGCCGGCCGGCAGTGCCCGAACCTTTTTCCAGGCTTAAGGCTTTTTTGATCATGGCGGCAACCGGAGCTTTTTTGATGATAAAAGTAAATGACCTATCTTCATAAATGGTAATCACGGCCGGAACAACATTACCCTTCATGTCTTTTGTTTTTTCGTTATACTGTTTGACAAACTCCATAATGGCAACACCGTGCTGGCCCAAAGCAGGGCCAAGTGGAGGAGCGGGAGTGGCTTCACCCGCAGGAAGATTGACTTTGATGACGATTTTGACTTTTTTAGCCATGTTGAGTCCTGAAATTATACTAAAGTGTGGTGTATAAGTAAAGCATGGCAAAGGATAAACCCCAGTCCGATTTAAACTTTCTGGATTTGCAAAAAGTCCAGCTCCACCGGGGTTTCCCGGCCGAAGATGGACACCAAAACCTTGACCTTGCCGCGGGCTTCATCCATCTCGTGAATGGTGCCCAAAAAATCCGCAAACGGCCCGTCGGTAATTTTAACTGCCTCTCCGGTTGAGAATTTGGTTTTAAATCTCGGGGCCGGGGCGGAAATAAACTTTAAGATATTGGCCACTTCCGTTTCCGAAAGGGGGGTGGGTTTGGTACCGGTTCCCACAAATCCAGTAATCCCGGCGGTAGTTCTGACCGCCAGCCAGGTAGGGTCATCCAAAACCATTTTGACCAATAAATACCCCGGGAAAATTTTTTCTTTGACTGTGGCTTTTTTGCCGGCCCTGATAATGACTCTGTCCTGGGTGGGGATTAAAAGCTCAAAAATTTTCTCTTGTAAATTCATGGTTTCTATTCTTTGGCGCAGGGTTTCGGAAACCCGGGCTTCATGTCCCGAAGCAGTATGGACGACATACCATTTGGCTTTCGGGTCAGAGGTTTCTCCAATAACAATATGGCCGGGAATTTTTTTGGTGCCGGTGCCCCTTTCTTCTACGGATTGGGTGGGGGTGTCTGTCATCGGTTTACAACAATTGCCAAGAGTTTAGTGAAAAGATAATCAAGCCCGCCGGCAAAAGCTCCAACAATGACGGAAATTGCCAAAACGGTTAAAGTCAACCTGATAGTTTCCTGCCTTTTAGGCCAGGTAACTTTGGTTAACTCATACTTGACCTCGGCTAAATAATCGGTAATTTTTCTCACTTTAGAAGGATATTGTAGCAGACAAAAACTTGAAAAAAAAGCCTTGAAGTTGCAGAGGCTGGTATAATCTAAGTCAAATGACAGTTGAGGAAAAAAAGGTCGTCCGATTCGCCAAAGAAAAAACTTCTTCCTACCAGCCGGCAGAAGGTTCTTGGGAGTCGCTTTTAATGTTGGTTAAAGACCGTTTTGCTTTTGAAACCTGCGGGGTAGGTGATATGGAGTTTTGGCAACCAAAAGAAGAAAAGGCAACCATGACTCCCGAGGAAGGATGCCTTCAATATTATCTGGCGGGAGTTGGACACCGGAGTTTGGCTGAGTGGATTGTTGACCGCCTTAACCCCGGCGCGTCGGATAGAAAACAAAGAGTAAACGAAGTGGCAGAGATTTTATATGATGCTTACCCCCGAAAGTACCGGGAAGAAATAAAAAAATGACCACTCCGGGTTTTAGGTGGAGAGTAGATTAAATACTCAAAAGTTTAATAATCGCGCTTCTTTTCCAGCTCTATCTGGTGAGCAATTCGGTACTTGGCCTCTTTCCTTTTTTCGGCCGGCTTTTTGTAGCGCTCCCGGTCCCTTAGCTCCAAAAGAATGCCTTCATTTAAAACCTTTTTCTTAAAGCGGGTAATCAACCGATCATCCGATTCACCCTTTTGTTTCTTGACGACAAACATAAATTATTTAAAATCTTCGCCCCCTTTCTTGAAACTGACTCTCCGGGCAGATATATGATATCATGTTCTTATGAGGATGAATAATTTTGATAAATTACTGCTTAAAAATCTG
>Ga0100395_1002852_pt1 | contig 12766 bp, 9 predicted proteins | sample CryGeymeta201519_FD_81542 | JGI IMG/M metagenome (GOLD analysis project Ga0100395, IMG submission 81542) | Groundwater microbial communities from Crystal Geyser aquifers in Utah, USA - Crystal Geyser metaG 2015-19 | ecosystem: Environmental > Aquatic > Deep subsurface > Groundwater | place: USA... | reverse complement strand
TTTGAGAGATAAAATAAATATAGGAGATCCTGTAATTGCCTATAAATCTCCAAACACTATTGTTGCTGTAGGAAGAATTACCAGCGACTATTTTTATGATAATAAGGATGATCTCGGTTCATCAGATGGCTTGCACTTTTGTCATAAAAGAAAAGTAAATTGGAGAGAAAAACCTCGAATGTTTGATAGAATATTTTTGCCGGAAGATTTTAGAAATGTTGTATCTATCCCGGGGACTTTTAAAACATTACAATACGACTTTAGTAAAATAGAGAAAACGCTTGATAATGTGTCAGAGACGGCAGAAAACAATATAATTAGAATTAGAAATAATAAATCTGTCATTATTGAGCCATCGCCAGAATCATTTGAAAAACCAGAGTGGTTGGCAAATCTTATCAACGATATAGAGATATTGCAGAAAGACAAAGAACATAAGGAAAGGGCCCATGAGTCTTTAGTAGAAAAATTCTATGAATTATTAGGATATGCAAGATTTATTGACATAAAACATAGACAAGGTAGAATAGATATCAGCATTGAGCATCAAGGTAAGATAATACTAGTAAATGAAGTCAAAAAAGATTGGAATTTATCATATAAAGATAAAGCTGTTATAATCCAGGCCTATAATTATTCTCTAGAAAGTGGAGCTAGATTCGTTATCGTTACCAATGGTGATTACTATGCAATATTTGATAAAGACAAAGGGCGTTCTTATGAGTCGCATTTTGTAGGTGATTTTCAATTATCAAAGTTAAAAAAAGATAGTCTAAAGCTGATAGATTTTTTGAAAAAAAATAATACTACAAATCACTAAAAAAATACACCAAAATCTGCCTCATTGATATATTTTGCTCTTTGCCTGTTTTTTGCAATGGGGCAAATTTTTGGGTGGGGGTAAAAATTTGCCCAGTTGCCCAAGCTAACGGCTCGGCAGGCAGCAGGCGGCCAGTATAGCTGATTTTATGCAACAGGGTTGCTGCCGCCTGCTGCCTGCCGAGCCGCCAAAAACAAGTTTAATGCGGGAATTGTGTTCGAACAAAAGAAAGAACACACCGCCAAATTTGAAAGCCAAAGGCTTTCAAATTTGATCCTGTTTTTCCAGTTATCACGAGTAGAAAAACAGGACCTTTCTTAACGTCAAAGAGGTCATATGGAAAACATCTTTTCCGATTTAAGTATAATACTCGTGGGCGCCGCGCTTTTGTCCTTCGTGGCGGCTGTGCTGCGCCAGCCGATACTAATCGCCTACATTGCCTGCGGAGTTATCGTGGGTCCGTGGGGCGCAGGATGGGTTAAGAACGTTGCCTTCCTTGAAGGCGTATCGCATTTCGGAATTACGCTTTTACTTTTTCTCGCAGGGCTTTGCCTACACCCGCAGAAACTTATAGGGCTCTTCAAAAAGACATCCCTTATCGCGCTTGCCAACTGTTTTGTATCTTTCTGCGTTGCTTTCGGCTTCGCATTTTTTACAAAGTTTTCGCTTATCGACAGCATTTGTATCGGCCTTGCGCTTATGTTTTCAAGCACGATACTTGTTGTCAAGCTGCTTCCAACAACAAGGCTGCATCATGACAAGATGGGCGCGGTCTGCATAAGCATTTTAATTCTGGAAGATCTTCTAGCAGTGGTCGTTTTGGTTTTAATACGTTCTCTTAATGCATACGGGTCTTTATTTATTGATTTCTGGTCGCTAGTCGTCAAGTTTTGCATTTTTATAGCGATATTGGCATTAGCAGAGAGGTTTGTAATCAGAAAGATCATGTGGCGCATAGAGCGTATACATGAGGCGCTGTTTATAGTGGGCCTGGCATGGTGTTTTGGCGTGGCAAGTATTTCACATCAGATGGGCCTGTTTTGTGAGACAGGCGCATTCTTTGCGGGCGTTGTGATGGCAAGACATAAGATATCGTTTTTCATATCCGAAAGATTAAAGCCTGTAAGGGATTTTTTTCTTGTCTTATTCTTTTTTTCACTTGGCGCAGGGCTTGATTTATTTAAGCTAAAAGAGGTTATTCTGCCGGCGCTTGTTTTAGCAGTTATTTTTATTGTAATGAAGGCACGGCTGTTTAAAAAATTATTTGTTTTGTCCGGTGAACAGAATGCCTTTTCCGAAGAGATAGGTGTGCGGCTTGCTCAATTAAGCGAATTTTCGCTTCTGATCGCGATTATGGCGTTTCAATTAGGCCACATTACCGCAGCAGCTTCGCAGTTAATCCAGCTTGTTACTATCTTGACTTTCATAATTTCAAGTTATATAGTGGTTTATAAATATCCTACGCCTATAGGCACATCGGAGAAATTAATAAGAGATTAAACAGAAAGGATCTTATGCCAAAATTTTTTAATGCAGTTGAAGTTATTGATATGGGGATAAAAAAGGAAGAGAAAAGAAGGGATTTTTACGGATACGCGGCAGAGAAGTTCCAAGAGAAAGATATGAAAGAGCTTTTTACAAAACTGCGCGACTGGGAAAAGGCGCACATTGAGAAATTCACAGAGATAAAAAACGGCATTGACGAGACAAAGGTAACCGAGTATTACCAGGGCGAGTTTGACGCGTATATAAAAGCCGCGACTGACGATATGCTTTACCAGCAGATCTCGCCTGAGTGGTTTGCCAAAAATGTTAAGGAGCCGCTTGCGGCTATAAACTACGGCATGAGTTTTGAAAAAGACGCTATACTTTTCTTTAGCGAGCTTATAGGATACGTGATATCTCAGAGCAAGGATAAACTCCAGCAGCTTATTAACGAGGAAAAGAAGCATCTTGTTTATCTTGCGGAACTTAAGAAAAAGTACCAATAAACTTTCAAAAAAAATAAAGGATGAGTTATGATAGCGCTTTTTAGCTTACTGGTAATAGTTTTATTGTCTATTATAGCCGTGCGGATAGGTTCGATTGCGCTTGAGTTGACAGGTTTGTCTTCGGAGGTCGCGTCTTTTCAGGCGCAGTCAGCGTTTTCAGGCGTGGGCTTTACCACTGCAGAGTCAGAGGCCATAGTATCGCATTTTTTAAGAAGGCGTATCATACGCATACTTATCCTTTTCGGCGGCGCCGGCATCACCACATCAATGGCTACTTTAGTTTTGACATTTGTGGGCCAAAGCGGTCAAGATGTTGCGATGAGGGCGGAGTTTTTGCTTCTGGGGCTATTGGTAATATTTCTTATGGCCCGCTCAAAGCATCTCTACGAATTCATGAGGATAGTAATAACAAAGGCGCTTGAGAAGTTTACAAGGCTTCATATTTATGATTATGAAAGGTTATTCGGTTTGGAGCAGGGCTATGCGATAACAAAGATAATAGTAAAAGCAGACAGTTGGTTTAGAGACAAAAGGATAAAAGACCTTAAACTTGAACTTGAGGGCATACTTATACTTGCCATATACCGCCGTTACAAAAGGACAATAAAGCTGATTGGCGCGCCTCACGGAGATGAGGTTTTAAAAGCAGGCGATGAACTTATCTGTTACGCAAAAGAAGAGGCGGTTGACGATTTGTTCCTGCAGAAACAGAAAATAGCGCCCGAAGAACCAAAAGAGGCATAGAATTAAGTCCCTCGTCACTAAACGAGATAGCGGGTGACTCGGGACAAATTTTGCCGAACACGGCATCCCGTGAACGGGACAGGCAAAAATATTTTACTGGAAAATTTGGAGGATAAGATGGAATGGGGAATGAAAAACAGATTATCAAGAATATTTAACGCTAAAACAGGCCGTTCGGTTATGCTGGCTGTGGATCATGGTTATTTTCAGGGGCCGACTACCGGATTAAGAAATATCAAAAAGACAACGGATCCTTTATTGACTTACGCCGACGCGCTGATGATAACAAGGGGCGCGTTAAGAAACTGGATTCCCGCGGAAATGGATAAACCGGTTATTTTAAGGGTTTCCGGAGGCCAGAGCATTTTAAAAGAATTGTCCAACGAGATAATTACCACGTCTATTGAGGATGTAATCAGGGTAAATGCCTCGGCAATCACGTGTTCGGTGTATATAGGCGGAGAACACGAAAAGCAGTCAATAAAAAACCTGTCAAAGATCGTTAACCAGGGGCAGGATTACGGCATTCCGGTGCTTGCTGTGACCGCGGTTGGCAAGGAAATGACGCGCGATTCAAAATATTTAAGTTTAGCGTGCAGGATTTGCGTGGAGCTCGGGGCGCATATAGTAAAGACATATTATTGCGAAAGAGCCTTTGAAGAAGTTATAGAGGCCTGTGGCAATGTGCCGGTTGTTATTGCCGGCGGCAAAAAAATAGAAGAACGCGCAGCGCTTAAGATGGCAAAAGACGCGATCAAGGCCGGCGCAGTAGGTGTAGATATGGGCAGAAATGTGTTTCAGTCAAATAATCCTGTTGGGATGATAAAGGCGGTGCGCGCCATTGTTCATGATGACGCCTCCATAAACGACGCTTTTAAAATATATAAAAAGAAATGAAAGTAGCGGTTTATTACAGTAACAACGATATAAGAATAGAAGAGCGTCCAAAGCCTGTTATAAAAGAGGGCGAGATTTTAGTCAGGGTTAAGGCCTCCGGCATCTGCGGCACGGATGTTATGGAGTGGTACAGGCAAAAAAAAGCGCCGCGTATATTAGGCCATGAAATAGCTGGTGAGATAGCCGAGTCAAAATCGCAGAAATATAAAGCCGGACAAAAAGTTTTTGTAAGCCATCACGTGCCATGCAATAAATGTAAATATTGCCTCGAAGGCAATCACACGGCATGCGAGGCGCTGCACAAAGGCAATTACGATCCCGGCGGCTACAGTGAATTTGTCAGGGTACCTGAGGCAAATGTTAATATCGGAACGTATATTTTACCGGAAAATGTTTCCTGCGAAGAAGGCGCTATGATTGAACCGTTAGCGTGCGCTGTAAGGGGCCAGATAGCGATCGGCGTAAAAAAAGGGCAGGTTGTTTTAATTTTAGGCAGCGGCGTATCAGGGCTGCTGAATATTCTGTTGGCTAAATTAAAAGGGGCGCAGGTTTACGCCACTGACATAGATAAGAGCAGGCTGGATAAAGCAAAAGAATACGGGGCGGACAGGATAATAAACGCAAAAGAGCAACTTGCGATTAAAGCAGACAGGATAATAATCTGCACAGGCGCTTTATCCGCCACGGCGCAAGCATTTGATTGTATAGACCGAAAAGGTATAATTCAGTTTTTTGCGATCCCGAACAAAAATATTGAAATCCCGGTTGAAGATTTTTGGAGAAATGAAATAACGGTTACCTCGACTTATGGCGCGGCCCCGGTTGATTTAGAAGAGGCGTTGCGACTGATTAAAGATAAAAAAGTAAATGTCAAAGATATGATAACTCATATCCTGCCTTTGAGTGAAATTCAAAAAGGCTTTAAGATTGTTTTAGACGCAAAGGACTCATTAAAAGTCGTATTGAGGCCTTAATATCTATTTACTTCTTTATTAAAATATAGTATTATAATTTAATCGCACTCGCATCTTTAACAATTTTATGAGCGGTTTGCTCTAGCGTGAGCGGCCACGAGGGGTGGGCAGCACAGTCCCGCATCAGCGGGACGAGCAGGCCACCCGGAGATGGCCGCAGCACAGCGAGCATTCCGCGAATGCGCGCCCGTAGCTCAATTGGATAGAGTACCGCCCTACGAAGGCGTTGGTTGCCCGTTCGAGCCGGGCCGGGCGCGCCAGAATTTTTATGTCAAAGATAGACGAAATATATATGTCCGAGGCCGTAAAAGAGGCCAAGAAGGCGTTTGATGACGATGAGGTGCCTGTAGGCGCTGTGATAGTGCATGAACGCAAGATCATAGCCCGGGCGCATAATCAGATCAGGCGCCTTAAGGACCCTACCGCGCACGCCGAGATGATAGCTATTACCCAGGCAGCCAGCCATTTAAAGTGTGAGAGATTGCTAAATTGCGATGTTTATGCTACAATAGAACCTTGTTCAATGTGCGCCGGCGCTTTGATTTTAGCAAAGGTAAAGCGCATTGTGTTCGGCGCTAAAGACCCGAAAACCGGCGCGTGCGGGTCTGTATTTAATATTGCCTCAGGTAAAAAACTTAATCATAATATAAAGATTACTAAAGGTGTTTTAGCCGCGGAGTGCGGTGGGTTGTTGACGGAGTTTTTTAAGAGTAAGAGGAAGAAATAAGTATTAAGGTCCTGTTTTGCCACTTGGCATAACTAGCAAAACAGGATCAAATTCAGCTTCGCTGAATTTGGAGAGGTCGCATAGCCCGGTTTATTGCGGCGGTTTGCTAAACCGCTGTACCGCCAAAAGCGGTACCGGGGGTTCAAATCCCCCCCTCTCCGCCATTGTTAAGCTTTCAACGCTGGCTCGGCAGGCAGCTGTTTGCAGAAAACTTGTCCTTTAAAATTTTTATTGAAATATAGCTATGATTTTACTCGGCTAGTACTTCTTCTATTTTCAGGACGAAATCCTTTGCGTCTTCTATAATCCATTCAGCGTCATCATTGGTAAGGATTTCAACGCCGTATTGTTCAACAACTCGTTCTTCCTGGGCTTTTTCCAGGGTTTCTGCGTATTTTTGTTCTAGTTGTTTTGCTTTTTGTATATAGTTTATATATTCTGGCTCTACTTTTCTTTGCTCAATGTAGAATTTCTTAAATGCTGCTATAGCGCAATAATGGGCTGTAGCGCGGATGCCTATTTTAAATAGAGATGCTAATATAGCATGATACATAGCATAATATCCGCAGATAACGGTCCAGTCAAATAAATCATTATCAAACATCAGCTTTATTGCCCGGAGATTTTTGCGGGCTTTATCTATGTGTTGTTTTGCCCTTTCAATATTCGGGGTTATTTTCTGAAGGTTAGGTTTTCCTTCTTTAGGGTGAAAACACTCGCGCAGGGTTTTTTCAATATCTTTAGGCATAAGATTTTCCTCCCTCTTTAATTAACTGCCAGAATAGAAAGTCATTATATAAAATTATCCTGTCTTTCCACAATTGTTCGTAAAATTCAGCCTTTTTTCTAAAGCCTTCTATAAATTTCTCAGTAGTAGTGGTTACAGGCCTTATTTCCAGCAGAGGGCTTACGTTTATTTTAGCTTTATTTAACATTGCCGTGATATTATCATCCTTTTCTGATGTAACTATCAGTATGTCTATATCGCTATCCTTTGTCCATTCGCCCCTTGCCACCGAGCCGAAAAGAATAACCAGCTGTATTTTTTTATTTGATAATTCTACAATATCCTGCGTATATTTCTGCAATAACCGGGCTATATTTTTATTTTTGTCATAAAATTGTTTTTTCTTATCAAATTCCAAATATTCAAATATTTTTAAAAGTGTCTCGTTTTCCAGATTTGGCTTAAAAAACGTCATATTAGATATTCTTCGTTTTTCAAATATGCCATTTTTTACAAATAAACGCATAGAGTTATCCACGTTAGTCAGAGAAACGCCTGATAAGCGGGCAATTTCTCTAAGATGTATCTCTTTAAACGGATCTTTTAAAAAAATCTCCAGAATCTTTTTTCTTTTATGCGGTATCAGCATAATGGCCTCCAGGTTTATATATAGAACAACTATACTAAATTATAGAACAGAGAGTATATTTTGTCAATGTTTTTGTGATTTGAGTAGTGCATAGAGAGGAAAACGCCAGAGGCAAATTTTAGGAAAACAAAAAATGTAGATATTTACTTTTGAAAAATTGTATTTTATGTGATATAATTATATTATAAGCAACTCATATTGGCCGCAGAGAAGATATGATTAACAATATATGCATTAAAATAACAAGTATAGTGATTATAGCAGTATTTTTGCTATCCAACTGCTTTACGCAGGTTGGTTTTACTGCGCCATATGCGGAAAAGTTACGACAGAAAGCAACTGCAGAAGACGCTAATGGCGTAGGAAATTTGGAAGAAGACCTTGGTATGGGCCGCAGAGGTTTTTTAAGAACAGTAGGTTTAGGCCTTGCAGGGCTGGCTTTATCACAATTTCCATCCTTGGCTCAAGGGCAAATAAAATATTTAGCCGATATTGATGCTTTAGCAAGCGAACATTTCTTAAAAGATGGTCTGGATTTTATTGATATTCAGCGCATTCAAGGCCAAGAAGTTGTTTTGCCGGTTAACATACCAGCCCAAGTGTTAATCCAATACCATAATAAGCGAGGCAAACCGTTTAAAGGTTTTAATTTTAATGGCTTATGCCGCAGTTATATTTCTGATTCAAAAAATTCTAACTGGCCAGCCGGCGCAAGATATTTGGCTGAGTATGGACGTGTCCATATTTATGATGCCTCATTGGCTATTTTGGCTGATTTAGCAGCCGGGCGGATAGATCAGGCTAAAAAAGGGGTCAATGCATTAATTGAACTGGGCAAAGATGAGCAGGCATTGGGTTTTACCGGCGGATGGCATTTTTCATACAACACAAGCGGTGATTCATGGTTGGACCCTCGCGCGCCTATGGGCGGAACATTATGGGCAATAAAGGCGATATATGAATATGTACGCGTGGCGTTAAAAGATTCAAAACTGCGTCAAGAAGCGGTTAACCATTTAGACTGGACCAATGAGATGGTAAAAGAACTGGTATTTCAGCTGCAAGTTATGAATCCGGAAGGCTCTAGGTATGGGTTGATTCGGGCGATGAAGTATAACGCGCTTTTAGATGAGATTAACCCTAAAACAGCCAAGCGCTACACAATGGATGAAATTGGATACCGGGCTTATCAGGGAAATCAAAACAAGATATCCGAGCAGATAATTTTTGAGCACAATGCCGATTTGGCAGATGTTTACCGGTTAGCGGCAATAGCGAATAAGGAAGCAGGCCAGAAAGATATGGCATTTGTTAAAGAGTTATCCAGCCGGCATGAAATTTTAATGAACGCGATTTGGGAAAAGGCATGGGTAGGCGATCACTTTGTAACAGCCATGAATCCTGACGGAACCCTGAATGAATCAGTGGCAATAGATAACAATACTTGGCTTGCGCAGGTATTTTTGCCATATGATGAAGAAAGGGCGTGGCAGGCAATAGAATATGTTTGGAATGAATTTCGAACTAGAGGTAAAAACGGAGAAATTGCCACAAAAGTGGAGGATTTGGTTCTTGAAGATACGCCGGCAAGTTTACAGCAGAAATATGCAAATGAGAAATTTGCAGGCATTTCTTTCTTTGATGAAGGTTTTAGCGATCCTTATGTGTCTATTTCTCAAGAAGAACGCGACAAATTAGGCCAGATGGTTCAGCCCGAAGCGACATTCGGATATATACATTTTCTTTTAGAATTTGCCCGCGCCACCAAAGATGATATTCGAAGGCAAGAGGCCTTAAACCGCGCAGAATTGCTTTATAAAAATATGACAATAACATTAAAAGCGCTATATCCAGGAGCCGGGTTGCCTTACGCCACGTTGTTTGTTTTGGGATATTTTAATACTTTGCATGCCATGGCTTCTACTGCAAGCGGCCTTATCGTAACTAAACGCATGCAAGGTTCGCCTATCGGGTTTGTTGGTGTCCAACCGCCGGAGGATTTTACATTCCAAGGCCATGTTTTAAAATCCAAGTCAAAACCAATGCCAGGGCCTAAACCCGTTACGCCCACAGAACTTAAAGCCGCTGTAATAAAATTTGAAAGGGAATTTATTACTTTACAATTAGAAATTCCGTCCGAGCTTAAAGGCAAGCCGCTTAAGGCAGTGCCGTTTATTATGACAGGCAGAGGCAGTTGGTCTATCCAGCCGTTTGCTGACAGCAGGGCTATGTTTGATGTTATTAATGGAAGGGTTACAGTGAGGACTAACTCTAATCGTTCGCCATTTAAAGGAAATAGTGATAATGGGATAGAGACAAAAGCCAGGGCCGTGATGATATTTGAAAGCCAGGCTGAATTTAATGAGTTTATGAGCGATAAAAGAGAAGCCGCTGCCTTAAAAATTTTCTATATCAATAACGACGGAAAAGTTGAGGCGGTAGAAGAATTAAGTTTTAATCCAATGGTGGATAGCGTTATGCTTGGCGCGTTTCATGGGCCCGCACCGGTAAAAGCCGGCCCGAATTCTTCGGCGTATATAGCATCTAGAGAGCCGCTGTTAAACGAAAGCCTTTTTGCTGGTATAATATCCGGACAAGAAGCAATAAAAGCCAGCGCCAATGGCGAGAGAATTGTCACTGCCAACATGACAGGTGCCTTGCGTACTCGGCAAAAACAAAATCAACTATTGAAAGAGTTAGAACTAGACGGTGAATGGGAGGAAGTACAAAATACTTTGCAGATTGAACAATTGATATTTTCTCCCGGAGGCATACAAAATGCCGGGCTTAGAAGTTTTAAAGGGAGCGGAGTTGTTGCTGATGAGTTTGGCAATCGGCCGCATTGGGTATACAAACTTGTAAATACTCAAAATAAAAAGTTTGTTTATGTGGGCCCGGATGATATTATAACACTTTTTTCAGATAATCTAGACAGAAAGGAACAGATTAGTGAGATGAGGTCAGAAAAAGAAAATATCTTAGCAGGCTATCGTAACAAAGCACTGGTAATTCTCAAATTGCGGCAATTACTTGAATTAAAAGACGAAGATTTATCTAAGCTTGAATTTTTATTGAGGCCAGCTGCGCTCGGAGATATTCATTTTGGTTACATTGATGTATTATATGTAAAGCTTCAAGAAATATGGAGAAGAAAATATGAGAATGTTTCGCTTGAAAAATTTATAGATATTTTGGATGATTTAGGCAAATTAATCGGATTTTTAAAACAAGGGAAACAATTAAGTGCAATAAGCCCTGAAGAATTCATTGATATATCAGTAGCCGTTGATAAGCTAGAAAGAGGAGTTTTGCCCGAAGATAATTTGATAGCCCGCATAATGGTTTTTCACAAACGGTTGCTAGATTGGCAAAATCGCCTTATTAACGAATCTGCTGATTGGGCGCAAGGAAGAGCGGGTGTTGTTAGCGTAGAACAAGAGGCAAAGACGCCTGCGTACCATGCTAATCTTTGGATAGCTAATCGGCTTAGTTTGATATTAAAAAATAACGGCCGTAAACCGCTAATATTGGATGTTGGAGCAAACCTTAGCGTATTCTGGCGAATCTTAAGACAGGTGTTAGGATCCGATTTTGTTCACATAGCAGACGGAGTTGTTGACCTAGAACAGGATATAGATATATATAACCAAGCTCCGAATCCTAACAAGATATACGCAGATATATCTGAATTGCCGCAAATTAAAGAAGTAAGCGACGATTTCTTGTACGAACTTCTTAAAACGCCTAACAACTTTGACATTATTGTGGCAAGTTTTATTTTAGACCAATTGACTCCAGAACAGCTGCGAAAAGCCATAGTTGTTTTTGAGGGGCTTTTGGCAAGGCCTCCGAATGAAAGTTTATCAATAAACAATTTGGACAAATTTCCGCTCTTAGTTATTGCCTCTCCGGAACATTCGCCAATTCAGGGCTTAACATTTGATAAAATATTGCGCCTGGCTGGCTACGAGGTAGTAATAGCTCAATTTAATCCGGGCAGCATTTTAACTCAAGAAGCCAGCGCAAGGATATTAGAAGAGGAAGGCCCTGAGAGATTAAGGGCCATCAGGGGCCTTACGGCTAAGCCTTTCCATGTAGTCATTTACGCAAAGACAAAATCAGCGGATATGCAACAAATAGAAAAGATAAAATTGAGTGATTTTACATTAAGACAAGGCCAAAGAAGAATAAAAACCGAAGACACGACGGAACCAAAAATTTCTTCGCTTCATAGATTAAACCCAGATACGCTATATAACCTTGATATTATTGCTTCTTTGCGGCCGCAAGATTTTCAAGCGCAGGGCCAGGAAATAGTGACAAGAGAAGCCATACAAACAGAAACAGTTTATCAGGTTTTTGAAAATAGACTTGCCTGTCTTATGTATTTTAACAATTATCTTACCGCCCAAGAAAGGCCTGTCTTAAATTTAATAGTTCATTTATGGGACAGAGAGGATGCCGTTTTTTTAAGTAGAGAGCAGGTTGATTTTGTTATGCAAAGGCCGTATGATAATAACATAAAAAGAACCGTTGGTTATAGAAGGTTGATTCGAGATTTCCTTCATCTTAAAGAAGGCATAGATGAAAAACATAACCAGCGCTTGGAAAAATTGAGAGACAGCATGATAAGTGCGAATAGAATGGGAGCGCATTCATTTTATAGCTGGAATGAGATAGAATCTGCGATAAGAAAAGAAAGAAGAAAACTTGAGGCATTGCGATATACGCTTTGGGATATTTATACAATGGAGGAAAGTTACCGAAGCGCAACAGGCCAAGAAAGTATATTTGAACAAACGCGCACATTTGAAGTGAAAAGAATTCGGCAGATTAAGGAAGCCGTAGAAGAAATAAAAACAGAGGGCACGATCCCCAGCGTTAGTTCCGTGGCAAAAAGAATTGGCATAAGCCATGTTGGTTTATCAGGATGGGCAGGACATCATAATATTGATTTAGAGCGTTTAGGCGTAATAACTTTAGGTCCAGTGGATATTCAGTATCGTATCAATAAGATAAAAATTATAGTAGCAGATCTAACAAGTAAAGGCAAAGTTCCAAATGCTACTACTGTAGCAAAAGAATTGGGTCTTGCGAACCATGCTGCCTTAGTCCAATGGGCTAATCGTAATAGTGTTGATTTGGAAAATGCAGGTGTATTATTAGCTAAGCCAATAGATTGTCAACAACGCATTGATCAAATAAAAAGAATTACTGAAAAATTAAAAGATCAAGGC
>Ga0100395_1002826_pt1 | contig 12838 bp, 8 predicted proteins | sample CryGeymeta201519_FD_81542 | JGI IMG/M metagenome (GOLD analysis project Ga0100395, IMG submission 81542) | Groundwater microbial communities from Crystal Geyser aquifers in Utah, USA - Crystal Geyser metaG 2015-19 | ecosystem: Environmental > Aquatic > Deep subsurface > Groundwater | place: USA... | reverse complement strand
GCCTCCAGCACCAGCGTCACCTGCACTGGCAATGTCACGCTGGCCCCCAATGACGAGGTCAAGGTCAGCAACGCCAACTTGACCTGGACGGTCAATGGAACCCTGAAATTCTCATCAGGCAACACCATCAACACCAGCAGCACTGTCAGCGGCTTTGCCATCAATGCCAAAGATGTTGATGCACCCAATGCCTTGCAGCTCTTTGGCAACCTGACCGCCAGAAACGACATGGCCGTCAAGAGCAACGCCAACAGCATCACCGGCAACCTGGCCGCTGGCGGCAAAATCGAGCTCGGTGGGTCGGTAACAGGCACTGTGCAAGCCGGTAAGGATGTAAAAACGCAGAACGCCACACATGTGACTGGCAATATCAGCGCCAGTGGTAAATTCACCAGCGGCGGTGGCAGCACCTACGGTGGCAGTGTCACAGCAGATGACGACATCGTCTCTGGCTCGGGCGACGCCTTTTCAGGCGACGTCACCAGCACCGGCGGTGCCATCAAGTTCAGCAGCTCAGGCAACACCGTGGCAGGTAATGTCAGTGCAAGGAATGCCGTTAATCTTCAGAGCGGCACCAAGGTAACAGGTAGTGTCACCAGCACCAACGACGCTGTCACGCTGGCGCCCTCTGGCACCACTGTGGGCAATGGCATCAGCGCAAAAAAAGATGTCACGATTGGCAGTGGCTGCACGGTGACGGGCAGTGTGACTTCCACCAGCGGCAATGTGAATCTGCAAAACTCAGATGCCAGCGTCAGCAGTTGCGTCACGCTTGACAGCAGCAAAAGGCTCAATTTGGGATCGAATGCCTCAGTAGGTGGCGTTTGCTGTTTGTCTGGCGGCGCTGGCGGTACGTGCAGTGCCACTGGATGTGTTGTTAACAACAGCGGTAACGCTGCCCCGGGTGCCTGCAGCGCACCCGTGCCTACCCCATTGGCTGATTACCGCTTTGATGAGGTGGCATGGAACGGCTCGGCGGGTGAAGTCAAGGATTCGAGCAGCTCTGGGTTCAACGGCACGGCATTTGGTCGTGCGACCACAACAATCGGCAAAGTATGTAACGCAGGCGCGCTCAATGGCTTCGACAAATATGTGTCCGTGGCTGGTCTGAGCAACCTGCTTTCTGGTACGGCTACCCTGAGTTTTTGGATCAATACCGCGCAGACTGGCAACAATTCCCCGTGGCAGGCGCCGGGTGTATCTGGCGTTGAACAGAGAGGCGGTGTTGATGATGTTTTTTGGGGGTGGATCAACGCTTCCGGCAAGATTGCCGTGAACAAGGGCAATTCCCTGGGTGCCCAGTCGACAACCAGCGTCAACAGCGGAACATGGCGACACATTGTTCTGACACGCGACCAGTCAACGGGTGTGACCAAGGCATATGTGGATGGCTTGCTGAACAATACCCGCACATCTGCAACGGGCGTGGTGAAGAGGTCTTTTTCCAGTATCGGGCGTATCGAAAATTCATTCCTCAGTTCCGCAGCCCCCTTCGATCTGGATGAAGTCAAGGTGTTTTCTGCCGTGCTATCCGACGCGCAGGTATCAGCCATTTTTGCCAATGAAAACGCTGGCAAAAATTGGGATGGCGCGGCGCGGGTGTGCCCAATAGCTGGCCCGGATCACCTCGAGATTCAGTCCAACGGCACCGGTTTGACCTGCGCGCCAAGCACACTGACGATTCGCGCCTGCGCCGATGCAGCGTGCACCAAGTTGTACACCGGCGGTGTCAGTGGCACCTTGAGTGCAACCGGTACACCCACAGTCAACTGGGACAGTGCCACTGGTGGCGCAACCGGCGCTGGTTTTGTCATTCCAGCGGGGAGCAGTTCGGTGACTAAAAATGTGCAAGTCACATCGGTCGGCAGCGTGGTGTTTGGCGTGACTTCGCCCACCACACCTGCTGCAGCCAACGCCACCACTTGCAATTTTGGCTCGCCCATTTGCACTTTCACCTCCAGCAATGCGGGCTTTGTTTTTGCTGTGCCCAACCATGTCTCTGAGGTGCTGCAAACGGTCAATGTCAGCGCGGTCAAAACGGCTGACAACGCGCTGGCCTGTGTGCCTGCCTTTGCAAGCGTGGCCAAAAATGTCACCTTCAAGTGCGCCTACACCAATCCCGTCAGCGGCACCTTGCCGGTGCGGGTGAATGGCATCGCACTCAATGCCGCTGGCAGTGCTGCCGCTGCTTGTGATGCCTCTGGCAAAGCGGTCAGTCTGTCCTTTGGCGCCACCGGAGTGGCCAGCACCACGTTTCAATATGCCGACGTAGGGAACCTCAATTTAACCGCCACTTATACCGGCTCAGGCGCTGATGCAGGCTTGGTCATGACCGGCAGCGACTCGTTCATTGCCGCCCCCAAAGACTTTGCTTTCAGCGCCATCACCGCCGGCCCCATCAAGGCGGGTAACAATTTCAGCGCAACCGTCACGGCGCGCAACAATGCCAATGTAGCAACGCCCAACTTTGGCAAGGAAAACGCGCCAGAACAGGTCACTGTGGGTCGTGTGCGCTACAAACCTGTCGGTACAGGGATGTCCGACGGGGACTTCATTGGATCATTGGGTGCTTTCAACCTCGGTGCGGCCACTGCCAACAACCTGAACTGGAGCGAGGTCGGCATCATCGACCTCAGTGCCACGTTGGCCAGTGGGAGCTATCTGGCTTCGGGTTTGACGGCTTCTGGCAGCACCGGGGCGACGGGCGCTATTGGGTCAGATGGTGCTGTGGTGCGGTTCATTCCAGACCACTTTGATACCGCTGTGGCGCTTGTGGCCGGTGTTCCCATGCCGTGCCCAACCGGCCTGACCTGTCCAGCCCAATACAACGGCTTTGCGTATTCTGGGCAGGGTGTGCCGTTGACCATCACCGCAAAAAATGGTTTGAGCACGCCGACCACCACGGTGAACTACAACTACAGCGCTACGGCTGCTGACTCGTTTTCAAAGGCGGTGACTTTGAGTGCCGTTGCATCGGTCGGTGGCTCTGCCATGGTGACAACGGCACCAGGTGGGGGCGCCAGTTCGGTTGCCGTGCCGGCAAGCAGTTTTGCCCTGGGCACGACGCCACCGACAACGCTGGCTTACCCCGTATTTACTTTTGCAGCAACACCTACGGTGCCGACAGATGTGTATTGGCGCGCGATTGAGACAGCTCCCGCTGGCGACGGCGTTTCGTCGTTGCGCGCAACGTCGGCAAGCTCGGTTGAGGGGGGTGTCAAGGTGGTCAGTGGCCGTATTCGCTTGCCCAATGCCTATGGTTCTGAGCGGCTCGGACTGCCTATGGCGGCTACGGTGCAGTACTTCGATGCCTTGAGCCATTGGGTGACCAGTGGCACTGACAGCGCCACTGCATTTGCCATTGCGACCCCGGTCATCATCAAAGGGCCGTTGGTGTTGGCGAACCTGACTCCAACGGTGTCTGCAGACACCTGTGCCTCTTCGGTGGTGTTTTGCAAAGGGCTAAAAACAATCATTTGGGACTCCGCCAATGTTTCGGGCAGTGCGGATATCACCGTCACAGCGCCCAGCTGGCTACAGTACCCTTGGACTAGCACTACGGCAACCAGTCCCACAGCCCGCGCCACCTTTGGCATCTACAAATCCCCCCTGATCTACCGCCGTGAAAACTACTGAAAGCGGTCATTTACAAGACATTTATGGGGTTAGCCCTTGGCTAGTTTGCCAGAACAGCTACTAAAATATGAGCAAAATCGCTTTGTGTATTCTTGCCTTATGTTAGCTACCAATATATTTTCGAAATTGCTGCTGAAACTGGAGGCTGCCTGACCATGCGTTGGCCTTGGCAGCGTCAAACTTCAGGTGATCTTCTGGTGTGCTCCTGGGAGTCCCAAACTCTGGCCTATGTGTTGGCAACGCCCCAGGCTAGTGGTGTGTGGGCCATCTCCAAACTGGGCACGCTGGCCCAGGGCTCAGACACCTTGCCAGGTTTTCAACAGCGTCTTAAAGACCTGGGCTTGAAAGGGCTGCAAGCGGTCATGCTGCTGCGTGCAGACCAATACCAGTTTTTGCAAATTGAAACCCCAAAAGTGCCACCTGAAGAGTTGCGCGCTGCGGCGCGATACCAAGTGCGTGACATGCTAAAGACGCATGTGGACGATGTCACTATTGATGTAGTGCAGGTGGGTGACGAACTGCACCAGAGCAGCAACCGGCATTCGTTTGTGGTGGCCGCCCTCAACTCGGTGGTGCATGATGTCTTGGAATTTTCCCAGGCCATGGACTGGCGTGTGTCGGTGATTGACATTCAGGAAATGTCGCTACGCAACCTTCAGTGTGCATTGAGCAAACAGGGTGAAGCCGCAGACCGAGCCCACGCCGCGTTGGTGTTAATACCGGGGCAGCAGGCCTTGCTGACCATCAGTGCCAATGATGAGCTTTTTTATACCCGCCGCTTTGATGTACCTGAGGGTTTTTTGACCACTGTCTGGGGTCAAGGTGTGGCCGAAGTGTTACCCGTGGATGGCTTTACACCGGTAGAAGAATATGTGCCGTCTTATGGCGCAGGTGATTTGTCGCTGGGCGAAGACTTTTCTGCTGCTCACGCCGTGGCATCGGTCAATAGAGACAACTTTCATGCAGAAGACGATCCGGCGCAGCGCCTGCTGGTGGAAGTGCAGCGTTCTTTGGATGTATGGGATCGCACCTGGTCGAGTTTGCCCTTGAGTGGTTTGCGGGTGTATGCCGGTGAACGCTCGGTTGAATTGGCGCGTTGGCTGACAATGCAACTGGGTCAAAACACGGTGGCATTTGACGTGGGTGCGATGTTTGTCGGGTTTGATGCCGCACCGGTTGAACAGCAAGCCATATGTTTGCCCTTGCTCGGTGTTTTCTTGCGCACGGAGGGCGTCCGGGCTTAGCGTTTGGGCGCTCAGACACAGCTTTACCATGGTTCAACAAGTCAATCTTTGTTTTCCAATTTTGCGCAAGCAAAAAACCCCGTTCACCGGGCAGACTTTGTTACAGGCTTGGTTGATTTTGCTGGTGTTAGGTGGCGTGGTGGGTGTCGCATGGATTTGGAATTTGAAACAGGCCAGTGCCAGCCTGAGCGCTACGCTGGCTACACAAAGCACTGAACTTGAAGCTTTACGCGCAGCCTTGGTCGAAAATCAAACGGGTGAAGCACCGGCGCAAACTGATGCTGAACGCACATTGGTGCAACGCAGCGCAGCGCTTGAACGCCGCGTGGCGGTGCTTGCAGCCTTGCAGCAAGGGCATTTTCAGCCTGGTTTTGGCCAGGCCGCACGCTTGCAATTGGTCGCTCGCACCATTCCTCCAGAAGCCTGGGTGACGCAAATCACGGCGAATGAACGGGCTTTGGAAGTGACCGGATTTACCCTTGAGCCAGCGGTGCTGACCACTTGGGTCAACCGCTTGTCAGAAAGCCCCTTGTTGCAAGGTCAGACCTTGAGCAGCGTCACGGTCGAACAGGTCAAACCAGAAGCTTTGTTGACTGCAGCGGTGGTCACAGGTGAGTCTGGTGCAGCACCAGCGCCTGAGCTGGCCAAACCAGTGATCTGGTCGTTTACCTTACTCAGCAACATGGCATCACCTGTGGTTATACAGGGTACTAAACCATGAAGAAGTCTTTACAAACCCTGATCTCACGGCTTGATGCTTTGAGTCAACGTGAACGCATTTTTTTGTTTGCTTCGGTGGTGCTTAGCAGCGCGGCGCTGTTTGATGTGTTGTGGCTATCGCCTGCGCAAACGGCACATCAACAGATGGTGTTGCGTTTGGACAAGCAAAACATTGAACTCGAAAGCCTGCGCGAACAGGTCAAAGCCAGCGCCAAGACGGATGCGATGCCCACCTCTGTAGAGCAGCAATTGCAGCATTTGCAGTTGCAAATTGAACAAACCGATCAGGCTGTGCGTGAATTGCTGCCGCCCGCGCAAGGTACACCGCTGGAACAAGCCTTGACGCATTTGTTGCGGCGCTATCAGGGGTTGATGCTGGTCAATACATCGGTGCTGGCCCCTGAAGTGGCTGACCCCGGCAACCCCAAGTCAACCGGCTTGCCTGAAGGGCTGACACGTCAAGGTGTGGCCATCACGGTGGCAGGTGCTTACCCTGACCTTAACCGTTTTGTCAGTACCCTGGAGCTTGACATGCCTTATGTACGCTGGGGTGAGATGAACCTCAAAAGCGTCAATGGACTGACTGAGCTGACGTTGCAGTTGTTTTTGTTGACCGAGGTGGCGAAATGAGCGCGGCCTTAGGCTGCAGTCAAGTCGGTTGCGGCATCGGCTTGATGCTGGCGCTGGGGTTGTTCACACCGCTGCTTGCTCAGAGCTTGCGTGACCCCACTGTGCCGCCTGCTGCTGTGACCCCGGCAGCTGCTGGCGATGCACATGGCGTGGTTACGGTTCAGTCAGGTGCTGTGGCGGTGTTGGTGCGTAACGGGACACCTTATCTGGTAGTGGGAACCCGCTTGTATGCCAAAGGCCAAAAGGTAGGCTTGGCTAGCATTGAGCGCATCACCGAGACCGAAGTCTGGCTGCGAGAAGAGGGTAGCCTGCGCAAAGTACCGGTGTTTGGTGGCATTGAACGACATGTCAGCCAAGCTGTTACCGCTGTTAAAACACCATTGAAGCCTGTTCGCAAAACAGTGCCATCTAAACCATAAGGTCTTTATTTATGACACTGAAAGCGTTCACTCTGGTAGTTGTTTCCATAGGACTGGGTTTGCTGGCAGGGTGCGCATCTGACCGCCCCTTGCGTACACCTGAAGTGTCTCAGGTGATACGTACTGAATTGCATCCACCTGAAGCACCGAAAACCATTGTTGCAGTGCCCGCAAGTATCAGTGAGGCGCTGGCCGAGCCTGTACCTGCCGTGGCTGCACCTGCGCCAGAGCCACGCCTGGACTTGCTGGTGAACAATGCCCAGGCGCGAGAGGTGTTTCTGGCCATTGTGGCCGACACCCGCTACAGCATGATGATGCACCCCGATGTGTCTGGTACGTTGTCGGTGACGTTGCGCGGTGTCACGGTGACTGAGGCGCTGGAAGCGATTCGCGATGTCTACGGTTTTGATTTCAAAATAGACGGCCGTCGCATTACCGTTTACGCACCCAGCTTGCAGACACGTATTTTTACAGTCAACTACCTGCATTCGCAACGCGTTGGCAACAGTGAATTGCGCGTTGCACCAGGCGCATCGCTCCAGGCCTCAGGCGGTGGTTCAAATGGCGCATCGAGCTCCACGACCGCAGCGACAGGTGCACAGACCGGGGAAGGCAGCAGTGTCAGCACCAGTTCAAAAACCGATTTTTGGGCAGAAATGGCCAATGCTGTTCAGGGTTTGATTGCGGGCAATAAAGACAGTAGTGTGGTGGTCAGCCCGCAAGCGGGCATCATGGCCGTGCGTGCCATGCCTGATGAATTGCGGCAGGTAGATGCTTTTTTGAGGGCAGCACAAATTGCTATTGAACGACAAGTGATGCTTGAAGCCAAAATTGTCGAGGTTGAGCTACGAGATGGTTACCAAAGTGGCATCGATTGGTCAGCATTAAAAAATGGTGGTGGTTCCACACGTGCGGTAGGGGTGATTGGTGGCAGCACCAGCAACTCTTCCAATACCCTGGTGAGCGGGGTTCAGTCAAATCTACCTGGTTTTTCTGCAGGTGCCGCCCTTTTGGCTGACAGTGTGGCATTGCCCGCGGCTGGTGCCGGACTGTTTGGCCTGGCGTTTGCCACCGATGGCTTTCAAGCTGTGCTGGGATTCTTAGAGACTCAGGGCGACATTCAAATCTTGTCCAGCCCGCGCATTGCCACGCTCAACAACCAAAAGGCGGTGCTGAAAGTGGGCTCCGAAGATTTTTTTGTGACCAATGTGTCGGGTGGGTCTAACAACACCAGCAGCAACGGATCGACAGGCAGCACAAGCACCTTGCCGTCGATCACTTTGTCGCCTTTTTTCTCAGGCATTTCTTTGGATGTCACTCCGCAAATTGATGGTGGCAAAAATATCATGTTGCATGTGCATCCTTCGGTAACCAAAGTAAATGAAAAATCCAAACAAATCGATTTGGGCAGTGCGGGTAACTTTACCTTGCCGTTGGCCTCCAGTAGCATGAACGAGTCAGACACCCTGGTGCGCATTCAGGACGGCAACATCGTTGCCATTGGGGGGTTGATGCAAATTGAGTCTAGCCGTCGCTCTTCTGGCTTGCCTGGCACCAGCGACCTGGGCTTCTTCTCCAACTTATTGGGCAACAAAGCCAATAACGGGCGCAAGAAAGAAGTGGTGGTGCTGATCAAGCCCTCCATCATCCGCACCGCGCAAGACTGGGAGGCTCAAACCCGCCGTTCCCGAGAGGCGCTCGATGGCATGGATGCCGTGCGCGCACGGGTGATCCGCATCGACGGCTCGGTGGACACCCTGCCAGGCAAAAATACGGCTCAGTGATGTACCTAAGGCATTTTGCCTTGCGTGAGGCACCGTTTTCGATCACGCCGGACAGTGCCTTTTACTACCCTCATGAGGGTGCTCAGGCGGCGCTGAACACTTTGCTTGTGGCGCTGCGCAGCGGCGAAGGCTTTGTCAAAATTGTGGGGGAAGTCGGCTGCGGCAAAACTGTGTTGTGTCGTCAGTTGCTCAAATCTCTACAAGGTAAATGCGTGACCGCCTACATTCCCAACCCTGACATGGGGCCAGACGATTTGCTGCATTCGCTGTGCCATGAGCTGGGGGTGGAGGTGGCTCCGCAAGCCAGTCGACACCAGGTGTTGACCGCTTTGCATGCATGCCTGATCCGGCACGCGCAGGTGGGGCATGCGGTAGTGGTTTGTATTGACGAGGCGCAAGCCATTCCCGTGCCCACCGTGGAGAGCCTGCGCCTGCTCTCCAACCTTGAAACCGAAAAACGCAAGCTGCTGCAGCTGGTCTTGCTTGGACAACCCGAGCTGGATGAGAAATTGCAGCGGCCTGAAATTCGCCAGCTGTTGCAGCGCATCACTTTCAGCGAGTATTTGGGGCCCATGCCGCCCCGGCGTGTGGCCTCGTACTTAATCCACCGATTGACCAAGGCTGCGCTGGATGAAGCCACCGACACCCATGTGTTCGAACCGGCAGCGGCAACAGCCATTGCGGCTTTTAGCGGTGGTGTGCCACGCTTGGTGAACGTGCTGGCGCATAAATGCTTGATGCTGAGTTATGGTGAAAACGAGCACCGTATTGGTGTGCGCCACGTCCGCCTGGCTGCCGCAGACACACCCGGGGTGACGCACCGGCCTGCGCGCTGGCGGCTCTGGTGGGATCGGTTTTAGCTTGTCGCCTGGAGAATTATTGTGAGTGTGATTAACAAAATGTTGCGTGATCTGGACGAGCGCCATTCCGACGGTTCAGCATCTAAAACTGGGCGCAGTGCAGGGGTGACATGGGGTACAGTGCCGCTGGCTGAGGAGTCTGTCATGGTCAAACCTGCATCCATGTTGCGGCGAGGCGCATGGGGCGGCGGTTTGCTTTTGGTGCTGGCTGCGTCAGGTGGTGTCTGGTATGAGCAGACTGCGGCAGTGGTTTCCAAACCAGCCCAGCCGCTGGCTGTAGCTCCATCGATGGTGACTAGTGCAAACCCCGTACCCGCACCGACACCGACACCGACACCGACATTGGTGACCTCTGAACCTGAATCTGCTTTATTGGCCACCACTGTCGCGGTGTTACCGACCCCGATTGAAGAGATCAAACCACCACTGCCTGCAACAGCAAACCAACCCAAAGCAGTGACTGCCAAAAACACAATACAGACAAAACGCATCATTGCACCCACCAAAATTGCGCCGTCGAATAAGCTCTTGACAGACCCAGTGGTTCAGCCCCAGTTCTTGCGCATGGATATGACATTGTCAAAGACTCCATCAGTGCCAAGTTTGAACGCTGCGCCAACTGCGGTTGTGCAACCTGTCGCAGATGCGCTGGCGCAAGCCCAATCACTTTGGCATGCAGGCTCGCGCGTGGCCGCCATGGAGCTTTTGCAGCAAGCTTTGAGCAAAGTGGAAGCCAGCAGCGCAGTGGCTTTGCCAGTGACCGGGTCGTCAGCACTGGCACAGCTGGCACGTGAACTGGCGCGCATGAACCTGGCCGAAGGCCAAGTGCACCAAGCCTTGGCACTGTTGACACGGCTGGAGCCGCAGTTGTCCCAAATTGCCGAGGTGTGGGCCATGCGCGGCAACGCGGCGCAGCGTTTGGGGCAACACGCCGATGCGGTCAAAAGCTACAAGCAAGCGCTGCTGCTCAAGCCTTATGAACCCCGCTGGATGACTGGGCAAGCGGTCTCCCTGGCGGCGCAGGGGCAACTCACTGCAGCTGGCGATCTGGCTGAGAAAGCCCGTGTGCTGGGTGGCCTGCGGCCAGAGATTGCCAGCTACTTAAGGCAATTGGGTGTTGCGGTGCGCGTAGATTGATGCTGTTATTTAAAATAGTTTCCTGATCATTTTTGTCTGTTTTTAAATGCTCAAGCAAATCAGTGTTCACCAATTGCAATTGGGCATGCACCTCAAGGCGTTTTGTGGCTCCTGGATGGATCACCCGTTTTGGCGCACCGGTTTTGTGCTCAAAGACCCCCAAGACCTGGCACTGATTTTGGCCAGCTCGATCAAAGAAGTCTGGATTGATTGCGCGCTCGGCCTGGATGTGCCCGTGGGCGAGGTCGTTTTCAGCGAAGCGCAAGCAGCACCTGCCGTGGTTGAAGCACCAGCAGCGCCAGCCGTCAAGACCACCAAACCACGCGACACCAAGCCGGTGGCCGCTGCTCAAGAGGTGGAGCGTGCGGCGCGCATCTGCCTGGCTTCCAAAGCGGCGGTGGTTTCCATGTTTGAAGAAGTGCGCATGGGCAAGGCGGTGGATGTGGGTGGCGCGCAAGAGTTGGTGGAAGAAATCTCAGACTCCATCTCGCGCAACCCTGGGGCCATCATCAGCCTGGCGCGGCTTAAAACAGCCGACGATTACACCTACATGCATTCGGTGGCGGTCTGCGCCATGATGGTGGCCTTGGCCAAGCAGTTGGGGCTGGATGAGCCTGAAACACGCTCCCTGGGCATGGCCGGCTTGCTGCACGACCTGGGCAAAGTGGCCATGCCCACCGAGGTGCTCAACAAACCGGGCAAGCTGACCGACGCTGAGTTTGACATCATGAAAACCCATCCGACCGAGGGCTACAAGATGCTGATGGCCAGCCCCAATGTAGACCCGGTGGCGCTGGATGTGGTGCTGCACCACCATGAAAAGATCGACGGCTCAGGCTACCCCGAGCGTTTGGTGGGTGATCAGATCAGCTTGCATTCCAAAATGGGTGCGGTGTGCGATGTGTACGATGCCATCACCTCCAACCGCCCCTACAAATCAGGCTGGGATCCGGCCGAATCCTTGCGCAGAATGGCCGAATGGAAAGGCCATTTCGACCCCAAGGTGTTCCAGGCCTTTGTTAAAAGCATGGGCATTTACCCGGTCGGTTCCTTGGTGCGATTGACTTCAGGGCGCATTGGCGTGGTGACCGAGCAAACCGCCAAGTCCTTGACCATGCCCATGGTCAAGGTGTTTTATTCCAGCAAATCCGCCATGCGTGTCACGCCCTACCTGGTCGATTTGTCCCGCCCGGATACCCTTGAAAAAATCCACCAGCGCGAAGACCCTGACACCTGGAAGTTCCCAGACCTCAACGAGTTGTGGTCTGGCCTGAGACTGAAGTGATCAGCAGCCGCGTGTAACCGGCATCTCCACCGCTTGAGGCTTGGCCGCGTACTTGCGCAATTCCAGCTTGGCAATCGCATTGCGGTGCACTTCATCCGGGCCGTCGGCAAAGCGCAGGGTGCGGGCGCTGGCGTAGTAATAAGCCAGCGGAAAGTCGTCACACATGCCCGCACCACCAAAGGCTTGCATCGCCCAGTCGATCACCTGGCAGGCCATGCTGGGTGCCACCACCTTGATCATGGCAATTTCGTTTCTGGCAAATTTGTTACCGGCCTTGTCCATCATCCAGGCGGCTTTAAGGGTGAGCAGTCGTGCCATGTCGATCTTGCAGCGCGCCTCGGCAATGCGCTCCTGCGTTACGGTTTGGGCGGCAAGGGGTTTGCCAAAGGCGATGCGGCTGCTGGTGCGTTTGCACATCAGCTCCAGGGCGCGTTCGGCCAGACCAATCAGGCGCATGCAGTGGTGAATGCGCCCGGGGCCCAGGCGGCCTTGGGCAATCTCAAAACCGCGTCCTTCGCCCAGCAAGATGCTGCTGGCGGGCACCCGCACATTTTTGTAGCTGATTTCCATGTGGCCGTGCGGCGCGTCGTCGTAGCCCATCACGTTCAAGGGGCGCAGCACCGTCACGCCCGGCGCATTGGAGGGCACCAAAATCATGCTTTGCTGCACATGGCGTTCGGCCTGTGGATCGGTCTTGCCCATCACGATGTGGATGGCGCAGCGCGGGTCACCAGCGCCGCTGATCCACCACTTGCGGCCGTTGATGAGGTAGTCATCGCCGTCACGCTCGATCAGGGTTTCGATGTTGGTGGCATCGCTGGAGGCCACGTCGGGTTCGGTCATGGAAAACGCCGAGCGAATTTTTCCTTCCAGCAGCGGCTTGAGCCATTGCTGTTTGTGCTCGGCTGAACCGTAGCGGGCAATGGTTTCCATGTTGCCGGTGTCGGGCGCGGAACAGTTGAAGACCTCGCTGCTCCACAGTACCCGGCCCATGATCTCAGCCAGCGGCGCGTATTCCTGGTTGGTCAGGCCCGCACCTGCGTCAATGCCACCGGCTTGCGCGCTGTCCACCGGGTAAAACAGGTTCCATAGCCCTTGCGCCTGCGCTTTGAGCTTGAGCTTT
>Ga0100395_1002811_pt1 | contig 12899 bp, 9 predicted proteins | sample CryGeymeta201519_FD_81542 | JGI IMG/M metagenome (GOLD analysis project Ga0100395, IMG submission 81542) | Groundwater microbial communities from Crystal Geyser aquifers in Utah, USA - Crystal Geyser metaG 2015-19 | ecosystem: Environmental > Aquatic > Deep subsurface > Groundwater | place: USA... | reverse complement strand
CCGGCTGCAGGATGTGGTGGAAAGGCTTTGAAGGCTTCGGGAAAAAAGGAGACCTTTGAAAAATGTCCCCACTTTGTCATTCCCGCTTTCGCGGGAATGACAACTTCGACCATATACGGAGAAATTCAGGTATCGAAGTTGCTGCGCCGGAAGGGGTTTTTGTATGCAGAACGCGGAAATCGCCCGCCGTGTCGAATGGCTGAAGAAGAGCCTGAAGCGCTGCGTCCTCTGCCCGCGGATGTGCCGGGCGGACCGGATCGCCGGCGAAAAGGGGTTCTGCCGCCTCGCGGCGGGAATGGTCATCAGCTCGGCGCTTCCCCACCACGGAGAGGAGCCGCCGCTCTCCGGAAGCCGCGGCGCGGGGACGATCTTCTTCTCCTCCTGCAACCTGAAGTGCGTCTATTGCCAGAATTATCAGATCAGCCACGCTCCTGCGGGACGGCCGGTCACCTCCGAAGAACTGGCCGAAATCATGCTGGATCTCGAAGCCCGGGGTTGCCACAACGTCGAGCCGGTCACCCCGACCCCCCATCTGCCGGGGATCATGGAGGCGCTTCTGATTGCCCGCGGGCGGGGGCTTCGCCTCCCCCTTGTCTTCAACTGCGGCGGCTATGAGCGGGCCAAAATCCTCCGTCTTATCGACGGGATGGTCGATATCTATCTGCCCGATTTCAAATACGGGCTTGATGAGGCGGGGAAGCGCTTCTCCGGGGCGCCGGACTACCCGCGCCATGCCCTAAGCTCCCTCCGGGAGATGGTCCGTCAGGTCGGCGACGCCCTTGATACGGAGGACGGCGTCGCCCGGCGGGGGATCCTCGTCCGCCACCTCGTTCTGCCGGGGAGAGTGGACAACAGCCTGGCCGCGCTCAAGATGATCCGGGATGTTTCCCCGTTCATCCCGCTCAGCCTGATGTCCCAGTACACGCCGATCCCGGCCGTAAGGCGCCACCCCCTCCTTGGTCGCCGGGTGACGCGGGAGGAGTACGAACTTGTAGTCAACGCCGCGCTCGACCTCGGTTTCGAGGAGCTCTACACCCAGGAGGTCGACGACCGGGCGCTCAATCCGGATTTCGACCGGGAGGCGCCGTTCGCCTGGGGGGGAGCGGACGGGCCGGTCGAATTGTCTTGACGCAAATCCACCGCTTCCATATACTCCCGTCCACCAAAAAGCAGGTTCGCATCAGACAGACGGCAATTATTTTCACAGGCGCAAAAAGGTGGGTCCCTTCGACGGCGGTCAGCAGAAGCGTTGAGCATTCCGGAGGTTCTCAGAAAAGATTTCAAACCTTTCATGGAGAGGAATGACCATGTTCAAGACCAGGATCACCGAGTTGCTGGGGATAAAATATCCGATCATCGGCGGCACGATGATGGACCTTGCGCGGGCGCCTTTCGTGGCCGCGATTTCGAACGCCGGCGCCCTCGGCATTGTTGCATCCGCCATCTTTAAGGACCCGGCGCAACTACGCCTCGAGATCCGGAAGACCCGGGAGCTGACCGATAAGCCGTTCGCCGTAAACATCAATCTTTTCCCGCAACTGATGCCTCCCGACAACCGGGCGTTTCTCGACGTGCTCGCCGCCGAGGGGGTCAAAATCGTCGAGACTTCCGGTCAGCAAGCGCCTGTGGAACTGGTGGCGCTGTTCAAGGAATACGGCATGACCTGGATTCACAAATGCGTTGGCGTACGTTATGCGCGGAAGGTGGCGTCGCTCGGCGCGGACGCCGTGACGGTGGTCGGCTATGAAAACGGCGGGGCGACGGGGAAATTGAACATCACGACGCTGGTGCTGGTGCCGTCGGTGATCGACGCGGTCAAGATTCCGGTGATCGGCGGCGGGGGCGTAGCCGACGGACGCGGGCTTTACGCCGTGCTCTCGCTCGGCGCCGAAGCGGCCATTGTCGGCTCGCGGTTCGTTCTTTCCGAGGAGTGTCCGGTTCACCCGAATCTGAAGAAGGCGCTTTGCGATGCGGACGAGCTCAGCACCGACCTGATCATGTTCACGGTCGGTTTCACGCATCGCGTCTGGATGAACGAACCGGCCAAAAAGACCCTCGAAATTGAAAAGCGAGGGGGCAAGCTGGAGGAGATCCTTCCGTACGTCTCCGGCGAAGCGGCGAGGAAGATGTATCAGACCGGCGACTTGAACGCGGGGACGATTTCCGTTTCGCAGGCGATCGGCATCCCCAAGAAAATCATGCCGGTCAAGGATATCGTCGAAGAGATGATCGAGCAGGCCCGGGCGATCCACAAACGCATGGCGTCCATAGGCATGGCAGGATAACATGATGAAAGGGGAAGACTCGCCCACCCCCAGTACACCACGGCTCAGGGATGTCGCGAGGGCTTGGTTGCGTTTCTATGCCGCATGATTGCTGCATGTTTCGGCGATCCAGGCATTGATGCTCTTGTGGTTGCGCTTGGCGGCCATCGCGATTGCGCTGTGAAGCTCCGGCGAGATGCGCACCATTAAACGACCGGTAAAGGGCTTGTTGGGCGCTTCGCCCCGCTCGGCGCAGCTTGCCAGGTAGAAATCAACCGCCTCCTCAAATGCCTGGCGCACATCCTGCACCGATTCGCCGTGAAAGGTAATCATATCGCGGATGCCGGCCACGCGGCCCACAAAGCATCCGTCTTCGTCGCTGTATTCGATCCGGGCGGAATAGCCTTTGTGCATCATGGGTTTGCTCATGGTTTTACCTCCAGTCGTTCAAGAAATTCACGGGCAGCGCGCACCTGGTATGGCTTGGCTTCCTTGCCCGGATGCGGGCGGTGGAAGTCGGCCCGCAGATCGCCGCGCTTGAAGCCCACCCTTGATCCCGCCCCTTCGATAACTTCGCAGCCCACGGCGATAAGCAGTGATTCAATCCTGCGCCATTCCAGCGTTCGCGGCGGCGGCTCGGCAAAGATCGCGGACAGGGTTTTCCTCTGTGCGCTGTTCATGTTTGCTTTGATACTAAAAATGGTGTCATTTGTCAAGTGGGAGATGACGTTTTGACCAGACTCCCCGAAAAATCACCCTCCAAAAAATGCACATTTCGAATTGGCATTCAATGAGCCGGCATGATCAGTCTCCTTGAAGCTTTGAAGTCTGGCGTATCCTGTCTGTTACGGGGACACGATGCGGCATCATGTCCCCCGTCTAACCCCAGTACACCAGCCCCGTCTCCTGCTTGGCGGCGAGGTGGGGGTGGTAGGGGAGGACCCGAATGCCGTAGGCGTAGGCGCCGTTTTTTCGGACCGTGTAGGAGACAAAGAACGTGAGCGTGCCGTCCGCATTCTTTCCGTTCGGTTGGAGGGAGACGCACTCCGGCGGTTCGGCGAAGCCGTTGCCGTCCTTCTGCCCGATGACCAGCTCCACAAGGATCTCTTCCGGTTCCAGCTTTCCCGGATCGATCCGGACGGAAACATCCAGCGGCCGATCGACAAGAATCGTGTCGCCCCGGATCCCCTCGATTCTGACCTCGAGAAGCCGCAGTGAGGAGAAGCGCATGGGGAGCTTCCGCTTCCAGTCGGCCAGCTCCCGGGCCATCCGGTAGTCATCTGCGTAGAGCTCGTGTTCCCGCCTTGCCGTGGGGAGGTAGAGGTCGCGGTAGTAATCGATCAGCATCCGGTCCGTGTTGAACCTTGGGATCAGGGTCTGCATCGACCGCTTGATCATCGCAATCCACTTTTCGGGGAGCCCGGACGTCTCACGGTCATAATATAGCGGAATGACGCTGTTTTCAAGGATGGTGTAGAGGGACTGGCTGTCCTCCTCGTCGGCGTTTGCGCTCTCTTCGGCGTAGCCCTTGACGACGGGTCCGATGGTCCAGCCGTTTGCGCCGTCATACCCCTCGACCCACCACCCGTCGGAGATGCTGAGGTTGAGGACGCCGTTGGCGACCACCTTCTCGCCGCTGGTCCCGCTCGCCTCTAACGGTCGGCGGGGGGTGTTCAGCCAGACGTCGACCCCCTGGACGAGGTGACGGGCGATCCGGATGTCGTACCCCTCGACGAAGAAGATCTTTCCCCGGAACCGCTGGTCCTTGCAGACGCTGATGACCTTTTTGATCAGGTCCTTTCCCATTTCGTCGTTGGGGTGGGCCTTGCCGGCAAAGACGATATGAACGGGACGGCTGGGGTGGTTCAAGATCCGGTCCAGGCGGTCGAGGTCGGAGAGGATCATGTCCGCCCGTTTGTAGGGGGCGAATCGCCGGGCGAAACCGATCGTCAGGGCCGCCGGGTTGACCTTCGCGAAGAGCTCCTCCTGCCAGGTTTTCGAATAGCCATACTTCATCCAGTTTCGGGAGAGGTCGTCCCGGAGGAAGTCGATCAATTTCTGCCGGAGTTCGTAACGCGTTCGCCACAGGACGGTGTCGGGGATGTCCTGGACGCGCGCCCACCGTTCGGGATCGGTAATGTGCCGCTCCCAGTCCATGCCGAGGAAGGTGTCCAGGACGGACTTCATCCTTGGGGCGATGTAGGAGAGCACATGGGCGCCGTTGGTGACATGGGTTATCGGGATATCCGTTTCGTCGAAGCCTTTCCAGACATCCCTCCACATCCGCCGGGAGACCTGCCCGTGCAGGCGGCTCACCGCGTTGCTCTTGTGGGCCATCTTCAGGGCCAGGATCGTCATGAAGAAGGGTTTCCCTTCGCCGCTCTCCTTGCGCCCCAGTTCCCAGAACTGCGACCAGGAGATCCCGGTCCACTTCACATAGCTCGCGAAGTAGTGTTCGATCAGCTCCTTGCTGAACCTTTCGTTTCCCGCCTCCACCGGCGTATGGGTGGTAAATACGGTGCTTCCGCGCACGAGCTCGCTCGCCTCGTCGAAGGAGAGCCCGTCCTCCGTCATCAGCGAGCCGATCCGCTCGAACAGCAGGAAGGCCGAGTGCCCTTCGTTGATGTGATAGACGCGGGGGCGGATCCCCAGCCTTTTCAGCACCCGGACGCCCCCCATCCCCAACAGGATTTCCTGTTCGATCCGCGTTCGCGGTTCGGCGCAGTAAAGACGTTCGGTGATCTTCCGGTCCTGGGGGGTGTTCCGCGCCACGTCGGTGTCCAACAGGTAAAGCGAGACGCGCCCCACGTGGACCTCCCAGATGTTCGCGAAGAGCGTCCGGCCGGGAAGTTCCAGCGATATCTGTACGGCCTCCCCCCGTTCGTCCTGGACGATCTCTAACGGCATGCGGGAGAAATCGTTCTCCGGATACTCCGCCGTCTGGGCGCCGTTCTTGTCGATCACCTGCTTGAAAAACCCGTTCTTGTAAAGGAGGCCGACGCCGACCAGGGGGATGTTCAGATCGCTCGCCGTTTTCAGGTGATCGCCGGAGAGCGTGCCGAGACCGCCGGAGTAGATGGGCAGGCAGTCGTGGAGACCGTATTCGGTCGAGAAGTAGGCGACGGGCGACGACCATTTCAGGCCGTTGGGCGGCCCGATCAGCGGAGACGTGGTCTTGTCGTCCATGTATTTGTCGAATTGCTGGAAGATCTGCCCGTATAGGTTCATGTAGCTGGCGTTTTCCGAGGCCTCCAGCAGCCGTTCGGAAGAGACCGTCTCGAGCATCCGGACGGGGTTGTTGTTCATCCCCTCCCAGAGTTTGGGGTCCAGCGCGGAAAAGAGTTCCCGGGCGCGGGGGTTCCACGCCCACCAGAGGTTGTGCGCGAGCTCGCGGAGCCTGGAGATATCCGGGGGAAGGTTGGCCACCGCGGTGAAGGTCCGGAAGTGCGGTGAAACAGAGACGGTCCCCGCGAAGACGTGTTTCATCTCGGCCCTGAGGTCCTCCACGGTGAGCTTCTCCGCCCGGGTCAGGGATGTCGCGAGGGCCTGGTTGAAAGCCTTCTCGTAGTTCCCGAAGAAATCCTTCCAGTTGGCCCGGGAGGCCGCGGCGCGGGCGCCGACCCGCATGGCCTGAAGATCGGCCGTGTCCCGTTTGAGAAAATTGCTGAAGATTTCATGCAGGTTGTTCTCGATCGCCTCATCGGGCTGTCCCAGCCGCTTCAGCAGAATGATCCCGCGGTTCTGGCCCACCGCCTGCTCTGCCCAAAGGCCGAAACCGGCCTGGTCGGTCGTGAGCGTTGGCACGGCATAGGCCGCGCTTTCGAGGGGAGTATAGCCCCAGGGTTCGTAGTAAGAGGGGAAGACTCCGAGGTCGCAACCGGAGAGCGCCTCGTAGTAGGTCATGTTGATCAGGCCGTCGTGGCCGTTCAGATAGGCCGGGACGAAGATGACCTGGACCCGGTTCTCGGGAAAATTCTTGAGACCGAGGCGCAGGCAGGCCTGGAGGATCTGATCGGATGCCTCGTACCGCAGCCGGTGGCTCGCAATGGGCGGATTTGCCGGGTCGGGTCGGGCGTCGTCGTTCTTGAGGGAGGGGATCAGATCCGTGTAGGCGCCGAGGACAAAAATAAAGGCGAGGATGGTCTGGTCCGGCCCCATCTCCCGGTTCAGCCGGCCGAGGGCCGACAAAAAGAGGTCCACTCCCTTGTTGCGGAATTCGCCGCGTCCCGAGATCAGCATGATTCGGGCGTCGGTGGGGAAATCCCTTCCCAGGAACCGGGCTGCGGCGGCAAGCAGTTTTTCCCGGGATTTCAGCGCGGCTGTCCGGTCGGCTGCAAGGTCGGGGATGTTTTCGATGTCCAGGCCGTTCGGTGTGATCCAATCGGGGGTCCTGCCGAGGAAGTTCTTCGCCTCCGATGCGGTAATCTCGCTCACCGTGGTGAAACAGTCCGCCTCGCGGGCCGATGCCGTCTCCAGCGAACACTTGGCGGTGATGTTGTGGGCGCTCGCCTCCCGCTGCGGCGAGATATGGTCCATCGCCGTGTAGATGTCCATCCCGTGGGAGGCCAGGGTCCTCCCGAGCGTCGTGGCGTGCGTGGTGAAGACGGTGCCGATCTCCGGCGCCCGTTTCTTCAGGCCGAGGAGGCCGGCCCCCGTCATCCATTCGTGGAACTGGGCGACCGCCCGCATTCCCCGGGGTCGCACGACGGAGTTGTAGAGGGTTTCGATCACCTCGCTCGCCGCATAGCTGAACATGACCGGCTCCACATAGTCCCAGCCCCCGGCGATGGAGTCGACGCCGTAGTCCTCCCAGATTCGGAAGAGGAGCTGCTCCTTGTCGTACTTTTTGCCGAAGCCGACGAGGATCGCTTTCGGTCTGCCGGGCGCCTTCCAGCGGCCGAAGCGGCAGGGAATCTCCTTGATGGCCACACCCTCGCGGACGCGGTTCCAACACTCTTCGTCCGTTTCCTCGAAATCGGGGTTCGTCTTGAGGTCCGGACCGAGGACGAAATAACGCTCGCCAAAGAGCTTCGTCGCCTCGGGGAGTTTGCTCGTGATCACGGTATAGATCCCGCCGACCTTGTTGCAGACCTCCCAACTCACCTCAAAAAGATAGTATTCCTGCGCCTCTGTCATGACTTTTCTCCTTTTGTCGTTTGACCCGTTGTGATAAATCATCGATAATGTTCATGTAGTTGATGTAGGCCTCATAGGGCGACTCATAGGGGTTGAAGTAGCGGTGAACATCCCCGTCGGAAAACCATTTCGTGCACATGTAGTAGAGGTGGTCGGAGGTCTGGAGCATCCGCCAGCTCCGGAGAAGCCCTTCATCCTTCCGCCTGCGGACGGCGGTCTCGAGATTGTAGAGCTTGCCGGCGGCGTCCTGCTGCATGGCGTTGCCCAGCCAGGCCGTCGTGTCCCGTTCCTCGTCCGCCCAGGAGATGAAATCGGGGCACGCGATTTCACCGGCCGGTTCGCGCTCCGCGGCCGCTTCCGCGGGCGTCCGGAAGCAAAAATCGGGATGGCGGAGGATCTCCCCAGGAAGCGCCCGCAGAAAGTCGAAGATCCCCGTCTCCCGCCACTGGTGTTCGCCGATGGTCTCGTAGTCCATAAAGAGGTTGACGACCGCCTCTTCCCGTCGGATCCGGTGGAGCCAGTGGGCGTATTTGGCCGCCGTGAGCGGATACTCGGCCCAATTTCGGTCGGAGAAGCGAAAGGCCACGTCGTCCGAGAGGCGGTAGTTCCTGAGCAGGAGCTTCAGTTTTTTACAGCCGTTCGGTCGGTATATCAGGTTGGGGCTCCGCCGGCCAAGGATTTTTTCGCTCCCCTCGGCGAGGATCGTCCGGTAGCCCATCTTTTCCACCGCCGCCGCGAGGGCGTCGCTGTAGATCAGCTCCGTATGGCGGAAGGTCTGACCCTCCTGCTCGAAGAGGGAACGGATCCGCTCCCGGTGGCGGAGGACCTGCGCCCGGAACTCCCGCTGCGAGAAGAGGAAGGCCAGGGAATGGCTGTCGGTTTCGTTCAGGAACTCGACGCATCCCGTTGCGCTTAGACGTTGAAAGCTCTCCAGGACGTCCGGCCGGTAGCGTTCCAATTGATCGAGGACCACCCCGGAGAGTGAAAAGGCGACCCGGAAGGCGCCGTCGTATTCCTGAATCAACCGAAGCAGAAGGGCGCCGGCGGGAAGATAGCATTTCTCCGCGACGCGGTCCAGGATCCGGCGGTTCTCCGCCTCGTCCTCATAGTCGTGGAGCGAGCCCACGTCGAAGAAGGAGTACCGCCGCAGACGGCAGGGTTGGTGGACCTGAAAGTAGAGACAGACGCTCGGCATTCGTACCCCTTATCTTCCCGCCGTTTCCCGGTAGATCGCAGCGATCTTCTCCGCGGCGGTTTCCCAGCGGACCTTCCGGAGCTCTTCGCGGGCCTTTTCCGCCATCGCGTCGGCCAGGACGGGATGTTTCAGGACGGCGATGATCTTGGCGGCCATCTCCCGGACATCCCAGAAATCGACCTTCAGCGCATGTCGGAGGATCTCGGAAACACCCGACTGGCGGGAGAGGATCACCGGAACGTCGTACGACATCGCCTCGAGCGGGGAGATGCCGAACGGTTCAGAGACGCTCGGCATGACGTAGAGGTCGCAGAGCGAGAAGATCCGTTCGATCTCCTCGCCCTGGAGAAATCCGGTGAAATGGAAACGGTCTCCGATCCCCAGTTCTGCTACCCGTTCGATCATCCGCCCCATCATGTCGCCCGCGCCGGCCATCACGAAGGTCACGTCGGGCAGGACATGGAGAACCTGGGCTGCCGCCTCGACGAAGTAGTCCGGTCCTTTCTGGAAGGTGATCCGGCCGAGAAAGAGGACCATTTTCCCTTCCCCTTGTCGTTCTGTGCGGTAGGCCTGCCGGGCCTCCGTCTTCGATACGGCGTTGTAAACGACGGAAATTTTCTCCTCGGGAATCGAGTAGCGCGCCACGATCATCCGCTTCGTCCGGTGGCTGACGGCGATGATCCGGTCCGCCTTCTCCATCCCTTCCCGTTCGATTGCGAAAATCTCTTCGTTCCCGTTTTCGCCGCTCCGGTCGTATTCGAGGGAGTGGATGTGGAGGATGAGCGGCCGGCCGCTGATCCGGCGTGCCCGAAGTGCGGCGGGGACGGTCATCCAGTCGTGGGCGTGGATCACGTCAAAGGTGGAGGTGCGGGCGAGGACGCCGCCGGCGCGACCGTAGCGAATCGCCTCGGCGATCAGGTCGGGGCCGTAAATGCCGGCTGTTATCGGAAATTTCGTTTCTTCGGAGAGATATAGGACACGGTAGCGCCCCGCACTTAGATAGGGATGGAGACGGGAGGGAAGGGGGCGGAGCGCCAGCCGCCGGAGGGTCGCCTCCGCGCCGTCGTCCCGGTCGGCGTCGGAGACAAGGATGCCGGCGGTGGAGACGAGGTCCAGAAAAGGGGCCGCGCCCGCCTCGCTGTCCCGTGGCAGGACGAAGGTGATCCGATGGCCGAGACTGGCCAGGGCCGCCGTCATGCCGTAGCAGGCCGTGCCCAGGCCGCCGCTCATCCGGGGTGGAAATTCCCATCCGAACATCAGGATACGCATGGCTTACAACCTCCTCCCTCTTGCTTTGGCTTTTTTCTGGGCGTACATCAACCCGTCGGCCGCCGATATCAGTTCGTCCAGAGAGAGCGGGGATTCAGGGTTGTAGATGGCCGCGCCCCAACTCAGGGAAAGCTTGTAGGGTCGGGACTCTTTTGCATTGAATGCATCGATGTGTTGCTGAAGGCGCCGCGAAAAGTCTCCCTGATTCAGATCCGCAGCATCTATGGAAAGGATGGCGAATTCATCCCCGCCCAAACGGGCGATGATGTCCGATTCCCGGAACGTCTGCCGGAGAATATGCGTCGTATCGATCAGGGCCTTGTCCCCTTCTTTATGACCCTGCGTATCGTTGATCCATTTCAGGCCATCGCAATCGATGAATGTGAGAAGCAGCGGCCTTTGGGCCCTGTTTGCGGCCTTGAGCTGCTGCTCCGCAAGGGTGATGAAACCGCGCCGGTTATACAGATCGGTGAGTTGGTCCCGCAGGGACATCTCCCGCATCTCCGCCTCCATCCGCTTGCGTTCGGTGATGTCCTCAACCACGGTCATGTTGCGCCCGGGTTTTTCCCCCGGCTTCCGGAGAGGCGATACCGTAATGTTGACCCAGACGATCTCCCCGTCCTTCCGGAGGTAGCGCTTCTCCAGGCTGGAGTGGTCGATCTTCCCGGCCAACAGCAGCGCCACTATCTCCTCATGCAGATGGAGATCCTCCGGATGCGTGATCGCCTGGAAGGTGGTGGCCAGCATCTCCTCCTCTGTTCGGCCGACCATTTCGCAAAGTCGCCGGTTCACTGTAATGAACTGGCCCGTACTCATTTTGATCTCGGCCACTCCCACCGCCGCCTGCTCGACCAGGGCGCGGAACCGTCCCTCGCTCTCCCGCAGCGACCTCTCCGTCTTCTTGAGTTCGGTAAAAAGCCGGGCATTGGCGATCGCCCCGGCGATCTGCGCCCCGATCCTCTCCGCCAGCCAGAGATCCTGCTCGGGGTAGGAATTTGGCATTTTCGACAGGAAGTGCAGGGCGCCGATCACCGTATCCCGGTAGATCAGTGGAACGCTCATCATGGAGCGTAGCCCCGCCTGAAAGGTGGAGACGATACTGGTGGGATACAGGCGGGCCATCTCTTCAGGGCTCGCCAGTTGGATGATCAGGCCGGTCCGCGCCCGTATTACCGCCTCACTCACCGTCCCCGTCAGAGGGTAAGATTCCCCCGGTCTTCGTCCGGGGACATCCTCTCCGTAAATATAGGCATTACGGGCGGTGTTCTCTTGAAAATTGAACAGGTTAATGGTAAGCCTGTCAAAGGGAATGAGTTTTCGGACCTTGGCAGAAAACTGCTCGTACACCTCTTCGATGTCCAGCGTGGAACCGATCAACCGCCCGATATCGGCGAGGATGTCTTTCTCTTGCTCCGCCTTCTTGCGCTTGGTGATATCGCGGACAATGCCATGAAACCCGGTTGGCTTCTCCCCCGGCCTTGCAATAAGAGATACCGACACATCGATATACGTCTTGGCGCCGTCCTTTCTAATCGTCTCCCACTCAAAGCCCTTTGAGGGGATCCCGGTTACATAGACCTCGTTAAAAGTCCGAAAGACCTTCTTTGCATTTTCGGCGTCTGTGAATACCCTGTAGTTCATGCCCTGTATTTCTTCTCTGGGGTAACCAAAGATACGGCAATGAGAAGGATTGAAGAATGTGAAATTGCCGGCCAGATCGACTTCGAAGTACCCGTCTTCGATGTTCTCAAGGATGTTTCGATATTTTTCCTCGGATTCGCGAAGTTCTTCCCCCGCCCGCCGCAGATCGGCCAGTGTGCTGTCCAATTTTTTGATCGGATAGGTGCGGAAAATGTAATAGATCAGGTAACCGAGGAGCGAACTGAAAATTCCAAACAGCACCGTAAAGACGACCGGTGTGCGGATGGAATGTCTGGCTTCGAACGAACCGACCGATCGTCCCGAGTCAAAGAGAGCCACTGAAGTCGAGATAACCGGGCGTCTTGCTGCAATATCGGTTTTCGCGACCACGGTTCCCGCCGCGTTGCGAATGATCCGTTCACACGGTTTCCCATCGAGCGCGGGTTGCGAGACAATCTCCTGCAATCTCATACTTTCGAACTCCCACATATCCGGCCGGGTCTGGATGACTTTTTCGACGGATTTTGCGAGAAAGGCGGTTTCTATCGCAAGCGATTCCCGTATCTCGGATACCGAAAGCATATAGTACCCAAAGGGGATTGCAATGGCGAAAATGGATGCCGCAAAAGCCCCCAGGAGCTTCATGATCCTTATGGCGGGCGCTTTCGATTGCAGAGGCCGGGAATCCAAAGGCGCTTCACCTCACTTTCCGGTGATTCGCGGCAAAGGCGCATGGCCGCTTTCAGAGAGTATCTTTCGTCCATCCTTGACGTTGGGGTGCTTTTTTTGAAAACCCTCACCCATCCGCCGCATGGCGCCGATGCCCGATCCCGTACCGGTGATAATCAAATTCCCTTCGGGGCTCGTGGAAGCGGCGCTTTCAACCACGGAAGACGTGAGAAGAAGGACGCCGAAGATCACGATGAAATATCGCAAACAAAGCTCCATCAATCCGTCTCCTTTCCCGCCGACCCCACTCTGTCGTTATCGGCGTCTTCAATCCGCAACCCGCAGACGTCCTTTCAAATCGGTCCTGAATTCGCCGCAATCGGCGGCGAGGAACGCCCGCTCTCTCCGTCTTCCAGCAGCTTGTAAAGGCGGAGCAGTTCGGCGACGCTCCATGCCTGGGCGATGCAGCCGCCCGGCCGGTGGGGCGCGTCCCCGTCGAAGAGCTCGGAGACGCTCCCGATCCCCGCCTCGACTAAGTGTTGCCTAAGAAACGTCCGGAGATATCGCCGGAGATTCTCTTTTTCCTGTTTTGGGTCATCGGCAACGCGGAGGGCGGCTTCGCCGAATGCGCCCAGGAGCCAGGGCCACACGCTCCCCTGGTGGTAGGCGCCGTCCCGTTCGGCGGGGCTCCCCCGGTAGCGGCCCCGGTAGGCCGGATCGGCGGG
>Ga0100395_1002800_pt1 | contig 12918 bp, 12 predicted proteins | sample CryGeymeta201519_FD_81542 | JGI IMG/M metagenome (GOLD analysis project Ga0100395, IMG submission 81542) | Groundwater microbial communities from Crystal Geyser aquifers in Utah, USA - Crystal Geyser metaG 2015-19 | ecosystem: Environmental > Aquatic > Deep subsurface > Groundwater | place: USA... | reverse complement strand
CGTCAGGGAGTGCCGGCAAAGAAACATTCCGGTAATTTCTATTCCCGGACCTTCCTCCCCCATTGCGGCACTCGCCTGCTCCGGTTTGCCGACGGACAAGTTTCTGTTTTTGGGATTTTTGCCTAATAAACAAAGCCACCGGCGGAAAATTTTTGAGAATGTCAAAGAATCGCTGGAAACGGTATCGGCCACGGTTATTTTTTTTGAGTCCCCTTTCAGACTGATTAAGTCTCTTATGGATTTAAAGGAAGTTTTTGGCGATATTGAAATTGTCATCTGCCGTGAACTGACAAAAATATATGAAGAAGTGAGTCAAGAAAAGGTTTCAAATTTTGTCGAAGAATATTCTCAAAAAAAACCAAGAGGAGAATTTGTCGTATTGTTTAATTTGAAATGATTTTAAGCTCCGCGTTGTAAATCAACTCTCTTGTTCTCTCGATGGCGTCCGGATTAACAGAAATGCTGGTAATCCCGAATTCCACCAGTTTTTCGACCAAGTCGGCATATTCACTTGGGCCTTGGCCGCAAATTGAGCAGGTGATGTTGTTTTTATTACAGATTTTAATGGTTTTTTCCAAAGCCCACAAAACCGCCGGGTTTCTTTCGTCAAAAACAGAAGCCACCTCATTGTTGTCGCGGTCGGTTCCCATAATTAACATGGTCAAATCGTTTGAGCCGATGGAAACGCCGTCGATGCCGACCTTTAAAAATTCTTCCAACAGTATCACATTTGAGGGAATTTCAACCATCATCCAGAGTTTAAAAGAGTTGGAGCGGATTAACCCTTCAGAAGTGACAATTTTTTTAACCTGTAATAACTCTCCGGGTGTTCTGACAAATGGAATCATCAGCCAAAGGTTTTTAAGGCCCATTTTATTCCTGACTTTCTTAATTGCCTCAAGTTCAAGTGAGAAAACTTTTTCATCAACAATATATCGGTAGGCGCCCCTAAATCCCAGCATCGGATTTGATTCTTGGGGTTCATACAAATCTCCGTCTTTTAAACTTTGGTATTCGTTGGTTTTAAAATCAGATGCCCGATAAACTACCGGCCGGTTGCCGAATGCCCGGCAAAAAATCCCCATTCTTTCCGCCAATTTATCAATGTATTCTTTTTGTCTTTTTTCTTTAATAACTTTCTTGGGATGTTCGCCGATTTCCGCCATCATAAATTCGGCCCGAAGAAGCCCGACGCCGTCTACATTTTTACCTGCCGTTGAATCTGCCAATGAATAATCCGCCAAATTTACATATAGTTTAGTCGCGATTTTTATGTTACCGGAAACTTTTTCGGTTTCGGATGAAAAAATAGGGTCAATAATTTTTGTTTTTGTTTTTAATCCGCCTTTATATATTTTGCCGTGAGTACCGTCAACCGTAATCACAAAATCATTTTTTAAAATTTTAGTCGCGTTAATTGTTCCAACAATACATGGAACCCCCAACTCCCGGGAAACTATGGCGGCGTGTGATGTTAGGCCGCCTTTATCGGTAACAATGGCGGAGACTTTTTTCATCGCGGGAACAAAATCAGGCGTGGTCATTGAGGTGACTAAGATATCGCCGGTTTTAACTTTTCTTATTTCTTTTTTCGAATTAATCAGGACAACCGGCCCCCAACCTATTCCCGGACTGGCTGGCTGACCGGAAAGAATTTCTTTTTTTTCCTCAATTTCGTTTTCAACTTTTTCCATTTGTTTGATTTCCCAGCTGTTTTCTTTAGACTCTTTAAGGGTGGTCACCGGCCTGGTTTGCACAATAAAAATTTTTCTTTTCTTATCCAGGCAGAATTCTATATCCTGAGGAAAAAAATAGTGCTGGTGAAGTTTTTGGGCCATTTTGGCCAGTTTGACGGCTTCTTTATCGGTTATTTTCGGTTTGTTTTGTTTGGAGCGGGGAACTTCGGTCTTAATCGTCCGGTCGTTTACTTTGGCCAACTGCACTTTTTGGACGGAAGGGATTTTACGGATAATGGCAAAATCGGACTTGTCAATTAAATAATGGTCCGGGGTAATTTCTCCCTGGACAATTAAGTCTCCCAATCCGTAAATCACGTCCACCACAATCTTGTTCTTTTCACCGGTAACCGGGTCGCAAGTAAAAATAATTCCCGAAAGCAGGGACTGAATCATTTTTTGGACGGGAATGGCCAAGCCGACCTTGAAATGGTCAAATCCTTTTTCTTCACGGTAAAAAATGGCTCTTGGCTCAAAAAGTGAAGCCCAGCATTCCCTAACGGCGATCATTAACCGGGCATCACCCTTAACGTTTAAAAAAGTCCGCTGCTGGCCGGCAAAAGAGGCATCTGGCAAATCCTCCGCCGTTGCCGATGAGCGTACCGCCACATAAACATCTTTTAAACCGCCGAGTCTGGCGTAAGCCTTTAAAACTTCTCTTGAAATTTCAGGAGGAATGGGAGAACTGGTAATAAGTTTTTTTATTTTTTCGGATGATTCAATATACGATTCGGGCCGGTTTTTGTCGGTTATCTTTAAATACTCGGTAATCCTGTCTTTTAATTTATTTTCTTCGATAAAGTGAAAGTAAGCTCCGGCGGAAATAATAAATCCGGGAGGGACGGGAACGCCAAGGTTGTACATTTCTCCTAAATTAGCGCCTTTACCGCCGACCAATGCTCCATCGTCTTTATCTATTTCGGAAAACCAATAAACAAATTTTTTTTGGGCAGTCATAAACGAATTTTTTATTTTTAATTTCTAAACGATTTTCTTTCCTCTTCCGTTTCGTCTTTTCTATGATAATCATCTTCAATTCTCACCGTTGTCCCCTCTTCTTTGGTTGATGATTCAAATATATCGCAATATGACAACGCCTCACAACGATGAATCAGTCGGGGAGTGATTAAATAGCCGTGATTTGGTCGCATTTCTTCTTTTACTCCCCCCACAAAAATGTTGGCCCGACCATTTATTAAAACCAATGTCTCCTCTTTAATTTCGTGATACTGCAGCGAAAAGCGGCAGCCGGCCTTAAGATGAAGCAGTTTACCCACTGTTGATGCGTCTGGCGGAGTAAAAATAATCTCGTATCCCCAGGGCTTTTTCACTTTTAATTGATATGATTTCATTTAAATTTTTCCCAATCTAAACTAACTTCGTTCTTGTTTAACTTTTCTTTAATTATTTCTTTTATTTTTTCCAGCTTTGGGGCGTTTCTTGCTTCTGCCCTCCCGGTTAAAAGAGGCTCGGTATTTGAAGCGCGGATTAAACCCCAGCCGTCTTCAAAAGAAAAACGAACACCGTCAATATCTAAAATACCGGCTTCGGGAAACTCTGTTTTAATTTCTTCTTTGATATTTTTAACTATCTCGGCCCTATTTTTATGCGGCGGAACTTCGACTCTAAATTCCCTGGTCTCAAAATATCTTGGCAATTGATTAATAATTTCAGAAAATGATTTGGGAGACTCGGACAAAATTTTCAAAATTCTGCAACCGGCGTATAAGGCATCGTCAAAGCCGAAATAAACATCTTTAAAAAAGAAATGTCCGCTGATTTCTCCGCCAAAGATGGCACCAATTTCATTCATTTTGGCGGTCACATATGGGTAACCGGTTTTGGAAAAGAAAAATTTTCCTCCGCACGCATTAATAAAATCAATAACCGAAATAGAGGTGGAGTTATTCATCACGATTTTAGATCCCGGGTGTTGGCGGCAGATACTTTCGGCAAAAATCATTGCCAGACGATCACCCTCCACTGAATTGCCCAGATTGTCAAAAACACCCAATCTGTCCCCGTCACCATCGAAAGCAAGGCCAATATCGAGTTTTTCCTTTTTAATTTTTTCAATTAATTCTTGGTAATATTCTGTTTTTTGGGGATAGGGCTGATGATTGGGAAAACTTCCGTCAGAATCGCAAAAGAGGGGAAAAACTTCACAACCCAGGTTTTGTAATAATATAGGGGCAAAAAGACTGGCAGTTCCGTTCCCGCAATCAACTCCCACTTTTAATTTTCGGCTCAATTTAATTGAAGATTTGATTTTTTCCTGATAATCCGGCCAAATTGTTTTTTTTGATTCACTGCCCGGGCCTTTCAAAAAATCTCCGGAAGAACATATCTCTTTTATTTTTTGGTAATCTGCGCCGACAAGCGGTTTTTTATTTAACGAGCATTTGAAACCGTTGTATTGCGCCGGATTGTGTGAAGCGGTTATCATGATTGTGGCGTTGGCATCATGTTCGTACCAGGTAAAATAGATGAAAGGAGAAAGGGCAATTCCGAGATCGACGACATCACCGCCGGTTTCAAGCAAACCTTTGGTTAGATTTTTAAAAACATTTTCACCACTTATTCGATTATCTCTTCCGACCGTGATGGTTTTTTGGCCGTTTCTTTGGAAAAAGGTGCCGATTGCTTTTCCGATTAGTTTGGCCATCTCATCGGTCAACTCCTGCCCGTAAACGCCTCTGATGTCATATTGCCTGAAAATACCGGGGGGAACACTCACCATAATTAAATTCTACAGACCAAGTATTAAAAGGTCAAGCTCGGAGTTTAGGTCAAAAGGAGAGGAAGAGGTTTTTTGTTTAATATCAATTTCTAAAAGCGTCCTATAAACCCGGATCAGTTTTTCCCGGCCGAATTTTGTTGCTTGACCGGCCAATTTATTTTTTTGCCAGGAAGCCAGATTGTCCGCTTCTCCGTCAATGGTTAAAATCAAAAGCCGGAATTGACGGATAATCATCGAGAAAATAAAATGCGGTTCCAAGGACAAAATGATTTTATGGAGAACTTGCAGGTTTTGAGTTTTATTTTCAGGAGAAAGTTCATCTAAAAATTTCCACAAAATCTTGGGAAGGGCAAAATTTTTTACGATAAAAACGCCCCTCGGTTTGTTTATTGCGGCTTTGGTAAATTCTTTTTCTTCCCAATCAATTAAAACCGCCTGCGGAAAAGATAAAATTTTTTCTAAAGTCTGGTCTTTGGTTTTTGATTTTTGACCAGAGAAAAATTTTTCGGTTGCGATTGCCCGAGACAGGCCAAAAAGGCTACTTCCGCCGAAAACACTTTCTACCAATTCATCATTTATTTCTTTTGCCGGAATATGGCCTATTTCCTGTTTTTGTTTTTTTAAAAATTCAATTTGATCAATGTATGCATTTCTGGAAGAAACGATGTCTTCACCGGAAAAAATATATATTTTTGCCATAATAATTTTAACTTTTAAGTAATTTGTGCCAACGGTCCACCGTTTTTCTGTCAATTCTTCTACCCCTTTGTTTATGGGGTAAAAGAGCGCCGGAAAAGTTTTTGGGAACATGAAGGAGTTCATGGATTAAAACTTTTTCCTTTTCGGTTTTGGACAGCCCGTCAAACCTTTCGGAAACCACCTCAATGCAATAATGTGCTTCGACTTTCAGGGCAATCTGCCAAATACGGGGTAAAGACCAAATTCTCGCAACTGCTCTTGATTTTGAACCGTAACTGCGGAAGGCAACAATATTATCGGCCTTTATAAAAGACAACCCCAAAGAAACCACTATCCGGTTCAGTTCCGCGTTAATTTCCGGAGCCAGCAAAAATTTCATCAAAAAGTCTTAAGAAACTTTATAAACTTCGTCGCCTTCCTTGACCGGTTGGGTCACTTTCATGCCGACGGCCTGTCCTTTTTTCGCTTCCTGAATTTGTTGGTGTTCTTCCTGCATTGAATCAACCGTCATGGTGAACTCTTGACCCCTTCCGGAAATCTTGATGGCGTCGCCAACTCTCAGGCCGGCCGTCAAATCAACAACCGCCACCCCAATTTTGTCGAAATAATGAGTTATTGTGCCTACTTTCGCATCTGCCATTCTCTCACCTCCCTTCAATGGTTACTAGAGTATAGCATACTTAAGAAGTCCTATTTTCTGCTTTTTCGAGCAATTGTTTTGATAAATTGACAACTTCTTTAATATCAAAAGGTTTTGCTATTCCAACGGTTGCCCCGACTTCTTCGGCCTTTGATTGGGTTTCTTTCTCGCTTAAACCGCCGAAAAAATCACCGCTCGCCAAAAAAATTGGAATCCGGGAATTGGTTTCTCTCACCCTTTGAATTAATTCAACCCCCGACATACGAGGCATGTTATTGTCGGTAATAATTAAATCTATCGTTGAATTTTCCGGATTAAGAAATGTTGCCAAGGCTTCTTCTCCGTCTCTGGCGGTTATAACATTAAATCCGTTCCTGTTTAAAAATATTTCTGTGAGTTTTAAAATTGAAGCTTCATCGTCAACAACCAAAACCGTCTTTTTGGAGTTGTCGGTTTCACTTTTTGGAGACTGATCGTTACTTATTTCGGTCATTTTTATTGGTTTGAAGAAGATTCCGTTTCTTCGGGCGGTAAAAATTCTTCTCCATTGCCTACGCCTTCACCCGGTTTAAGCCATTCGATATATGGGCACCCCGTCGCTACCCTTTGGTCTTTATCCCAACCTGAGGTACTGCATTTTTTCATCCGCTTGCCGCCTACGGTGGTGTATAAAACCAGTGGTTTTCCGCAGGTCGGGCATGCCTCATCCAGGGGTTCTGTTGTGCCGTTAATCCACTCTATATAATCGCAGCCTATGGCCTGTTTTTTTTCTTTGTCCCAGCCGGAAGTACTGCATTTTTTCATTTTTTTGCCGAAGCGGGTAAAAGCCAAAACCAAAGGCGCTCCGCACTTTGGGCATTTTTCGTCCAAAACTTTCGGTTCGGCCTGAATCCATTTTACAAAAACACACCCCTCGGTTTGGTGTGTTTCCGGATTCCAGCTTCCGCCGGTGCATCTTTGCAGTTGCCGGCCCGATTTGGTGGTAGTGATTTCTCCAAGCGGTTTCCCGCATTTAGGGCAAACTTCTTCTTTATCAGACATATGAATACATTAAAAACTATTTTTTTGTAAAAGTAAACATACCTTTTTTATACCCACCTATTCGGGTGAACGTTTACGAAAAAATTCGAACCTTTTTTAAAAATTGTTAACGCATTGCGTCAGCTCCTCGCTCGTCCGGCTTCGCGGCTTCGCTTCGTCGCTATTTCCGCCAGAGGCGGACAGGCGCGTTCTGCGCGGCGCCTTTACACTGAGTTTGCCGAATGTGCCCATTTATCCTGAGCTTGTCGAAGAACCCGCCGCGCCTCCGCTCATTTTTGCACGCGATTTTTCGGGAGCTTTTTTCCCACCTTTGGCAAAATTGTTTTTGCCCTAAATTTGCCTCCTATCTGTTCGCATGATCACTTTCAAATATTTGTCTTCATTCTGTACCAATTTAAAAAAATTCCAGAAAATGGGAACTAATTGATTTGTCAATATTTTCTGCCGTAAATTATAGGTTTTATACTGACTCATTATTCCCAAGTAAGAATTAGTACTGGCCAAAAATTTTGATAGTTTTTGTTTATCAATATCTTCGTTTTTAAAAACATCATTAATTTTAATTATCACCCGATAAAAATTGCCTTTAGTACGGTTTGCTATGTATATCCGATATGGTTTTATTACTCCACCCAGATATTTAATCCCTTTTGTGTAAAGTTGAAGATATATTTTCTTGGGGTGTAAGGTAAGTTTTAAAGTGAAAAGTAAAAAGTTTGAAAGTATAGGTATAAGCGATTTTAAATATTCTTTATCAGAATGCACCAGCACAAAATCATCCACATAACGGCCATAGAAACGGATTCCCAGATCATGTTTTATAAAATGATCAAAGCCATTCATGTAAAAGTTGGCCAACACTTGGCTGGTAAGGTTCCCTATAGGAAGACCGCAATTTAGAGGCGAGTGAAAAAGACTTTTATCCGGCGGTAATCCCTGCCAATTTTTTTGCTTTCCTTTGATAATGCACCCATTTGTCGGATCGTAAAAAATTACTTTCCGGCAAAGATCGATAACAAGCGCTTTATCCTGCTCTTTATATTTTTCATAAACAAATACCTTCAGCTTTTCAAAAAGAATGTTTTTATTGATGTGCATAAAAAAACCTTTTATGTCCAATTTTAGGACGTAACAGTCTTTCGTATAATTTTGCGAACATTGGCGGATAAAACGGTCTATACGCTGTATCCCAAAATGTGTTCCTTTGCCAATCCGGCAGGCGTAGCTATCGTGGATGAATTCCTTTTCAAAAAGAGGATTCAGTTTGTTGATGATAAGATGATGAACTACTCTGTCTTTAAAATCAGCAGCAAAGATTTCCCTCTTTACCGGCTTATTGACAATAAACGCGATTGATTTACCGGGGTTGTATGTGCCGTTGTTTATTTCTTCGCAAAGTGTCACCAGATTGCTTTCATAATCAATTTCAAAATTAAGGGCGTTAGTGGTATTGCGTTTGTATCGCCGGCACTTAATATATGCTTGAAACAACTCTTCCATAGCAATGGATGCTATGTTTTTTTCTTCGGAAAATAAACTCAATTGCATAATAATTAGATACCAAAAAGCCCGGATAAGAATTTACCCGGGCTTAATAAGGTCTTGTTTAAAATCCCGAACAGCGCGCACGTAGTTTGTGTTGTTCTTATTGTTGTTGTTCTGGTTGCCATTGTTGAAGTTCTGTTTCCAGGCGTTGTTAGCATTGTTCTCGGATGAACTCCAATAGTTGTTAGTGGTGAAACCGCCAACACTGTTTCATAAAGGCGTTTTTATGAGTAAAAAGCATTTTCTACTCATTTTGTTTTACTGTTTTTACACAGTCCCTTTATCGCTTTTAAACAAAGACCAAGCTCGCTTCCAACAACCGTGGCTGTTGAAATTCCGGCTATCAATCATTACAAGCCGGCATTACGCCAGCCGGTAATTTGTTTACCAATACCATCCATTAATCCGGCAATCTCTACCTGCTTTTTAATGGATAGTATTTTCATATCAACGCACAAGCGTATCTCTAATTTAAGTATCTCAAAATCATCCAAGAAAGCTTCAAGATACTCTGTTTTACTTTTAGCTTTATTTGCCCGGTAGATACTTCGGACCAAAACTATAGCATCGCGCTTCATATCCTGTCCCAAAGTATATTTATATTCTCTCGGAAAATCCTGTGTATATTCAAACACTTTGATGATTAGATCATATACGTCTTTAAAAACCTTTAAGCTGTAATATAGTGCCATTTTTTGAAATTTTTATACCGCTCCGCGGTAAAAATTAAATTGTTAAATAGTTAAATTGTTAAAAAGCCCGAACAGCGCGCACGTAGTAGGGGGGGGTGGTCCTATTGGCGCCGCCCTGGGCGCCATGGTTGAAGTTCTGTTCCCAGGCGCCGTAAGCACCGTACTCGGATGAACTCCAATAGCCGCGAGTGGTGAAACCGCCAATTGCCGTTCTATTTATATATAACTGATTTAATTCATCTTTTGATGGCAGATACCAATCACTGTAGCCCCCTTCCACCAGGTCGCCACAAATTCTAGCAGCTATACCGGCAGTTGCACAGCCCGCCATAATATCAATGGTATTTTGGTTTCCTGTCCCTATGGCGGTTCCGTCAGCCCCGGATATTGCTGTTCCATAACAACCCCATGCTGTTGATGTGCCTTGGTCGGCTGTCGCGGCGATTAGACCATGAATATTCGTACCGTCAATGTAGGCGACTTTACCGCCTTGATAGCTATCACCGATGGCCACAAATCTGGTTACTTTGATAGTATACGTTTTGGCTGTTTTCCCTGTTTCTGTAGCGATTATTGTAATGGTTTTCTCCGTTCCGGCGGTTAGAGCAATCCCTCCTGACGCTTGACCGGAAACTACGGTTACCCCTTCAACGGTGATGGTTCCACTTCCTGTTGGAGTGACGGTAATACTGGAGACCGCGTTAAGAACAGTGACTCCGGTATAGTCGTAAGTTCCACCGGCAAAGGTATAGCCGGAGGGTGAACCGCTAAGGGCAAGGTCGGTTAGGTTGGCGGTGGCCGCTTGGGTGTAGGCGGCAGAGCCGATAGCGCTGTTGTCATAGCCCGCTTTGACGGCTAACGCTTTGGCGGTTACAGCGGCATTAATAACCAGTGGTGTTGTGGCCTGGTTGGTTGATGAGGTTGTAGGAGTGCTTCCGTCAGTGGTGTAGTAAATAGCATCAGCTCCGCTGGAAGTAATGGTCACGGTGGTGCCAGAGGCAATCGCTCCGGCTGCTGGATCAAAGGTGGGGGTGGCCTGAACACCGGCATTCTTTGTTACGGTTAAGGTAAATGCCTTCGTATCAGTGACAGCCCCCTTGGTAAGGGTGGCAGTTAATATTACAGTGGCATTTTCGGAAGTAGAGAGAGGTCTGTTAATTGTTTGACCATCACTGGAAACAACAGAGGTATTATTTGACACCCAAGTAATAGCTGAACCATTGGCCCCGCTTGACGGTAAGGGGTTAGTAAGTCCTACTGTAATATTTGCTAAATCAGGGTTTGCCCCCTTGATAGATGCATCTACCAGCAAGGCTTTGTCAGCGGCGACAAGAGCAATATCGGGATCTATTGATTGGATTCCGTAAGTAGTGGAATAAGAACCGTTAGCAGAACCGATGGGAACTTTGAATTCAACCGTTATTTGAATTTGGATACCGCCCGTAACTGCATCTAAATCACTGGCAGGGTTTAAATTCATGACGCTGCTATAGGTACCGGCAGCATCCAGAGTAATGGCGGAACTCTCACTTGAAGCGTTTGAAGATTGGGAAGAATAAAAACGGGTGTTGTCAGCTACCGGAATACTGTTTGAGCCACTAGTCCAATTGGCAAATTTCATTTGCAGTGAGGTTTCATTAGTGGGGACAGTTACTTCATAAGTCCATTTCCAACCATTGACATATGTGTTATCTGCCTCGGCATAGGTTTTAACAGCAGTGATTTTGGTAACGGTTAAACTTCCGGCGGCAAATACGGTTTTTGAAGCAACAAAAAAACTACCGATAGTTATGATTGCGGCTAATAATAGTTTAAGAAAATTTTTAATAAACATATTTTAAAAACACCACCACACGTTTATTTTATCCATAATTTTTTACTTCTTTTTTTTATTTTTAATTAACAAGAATATTAATCCAATTATTATTAAGCCCATTACTCCAATAATTCCAACTGCTAATGGTGACAAAGCAATTGCTTTTTGCTGAACCGTAACATTCAAATCAAACTCTTTAACATTTCCGGTTAGATTTATTGATTGTTCTCCTTCATTGTTTTTATAGGCAATCAACACTTTGTGATCCCCGGCTTCTACATTACTAAAAAAAGCAACACCGTTTTTATCTGTTTTAGTTGTTTGTGGGTTTGAATGTATAGTAACGGTTGCGCCTTCCACCGGCTTTTTATTGATATCAACTACTTTTACTTTAACATCATAACCGGCTTGTGTTTCTGCTTCTGCTGGTTTTTGTGTTTCATCTGTTTGTTTCCCACAATTTACTTGTAATTCCCAACCACTGCTAATACTGTTTGAATTTTCGAGTGATATATATTTATCTTTGTTTTGCTCAATAATTTCTTTGTATTTATTTCCATCGCCGAGTAAGTTATTAGAAATCGACCAAAGAGTATCGCCACTTTTGACGGTGTAAGTTTGGCAATTTGCATTACTTGGAATTTCTATAACTGGTTGTGACTCTAGTTGTGACTGTGTTATTTCAAGTTGATTAAAAGAGACCAATCCTTTTGTTTTGGCAGAAATTTCGTTTGACCATGTTCCGGTGGCACAACCATTTCCGCCTCTAACTCTAAAATAATATGTGGTATTGGGTGAAAGTGATTTAACTAAATATGTCATTTGTCCTCTTATGTTGATTCCCATATCCAAAACCCCATAAGGATAATCACCGGATTTTGTCCCGTATTTCAAAACATATTTATTTACCGGATTATCGCTTGGGGTAAAGTACAAAAGCACACTATCGGAGTCTTGAGCAATTGCGCCATATAACCACGGTGCTTTTAAACCTGGTGCTTGATCACCGCAACTTGGAGCAGATGTTGATGAACTTGAACTTGAAGTTGTGGATGATGAAAAGGAGGAGGTGGAATTTTTCCGGGTGGCGAAAGTGGTGGCATGGCTGGTTTGGAAGGTACAATTACCATTAGCAATCAGACAAGTAGTTTCTGTGTTCCAAACGGTTGAGCCCTCATTGCGGTAATAGGTAGTTAAGGTTTGGCCATTGTAAGCCGTGCCGACGGGGATAGTGACAGTGGTAGGCTTAGAAAAGGTCAGATTGATATCGGGAATCCCGATTTTGAGAGAACCAAGAACATCGCCTGATTCGCTTTTGATTTCAATGGTATTGTCGGAAATAAAGAAAGTAGTCAAGTCAAGATTACCCCCTCCGGTTTTAGTGACGACAGTATCAGCAGGAATCGAGACAGCAGCATCTCCGGCATTTAAAGTGTAGCCAACATTAAAGGTAAAGTTGGGAGTGGCGGTAGAAGCGGAACCACCAATGGAGATAAGCCCATTGGTAACTTCTTCCTGTATCACGGTTGAGGTAATAGTAGTGAGTGTTTTTGTCCCGATTAATCCCGTAGATAAATTACCGGTAACTTCTGAGGCCAATACTGGATTGACAGGTAAAAAGAAGGAGATAAATATTGCCAGAAAAACTACAAAAACACTTCCACTTGGGGAAGTATTTTTACTCTCTCTCTCTCTCTCTCGTTGGCGCTTCCAATTTTAACAGCATTTGCTTTAGACATATCATATCTTGATTTTGGAATAATCCTAAAAATCTTACTATTAAATAATATATTATTACTGTAAAAAAACAAATGCAAGCACCAGTCTGAGACTGTTGAATAACATCTTTTGTTTTCTTTCTTGTAAGTGGTTAAAATTGTTTGTAAGGAGGACAATATTATGTCTAAGATAAGATTTAGGGCTGATACTACCAATTCATTCTTTGGTAATTTTTTGTATGCCCAAGTATTGCCAGAGGAAAACTTTCTGGTAAGGTTAAAAAATGAAGT
>Ga0100395_1002760_pt1 | contig 13012 bp, 10 predicted proteins | sample CryGeymeta201519_FD_81542 | JGI IMG/M metagenome (GOLD analysis project Ga0100395, IMG submission 81542) | Groundwater microbial communities from Crystal Geyser aquifers in Utah, USA - Crystal Geyser metaG 2015-19 | ecosystem: Environmental > Aquatic > Deep subsurface > Groundwater | place: USA... | reverse complement strand
TATTACGCCTGATACGTTCTACTACGAAAATCTGCTCACGCTGCCTATGGCTGCCTGAGCAGAACTCGGCAGGAGTCCACTTATAAAGAGGGATTTACTGTCCAACCGAACGGGACCACCTCTCAGCTTGCCCTTGTGTCCGATAAACTGTTCAGTGGTAAAAAACGGCTGGGTGAGAAAGCGTTCCAGTCGCCGCGCACGACCCACCACCTTATGATCCTCGGGTGATAACTGCTCCATGCCGAGCATGGCGATAATGTCTTTGAGCTCGGCGTATTGGGCGAAGGTGCGACGGATCTCCTGCGCCAGATCATAATGCCGCTTGCCAATGATGCCGGTCGTGGCCATTTTGGAACTGGATTGCAAGGGATCGATGGCAGGATACAGCCCTTCACTCGCCCGCTTACGCGATAACACGATGGATGCGGAAAGGTGCGAAAATGTATGCACTGCTGCCGGGTCAGTGAAATCATCCGCCGGCACGTAAACGGCCTGGATCGAGGTAATGGCACCGGTATCCGTATTGGCGATACGTTCTTCCAGTCGTGACAACTCGGTTCCCATGGTCGGCTGATAGCCGAGGCGAGCCGGCATCTGTCCCATCAAACCGGACACTTCCATGCCCGCCTGAATAAACCGGAAAATGTTATCCACCAACAGCAGCACATCGCGATTTTCATCATCGCGGAAATACTCGGCCATGGTCAGTGCTGCATGACCGACGCGAAAACGTGCACCGGGTGGTTCATTCATCTGACCGAACACCATCACCATATTGTCCAGCACACCCGCTTCTTTCATTTCCCGATACAGTTCTTCGCCTTCACGACAGCGCTCACCAATACCGCAAAAAATACTCACGCCGGCATGCTCTCCGACCATGTTGTGTATCATCTCGGTGAGCAGGACTGTCTTGCCCACACCGGCACCCCCAAACAGGCCTGCTTTGCCGCCTCGTTCCAGTGGCATCAGCACATCGATGAGTTTAATGCCGGTTTCAAAGATTTCGGATTTGGTGGAGCGTCGGGCTAATGGGGGCGGCGCATGATGCACGCTCCGCCACTGGATCTCTGTCGGTGCCGGTTGACGATCGATTGCATGACCGAAAACATCGAACATCCGGGACAGAATAGCCTTGCCCACCGGCGTCAATAATGGTCCGCCACTGTCTTCCACCTGCATACCGCGGGCAAGACCCTGGGTCGCCGTCAACGCAATGCCACGCACCCGATGTGCGTCAAGTTGCGACAGCACCTCAATCGCAATTTTCCCCTCACGCGCATGCAGCAGCGAATGAATGGGGGGCAAATGTTCTTCAAACACGATGTCCACGACACTCCCGCGCACAGAAACCACCATACCGGTGTTTTTGAAAGCTTTGTCGTCAGGTATCGTCTGATTCGTATGCATAGCGCTATCCGTTCACTTCCCCAGCGCACAATGCAGATTGCGCTTCCAGCGTTACGCGCACTTCCGACACCCGCCTTTCGAGGCGCGCCCGTTCATGGGTGGCTTCGATGGTGCGCTCGACCAGTTCGGCAATCCATTGCAGCTGTTCGTCGAGAGCTCGCAAAAAATCCGGCCTGAGCGTCAGACTGCCGATGGCATCAAGAGCACCGAGCATGCGTGCCAGAATAGCAACATTCACTTCGGCGTTACCGCGAATCTGATCGAAGGCTTCGGACAATAGCCCCTCAAAGCTCGTAACGATTGCCACCACCCGCAGGGTTTCCCCCTCGTAACGGTACAATGGCGGGAATTGTCGGCTGGCCAGACGCGCCATAATCGAAGTCAGATAATCCACGCACATGATCGCCGTTGAGGTGTCATTGACGCCCGGAGAAAGTGCCTTGATGGCTATATCCACGATTTGTCGAATGCCGAAAGCCGGGTCCTGCTCAACAGTGCGATATCGACCAATACTGTATGCCCCGTTATACGCATTTATGGTGCTCAGATCCGGCGGGTAAGTCAGGGCAAGTGATAGCAACGCAGTATCTTGCACAACAAATGTACCGATGCCGTATTCCATCCGCACAATGGTCCTGCTCTCCCCCGACAGGCGATACAGCGCATCATGATCCACGCTTTGAATATAACCGCTCCCTGCAGCCGGCACTGGATACCACTCCCTGTCATCCAGTGATTCGAGCCCCTGGTTCAGGCCGGCATCTTCATCGGACTCCTGAGCCTTTTTTTCTGGCAGTAGTCGATCGATAGAAGCGTTGGTCTCCTGAGCAATCGAGGCGATAATGCTCGATGCCTGGATCGACGAGGCAATATGATGAATGAAATAGATAAGGACACCCACGCCACAGAGCGACAACACAAATGCAAAAAACACCGCCAGGCTCGGCACGAACTCGTCCACACCACCACTGCCGCGAATGGTGCGCAACACAATCAGGCAATAGGCGAATATTCCGGCGAAAGTCCCCAGAGTGAATTGCGTGATACGGCTGCGCATGAAGTTCCTCAAAATGCGAGAGGTGTACTGACCCGACGCCAGCACCAGTGCAAGCAGGGTCATGGAGAAGGTGATGCCCATAACCGTTATCATTGAACCGGCCAGTGTGGACAACATTTGGCGTGCACCTTCCGCCCCCACTCCGAACAGACGCGGCCACTGGCTCAGCCATTGGTCGTTACCGGCCGAGGCGACTTCGATCAGTACCACCGCGAAGGTCATGCTGCCCGCGACCATCAGCGAAGGCATAAACCAGAAGCTGGATCGCAGCGTCCCCCAGACCTGCATGAACTTATTCATCCTGCCATTTCCATTTGAGAATTTCCGGCATGTCTTCGCCATGTTTCTGGATGTAGGCCTTATGGTCGAGCAGCTTGTCGCGCAACATCTGTTTCGCATATGCGGGACGCGAACCCAGACTCGGCACCCGGTCGATAACATCGCCCGCCAGATGAAAACGATCGAGATCATTCAATACCGCCATATCAAAGGGCGTCGTCGTGGTGCCGTTCTCTTTGTAACCACGCACATGCAGATTCCGGTGATTGCTGCGGCGGTAGGACAGACGATGGATCAACCAGGGATAGCCGTGATAGGCAAAAATGACGGGCTTGTCTTTGGTGAACAGCACATCGAAATCCTTGTCGGAAATACCGTGCGGGTGTTCGCTTTCCGGCTGCAGGGCCATCAGATCCACCACATTGATCACGCGAATTTTCAGATCGGGAAACTGCTGGCGTAAAAGTTTTACAGCCGCCAGCGTTTCCAGTGTCGGCACGTCACCGCAACAGGCCATCACCACATCGGGATCACCGCCCTCATCGTTACTGGCCCAGGTCCATATCCCCAGACCGGCACTGCAGTGTTTGATCGCTGCCTCCATATCCAGCCATTGCAACTCAGGCTGCTTACCCGCGACGATCACATTAATATCGTTGTGACTGCGCAGACAATGGTCGGTCACCGATAACAGGGTGTTGGCATCCGGTGGCAGATAGACACGGATGATCTCCGCCTTCTTGTTCACCACCAGATCGATAAACCCCGGATCCTGATGACTAAAGCCATTGTGATCCTGTCGCCAGACGTGCGAAGACAATAGATAATTCAACGAGGCAATAGGCCTGCGCCACGGAATGTCACGCGTCACATCGAGCCACTTGGCATGCTGATTAAACATCGAATCGACAATGTGAATAAATGCCTCATAGCAGGAAAAAAAGCCATGTCGCCCGGTGAGCAGATAACCTTCAAGCCAGCCCTGACACTGGTGCTCACTCAGCATTTCCATCACCCGGCCATCCGGCGCGATGTTTTCATCGCCGGGCAATATCTCTGCTGTCGAACAACGCTTGGTGACTTCGAATAAAGCACCCCAGCGATTCGATGCGGTTTCGTCCGGACTGAAAATACGGAAGTTGCGTGCCCCGGCATTGAGTTTCATCACGTCGCGAATGAATTCCCCCTGCACACGCGTCGCTTCAGCCTTTACCTCACCCGGATTCGGCACCTTCACCGCATAATCGCGAAAGTCCGGCAGTCGTAGATCACGCAGCAACTTGCCGCCATTGGTATGCGGATTGGCACCCATGCGGCGTTCACCTTCCGGGGCCAGTTCAGCCAGTTCTGCAATAAGCTTACCAGTGTCATCGAATAACTCTTCGGGTCGATAACTCTTCATCCATTGTTCAAGGATTTTTATATGCTTTGGCTCTTTAATAAAATTAGTGACCGGAACCTGATGAGCGTGAAAGGTGCCTTCGACCTGTTGCCCGTCGACGAATTCGGGGCCCGTCCAGCCCTTGAGAGAACGCAGGATAATCATCGGCCAGCATGGCCGCTCTGTGAATCCATGCACTCGCGCGTCACTCTGAATACATTTGATACTCGCAATCACGGTATCCAGTGTCGCGGCCATCAACTGGTGCATGCTTTCCGGGTCATCACCCTCGACGAAATACGGCGTATAACCATAGCCTCGAAACAGCGCTTCCAGTTCATCGTGAGGGATCCGCGCCAGCACAGTGGGGCCGGCGATTTTGTAGCCATTCAGATGTAGAATCGGCAACACGGCACCATCATGCACCGGGTTGAGAAATTTATTGGAGTGCCAGCTGGTTGCCATGGGCCCGGTTTCCGCTTCACCATCACCGACCACACAGGCCACCAGTAGATCGGGATTATCGAAGGCGGCGCCATAGGCATGCGATAGCGCGTAACCCAGTTCGCCACCTTCATGAATGGAACCCGGTGTTTCCGGTGCGACGTGACTGGGAATGCCACCGGGAAATGAAAACTGGGTAAACAGCTTTTTCATTCCCGCTTCGTCCTGCGAAATGTTCGGATACACCTCGCTGTACGTCCCTTCCAGATACGAATTGGCCACCAGCCCCGGTCCACCGTGGCCGGGTCCTGTGACATTCACAATGCTCATATCATATTTCCGGATGATGCGGTTAAGATGGACATAAATAAAATTGAGCCCGGGGGTCGTACCCCAATGCCCCAGAAGACGCGGCTTGATATGTTCAAGGGCCAGCGGCTTTTTCAGCAGCGGATTTCCATATAAATAGATCTGGCCGACCGACAGATAGTTGGCCGCACGCCAGTAGGCATCCATCTTGTGCAACAATTCCGCTGAAAGGGTTGTTGCCTTCATGATCGAATCTCCTTTCTCTCACGACTGAGAAAACGGATCATCATTGCGCATGAAGCATTTCCCGCATGACAATCCGTCGCCTGCTTCACCCGGTCTGTGCCTCGGTTTGCGCAATCCGGACGATTTGTCCGGCGATGTCCTCCGGCGAAAGTACAAAATCGATGCAGCCGCTTGCGATCGCACTCTGCGGCATATCGGGCTGCGCAGCTGTGTCCAGCTTCTGTGCGATGGTGATGCCGCCCGCTTCCTTGATGCCGCACAACGCGGCCGCACCATCGCCATCGTAGCCGGAGACGATGACCGCGATCAGTTTGCCGTCCCAGTGCTCTGTAAGGGAGCGCAGAAAAACCGTGATCACATCCGGCCATCCCCGCGGCTTGGAGATCTGCTTGAGCCGGAATTCTCCGTTGAGCACATGCAAGTCGCGCTGCGCCGGGATGATGAATACATGGTCGGGCCGGATATGCAGATTTTGTGTAATCAGCGCAACCGGCATTGCGGTAAAGCTTGGCAGAATCTCATGCAGCAGGGTCGCCACACTTCTCAGGTGATTGACGATGACGATGGCGACACCCATATCGGTCGGCAGATGCCGGAGCAGGCGGGTATACGCATCGAGCCCGCCGGCCGAACCGCCCACGCAAACGACAGGAAAGTTTCTGGCAACGCTGCTGACTTTCATTGCTTCTTCACGCCGTAAGACTCGCACATACCTTCTGCAGCAGTGCCCGCACTTCCCTGCCGATGGCGCTCACTTCCGCTTTGCCGACCAGCTTCAACACCGCCTCGGGATCCATGAACGCGACCGTGATACCGCCATCGGATTCTTCGCGCACCACCACATTGCAAGGCAGCAGGAGGCCGATGTCGGGATCCGCTTCGATGGCGCGGTGGGCAAGCTGCGGCTTGCATGCACCGAGGATGCAATACGGCCGATGCTCGATGCCCAGCCTGGCTTTCAACGTTGCTTTGACATCGATATCGGTGAGTACGCCGAAGCCCTCCTGTTTCAGGGCCTCGGTGACTCTCGCGACTGCCGCATCGAAGGGCGGCTTTAGCTGTGTGCTGAATCCATACATCAATTGACTCCTTTTACATCGTGGAACGATGCATTGGACGCTGCGCTTTGATGCTGCTTGCCGGTGGCAGAAACGCAGCGCGCTATCCCGGCGGTGCCTGCCCGAAGAGCAAAGGGCAATCGCCCCTTCTCAAGGAAGCAGCTCAATCCAGTTTCTCCCGGATCAGCTGACTCATTTTCACAATATTAAACGGCTTGTTGATGACGGTTTCATCGCGCATGTCAGTCTGGTTATTTAAATCGTAACCGGTGCAGAAGATGATTTTGATGGCGGGATGTGTCTTCCTGATGTGTTCGGCGGCCTTGTCACCCTGCATCTCCGGCATGACGATATCGAACATGCACAAGGCAATATCCTTCGCATGCTCATTGAACCGGGCAACGGCCTGCACACCGTTTCCGGCCTTCAATACCTTATAACCCAGCGAGGTCAGGATATCTCCCGCGGTATCGAGAATCCGATCATCATCATCGGCAAGCAGGATGGTTTCACCATGCCCCATGGCTATGTTGTTCTCATCCGGAGCGGACACGACTGGCATGTCTTGCGACGGCAACACCGGCAGGTAGATGTGGAAGGTGGTTCCCTTGCCCTGCATGCTATCCACTGAAATATAGCCCTGATTTGATTTCACTGCGCCATAGGTCATGGCCAGACCCATGCCGGTTCCCTTGCCCTGACCCTTGGTGGTAAAGAAGGGTTCATACACATGGTCGATCATCGCTTGCGGAATGCCGCAGCCATTATCTGCAACACTCAGCTGCGCATAGGTTCCGGCGATCATCAAAGGGTGCATCTTTCTGAATGCATCATCTGCTTCGATCGCAGCAAGACGGATATGGATACAGGGATCATACACACCCTCAAGGGCATCACGGGCATTGTTGACAAGATTGGTCAGCGCCTGATGAATCTGGTTGGCATCGCCGTCGATGATCAGCGGGTGGCTGCATATCTCTGTCCGGATAGCAATGTTTTCGGGTGTTGTGGTACGCAGCAGCTTGAGGGTTTCCTTGATAAACGGAGCCAGAGGAAAGTGCTGCATACTCATCGTGTCCTTACGGGCAAAAGTCAGAAGCTGTTTGATGGTTCCGGCAGCATGAAAGGAGACCCTCTCAATGGTATTAAACCGCCTGACAACATCCGTCGCGTCATTGGCATGCTGTCTGCCCAGAAAGGTGTTGGCGGTAATGGCCGCCAGAGAATTATTGAAATCATGGGCAATGCCTGCCACCAGGGTTCCGATGGCCTCCATTTTCTGCGCCTGATGGAACTGATGTTCGAGCTCACTGATCCTGCTCAGATCGGAGTAGATACCGACAAAGTGGGTGATCCCGACTTTCTTCCCGGCATCAAGAAAAATGGGCGATATGGTCAGCATGGCGGGAAAAAGGGAGCCATCCTTGCGTTTGTCGACCAGCTTCGCGTGCCAGATCTTTCCAGCGCTGATGCTCCCCCACATATCTTTATAGAAGGCTGCATTCTGCTGGCCGCTTTTGAGTAGATCTCCGGGGGTCTTACCCGTGGCCTCTTCGACCGTATATCCGGTGAGACGGGTGAAGGCGGGGTTGGTATAGCTTATCACCCCGTGTGGATCGGTAATAAAGATTGATTCGCCGGACTGCTCGACGGCCTGAGAGAGTTGCTGAATCAATTCATTCGCATGCCTGCAGTCGCTGAGGTCCGAAACAGCTATTCTCAGGCTTTCGCAGGCCGCACCGGCAGTCTGTTCTACTGTGCTTCCGGCCTGTGCCACTGTGCTTTCAATCTTCGCCCAGAATGGGCTTCCATCTGCTTTTTTCATCCGCAACTCGGCGGATAGAGACTTCCTTGAAGCAAGGATGACCTTGCGATGCCGGTAATATATATCCTGATCTTCCTGTGCAATCCATGCCGTGAAGTCTTGCTTCAAAAGCTTGCTCCGATCCACACCGAGCAGGCGGCATAAGGTGAGGTTCGCCTCGGAAATACGTCCGTTTTCGCTGATGCTGGCATAACCGACCGGTGCGAAATCATACAGATCAGAAAATCGATCCCGGCTTCTCTGAGATTAATCTCCACCCTGCGCAGCTCTTCATTCTGAATTTCCAGCTCTGCCTGATAGGTCTGCAATTCACGGATAAGCTCGCGGCTTTCCAGGCCTGAAAGGGAATCCGGCAGCTGGCTTTTGCCGGCCAGACTGGCCTCAGCCAGTTTTCTTAATTCGATCTTTTCCTCGGCCATATCAGATCTCCCGCGATGAGGCTGACGTTGCCTCTCCTGTTGTGTTAATCGGGATTTGCATAACAAAAGGAAGGACCCTTGCGAGTCCTTCCTCGTGATAGCGATTGTTCACAGCCTGTACGCTCAAGCCTTATGGAGCCGGCTGTGTAATCGTGTTCTGGTCCAGGGTAACCGCGGTCTGTGCCAACAGCCTGCCATGAACGGTTGCCGTTGTGCTGACGGCAATCGCCTTTGCAGCAAGCACCACGCCCTCCATAACGGCCGTCGTACCAATGGTTGCACCGGTAAGGCCGGCAACCTGCCAGAAGATGTTCTTGGGCAATGCGCCACCGATGAGCAGCACGCTGGTACCGTTTGCCTGGATAAGGTCTCCTGCTATCTGGAAGATCCATACGTCATTCGGACCACCCGAAAGCGTGACGTTGGTATTGATATTCACAGTCGTACCCCATTTATACAGACCGGGGACCAGGGTCAGACCGCTGATATTGCCCGCGCCCAGTTCCGTGAAATCAGGTGTTGTCCTGCCTGATGCATCGGCATAGGCGGTGCCCATATCGAGGATCGCATTGGCGACCAGGGTATTGTCAGCAGCAGTGCCCGCAAAACAGGTGACTGCGCCGCTGCCGGTATAGGCAGCATCCGCACCGTAGATCGTGCCGGTGATTTCCGAACAGAACACATTATTCATCGCCGCAGCGGTGATCGGACTGGCACCCACATTACCGCTAATCGCCGAGGTGTGAACGTTGGTGACGCCGGTCTTGGTCAGAATGACGAAGTTGCCCGCTGTTCTGAGGTTGACCGCGGCAGGGCCTGCAGCAGTGGCTGTAGTACCGGTCGTAAAGCTCCACACTACGTTTGCCGCCAGTGCATTTGCAGGGGCAACAAGATCGGTAATACCTGTTGTCAGGGTTGCGGTATAGACCTTGCTGGCCGTGAGATTGGCGGCCGGGGTAAAGGTCGCCACCTTGTTGCTGTAGCTCACCGTACCTGCAACCGACGTGGCACCCTGCTTCAGGGTAAAGGTCGTGGCGTTCACCGTAGCCGGCGCAAGCGCTTCGCTGAAGTTCGCACTCACGGTGCTGCCAAGCACTACAGCGGTAGCCGCGTTCGCAGGGTTGGTCGATAATACCGTCGGGGCGGTGGTGTCTGCCGTCGTACCGGTGGTGAAGCTCCACACATAGTTGTTTGCCAGTGCCATACCCAATGCGCTTTTCACACCGGTGGTAAGCGTGGCGGTGTAGAGCTTGCTGACCGTCATGTTGCCCGTCGGGTTGAAGGTTGCGGTATTGCTTGCTGCATCAAGACTCACGGTGCCGGCCAATGCAGTCTCGCCTGCACCCACTACCGTAAAGTTTGTCGTGTTGATGCTTGTGCTGTTCATCGCAGCGCTGAAGGTAGCAGCCACATTGCTATTGATAGGCACAGCGATGGCTGTATCCAGCGGACTTGTTTCAAGAATCGTGGGTACGGGACCGGTCCCGATAGCGCTACCGCCGCCGTCACCGCAAGCAGAGATAAGCGGGATGAGCAACAGTGCTGCCATCCATGTACTTCGGATATTGAATATATTTCTGGTTTTCATTGTGTTACTCCTATGGAACTTTTTGGCATCGCCGGTAACGGATCACCGCGACATTCCGGACATCGAGTGCCTGTTGTCATCTCTGATCTGTGGATTGGCGGTCTGCGAACCATGCTCCCCGGGCATCAACGTCCACGTTATAGGACTGCCTGTGACTTTGTGATGTACCAGCATCGCTGAAAGGTCAGCCCCGCATGAACGCGCTGCTTGGCAAGCAAATGGCTGTATCATGATGCGGGCACGCAGGGATTGATGACCCTGTGGCCCGGCAAAGCCACTGGCTTTGGTTTTTTTCGTCAGAGAACTCTGATAACTGTATGAACCGTTTTCATGGTTTTCTCCTGTGTTTCCATGGCCAGCTTAGGGATGAAATATCCATGCGTCTGTGCGGCAACGAACACAAGCCGATATGCAAGGGGTGAGGTCCAGCATTACTGATCGAATATCATCACGCTGCCCCAAGAAGCTGGTTTGCAGTGCTAACAGATCATCAAACAGACATTCTATCGTCTGCTCCCCCACTCCCCCCTGACGTGAGAAAAAAGCTTTCATCCAAAACCTGTCAGGCTCTGCTCCCAGCCATCTTTTCAAATCCATCCAGCACACAAACAACATTCCAATCCGCATGAATCGGCTGCGTACGCTGCCGCACAGACAAGCCGGGGCCGGCGTCCTAATTTGACGCCAGATTGATAAGTTGGTGTGGCAGATATGGAGAGGGAATAAAAATATCTGCCCCCTGCTTTTGACGGTGATTCAAAACCGGAAATCACTGTAAGCGCAATACCGGTTCGTAACGATGATGGATAAAATATAACTCAAGGGGTGAAACATGATAAAAGAAATTAACCGAATTGGCTCTGCTCAAGTGGCGCACAGGATAGCCGCGGGCTTATTCGCAGCCATCTTTGTAGCCGGATGCGCAAGCACGCCAACCACGCCTCCACCTACTGAACAGATGGCTGTATCCAGAACTGCGCTCAACACTGCGATCGACTCAGGCGCCAATGAGTATGCTCCGATGCAGATCAAGTCCTCGATGGAAAAGATGGAAGCTGCGAAGCAGGCGATGGACAAGAAAGATTATGCGCTTGCTCGGCAACTGGCTGAACAGGCACAGGTCGACGCCAAACTGGCTGAAACGACAGCGCGAGCCGCAAAGGCACAAAAAGCGGCCGACGAAGTGCGCGAAAGCAACCGCGTGCTGCGCCACGAAATAGACCGTAAAACCAGGTAATCAGCCATGCACCCCGTCATGAAAAGCAATCGGTATCATGAAAAAGACTATGCGCTTGCGAGGCTGCACGCTGAATCGACGACATGCGTAGCAAAGGTGCAAAAAGCAGCCGACGTCGTTCGGGAAAGCAACAGAGTGCTGCACAATAAAATCAACCGGAACAGCAAATAACCACCATGGAGCCCATCATGAAAAACAAACTTAATTACGCCACGACCCTGATCGCTGTTGCACTGATCTCCGGCTGCGTTTCGACGCCGAAAGAAAACAGTTCCCTGGATGCAGCGCATCGCAGTTACAACATCGCGCGCAGCAATCCTCAAGTCACCAAGCTGGCACCGGTTGAGCTGAAAGAAGCCGGCGATTCACTGAGTCAGGCAGATATGGCTTTGAGCAAGGGTCAGGGCGCCGACAAGGTCAATCAACTGGCTTATATAGCCAGTCAGCAAGTGTCGATTGCAGAGCAGACGGCCAAGCGGAAGGCTGCTGAAGTAACGGTATCCAACTCCGCCGCCCAGCGCAGCCAGGTACAGCTCGATGCAAGAACAGATGAAGCGGATGCAGCCAGGCAACAGGCGGCCGAGGCAAAAATAACCACCGATGAGCAGGCCGCCGCATTGGCAGCGGCAGACAGCAATGCAGAGGTCGATCAGGCGATTATCGCCCAACAGCAAAAGCAGCTGAAGGAACTCAATGCCAAAAAAACAGCTCGCGGCATGGTCATCACCCTGGGCGATGTGTTGTTCAGTAACAACAAGGCACAACTGGAATCTGGCGGTATGCGCAACGTGCAAAAACTTGCTGACTTCCTCAATGAGTTCAAGGAACACAATGTGATGATTGAAGGCTTCACCGACAGCAACGGCACCAACGACTACAATCAAACCCTCTCAGTCCGGCGTGCGGATGCCGTGCAGCTGGCGCTGATCGACATGGGCATCAACAGCGACCGCATTTCGACACGCGGTTACGGCGAAACGTTTCCGGTAGCCGACAACAAAACTGCGGCAGGCCGCCAACAGAACAGGCGTGTGGAAATCATCATCTCCGACAAGAAGGGGAAAATCGCCACCCGTTGAAAAATCGTCTCTGGCTTGAGGGGCCTCATTGATGCACAGATGAGGAAGGCGTCAAGAATCTTCACATGACACGGGAAGCGCCGTTGTATATCCGATCACCCCGGAGTATCGGGGTTGGTTGGATGAAGTTTTTTCAATCATCCTGATCACTGATTCGCGCTAATTGGGGCCTAACGCCATGGGACTTTTTCATTATGTCGAAGACTCCGAATCACTGTGCGATTTATTTTCGAAAGTCATGAGTCTATTTGGTCACGAAGTCATTTCATTCAGCAATGGACTTCAATACATCGAGTAGCCAAGTATGCATGCTGATTTGGTGCTCAAGGCACTTCTATCGGCCGTGTGGCGACGCAAGCCAGAGGACAAGGTAATCGTTCACTCCGATCAGGGCAGCCAGTACAGCAGCTATGAGTGGCAGGATTTTCTCAAAGCTCACAATCTTGAGGCAAGCATGAGCCGTCGGGGCAACTGCCATGATAATGCTGTAGCTGAAAGCTTCTTTCAGCTACTCAAACGGGAAAGAATCAAACGCAAAACCTATCCGACAAGGGAGACTGCAAGGCTGGACATCTTCGATTACATCGAAATGTTCTACAACCCGGTCAGGAAACATGGCTATAATGGCAATCTGTCGCCAGTCGAGTTTGAAAGGCGATACTACGAAGAGCTTAAGAGTG
>Ga0100395_1002743_pt1 | contig 13046 bp, 8 predicted proteins | sample CryGeymeta201519_FD_81542 | JGI IMG/M metagenome (GOLD analysis project Ga0100395, IMG submission 81542) | Groundwater microbial communities from Crystal Geyser aquifers in Utah, USA - Crystal Geyser metaG 2015-19 | ecosystem: Environmental > Aquatic > Deep subsurface > Groundwater | place: USA... | reverse complement strand
TCAGTATTGTGGTCGCGGCGGCGGTTTTCATCGTCACCTGGAGCTCGATCCGCTACATCCAAAACCCCTATTTGATTACCGTCGGCATTTCCTATCTGTTTATTGGCATTATCGATCTGCTGCATACCCTCAGCTACAAAGGTATGCCCATCTTTACCGATTATGATTACTATGCCAATCAACTGTGGATCGGGGCCAGATACCTGGAAAGCCTGACCCTGCTGGTTTCTTTCGGGTTACTGCTCGGTCATCGCAAGGTTTCAAAAAAAACCGTCTTTTCCCTTTATCTGGGAATAACTGCCCTGCTGCTGGCGACTATTTTCTATTGGAAAATATTCCCCGAGTGTTTTGTCGCGGGCAAGGGACTGACCCCCTTCAAAATTTACAGCGAATATCTTATTTGTTCAATTCTGTTTATCAGCCTGTTTTTGCTGAGAAAGAACCGCGAAAAATTTAAATTTCAGGTCTATCAGCTGCTGTTTTATTCCATCGTCATTAGACCTGTCGCCACGCGCGCCACAGGCAATTTCATTCTCATGGAGCCATACGTTGAAAACCTACGTCAGAGAACAGCTAAGCAAGGTCATTGAAAACCTTGCCCAGCAGCGGGTTATCCCTGCCGGGCTAGAGCCACGTTTCAAGGTTGAACACACCAAAGACACGAGTCACGGCGATTTGGCCACCAATCTGGCCATGGTTTTGTCGAAACCGGCAGGGTGCAATCCACGTCTACTGGCGGAGAAAATCATTGCTCTGCTGCCTCGGCAGGGTGCTATCAAAAAAGTCGCCCTGGCCGGACCGGGTTTTATTAACTTTTTTCTCGATGAAAACTGGCTGGCCCAACAGGTGAAAAAAGCTTTGGCCAGCGAACGCCTGGGGGTTCCCCTGGTCGCTAAACCGCAACAGGTGGTGATCGATTATTCGTCCCCTAACCTCGCCAAAGAGATGCATGTCGGGCACCTGCGCTCGACAATTATCGGTGATGCGGTTGCCCGCACACTCGAATTTCTGGGACATCAGGTCATACGGCAGAATCATGTCGGTGACTGGGGCACCCAGTTTGGCATGCTGCTGGCACTGATGGAACAAGATCGGGCCGCTGGCCGTGAAATATCAATGAATCTGGCCGATCTGGAAAATTTCTATCGCAGTGCCAAGCAACAGTTTGACGAATCTTTCGCCTTTGCCCAGCGCGCCCGCCAACTGGTGGTTGATCTGCAAGCAGGGGATATCGGATGCCTGCAACTCTGGCGCGAATTTCTCGACATTTCTCTCAGTCACTGCCAGAAGATTTACGACCGCCTCGGTGTCGGGCTGAACCGCACTCACGTCCACGGCGAAAGCGCCTACAACGACGACCTGCCACGCATCATTGACGAACTCGATGACGCCGGTCTGCTGACCGAAGATCAGGGCGCGCGCTGCGTCTTTCTCGACGAATTCAAGGGCCAGGACGGCAAGCCTCTGCCGATGATCGTGCAGAAACAGGATGGCGGCTACCTCTATGCCACCACCGATCTGGCCGCCCTGCGCTACCGTCAGAATCAACTCAAAGCCGAGCGCATTCTTTACTTTGTCGATGTGCGTCAGTCTCATCATTTTAAACAACTCTTTGCCGTCGCGCGCAAGGCCGGGGTCCTGCACGCAAGCACGCAGGTCGAGCACATGGGCTTCGGTACCGTCATGGGTGACGACGGCAAGCCTTTCAAAACCCGCAGCGGTGGCGTCGCCAAATTATCCGAACTGATCGATGAAGCTGAAAAACGCGCCGGTGCCCTGGTGGCGGAAAAGAATCCGCAGATGACAGCAACTGAGCTGGCTGAAATCGGGCGCGTCGCAGGCATTGCCTCAATTAAATATGCCGACCTGTCGAAAAACCGCAGCAGCGACTACACTTTCAGCTTCGACCAGATGATCAGCTTTGAGGGCGACACCGGCCCCTATATGCTTTACGCCTACACCCGGGTTGCCAGCATCTTCCGCAAAGCCGACATCGACGCCAACCACCTCGAAGGAGAGGTTCTACTCCAGGAGGACATTGAGCGCGAACTGGCCAACCTGCAAATTAAATTTGCCGAGGTGCTCAGCCAGGTCGCCGATCGCGGCACCCCCCACCTGCTGTGCGCATACCTGTTCGAACTGGCAACAACCTTTTCGAGCTTTTACAAAAATTGTCCGGTTCTCAATGCAACGACTGCCGAACTGCGCAACAGCCGCCTGCAACTCTGCCTGCTGACGGCACGCATTCTGAAACAGGGGCTGGCTTTACTCGGCATTGGTACCCTGGAACGCATGTGAGCCTTCCGATGGCGGCAAAAGCGGGGCTACCATCGGACCGCTTCATAAGGCGAAAATTTTCCCGTGAAGAATTTCAGCAAGGATCGTGTCATGTCCAAAACGAAAACCATTCTCGCCCTGATCGCCGATGAACGTGGCGAGGTTTTTGAGCATCCCGATCTGCTCCTGGCGGGCATGAACGGACTTCAGGTGTGTCGCCCCCAGGCCGATGAGCTGATGCCTTTGCCCCAGGGCAGCCGTCTGTTTACCATTCCCAACACCCCACCCATTGGTTATGACCGTAAAAGCGGCAAAGAGCGCACCATCACCGAGCTGCCGCGCAGCTGGGGCGGTGGGGCGGTGCAGGCGGTTTCCGCTTTTGTAACGCCGGGTTTTACCCGCACCCTGCTGCCGGCTGCGGACTACGCCGCCAAAAAAGTGGATCTCACCCTCTGGTCTTACACGGCGGTCGGCTGGTGTGTTGAAGAGGAGCGTTTCTATGTGGCGGCAGTGCGGGTGGATCGCAACCAACAGTGGCAACCTGAACACTATGATGATCGTCTGCTCGAACCTCTGGTGCGCAAACGGGTCGCCCAGCAGCCGCAGAACCGCCTGATTGAACAGCTGTCGCGTTGCGCCCTTGACTACCACTGTTTTGCCGCCAAAAATCTATTTTTCGGCCGTTGGGAAGCCCCCCTACCCTGCTCGCCGACGTGTAACGCGGCCTGCGTCGGCTGTATTTCGGAACAGGGCGAAAATGAATGCTGTCCGTCCAGCCAGGAGCGGCTGGATTTTGTGCCGACACCTGCGGAGTTATGTGAAGTGGCAGTGCCTCATTTACAAAACGCCGAAAATGCCATTGTCTCCTTTGGTCAGGGATGCGAAGGCGACCCGATTCTGCAAGCCGATACCATCTGTCAGGCGGTGCGGCAGATGCGCGAGCAAACGAAACGCGGCACGATCAATTTTAATTCCAACGCCTCAATTCCGGCGGCAATTGACCAGCTGGCGGCAGCGGGGATTGATTCCATTCGGGTGTCGCTGAATTCGGTGCAGGAAGCTTTCTACACCGCTTATTATCGCCCGCGCGGCTACCAGTTTTCCGCAGTGCTCGATTCCATTCAACGCGCCAAAGACCAGGGGTTGTTCACCATGCTCAATTATCTGGTTTTCCCCGGCATCAGTGATCGACAGGATGAAATTGATGAGTTACTCAGGTTGGTAGAGCGTGCCAAGATTGATTTGATTCAAATGCGCAATCTGGCGATTGATCCGTTACTTTACTGGCAGAAGATGGGAGCAAGAGGACGGGGAATCGGCATTAAAGCCATGCTCGATCAGATGAAAAAGGAAATTCCGCGCATTCAGTATGGCTATTTCAATCGTACCAGGGAAAATTTTTATCCAACAGGCTATGAAGCAGACTGGCCCTTACCGGCCCAGGGGGATTAAGCAAGCCTCAACCTTCAAGCTTTTCGATCAAATCAGCCAGGCGGCGGGGATCGATGCAGTTCGGCACCCGTGCTTCGAGGAGATGGTGGTAAAAACTGATCATCGCTTCGCGGCGCCCGGCGCGAACAAACCTTTGGCTCAGTTCATTGATTTGCTGCCAGGGGTCGGTTTCGTTGGACACCAGATCATTCAATTCTTCCATCGCCCGGCCAAAATCACCCCGGTCACAACACAGTTTAATCAGGCCGATTTTGGCATAGCGATCGTACCCTTCCCCAAGGGCTAAACGGTAAGACGCTTCCGCTTCGTCAAGCTCGCCCAAATGTCCCAGAGCATCCCCCAGGCGTGAATATAAATTGATGGTGCCGGAATTATGGCGCAAAATGCGTTGCCAGGTTTCAACCGCACGCCGATAATCCTGCTGCCAGCGATAACAGTTTCCCAGTCCATAAAGCGCGTAAGGATTATCGGGATCGATATCCAGCGCCAACAAAAAGAAACGTTTGGCTTTTTCAAAATCGGCCACCCGCCAGCAAAGCTTTCCCACAATGGTCAATATCTGCAAGACATCTTTACGTAAGGTCAGAATTTTTTCATAACAGGCGATAGCTTCCAGATCCCGTCCATTGCAATGCAGCAGATCAGCCAATCCGGTCAAGGCAATCGTATCCTGAGGGGAAAGTTCAAGGATCCGGTGATAAAAACTCTCGGCCCGTTCGTGTTGATCAAGGGCTTTATAGGCGTCGGCTACGCGCATCATGACATAAACATCGTCAGAGCGCAGGCCAAGATAACGCTGCCACAGCTGAATGGCCGCCCCCAAATCCCCCTCATCGCGGCACAAATCACCAAGGCCGCGCAGGGCAAAGAGGTTGTCGGGTTCAATCTGGAGAAGAGACTCATAAGCCACCCGCGCGCCTGCATAATCCTGCGACTCGCGGCAAGCATCGCCCAACCCGGACAGCAAATATAAATTTTGCGGGTCAGATGCCAACCCTTGACGATAAAGCGCGCAGGCCTTGAGGTAGTCGTGTTGGCGATAAAAACGCCGGGCATTTTTTGAAAGTTGAACCAGAGCGCCGGATGAAAGCTTTGCAGCCGGGGCATCCAAGGAAGGAGAATCCATAAAACTCAATTAACCGGAGCCTGCAATTGGGCGGTTTGCTGCGGGTTACGGCGATCGAGTTCGCGGCGCAAAGCCGCAACCTGCTGTTGAAAGAGTGGCATACTTGCCGTGGAAACGGGTTTGGCTGCCGGGGCCTTGACCTTGTAAGGGTTGACCGGTGCGTCATTACGCTTCATGCGAAAACACAGATGCGGCCCGGTGGCTAACCCGGTCGAACCAACATAGCCAATCACCTGCCCTTGAGAAAGTCGCTTGCCACGACTCATGCCCTTGGCGAAGCGACTCATATGCAGATACATGGTCTTGTAGCCACCATTATGGCGCACTTCGATAAAGTTACCGTTGCCACTGGTGTAGCCGATGCGGAGAATTGTCCCATCGCCCACAGTTTTGATCGGCGTGCCTTTGGCGGCGGCATAGTCGATCGCCGGATGCGCCTTCCAGCTCTTGGTGATGGGATGAAAACGTTTATTCGTATACCCGGAAGAAATGCGCGAAAACTCCAAGGGGGCCTTCAGAAAAGCCTTGCGCAAACTGTTACCAGCTTCATCATAATAGCTGCCGACACCCTCGGCATCCCGGAAATAAAAGGCCCGATAAAGCTCACCATTGTTGCGAAAATCGGCCGCCAGCACCTTACCATAGCCCGTCTGCTTACCTTCGCGATAACGCTTTTCTACCAGCACGGAGAAACTGTCACCCTGGCGTAAATCACGCACAAAGTCGATATCCCAGGCAAAAATATTGGCCAGGGTCATCGCCAGTTCAGAAGATTCCCCCAATTTTGTCACCGCTTCAAATAAGCTGCTGTCGATTTGGCCACGCACAAGTTCCGTTTGGACATCGTAGACAATCGGCGCGCGCTCGACCTGAAAACTGTCGGCATCGCGCCGGATAATCAACTGTTCTTCAGCATCAATTTCATAAATAAACTGCTCAAAGCGCTTATCGGTTGTACAAATTTTATACGGCTGCCCAGCGCAGATTGCCGAAACCGGGAAGACATTTTTACTCTGTTGGCTAATTATCTGAATTTCCTGTGGGGTAAAAAACTCCCCCAACAGTGACGTCAGGGTATCGCCCGAGGCGACCAAGGCCGCAATCTCTTGGCGCTCAGGAACCGGGATGCGTGGCACCGGCGCGCTGATCTCAACCGGTGGTGACTGCTGCGCCTGTAAATCGGGATAACTCGGGCCAAACAACAGTACCCCGACGAGTGCAAGAGATGCCAAAAAAATCACCAGAGGCAGAACCCGGCGCGGTCGGCGCGACACAGCGTGATGTTGGCCGCCACGCGGGGGTTGAAAATCTTGAGGTAAGTGATGGTTCATCGCAAGCCTGTCATTAAGATGAAAAGGAACTCTTCCGCACGCAGCGTCCGCTGCCGCCATGGAACGGGTATCTGTCATCCGGATGGCGACAGCCAGGCCCTAGCCATGGACTCAAGCGGCCGATGGAACCAGGGGCTCAGACTCAGTGAGGAGGAAGCTGAAGCAAAAAAAATAAAATCAGCACAATTCAAGAAGGTCAAGATAACAGGGAACGCGGGTGAGTGTCCACTGTTTCTGTTTCAGTTTCGTTTCGGTTTGCAGTCAATCGCCTTGCGAATACTGGGCACTAACGGCTAAAATGCAGCATCCATTCAGCCCCTCTCCACAGGAGTTCCGATGATCAATCAAGCAAGGATTTGCGCCGAATTCGCCCGCCAGGCAGCAATTGAGAGTCCATCATATCAAGAAAAGTTGATGGCCGAGTATCTGAAAGAACGTTTTTCCGCTTTGGGCGCCAGCTTACAGGAAGATAGGGCCGGCAGTCAGATCGGTAGCCAGAGCAACAACCTGATTTTTCGTCTGGCCGGCACCAAAGTCGGAGCGCCCCTGATGCTATCGGTACACATGGACACCGTCGGCCCAACCGCAGGGCTGGTGCCAGTGCTTGAAGATGGCGTTTTCCGCAGCCAAGGGGATACCATTCTTGGCGCCGATGATAAATCGGGCATCGCCGAAATTATTGAAGCCCTCGAAGTGATCCGCGAAGAACAAATTCCTCATGTGCCGCTGGAGATTGTCGTCACCGTCTGCGAAGAAGTGGGCATGCTTGGGGCCAAACATCTCGATTTTTCGCTGCTTGAAGCCCGGCGCGGCCTGGCCCTTGACACCACCGGCGCCGAGCATGCAATTCACCGCGCTCCGGCAGCCAAAAGAATTCAGGTTGAAATTACCGGCAAGGCCGCCCATGCGGGAGTTGCGCCCGAAAATGGCATCTCTGCCATCGTTATTGGCGCCAAAGCCATTGCAGCCATGCATCTCGGACGCATCGACGCGGAAACCACGGCCAATATTGGCCGGTTAAAAGCGGGGCAGGCCGTAAATATCATCCCCCAGCACCTCAGTCTGGAAGGTGAAGTGCGCAGTCACAACCCAGAAAAACTGACCAAGCACGTGGCACAGATCGTCGCATGCCTGGAACGGGAAGTGAATAAAGCCGACATTATGGTAGAGGGGCAGAAAATTGAGGCCAGCCTGAAGGTCAAAGTTTTTGACGATTATCCCGCCATGCACGTGCCGCTGCATGCCGACATTCTACAGCTGGTGCAACAGGCGGCTCTGACCGCTCAGGTGCCCTTGCAGGTCAAGGCCGCTGGTGGCGGTTCAGACGCCAATATTTTCAATGCCCATGGGATCGAAACAGTCATTATCGGCACCGGCATGAACAAGGTGCATTCCGTTGAAGAAGAGGTCAAGGTTGCCGACCTGGTCAAAATTGCCCGCCTGCTGGTGGAAGTGATCCGCGCAGCCTGAAATGTCCTTACCCGTTGAAGAAATTCTGCCGCAGCTCAGGCAGGCGCTGACAAGCGAAGCCGTGGTCATTCTCGAAGCCCCGCCGGGCGCGGGCAAAACCACGCGCGTCCCCCTGGCGTTGCTTGATGCCGACTGGCTGGCGGGCAACAAAATTATCCTGCTTGAACCGCGGCGGATTGCGGCGCGCAGTGCCGCCGCTTATATGGCAAACCTGCGGGGTGAAGCCCTGGGCCAGACCATCGGCTACCAGATCCGCCATGAAAACTGTGTTGGCCCAACAACCCGCATCGAAGTTGTGACTGAAGCCATTCTGACGCGCAGAATGCAGTCTGATCCCGAACTTCAGGGCATTGGACTGGTCATCTTTGATGAATTCCATGAACGCAACATCCACAGCGACACGGCTCTAGCCTTGTGCAACGATTTACGCGCCGGACTACGCAACGATCTGCGCCTGCTGATCATGTCGGCCACCCTCGATACTCAACCGCTGGCCAAGCAACTCCAGGCGCAGCGCATTAGTTCCAGCGGACGCAGCTGGCCGGTTGAAATCTCTTACCTGGGGGGAGACATCCGCCGGGATTGTCTGGTTCCCGCCCAAAACGCCATTCAAACAGCCCTTATGGAAACAGCGGGTGACATTCTGGTTTTTTTGCCGGGCGTCGCCGAAATCGAACAGCTGCGAACCGAGCTATCCCACCACCAGGATCTGCTGATCTGCCCGCTGCACAGCCGCCTGAACCAGGTGGAACAGCAATTGGCCCTGACCAGGGCGCGGCAGCGCAAAATCATTCTCGCCACCAATATTGCCGAAACCAGTTTGACCATCGACGGCGTCGGCTGCGTGATCGACACCGGGCTCTGCCGCCGCATGACCTTTAATCCGGCGGGCGGCATCAATCATTTACAAACCCTGCGCATTTCTCAAGCCAGCAGTCATCAACGCGCCGGGCGGGCGGGTCGTCAGCAAGCCGGGACATGTTATCGTTTGTGGAGTGAGAACGTTCAAGCCCGCCTTTTACCCCAAACACCCCCCGAAATTCGTCAGTGCGACCTCACCGAGCTTGCCTTCGATCTCTGCGCCTGGGGCGTGCCCGAGGCCCATGGACTCGAGTGGATCGATCCACCACCCGCTGGTGCATTGGCGGCTGCGCGTCAGTTACTGATACAACTCGAACTGATTGACGCCCAAGGTCGCCTCACACCGCTGGGAAAGCAGGCCCAGAGCTTGCCGCTGCATCCACGTTTTGCCCGGCTGCTGCTTAAGGCCCGCCAAACCGATCAGATGGCCGAAGGTTTAATCCTCGCAACCTGGTTAAGTGAAAACCTGGCCGCCCCCGTCAACAACCCTGACCTGACAACAGAAATCAAGATCTTTGCAGACAAGCTCCGGCGCCACAACCAACCAACGGGGACACAAAAACTTTGGCAGCAATTGCAGACAAAAAGTCAGACAAAAAGTGGCACAACACAACCGGCAGCGCTGCAACTTAACGAAAAAACTCTGACTCCCCTGCTGCTGGCGGCCTTCCCCGATCGTATCGCCTATTCACGCCAGGCCAATGGTGATTATCTGCTCTACGGCGGTCGCGGCGCCCGGCTGGCAGCTAACAGCCCCATGGCAAAACATCCCTGGCTGCTGGTGATCAAAATTCATCAACAGCAGAACGGCACGGCAGTGATCGATCATGCTCTGCCCCTGGGCCCGGAATGGCTGAAAGAAATGCAGCAGAAAACCGCCTGGCAATCAGAAACAAGCTGGGATGAAGTTCAACAACGGGTCATAGGATATGGCTGCAAACGTCTCGGGTTTCTGGAATTACAGCGCCAGCCCTGCCCCCTCAACAGCGCCGAAACCGGCACGGTTCTTTGTGAGCTTATTCGCAAACAGGGTGAAACCCTGCTCAACTGGTCGCCACAGGTTTGTCAATTTCTTGGACGGCTGCAACTGGTTCATTTAACTCTGGGCGCCCCCTGGCCAGAAGTCCGTCGTCAAAGCTTACTCCAAAAGCCCGAAACCTGGCTGCTCCCCTGGCTGGACGGCCTCAACAGTGCCACTCAGCTTAAAAAGTTTGATCTGCTGCCCGCCCTGCACCAACTGCTCAATGGTCGCCAGCTTCGCCAACTGGACGAACTGGCCCCCATGCGGATCAAGGTTCCAAGCGGCGAAGAGATGAAGATCGACTACCGCAACCAACAACCTTTCTTGGCCGTCAAGCTGCAACAGCTCTTTGGCCTCGCCACAACCCCGCGCATCTGCCGCAATCAGGTTGCCCTGCAATTGCATCTGCTCTCCCCCGCCGGTCGCCCCCTGGCCGTCACCAGCGATCTCGCCAGTTTCTGGAACCAGGTCTACCCCGAAGTTCGCAAAGAAATGCAAGGCCGCTACCCCAAACACCCCTGGCCTGAAGACCCCTGGAACGCTGCGCCGACAAGACGCATTAAGAGCCGCTGAATATCGTGTAAAATCATGCGGTTGTCGTTGAAATCTCAGCCCGTAGTTGTGGCGGTTTGGGAAAATTTCAAAACGGCCCGTTCGAACACGTCCAGATCATATTGGATGGTTTGTCTCACAATTCATTAGACAGGTTGTTTAAACTTTTCGCTTAACCGTTGATTTTTTTTTGCGTGAACTTCGCGCCTTCGTGGGGGTAACTGCTTTTTTTAGGAGGAATCAGAACAGGTAACAGGAAAGTAAAAACTGGCGACCCCGGGGCGATTCGAACGCCCGGCCTACTGCTTAGGAGGCAGTTGCTCTATCCTGCTGAGCTACGGGGTCGTGGTATGATTTTTTTGGGGTTATACCGGAATGGACAGCAAAAAACAAGGTCGCGGGCTGAACACGCGACCTTGCAGAGAAATGGAATGTTTTAAAATTTGAGCAAACTATAAACCTTGCCCTCGGGTAATTTGGTACGACCACCGAGAAATTCGAGTTCAGCCATGAAGGCACATTCGTGCACAATGCCGCCGCCTTGCTGTACCAGATCGACGACTGCGGCCATGGTACCGCCCGTGGCCAGCAGATCATCGGCAACGATGATCTTCGCCCCAGGCGTGAAGGCATCTTCGTGAATTTCGAGAGTATCAGATCCATATTCGAGGTCATAACTGACACTCCGGGTTTTGTAGGGCAGTTTGCCGGGCTTGCGCACCAGGGTAATTCCAGTGCCAAGTTTGTAAGCCAGGGCCGACCCCAAAATAAACCCGCGCGCCTCAATGCCAACAATCTGATCAATTTTTTCGCCCAGATAGCGGTGCGCAAGCAAATCGATCATGCGATGAAAGCTGCGGGCATCTGAGAGCAGCGTGGTAATGTCTTTAAAAACAATACCTTTTTTAGGAAAATCAGGAATGTCACGAATAATGCCACGCAATTGCTCCATAATGCTCTTTTCTCCGCGGGATGATTTTATCAAATTTCAGCGCTGCCTGTTTGACTGTCAAGCACCGATTTGCGCAATTTTGCCAACCCTTTAGCCTCAATCTGACGAATTCTTTCGCGGGTAACGCCAAATTTTCGCCCGATGGTATCAAGGGTCTGGGGCTCCTGATCATCCAGGCCAAAGCGCAGGATGAGAATTTCACGCTCGGGCTCCGTCAATTCCTCCATCCAGCCCATGACCTGATCGAAACGATCAAGATCCTGAATCGTGGTCTCGGGGTCACAGGCTGACTTGTCAGCCAAAGTATCAATCAAGCTGAAATCACTGTTTTCGCCCAGAGGATGTTCGATGGAATAGGTTTTTTTCACCAGAACCTGCATGCGCCGCACCGCCTTTTCATCACAGCCCAGGCTTTCGGCCAGCTCGGCATGCGTAGGATCACGCTTGAGATTTATGGTCATTTCACGGCTGACCTTCGCGAGTCGATTTATATTATCGGCCACATGCACCGGCAAACGGATGGTGCGACTTTGATTCACCAGCGCTCGCTCAATCGACTGGCGTATCCACCAGGTTGCATAGGTTGAAAAACGACACCCCTTGCTAACCTTGAAGCGTTCAACCGCCTTAATCAGTCCCAGATTCCCCTCTTCAATCAGATCAAGAAAGGGCAGCCCACGGTTCATGTAGCGCTTGGCAATTTTAACCACCAACCGCAGATTGGATTCGATCATGCGATCACGGGCCGCCATGTTACCCAAAGCAATTTCGCCGGCCAGATCACGCTCGTCCTGGGCGGTGAGCAAACTTCCTTTCTGGATTTCGCGTAAATACAACTTGATGGCATCGACCGCGTGTTCGGGTTCCTCAGCGTAATCGGCCTGGATGTCAGTGCCCCGCTTTACCGGATCTGATTCGGGAAGGTCGACCACGGCAAAGCCATCGTAGCTGTCCTGATCCCTCTCGGCAAGAGATTCAGAATTCTGACCGCCAGCATAGCCAGGTGGATATTCGTCCATGGCCTCTCCTGCAATTGTTCAACATTTATTAATTTTTTTAACCCTGCGCAGTCTAAGAAAAGAAGCTTCTCATGGCAAGTATAAAATAGGATTGACCGCCTGTTTGCCGCGCCGGACTTCAAAATGCAACCGCCCCGTTTCCCCTGACGGCGACAAACCGCTGTCGGCAATTTTCTGCCCGCGACTGACAAATTGGCCTGTGCGTGCAAAGAGCCGACGGTTGTATCCATAAACGGTAAAGAAATCATTTTCATGTTGCAAAATAATGAGATAGCCAAAACCCTGGACACCATCACCGCTATAAATAACTTTGCCGGCCGCCGCGGCCAATACCGGGGTACCAACCGGAGTCGCAATTTCGATGCCTTTGCCGCTCCCCTGCCGTTTCTCTCCAAAAGCTTGTAATATTTTGCCCCGCAACGGCCAGTGAAGTTGTATTGCTTTTTTGGTCGAGCGCGTCTCTGCCGGACTGATTTTCGGTGTTGTTATGCGCAACTGAGGTTTGGTGGGAGGTGGGGCTTTTTTTTGTGCAGGTTTTGTCCCAGATGACGATGCCACAGGGGTGGGAGGGAGGTCTGCCGTGGTACTTGACACCGTAGCCGGGACATTCAGCTGTCGCGTAGCACCGGGAATAAACAGTCGTGTCCCCGTCTTTAACTGCGTCGGATCAGAAATCCCATTGATACGCGCCAAATTGGTTTCGTTCTGCTGGTAGGTTTTACTAATACGGTAGAGGGTTTGACCAGGGCGCACCTGATGATAGATTCCCGAGGGGGTACAGGCGCTGGAGCAGAGGAGCAGTAAAGCGGGCAGCAACCAACGCAAGCCCCCCAAAAAGGCCAGGGGCACAGATAAAAACCGGTATGTGCAGAGAGCTGTCATTGGTGTTGGGGTTCCCAGGCAGCCTTGTGCCACAGTTATAAAGTGAGTCGTCGTGACGAAACTATCCGCGCAATTGCCACACAGCTGCCAGCGCCAGCAGCAG
>Ga0100395_1002712_pt1 | contig 13128 bp, 6 predicted proteins | sample CryGeymeta201519_FD_81542 | JGI IMG/M metagenome (GOLD analysis project Ga0100395, IMG submission 81542) | Groundwater microbial communities from Crystal Geyser aquifers in Utah, USA - Crystal Geyser metaG 2015-19 | ecosystem: Environmental > Aquatic > Deep subsurface > Groundwater | place: USA... | reverse complement strand
TGAATTTCAACGGGCGGGATCTTCCCCTGCGGGGATAGAAAGTGCAAACCCTAGCACGTGCCTTTGGATAAATCATGGTTTTACTTGAGAAAGAAACTTCTTTTGCATAAATGGCTGACTCTCTTCGGCATGAGGCGACTAAGTGCCGCCTGTGCCCGGCCCCCGCGTCAGCATCAAGGCATCATTCTTCAATACCCGAAAAAAAAGCGTTTACGTCCCGCTAACGCAGGCCCCGCAGCCAAGGCGTTGATATACGAATGAGCTTGTTCTATAACTGAACCCACTCCCCTTCAATCTAGGATAACTCAATGGGATATCGCACCCTGAAAGCGGCAATCGACGATCTGGAAAAAACGGCCCAGTTGATTCGCATTGACCAGCCCATCGAAGCCAATCTGCTAGCAGGCGCCATTCAACGCCGGGTGTATCAGGCCCAGGGGCCGGCCCTGCTTTTTACCAACCTGGTCAATTGTCAGTTTCCGGCGGTGGCCAACCTTTTTGGGACTTTGAAGCGTACCCGCTTTCTGTTTCGCGACAGCCTGCGTCAAGTGGAAACTCTGGTGCGTTTGAAAATTGATCCTGCGCAGTTGTTGCGAAACCCTCTTGATTTGCTGCGTGCCCCCGCGGCCGCCTGGCATCTGCTCCCCAAAAAAGTGCGCCGTGGCCCGGTTCTGTTGCAGCAAACCAGCTTGAGCCTGCTGCCTCAGATCAAAAGCTGGCCCGATGATGGCGGTGCCTTCGTCACCCTGCCGCAGGTTTACAGTGAAGACCCGCAGCACCCTGGAGTACGCCATTCGAATCTGGGGATGTACCGGGTTCAGCTGTCCGGTAACCAGTACCTGCCCGATGAAGAGATGGGGTTGCACTACCAGATTCATCGCGGTATCGGCGTGCATCACCGCCAGGCCCTCGCCCTGGGGCGACCCTTGCCCGTTCATATTTTTGTCGGGGGGCCCCCGGCACTCACGGTTGCGGCGGTCATGCCCCTGCCCGAAGGTATGCCCGAGCTGGCCTTTGCCGGGCTGCTGGGCGGGCATCGTATTCCCCTGGTGTCTGGACCACGCAATCTGCCGGTGCCGGCCGAGGCCGATTTTGTCATTTGCGGCACCATTGATCCCCACCAGAAAAAGCTTGAAGGGCCCTTTGGGGATCATCTGGGCTATTACAGTTTGGCCCACGACTTTCCCCTGGTGAAGGTCGATGCCGTTTTTCACCGCGCCGACGCCATCTGGCCCTTTACCACGGTGGGCCGCCCCCCCCAGGAAGACACCAGCTTCGGTGCCTTCATTCATGAATTGACCGGTGCCCTGATCCCCGACGTCTTGCCCGGAATCAAGGCGGTTCACGCCGTCGATGCTGCCGGAGTTCATCCCTTATTATTGTCCATTGGAAGTGAACGTTATACGCCCTATGAACAATTAAGCCACCCACAAGAGCTTTTAACCCAGGCACACGCCCTGCTTGGCCAGGGCCAGCTCTCTTTGGCCAAGTATCTGCTGATCGTCGCCGAGAACGACAATCCGCGGCTTGATATTCATGACATCCCGGCCTTTTTCAGCCACCTGCTTGAACGGGTTGACTGGCAGCGCGACCTGCATTTTCACACCCGCACCACCATCGACACCCTTGATTACAGTGGTGAAGGCTTGAACCAGGGGTCGAAAGTCGTCATCGCGGCGGTCGGTGCGCCGCGCCGTGAATTGCCGTTTCGGGTGCCATCAGCCCTGCAACTGCCGACTAAATTCAGCGCCCCCCGCCTGGCACTGCCAGGAATTTTGCTGCTGCAGGGGCCCGCTTGCCATGAACATCAACCCGCCGAAGATGCCGATATGCTGCGTCTGGCCGAAGCCATCCGCCAGGGGATGCCCCTGGCGGAATTCCCCCTGATTCTGGTGGTTGACGACAGCAATTTCTGCGCGGTCAGCCTGAATAACTGGCTGTGGGTGACCTTTACGCGCAGTAATCCGGCGGCCGATCTTTACGGGGTCGATGCCCGTAGCCACGCCCGTCACTGGGGGTGTGCCGGGCCGTTGATCATCGATGCGCGCAGCAAACCTCATCACGCACCACCTCTGATTGATGATCCCCAGATCGAAAAACAGGTCGATGCCCTGGGTGCACCGGGTGGTCCGCTGCACGGGATTATTTAGTTTCTGTCCGGAAACTGGCACTCTATGTACCCAAGGCACACAATGGCCCGAATCCCTGCTGCAATTCGGGCCAATTTGTGCGACAATCCCCGCGCAATGCGTTCCAAATCCCCCGCTTCGATTTAAGGATTGGTTAAACCATGCCTGAGGACTCTCCACTGAAAGATCTGGTGCGCAATATTCTGGTTATCACCCTGATAGGTGCGCTGCTGGCCGCCTGTTTCTGGATTTTGCGCCCCTTTTTACCGGCTTTGATCTGGGCGACCATGCTGTCAATTGCCACCTGGCCTTTATTAATGTTCATTGAAAAAAAGGTTCGCGGCCGACGTGCGGCAGTGTTGATATTAATGATTTTACTGGTGCTGACCTTTGTCATTCCTTTTACTCTGGCGGTTGGTATTATTGTCGAGAATGCCCCCAATATTGCCGCGTTCAGCAAGCAACTTACGACCATGGAGGTTCCTCCACCGCCGACATGGGTTGAACGCCTGCCCCTGATCGGGGGATCTGCCGCCGATTTTTGGCACCAGGCCGCAACTTCAAAACCGGGAGAACTCGCCAGCCGCTTGTCTCCCTATATGCGCAATCTGGCCGGCTGGATGGTTGCCCAGGCAGGCGGCTTCGGCATGATGCTGGTGCATTTTGTCCTGACCCTGATTCTGACCGCGCTGCTCTACGCGAATGGTGAAGATGCCGCCAACCTGATCCGTCGCCTGGCACACCGCATCGGCGAAGATCGCGGCGAAAATGCTGTCATCCTGGCGGCAAAATCTGTCCGCGCCGTTGCTCAGGGGGTGGTGATCACGGCCTTGGTTCAATCGATTATGGCCGGCCTCGGCCTGGCGCTGGTAGGCATTCCTTATGCGTCATTGCTGACCGCATTGATTTTTATGCTGACGATCGCTCAGATTGGGGCAGGGCCGGTGCTGATACCGGTGGTGGGCTGGCTTTTCTGGAAAGAGAGCTATGGCTGGGGTTCTGCCATGTTGGTCTGGTCAGTCTTCGTCATGAGCATGGACGGTTTCATGCGCCCCCTCCTCATCCGCCGCAATGCCAATCTGCCTCTGTTACTCATCTTCGCCGGGGTTATCGGCGGCTTGGTTGCTTTTGGCATCATTGGCCTTTTTATCGGCCCGGTATTGCTGGTGGTCGGTTACACCCTGATGAAGGCCTGGGTTGATGATGAAATTGCCGGAGAGTCCATGAACTCCGTCGAACATTCCTGAGGTGAAATTTTCATTGAAACGCTTGTTAAAATATCTGGTGTACAGTCTGCTTGCCCTAGGTCTCTGCGGCCTGGCGGGGGTTGTTACGGCTTATTTCTATGTTTCCAGCACCCTGCCGCGGGTTGAAACTCTGGCGGATTATCGACCACCGATCATTACGCGTATTTACAGCGATGACGGCACAATTATCGCCGAATATTCACGGGAACGGCGGATCCTGGTGGGGATTGATCAGATGCCCTGGCAACTGGTGCAGGCCTTTGTTGCTGCCGAGGACGCTCATTTTTTCAAGCATGAGGGGCTCGATTTACTCTCAATTCTGCGCGCGGCGCTCAAAAACATTAAGGCCGGCGGGATTTCCCAAGGCGGCAGTACCATTACGCAGCAGGTGGCCAAGCAGTTGCTGCTGACCTCCGAACGTTCTTTTTCACGCAAATTTAAAGAAGCCATTCTTGCCGTGCGCATGGAAATGGCGTTGACCAAAAAAGAGATCCTTTACCTCTACCTGAACCAAATTTATCTGGGGCATCGCGCTTACGGCGTTGAAGCGGCGGCGCAGAATTATTTCGACAAAAACGTTGATCAGTTGACCCTGGCCGAATGTGCAATTCTGGCCGGCTTGCCCCAGGCTCCCAGCCGCTATTCTCCCTATCGTCATTATCAACGGGCGATTAACCGTCAGCAGTATGTGTTGCAGCGCATGGTGATTGAAGGCTTCATCACCCCGGAGCAGGCCCTGGAAGCCAGTGCCGAGCAGGTGGTGATCAAGCCGAGAATCAATACCCATTTGAAAGAAACCGCTTATTTTAACGAACAGGTGCGGCGTTACCTGGAAGATCGTTTCGGTGAAGACCTTCTCTATACCGGCGGCCTTGAAGTTTATACCAGCATCAATATCGCCCTGCAGCAGGCTGCCGAACTGGCAGTGCGCAAGAATTTGCGTGACCACGATAAACGCCGGGGATATCGAGGCCCAAGGGCCCAGTTGTCGGAAGAGGCTCAACAGGCTTTTCTGGCTGAACAAACGAGGTTGCTGCGGGACGCCCCCCTGGTGGTTGGTCAATTGATCCCAGCACTGGTGGTGGACGGCAACGCTCAAGAAATTATCTGCCGCGTCGGCGCGCAGCGCGGTACCATTGCGATGGATAAAACCCGTTGGGCAGCCCCCTTGAAGGTGGTCGCCGCTGATGCGCCGCCCAGCGGCAATAGGGATCCGGGCAAGGAGTCACGCATTCCTCTCGGCGCGCAAATTGAGGTCGAGGTGCTGGAAATCCCTGCGGAAGGGCCATTGACCCTGGCCCTTGAGCAGACGCCTCTGGCACAGGGGGCCTTAATTGCCCGTGATCCGGCAAGCGGTCAGATCAAAGCCATGGTCGGCGGTTATGATTTTGAAACCAGTCAGTTCAACCGCGCCCTGCAGGCACAACGCTTGCCGGGCTCGGCCATCAAGCCGATTATTTATGCGGCGGCGCTGGATAAAGGCTATACGCCGGCGACGGTGATTCTCGATTCGCCCCTCATCTATGAAGAACTCGACCATAAGGGCGAGTTAAGTCGCTGGAAACCGAAAAATTATGAAGATAAATTTTATGGCCCGACCAGCTTTCGCCAGGCTCTGGCCCACTCGCGCAATGTTGTCACCATAAAAATTCTTGAAGATATCGGCGTCGGCTATGTGGCCACTTACGCTAAACGCCTTGGCATTGAGACCCCCCTGACCCGTGACCTGACCATGGCCTTGGGGTCAACGGCGGTCACGCCCCTCGAAATGCTCGATGCTTATGCCGTTTTTGCCAATGGCGGGGTGCGCACCTCGCCGAGCTATATCAACAAAATTGTTGACCGCAGTGGGCGTATTCTCGAATCCATCGATCCCGCCGATTTCGACAAGGGGATGGCGGCCGATCAGCGGTTGATACGTAAACCGCCACGCCGGGTCATTTCACCCGAAACCGCTTATTTAATAACAAATTTGCTGGAAAGTGTGGTGCGTGACGGCACTGGCCGACGCGCCAAAGTTCTGGGGCGGCCGGTGGCAGGCAAAACCGGCACCACCAATGATTTGAAAGACGCCTGGTTTATCGGCTATATTCCACAACTGGCCTGTGTCTCCTGGGTCGGCTACGATCAGGAACGTCCTTTGGGGCAAGGCGAAACCGGTTCGCGTGCTGCCGCGCCCGCCTGGATTGCCTTTATGCAGGAAGCCGTGAAACAGTATCCGGCGACGGAATTCCCGGTGCCGGACAGTATGGAGTTTTATCCGATAGATGAGAAAACGGGCAAATTACTTGCCGATGATGATGTGCACGCCCTGATCGAAGTTTTTGCTCCCGGCACCGCTCCCACCGAATACGCCTCAACCGAGAAACCACGGCGACCCGGCGATTTTTTCCGCATCGACCAGCAGGGCTTGCTCTGAATCTGCCCGACTTTTAGCGCTTACGTTTGAAGGCGTTGCCGCAATTATCTCGCGGCTTCGACGTACATAAGTACGCCTCATTACTTGATATTTACGCGCCTTGTATTTGGCGCTTTTTGCTTAATCATCGAATTCGATACTTTTTGCGCAAGCATCACGTTTGAATAACTGGTTCAGGATCCGCTCGATCTGTCCCGGCGTTAACCAACCATGCTCAAAGCAGATGGCACCAATAACGCGGTGGGGACGATTTGCCAGATTGTCGTTAAGTTGTTCAACCAGAGCCGCCCTTAACTGTTCAGCGCTTAAAAACCCTTGATCGACCGCGATTTTCCCAAATCTTGAACAATAAGCCTGTTGCTTCTGCATAGAGCCTCCCTGTCAAGACGCAATAAGTTCCGTCTAATGACGGATCGCTTAAGTTTAAAAACACTATTTACCCTAAAAAAGCAGTCACTCGGCCGCAGACGCATAGTTCGCCAAGCAAAACGAAGGATTAAGCGAAAAGTTGAAACAACCTCTCCGGTAAATGTTTCTTTTGCCTTAATGCGCTGTTCTGTTCGGGACTTTTGTGTTTTTCGCGGCACCCAAAGCCGTTTTTAGATGTCGGCATAGGCTTTTTTAAATGCGAGTCATTTGAGGTGCCCACTCCGCAACTGCGGGTTCGACAGACCCCGGAAGCGTTAGTAAAGCTTAAGCAAAAGCAAACTTGGTGCCAGCCTGGAATATTCTTAGGGCGGGATCTTTAAACGCGATCTTTGAGCAGCGTTTGCAGCAGAACCGCCAGAGTCGACATTTCAAAGGGTTTGGAGACAAATTCCCGAATGCCCAGGTGCCGCAATTCGTTTTCGGATATCTGGGCGCTGTAGCCACTACACAAAACAATGGGCAGGTCGGGACGTATTTTCAGCAGTTCCTGTGCCAGTTCGCTGCCTGAAAGTTTAGGCATGGTCTGATCACTGATGACCAGGTCAAAGGCTTGGGGAGCGGCACGGAAGAGTTCAAGCGCCTGAGGGCTGCTGGTGGTTCCCTTGACTGAGTAGCCCAGATCTTCGAGGAGTTCGCTGGTGGCGTTCACCAGTAATTCTTCATCGTCAACCAACAAAATTCGGCCCTCGCCGGTGAAAGTTTCCGGGGCAGATCCACGAACCTCATGTTTAGCCTGTTCAATAAAATTGACCAGCGGGAAATAGATCCGGACACTGGTGCCCCGGCCGGGGTTGCTGTCAATTTCGATATGTCCGCCATGGTTTTTTATAATACCGTGGACAACGGACAGGCCCATGCCGGTGCCGACACCGATTTTTTTGGTGGTGAAAAAGGGATCAAAAGCCCGCGCAAGGGTGTCGCGATCCATGCCCATGCCATCGTCAGTGACGACCAGACGTGCATAACGTCCTGGTTCAAGTTGTGGCAGTTGGCTCTGCTCGTGCGGGGACTTCACCATTTCATCGAGGGTGATTTCGAGCTGACCTTTTTCGTTCATGGCATGCAGCGCATTGGCGCACAGATTGAACATCACCTGTTGCAGCTGAATAGTATCGGCGCGGATGGTCAGAGGCTGAGCATTGAGATCCTGCCGCAGCTCAACCGTGGTCGGCAGGGTTGAGCGCAAAAGTTGCAAGGCTTCTTTGACATTCTGTCCCAGATCGACCGGTAAGAGCTGATGTTTATCCTGGCGGCTGAAAGCCAGAATCTGACTGACCAGATTTTTGGCCCGCAGGCCGGCGCTTTTAATGTTTTCTATATTGTCATCCAGGGGCCTGCCCTGAGCAAGTTTGCGCTGAGCGAGTTCGACATTTCCACGGATAATGGACAGCAGGTTATTGAAGTCGTGGGCGATGCCTCCGGCCATGGTGCCGATAGCCTCCATCTTGTGCGCCTGCCGCAGTTGTTTTTCCATGTCGAGGCGGCTGGTCAGATCAATCATACTGAAGATCAACAATTTTCCCAGTGCGCGGCCATTAAATTCAATTGTGAGTTTTTTACCCTTATTATCGACGACTTCATACACCGCCCCACGCAATTCCTGCGTGTCGCCCTTTAGCGCCGCGCGGGCCTTCTGCCAATCGAGACTGACCTTACGGCGGTAATTTCCGTCGGGGTAAGCAAGATTAAACCAGGTTTCTGCATCGGGAATATCTTCCAGCCTGTAGCCCAGCAGCCGACTGAAAGCTTGATTGATCAAAAGAATAGTGTCTTGTTCATCGAGAATCAGCATGGGAACCGGCGAATTTTCAATGATCTGGGCGCGCTCTTCTTCCAGGCGTTTACGTTCAGAAATGTCACGGATAATGCCCAGGTAACCCAAGAGATCACCGGTTTCACTCACGACATGCGAACCCATGGCTTCCCCGGGGAAGCGACTGCCATCTTTACGCCGATATTCGGCGGTAAAACGGATATTTTCCGGGCTGGCTTGCGGGCTAAAGCGGGTCTGTCCCTGACGTGTAAATTCTTCAGGGTCGGCATACAGGAAGGAAATAGTCCGACCACTTAAGTCTCTAAGTCCATAGCCGAAAATGCGGGTAAAGGCGGGGTTGATCATGACTATCTGACGCTGGGGATCGACATAGACCAAGGCATCGTCGATGGCGTCGATAATGGCGGCAAATTCGGCCCGGCGCCAGAAAATCTCCTGTTCAGAAAATTTGCGCAGGGTAATATCCTTGGCAACCCCGCGATAGCCAAGAAACCTCCCCTGGTGATTGAAAATAGGAACCCCACTGTTGGACAAACAGACCGGCGAGCCGTTTTTGTGAATGACCCAGATTTCATGATCTTTAAACGCTGTGCCCTGTTGTCGATTTTGCAAGAGGAACCGCTGTGCGCTTTCAGCCTGCCTTTGATCCATGAAATCGAAAAAAGTTCGCCCCAGAACCTCTAAAGGTTTGTAACCGATGAGATCCAAGACCTTTTCCGAACAATAAACGTAAGCTCCGCTTGAATCAATTTCCCAGATCCAGTCACCCATGCTGATGACGATATCGCGAAAGCGTGCGCGACTGGCCCGTAAGCTACGTTCCGAGCTGCGGCGCAGGCTGATCTGGTGGGCGAGGAAAAGAGCCAGCAGTGCCAGCAGCACAACAAACCCCAGGGTTGACCAGAAGAGATGTTTGTCAACCGCGTAAACCGAAATATCGCCGTGTACCATAGTGTTGGGCTGTGGAAGCCGATTCGCCTTAATCCCAAAGCGTTTCAGCTCGCGGTTGTCAAACATATACTGGGTGCCAAGGCTGCTGACCACCGGCAGGTCGCCGGCTTTTTGGCCGTTTAAAATCGCCAGGGCCAATTTGGCCGCCTCAATGCCCTGTATCCGACCATTGATCAGTTTGCCGCCGACAATGCCGTGGCCAAGAAAAAAATCCCAAGCGCCGTAAAGGGGGACGTGCAAAACCGCGCGCAGGCGGCGCGTGGCTTCGGCAAAACCGTAGAAACGCCCCTGGCGGTCTTTTATCGTCAAGGAGGTGAACGCCACCTGACCTGGATGCAGGGTTGCCAGTTGGGGCAGCAGATCTTCCATGACCAGATCGTTCAGGTAGGTAAACTTCAGCTGCGGGTAGTGTTTCTCAAGCTGGGTGAAAGCGGCATGGTTGCGCTGTCCGGTGGCATCTTGGGTTGAACCGATAATAACCAGTTCGCGGGTAGAGGGATGTAATTTCCTGATCAGGTCAATATTATCTTTTAATTCAGCGGTTTCGGCGACACCGGTGATGTCGGTCAGCCCTTCAATTTGCTGCGCCTCAAAGCCGTTGACGCCACAAAAAACAATCGGCTTGCCGACCAAAAGCCCCTGGCGATGACGCAGGGCAAAGTTGAAGGCATCGTTATCAGAAACCATCAGCAGGTCGAACTGGCTTTGCTTCAACTTATAGCTGAAAAACTGGTCGACATACTGTGCGAGATATTCTTTTTCCGGGTGACGTTTGCTGTCGAGGTATTCGACCTGGAGATTGATGTCCTGTCCCGGTGCTTGCAGGGTTTCCCGTACTCCCCTGGTAATGTCGTCGGTCCAACTGAGGCCGGGATTGTAGGAATTCAGCAGGAGCACTGATTTTTGCGGCGCGGCCAGCGCTCCCGGGGCCATGAACCCTAACAAGGCACCAATGAGCGCCAGCTGGCGCAAGCGGCCATCGACTCTTGTTAAAATGCGTAAAAATTTCAGCATGATTGCTTTTATTTGTCCTGAAATCCGGCATCGATGGTACGAACGTGAATCTGACGGAGGTTTTCTCCCGGCCTCGTTGAAAAAATTTCAGCCCGCTGGCGTGCCCTTTGTCATGAATCGTAGTCGTGGTCACCCTTGGCGGTCGCCTTGAGCATCCCGAGCATCAGCAGCGCAAAAGGACCGATCAGCAGCCCGATGATCACCCAAATCAGCGGCTTGCGCCCCTTGGTTTTCGCCATGGATGCCGCTGCCGCGCCGCAGACAAGCCAGAGGAGGATGAAGCCTTCCATTTAATGTTTTTCCTTCCGGGTTCCTTGGTTCCCTATCATCTCATCACCCAGGACTTGAGCTCCAATACTAAACCAGTTCTGCTGCTTGTAAACCTAAAAGAGGGAAAAGAGTCCCAATATGTAAAAAAAATCACTGCTCGCAGCCCGGCTTGACACTGCACCGGCGGGCGGACAATGATGACCACTGGGGTTTTTGTTTGGGACGATCGTTAACCTTCTGGTTTCACTGTAAACACAGTCTGGGGGTACCATGACAGCACCCGAAAAGAGTTCTCTGATCGAAATTGAAAACCGCGAGTGGCGCGAATCCCTCGATTATGTGCTACAGAGCACCGGCCCTGAGCGGGTTCAGCAACTGTTGCGCCTGTTGCAGGTGCGTGCCCAGGAACAGGGGGTGAGCGTCCCCTTTACCGCCAATACGCCCTATATCAATACCATTCCGCGCAATCAGCAACCCCTTTACCCGGGAGATCGGGAGCTGGAGCGGCGCATCAAGTCGATTATCCGCTGGAATGCCATGGCGATGGTGGTGCGCGCCAATCAGGAGTCGCCCGGCATCGGGGGCCATATTTCAACCTTTGCCTCAACCGCGACCCTGTGGGAAGTGGGGTTCAATCACTTCTGGCGCGGGCGCACCCATGAATTTCTGGGGGATATGGTCTATTTCCAAGGCCATGCTTCCCCAGGGGTTTATGCGCGCGCCTTCCTGGAAGGTCGCCTGACCGAGGACGATCTCAACGGCTTCCGGCGTGAACTGCGCCCCGCCAAGGGCGGGCTTTCTTCCTATCCACATCCTTTTCTAATGCCCGATTTCTGGGAATTTCCCACGGTTTCCATGGGGCTGACGGCCATTTCGGCTATTTATCAGGCGCGTTTCAACCATTATCTGGTCGATCGCGGTCTGCGGGACAAAAGTGGCCGCAAGGTCTGGGCAATGCTGGGCGATGGCGAAATGGATGAACCCGAATCTCTGGGAGCCATCAGTCTGGCGGCGCGCGAAAAGCTCGATAACCTGATCTTTGTCATTAACTGCAATCTGCAGCGCCTCGACGGTCCGGTGCGTGGTAATGGCAAAATTATCCAGGAACTCGAAGCCGACTTCCGTGGTGCCGGCTGGAACGTGATCAAGGTCATTTGGGGCGATGACTGGGATCGGCTGCTGGCCGAAGACCAAAGCGGCAAGCTGGTGCAGCGCATGGATGAAGTGGTCGATGGCGAAATGCAGCGCTTCACCCTGAGCAATGGGGCCTATGTGCGTGAACATTTCTTCGGTAAATATCCCGAACTGCTTGAACTGGTGAAGGATTACACCGATGACCAGCTGGGGTATCTGACCCGCGGCGGCCATGATCCCGACAAGGTTTATGCGGCCTATCGGGCTGCGATCGAACATCAGGGCGCGCCGACCGTGATACTGGCCCATACCATTAAAGGTTACGGACTGGGCGAAGCGGGCGAAGGCAAAAATATTACCCATGCCCAGAAAAAGCTCAATGAAGACGAGCTCAAGGCTTTTCGCACCCGCTTTAATATTCCAGTCAGCGACAAGGAAATTGTTGAAACGCCCTTTTACCGGCCGGCCGCCGACAGTCCCGAAATGCTCTACCTTAAAGAGCGCCGCGCCGCTCTGGGTGGTCATCTGCCTCAGCGCCACGACGGCAGTTACCCCATGGCCTGCCAGACCGAAGAGGTGATCCGTGAATATTTCAAGGGCTCCGGCGAGCGGGCCCTGGCCACCACCATGGCCTATGTCCACCTGCTGACCAAGCTGGTGCGTGACCCCGAATTCGGCAAGCTGATTGTACCGATCGTGCCCGACGAAGCGCGCACCTTCGGCATGGAATCCCTGTTTCGCGAGGTGGGGATTTACAGCCATACCGGCCAGCTTTACGAACCGGTTGATAAAGGCAGTCTGCTGTTCTACAACGAAAAGAAGCAGGGCGCCATTCTTGAAGAGGGTTTAAGCGAAGCCGGTTCCATGGCCAGTTTCATTGCCGCAGGCACCGCCCATGCCAACAACGGGGTGCAGACCATTCCCTTTTACACCTTCTATTCCATGTTTGGCTTTCAGCGGGTCGGTGACCAGATCTGGCAGGCCTGCGACAGCCGTGCGCGTGGCTTCCTCATCGGGGCCACCAGCGGGCGCACGACCCTGGCCGGTGAAGGTTTGCAGCACCAGGACGGCCACAGCCAGGTTCTGGCCCTGACGCCCCCGCGGGTCAAGGCTTACGATCCGGCCTTTGCCTATGAACTGGCAGTGATTATTCACGAAGGACTGACGCGCATGTACTGTCACCAGGAAGATCTTATTTATTATCTGACGGTGACCAATGAAGCCTACCCCATGCCGCCCATGCCCAAGGGCGAGGCGATCCGAGAGGGGATTCTGAAGGGGATGTACCTTTATCGTAAATCGACACTTAAGCAGGCCAAAGGCCAGGTGCATCTGCTGGGCAGCGGCGCCATCCTTAACGAAGTCATCAAGGCGCAGCAGATACTTGAACAAAACTATCAGCTGGCCGCCGATATCTGGAGTGTTACCAGTTATAAAGAACTTTACAGCGATGCGGTCGAAGCTGAGCGCTGGAATCTGCTCCACCCCGAGCAACCGCCGCGGGTTCCCTACCTCCAGAGCCTTCTGGCCGGCAAAAAGGGGAGCTTTGTCGCCGCCAGTGATTACATGAAAGTGCTGCCTGCCAGTATCGCCCAATGGTTTCCCGGGCCGCTGCATTGTCTGGGAACCGACGGTTTCGGCCGCAGCGACGATCGCGCCCATCTGCGCGATTTCTTTGAAGTCGACGCACGCTACATTGTGCTGGCGGCACTCAAGCAGCAGGTCGAAGCCGGCGCGTTGAACAAGCCGATTCTGGTAAAG